>MDSY01141168.1_pt1 | contig 42790 bp, 35 predicted proteins | sample 811131 | NCBI WGS metagenome assembly MDSY01 (sample SAMN05326643, study PRJNA326480) | marine metagenome | isolation source: seawater | place: Atlantic Ocean: South West | collected 2010
AAGGAGCTTGCTTCGCAAATTACGACGCATCTTCTTGGGCAGCAGCCATTGATGCAGCATCCCCTGCGGGTATATTGGTAGTAGCTGCAACGCCACAATCCAAAGACCTAGTAGCAAGAATTGCTGCAAGAAGAGGCATTTCAGTTGTGCAGGATGTAGTATCTATCGAAGGCATGAACCTAACGAGCCCAATATATTCAGGAAAAGCCCTACAGACAGTCTCTCTTTCAGGAGATTCAGCAATATCGGTTAGAGCGAACGTTTTCCCTGCCGCATCTGCTGGAGCAGCCAACGTATCAGTAGTCGACCAAACTGCTGATGTAATGACCGCTGTTCAAGAAGTAATAGCACGAGCATCTACAAGACTGGATGTTTCAGAGGCTAACATCATTATTTCTGGAGGAAGAGGCCTAGGTAGTCCAGACAATTTCACTCACCTAGAGAAAATTGCAGATGTTTTGGGTGCAGCGGTTGGAGCATCAAGGGCAGCTGTGGATACATGGGATGAAATACCCCACTCAATGCAAGTAGGCCAAACAGGGAAAACCGTTAACCCCAACTTGTATATTGCTGTTGGAATATCTGGAGCAATTCAGCATCTAGCTGGAATGAGATCATCAAAATACATTGTAGCGATAAACAAAGACGCTGACGCACCAATCTTCTCTCACGCAGATTATGGAATAGTAGCAACTTGGGAAGAAACACTACCAGTTCTAGAAAGTGCATTAGCATCTATGATGTGAAAATCACATCATGAATTGACTGGGATCAAACCCTTGAGTCAAAAACGGATTTGTTCTTTTCTCTATGCCAATTTCAGTCATAGGTCCATGTCCGGGATGAACAACTGTATCATCACTTAGTGGTAACAACCTCTGCTTAATCATTCTCAATAGCAATTCCATATCTCCACCAGAATTTGGTAGATCAGTCCTACCTATGGACCCCCTGAACAATGCATCACCACAGAATAAGTGATCTGCACCATCTGAATTAATCAGTCTTAGGCTACAACTTCCTAGAGAATGCCCAGGTGTGTGTAGAATTTCAAAATCGAAACCAGCGAAGGTATGCATTTCTCCGTGCTCCCAAGTGTTTTCTGCGACAGCAGGTTTTGGAATAGATATACCAAATCTTGCAGCTGATTGTTGAACTAGACTCTGGAGATAAAAATCATCTTCATGCAACCACCACTCAAGTTCGTAATGCTTTTTGAAGTAAGGGATGTGCCCGCTATGGTCAAAATGTGCATGTGTATTCAACAAAGCTGTGACTTTTCTCGTTCCGTCAAATTGTCCAATTTGGTAATCTGGTTCACCGATTCCATTGTCAATCCATTGAATAATTCGATTTGAATCTCCACCGCCGTCTACGATAATTGTCTCTCCGGATTGAGTGTTTGTTATCACGCTGCACCGCTGTTCGAGGGGCGTTACCATAAAGTGAGCAATACATATTTTGGATTCCATGTTAATCAATCCTTACGCTAATAGAGTCTGAAGACCATCTGTCATCTCTGTCTTTGATTCTTAATTCCAATCTGTGGAGTCCAATTGGTAATTTGACTTTTACAATTTTAGAATCTGAAATTTCTTTTCCGAACTCATCTACCCAAGACCAAGAGACAACCCTCTCCTGAGGGTCTAAAGTTCCGCTACCATCCAAAGTTATTATCGCTGTTTTATCATCATCTGCGATGGCTGTTTGGTCTCCTCCTGCATTCGCGGTAGGAGCGATTACTTCGTCGGCATCAAGTGATAAAGCTAACATCAAATCTTCTTCTTCATCTTCTTGCACCTGGATTTCAATCTCATCTGTTAAGGCATCTATAAGTCCAGTTTGAACGGATTGATTGCTTATTGAAATTCCCGCCAAATCTTCAATGGATTGGTCATTTCCATACAACTCACTAGCGTCTATATCAACAACTGGTGCGTCACCCCAATCATCTATTGCGGTCGCCTCTTCTATGATTGGCACTGGTTTACTGGTGGAATCAATGAGAATTACAGGTTCTGATTCAGTGTAATCGTTTTGATCGCTTCCTGCTATTAGGACCGAGGTCCCGCTGGGATTGGACGATAGATATTCGACCATGCCCTGAGTTTCCACAGACCATACTATCCCCTCTTTTTCAATTCTGTACAAATGGAACCATGATGCTGCAAGACAATAATCGCCAAAATCGATGATTCTGTTAACAGGGTGGTCCAACTCAGCTACAATTTTTCCGTCAAACATCACTCCCCCCATGTCTAAGCCCATCCACTGGCCATCGATTGCAATAACTCTACGCCCTACATCGAACCTCCTGTCCAAATTTCCTCTTAGCCAATATTCAATCTCAAGTGCTTCCTCTTCACCGGGGACTAATCCATGTCCCTCTCTAGCAACTACAAGACTTTCCCCATTCCATCCAATAGAAGTTATTCTTTCTCCTACCTCTCCTCTTGGAGGGCGTTCCCATTCTTTTTGACCATCTTGTGAGTATATGCTTACTTGACCTGCTTCGGTGGCTATTGCAATGCTCTTACCCAAACTTGCAAAAAGTACAGAGCTCTCATTAATAACACTAAAATCTCCATCTGAGTCCAATATAGAAGCACGCCCTAAACCATCTACTATTACTGCACAATTTTCCATACCAACTATCTTCTCAACACCGGTTTCAAATTCTGTTTGTTTTATTTCTTCGCTGTTTCGATAGGTGTGCAAACCATCGGTGGTGCCAACTATTAAGTCGCCATTTGGAAACTCAAACATACTAGTTATGGATGAAATCTCAAACTTTTCATCTCCAATTACTAACCTTCCATTTGTTTGGCCGTATGACAAATTCAGACCACTTGAGAGTGCAGTTACCTTAGCATCGGTAGGGAATTTTTTCAGCACAGGGACAGTCAGCATCAAAGTTACCGTAAGGGTAGGTTGTAGATGAGATTCGCGCTAAAATTTGGATTATATTCAATATGAAAATGGGAATGTCAATCTAAGTTATTCGTCATTATGTAATCCAATCATTCCTTCATTCACATTGTTGGATGATTTCGCCGCATCATTTCTTGCCTTTTCCAATTTTTCTAGGTAGTCACTGGTAACGTCACCAGTCACATATTCACCACTAAAGCAACTTGTGTCCCAAGATTGTTCACCATTTGTGCTAGTAACTTCAACAAGATCTTCTAGTGTTTGATAGAATAATTCGTCTGCACCGATTTCTTCACATATTTCTTCTACTGTTCTTCCGTTTGCAATGAATTCAGATACAGCCGGCATATCGATTCCATATACGTTGGGGTATCTTACTGGAGGTGCTGCTGATGCGAAATATACCTTGTTGGCTCCGACCTCTCTTGCCATCTCTACAATCTGTGCTGATGTATTACCTCTGACAATTGAATCGTCGACTAATAATACATTTTTTCCTTCGAACTCGTGAGGAATAGCATTTAATTTTCTGCGAACCGACTTCTTTCTGATGGCTTGCCCGGGCATGATAAATGTCCTTCCAATATACCTGTTTTTTACGAAACCTTCTCTGTATTCAACATTCAACGCACTAGCCATCTGCAATGCTGCATATCTGCCAGAATCTGGCACAGGAATAACTGCATCAATATCATGGTCAGGGTATTTTTCCAAAATTCTCTCTGCTAACCTTTGACCCTGATTTAATCTCGCTTGATAAACTGAAATTCCATCAATTATTGAGTCAGGTCTGGAAAGGTAGACTTGTTCAAAGATGCAGGGTGAGTGGTTAATGACCTCTGCACATTGTTTTGTAAATATCTGTCCGGTAGAAGTAATGAAGATCGCTTCACCAGGCTTTACATCTCCAATGACTTCAAACCCAAGTGCGTGAATAGCTACTGATTCACTAGCAACAATCCACTCTGTTTCCCCTTCAATCTCTCGACTGCCATAGATTAGTGGGCGTATTCCGTTGGGATCTCTGAAGGCAAGAATGCCATAGCGAGAAATTAGAGAAACACAAGCATATCCGCCTGTTATCTGCTTGTGAGTTGCTTCTACGGCCGAAAAAATTGTATTTACATCTACATGTAATTCTCCGTCGATATTCAAGTTATGTGTTCTTGAGTGCAACTCCATTGCAAGCAAGTTTAGCAGGAGCTCAGAATCTGATGTAGTATTTACATGCCTTCTGTGCTTGTTGGTTAGTAGAGATTTAATTTCTTCAGCATTAGTCAGATTTCCATTATGTGCTAATGATATTCCGAACGGGTAGTTCACATAGAAGGGTTGTGCTTCTGCAGCGGAGGATGAACCTGCTGTCGGATATCTCACGTGTCCTATGCCAATAGATCCGACTAAATTTTGCATATGTCTTTTGTAAAATACATCTTTAACTAATCCGTTGGACTTTCTGAGGTGATATTTTCCATCATTCTCAGTCATGATGCCAGCAGCATCTTGACCTCTATGCTGGAGGACCGTAAGACCATCATATAGTAGTTGGTTGATGTGACATCCCTGTCTACCAACGAGACCGATTATCCCACACATCTGTCTCGCCTGTAAGAGTCTAAACACAGGCGCTTTACAGCCATTTCCCTACAACCGGGGGTTCAAGGACGGTGAGTTTTCTTTGACCAACTGTATGAACGCATCTTCGCAGTAGCGCCATAACCGCAAGCTGCGCAGTATGCTTTTTGCTTGTGATACGAATTCTTACCACATCTTCGGCACCTGATGTGAGTGGTTTTTTGTCTCTTACCCATGGAGGGTGTGCCCTTCGACATGATATCACCTAACGGCACGGCCACCGGCCCACCCTTTATGAAACCCACGGACAGAGATTATTCTTCTTCGTGCAGGAATAATCGTTTTCTTTTACGTCCTGTAATCATTGTAAAAGTTGAACCTACCGCTAAAACTGACGCTAGTGCCATCGCAGTACCAATGACTATTGTATGAACAATATTCATCAGCATTTGAGCCCTTAAACCACTATTCTGTTCAAGAAGCAAGTTTTCTTTTGATATAAGTGCCCATGCTACGGCTAACCCAATAGCGATGGCACAGACCATTCCTACTAGAGGAGCAAATGGTCTATGCCTAGAGTCGGCATAGAAAAACAGATTTCCAACTAGAATTATTCCCACCAAAACATATGATGTGAGTATTGCATTTCCGAATCTTTTGAAAGATTCATGATGAAGCTCATCACCAAGTGATACATTGATTGAGATCACTACTAGTATAGGAAGCAGTGCAGCAAGCACCATCAATTTCCATGATACATTCTTGCGCTTCATTCTTCTTCACCTACTATGTGTTTTTTTGCCAAATTAACTACGTGTTTGATTTCGTCATTAGTTGGTGGTTCAGTGTTGCTTGGAACCGGTAGAGATTTCTCGTGCCCCCAAATTACCGCTGCAAAAACTCCCAGAGCAATAGTGGCGCCAATCAGAGACCCAAAAATATCAGCAGCGGCCAACCAAAGGTAATCTTGAAATTGCTCGGCCGCAATCTTGTTTCCGTCAAATGTAATCCCTGCAATAGCGATTCCCGCCATCAAAACTGAAAACGCAGCTAACTTAACAGCCTCCGGGCCACGGTCTTCCCCATAACTTACCAAGGCCAATGCTGCGAGGGACAGAAGAGATGTTGAAAATAACAAAAATGTCGGCCAAAAAACAATCCAGTATGGGTTGATTTCTTCATTTCTCCACAACGGTGTTAAGCTACTCCAGTGCATTAAGCACAAGATAAGTAAGGAAAGAAATACTGCTCCATATCCACTATACCTAGCACTTGGATCTAGTCTACCAACTGGCACATTCCCACCAAAGATTGCTCCATGCATGCCGTAGCAAAGAAGAATTGTTGGCGCTGTAATCCACAATAGCAGATGGCCTGCAGCAGATGAATCAGAATTTGGCACGGTCCAAGAAGAAGCCATTACCAAAGCCAAGCCCAGAATGGAAACTACGTTACCAAGCACTTTTGCCTTCCCACTGATAGAAAACCAAAGCCCTAGAGGAATTAAAAGCATAGGAATCCAAAACCAAATCGCAGCATCTAGCATTGAATCCATGTTACTTCGGCAACGACGAGATTTATGAACATCACCGGTATTTTAGCACTCAGTGGCATGTTTTGTGTTTTGAAACACTCCGTCACCACTAAATAGAGGACGCTAGTGGGCCGAATGCTCAAGGTGAGAACATGGTAAAGATGCCACGTCAAGTAAAAAGATACAGCCCAAGTGCTGGTAAGCATACAATGCACACCGTAGAGCGTGTAAAGAAGAAGCGCGCAAGCGAACTAAAGTGGGGTCAGAGGAGATTCCGCAGGGTCATGGCAGGATACCGTGGTTTCCCTAGACCAAAGCCAGATGGACGAGAAAAACCCACAAAGCGTGTAAACATCTTATTCAGGTGCACCGAAACCGGAAAAGCACATTATGCTCCTTGCCAGAGAGCTAAGAAATTCGAATTGGTTGACAACTAGGTGAAAATATGACATCATTATTCTTCAAAGTATCATGCAGAGACTGCTCGGCTGAGAGCATTATCTTCTCAAAAGCAACCACTACCATTATCTGCACAGTGTGTGGTTCAACACTGACAAATCCTGCTGGAGGCAAGGCCCAGTTGGTCGGCTGTGATGTCGTTGAGGCCCTTGAGTGAATGGAGGTTCGACCTCCATGCCCAAAAATCTACTAGAAGGCGGGCCTTCTGAAGGTGAACTAGTCGTTGCTGTTGTAAGAGAGGTAAAACAAAACGGTGCCTATGTAAATCTCGATGAATATGAGGGCATTGAAGGCTTCATCTTCATTGGAGAAATCGCTAGTGGTTGGGTCAAAAATATTCGTGCATTCGTTCGACCTGGACAGAGGCTCATATGCAAAGTTCTCAGGACAAGAAACGATAATCAATCACTTGAATTATCCCTAAAGTCAGTAAGTGAAGAAAGAAAGCGAGACCGGTTAGCTGAATGGAAAAATGAGGAAAGGGCGAAGCAACTTCTCAAGGTACTCAGTGAGCAAGTTGGTTGGTCGAGCGAAGAGCATAGTGAGATTCAGATGGAACTTACTGAATCATATGCAACTCTCTATGGAGCATTCGAAGAAGCTGCCAAAACTCCAGAATCCTTGACAGATGTTGGTTTTGTGGGTGATTGGATCGCTCCATTTATTGAGATGGCTGTAAAAAACATAATTCCAGATACCGTTGAGATTCGAGGAAGGTTCCTTTTAAGCGTAGATAGCACTGATGGAATAGAAGTGATACGTGATGGATTACTTGCTGCTGAGAGCGTTTCTGATGCTGGTTCAGAACTGATTGTAACATGCCATTATGATGGTGCCCCATCATACAGAATTGATTTGAAGGCTCCTGATTTCAAAACCGCAGAGGATGGTTGGACTAATGCAACTAAAGCTTGTATTGACTTAATACATGCTGCCGGTGGTTCAGCTGAGGCTGAGAGGGATTGATATGGCACGGCAACTAATGCAGAAATGCAAGAAATGTGGTGCTTACTTACTTACCAGAGAATGCAAAGAATGTGATGGCGTTCCTCAAGCAGCGGCTCCCATGAAATGGTCTCCTGAAGATAAACACGCCCATATTCGTAGAAAAATCGAAGGAGTAGAGGAAGATGGTTGGGCCGAAACACTTCCAACTTTGACATCCTCAGAAGAAGAATGATGCGAATCATTATACCGCGTCAAAATACGCTGGCCTGATATGGGTGTGCTCATCGATTGGATTTCTCAGCCCCAAACGGCTTGCGATTTACTATTAGTCGCAATGCCGGGGGTCGGAGATGTAGGAAAACTTGCAATTGATGCCCTAAATGCTGAACTCGATGCCGAGCCTATTGCAAGAATAATCCACCCATCCTTGCCTCCTCTTGCGAAGTTAGATGATGATGGGTTACTACAACCCCCTAACATTTTGTTATCGCGTATATTTGTTGATGAAAAGCCAATTTACACTTTGACTGGAGATGCACAACCTATGACTCCCGAAGGACAGCATGAGGTTGCAATCTCCATCCTAGATATATTCAAAGGAGGAGAAGTAATTGTATTCGCAGGTATGTCTTCAGATGCGGAAAGAAAAGAGGTATTTACCATCACTACCACTCCTTCATATAGAATTGAATTAGAGTCAAAGGGAGTTGATGTCAGAAGGGACGAACCAAAGTCAGGAGTCATAGGTTTGGCTGCATTAATTACAGCACTTGGCCCCCTAAGGGATGTGAAAACATGTTGCATAATCGCAACCACTGTTGGCACTTCAGCTGATCCGGTAGCAGCCCAATTACTGCTTGAAAGAGTGCGAAACTGGTGGAATCTATCCCTCCCCGTCCCTATCGATGCAACAGAGAGGCTTGTCCAGAAGCTTCAACAGATGCACACTGGTAAAGTCGAGGACTACGTATCTGATTTGTCTGAGTCTCCCAACTCAATATACATGTAATCAGCCACCTGAGCTGACGATAGTTAGGTCTAATTTCACATCTGAGTTTAGTTTTGTAGTGTGTGGTAGGACAATATCATTGTGACTTACAATAACTGTTGAGGGATGTATCCCAATCATATCCAATGCTTGCTTAATTGTTGAGCCTGGTGTCATTTCAATCACATGGTCGTGCTCATGGCCCTTCAGTGCAACCTTCATTGCTTCACCCGAGTGACATCACTCTTATGATGGTCGTGCAGGTGGGCGGCTTGTCAGCCGAGATCGCATAGCCCGGTATTGCGGTGGATTCGAAATCCACTGTCCCTTGGACGCGGGAGTTCAAATCTCCCTCTCGGCGCTTTACCACTTTGTTGAATAACCTGGCTCAAACTCATCAGCATATGAAAAACATTCACGGAGCACTATTTGCTCTGTTTTTGATAGGCAGTTCACTATCTGGCTGCATAGGAAATGATGATGATTCGATAGATTATTCCGATCAAATAAGTAAATTAGAAGAAGAAATCAATATGAAAAATCAGACAATTGCTAATCTTGAGACTCAAATTTCATCCTACCAAGGGACCGTTGATGGGTTAGAGGATGCAATTTCTGATGCTACAATGCACATTTCGTACTTACAAGAATCGATTTTCTATGCAGAGGAATACCGAGATTCATTGTTGCTGATGCTGAACGAGTCTAATAATACGTTAGTTGATACACTAATATTACTAGAATTTGCTAATGAAACAATCGACTACCTAGAGGTTTCTTTAGCAGAGAATCAGTCTATTCTTTCTCAAGCAGGGATGATAATCTCTGACTTGATAACTGGATGGGATTCTACCAATTATACACTTGACTCATATCTTTTAGCTTGGGGATCAACAAACACAACTCTTGACTTATATTTAGAGGGCTGGAATGAAACTAATATGTCTATAGAACCATATCTAGAGGGCTGGAATCAAACGAACTCAACGGTTCAAGAATTAATTCTAGAGATAATTGAATTAAATGATTCAATGACTCAGTGTAATAGTGTTACAACTTACTTATTCTTTGAAGAATGTGTGAGTAGAAATTCCATGTGGGGATATATTCCATTCATCAATGGCACAAATGTTAGCATTGGTCAATCATACATGGGCGGGTTCACACATCAAGGTGATTCAATGTACTCTGTTGATTTCATAATGAATGAAGGGATACCTGTGGTAGCCTTTAGAGAGGGTAAAATAAAGGCCATCAAGGAAGATTCTGATATCAACTGCATCGAAGAGAATATTTCTATTGAAGACTGTACACACGGAAATTACGTTATCATTGACCACGGAGATTTCACTTTTTCATACTACTTGCATCTTCAGCAATATTCAGTAGAAGTTGAGGTTGGTGATTCAGTTGGTGCTGGCCACCAAATAGGCAAGATTGGGAACACAGGATACAGCACAGAAGCGCATTTGCATCTTGAAGTAACCAATGGATTTGGATTAGGAGATTCGGTAATGATCTTATTTGAAGAATTAAGAAACCTGTCTGGAGGAGTTCCTTTTGCAGGTCTTAATGTAATATCTGAAAACACCAATAACAGCTTCTTTTTTGGGCTTGAATATTCGGATTGTCCTTTGGATTTGTTTTACTTTAGAGGAGTTGAATTATTCAGTTACATACCATGCTCCGTAGTAGACTTGGATACAGATTACAATCTAGAGGGTAGAGTTTTGATTGAGGGGCACACCTTAGTTATTGGAATGTATGAAAGCGAATCTGAAAATTGGGATTACAGGATGGTACAGCCAAATGCAACAGGACATTTTGATACGACAATAAACTGGTCTTCAGACAGCCATTCAAATTACAGTTACCTAATGTTAACGATTGGTAATCCTGAGGGAACTAACGTCTATGATGGTTGGTGGACGAGTGTTGAAATTATCATTGAATAGAGTTGCAATGATTGCACGATTTCAAACAGTATTTTCAAAACGGGTTTAATATTATAAATTAAATCAAATTGAGAGAACTATGGCCAAGAATACCGCAGCTATTGCAATGGTAGTATTGATGCTTTTTTCTACAATTGGTATGAATCTAGCAGGTCAAAGAGTGGAATTAAATTTGGATTTACATAGTAAACTATCGGCAACAGATTGTGATAATCAAACTATCAACAATTCAAGTTCAATTCATGTAGATAATCAACTTGGAAATGATTCACACTCTGGTTCGGCACAATGCCCTCTTGCCAGTGTAACTAAAGCAGTATCTCTGTCATCCGATAACCAAGAAATCGTTGTGTATGAAGGTGTTTATCATGAATCGATTATGATCGACGGGTTTCAGAACCTTACGGTAAGGTCTGCAGTCAACAATCGTGTTGTATTCGATGGAACACGAAGCATTACCAATGATTTGGGTGGTGTATGGAATCAATCATCTGACGGCATTCACGAGGTCGATTTAGGAATAGATGCATGGCAGGTTTTCAAGGATTACCAGCAACAAGTTCCCGCTCGTTGGCCTAATGCGAATTTTAGTGATTATTCAGTGTTAGATCAAGAAAATAATTGGGCACATGGAACAATTGGACAGGGGGGTCAATATTCAAACGGAGCCATGCAAGATTCAGGTGGAACCTCGAATGCTAGCAATGGGTTAGTTGATAGTGGAATCGACCCAGTTGGTGCTATTGCAATCCTTAATGTAGGCTCATTTAGAACATACAGTCGTTTTGTAAATGACTATGACGCTAACAACTCGACATTCTTTTATGATACAGTTCCAACGTGGAAAAACAAACACCACCACTACTTCCTGGAAGGCAAGAGAGAATTGATTGATGTTGAGGGAGAATGGTGGATAAACTCAACCACAGATAGATTGCATATGTTATTCGATAATGGAATTAATCCAAATGATATTGACATAAGGGTAAAGACTCAAGCCTTCGCATTTAATATAACAAATAGCGATAATGTCTCTTTACAGGGTTTGGAATTCTTCGCAACAACATTTAGGTCACACCAGTGTGATGGATGTTCTGTCGTTGATTCAGATTTGATGTATCCTAGCACATCTAAGAGGGGGCTTGGTATAGCTGGTGAAGATGTTGAAGAGCGCTGGGTTTCTAGAATGGATAGGTGTTCGAATTGCCTAATTGACAACTCCTCATTTGCTCATACAGACGGCTCAGCAATCGAGTTTCACGGTGCAGCACTCCAATCACACAATAATACAATCAACAATTCACATTTCGAATTTATAGACTGGTCTGCATCTGATTTACCCGGATTAATGGTCACAATATTTGATGGTGGTAAGGATAACACATTTTCCAATAACACTATCAGAAAAACAGGAGCTTCAGCGACTGTTAGTATAGGTGATTCACCACAATTTTTCTTCAATAAAATAACTCAAACCGGATTTATCCAAAGCGATGGTGCAGTAATGCAGATGATGATGGCTGAGCAAGCCGGTGCAGAGGTGGCTTACAACTGGATATACAATACTGCGAAGTATGGAATAAGGATGGACGGGCCTGCTGGTGGAACCAATACTGGGAATAATGCATCTGTTCATCACAACGTCCTTTGGGACATTAAGACAGGAATTATGGTAAAGGGAAATTACCATCACACTCACAACAACACTGTGTTTGGTAACGATAGTGGTTTGACAAAAAATCAGATTATTGTATTATTCGAGAACGGTGCAGGGAACGAGAATTCTACAACAGCCAACAATGCTGCGGATACCATCGCTGCTCACAGGTCAAGTGACTATACATCGAACCCAGTACCGGGAACTTATCTCAGCAATTACAACGGTTATGACGTAGAAAATGGGTCGGTAGAGTCTATGCTTGTCGATCCCAGAAATTTTGATTTTAGACCGATTGTTAACTCCACTTTGGACAACTTGAGTGCTGGAGCATATGATGCAGACGACACAAACCCATGGACAGCTGGAGCTAGTAGAGTGTGGCAGGTCATGGTCCCGCCTATTTTGGGCTGCACAGATCAGCTTGCAAATAATTTCGACAATGGGGCTGGAATAGATGATCACAGTTGCGATTTTGATTTGGATGATGACGGTGTTTTAGATATCGACGAAGTAGATGGCTGTACGAATTCTACGGCCAACAATTTCGATGTCAATGCAACAGATGACGATGGAAGCTGTGACTTTGACTTGGACGATGATGGTGTTTTAGACGCTGATGAAATAGGAGGATGCACAAACTCTACGGCCAACAATTTCGACGTTAATGCAACCGATGATGATGGAAGTTGTGATTATGATTTAGATAACGATGGGGTTCTAGATATTGACGAGATTGTTGGGTGTAAAGATTCAATCGCTAACAACTACAATCCTAATGCAACAGAGGACGGGATTTGTGATTATGATTTAGACGATGATGGAGTGCTTGATGGTAACGAAGTTGAGGGGTGCACGAACTCTACTGCAAACAACTTCAACCAACTTGCAACAGATGAAGATGGCTCTTGTGATTATGATTTAGATGATGATGGGATTTTAGATGTCGATGACAATGACACTGATGGAGATGGAGTATTGAACGTAGATGAGGTATATGGGTGCACGAACGAACTTGCTAACAATTTCGATTCAAATGCCACAGAAAATGATGGCTCTTGTGACTTTGACTTAGACAATGATGGAATTTTAGATTTGTTTGATGATGATAGAGACGGCAACGGCATACTGGATGAAATTGAGGAGAATGGTTGCTCTGATATTGCTGCAATCAATTATAATCCATCAGCAACAATTGATGATGGTTCTTGCACTTATCTAGATTATACAGGGGGAAGTTTCCAATTATTCGATGAATACTCAACCACAGGGGATGTAATTAGTAGTAAATTTAGTCCAGACGGGACTAGGTATGCAACATTACATAGTAATACAATATATGTCTGGAATACTTCACTTCGAACTGTGGTTGACAGTTTTAGTTTCTCATCGACTTGGGATGTGTTTGACCTAGATTGGTCTCCTGATGGAAACAACATCTCGATTATAATGAACGCAAGATCCACAACAGACATCATTAAATCATGGATTATTACATACACCTTCGGTGTTGAAAATTACTCATATATTGCATTAGAAGTTGGAACACATTTTGGTGGGGAGATAGAATACAGCCCCGATGGTAGTATGATTGCGGTAGCATATGATAAAGTTACAGCAATCTATAATTCAACTAGTGGTGAGGAGTTATGGAATGTATCCTCTCTCAATTATATGGATTGGCATAATTCGGTCTCATGGAGCCCTGATGGACTAAAACTAGCTGCTACAATAGGTGATACAGTTTACATATACAATGTAAATACACAAAATGAAATTAGGAACATTCAACTCGATTATTCTTCCAATAGCGACGGGCTCAACTTTATCTCATCTGTTTCTTTTTCCCCTGACGGAACAAGACTAGCATATTGTTCCCATTTCGGAGAGTCATATTTGTCAAGAGTAAACGACGGAGTGTTGTTGTGGAAAATAACTTATGACCGCTTTAGCAGCTGTACGGGTATTGTTTGGTCCCCCGATTCTCAGAGGATTGCAACCTCATATTTCAATACTGGAGATCATGCATCGGCAGTAGTAGTCCAAGACGCTAATGATGGGTCTATGGTTGATAGGATTGGAGCCTTACGCCCAGTTTCTTGTGAAGGTCTCCCAACGATTACTTATCGCTCTAATTATTGCGGTATCGTTGATGGTTTAGATTGGCATAACAATGGACCTTATATTTTACACTCTGTATCAGGATATAACGCTGGAATTTACCATTGGTTTTTTTACAATAACCTAGAGGTAATTCTCGGATGTACGATTGAATCTGCAACAAATTACAATCCTTTTGCAACAACTTATGATGCTAGTTGCACTTTTGATAACAATAACAACGCCAACAACGGAGGCTCGGACTACTACTATGATCCATATTACCCACCTACTTACTATGACGATGATGACGATGATTCCTACTCAAGTTCTAGTGATGGTGAGGAAGTAATAGTATTTGGCTGTTTAACTATATTTATCGCAATATTGTTACTAGTGATTAATGTTAACAAAAAGTCTGGAGAAAAGCCACTTGCGGTTGGTGTAGAGCAAGATAGTGAACAATCAAGTCAAGAAGATATTGATGACAATACTCCAAAGAGTATAGAGATAAATCTACGTGAACTATTCTAATTTCCCTGCAGAAAAATAGCTCTAATTGTGAGGCCAATATTTTTGATTGAAAAATGGCTAATCCTTGATCTCTATTCGTGTAGTTCGCGAATCAATTCTTAACTGGACCAATCCTTCTCTCCAACCTAATTCAGCGGATGTGAGTTTTACTTTCATACCGGGCTTTAATGATAGCATAGTGCCATTTATCGCTGAGCCAAAAGCAACAACTTCGGCAACTGCTTTTCCGTCCCACAAGTGGAATGACATCATTGACCAAGGCCTTCCATCAGACCTCTTACCGTCTCTTTTCGAGCATGACAAAATTACTCCCTCAACATTGGCTTTAGTTCTCAGCATCCCCATCCTAGTCAACTCTAGGTCAGAATTAGTATCGATTGAGGAATTCTCATCCAAGTAAAGTCTTGGTTGCCCTCTCCATACACCAGGTAGAGCGCCAGTAACGACTACATCATCCTGTGGTGAATCATGCATTGCAGGGTATGATCCCGGTTGAGCTTCTTCAAGGGTTACCATTTTTTGTCCGGACTTGATCATTGCACCTAAAACCAGTTCTCCGTAATGGTTTGGCAAAGGACCCCATGCGCCTTGTAACTTACCACTTACATTGACCCTTGACGGAATTGAAGATAGCTTTTCAGCAGGGGCTGTAATCTCTGGAACTTTGTAGGGGAGGTTCTTCATTGAACACCAATAACATCCACCTTGCTCTCCATTACATGGCGAGGCAAGAGGGATAGTTGGAGAATCGCTCCAATTCTTCATAGCATTATGGTAATCTAAGTATTCTTGAGTAGAGAGGGGCTTTAATTCAACTAATTTTCTGTAACCGTTGGTCATATACCATCCTTCAAGGGCCTCACACTTACTCTGGTGCGTCTCATTCCACAGCCATGCATAGAAGTTGAGTTGGGTGTCGAGACTTGCAGCAAATTTACCTTGCCCATCTCCTAATTTAATGTCAACAATTCTAACTTTTCCATCCCATCTAAAAACAAGGTCACACTCTCCGGCAGCCCATTTGTCTGGATGATACATTCTTTGAGGCTCTGGATTGCGTGGATCTTTTACCCAAGGTCTAGCAATTTCCCATGCATCCTGCCATGTTATGTTATCACTGAATTCGTGAGGTTCATCTTTCCATTTTATCATGCTGTTTGCTTTGTCAGGCTGAGTGAAATGAGGTGGATTGTCCCAGCAAGGCGCTGGTATCTCAAATTCGTGCTCACCACCACCGGCAGCATAGCACTCTTTGACTTCTTCAAGTAGTAATGATAATCCATTTCTAAGAAGCTTTGAAACAATATCAACATCAAATAAATTATCAAAATTTCCTGTTGACCACAAAGCAGAATCAAACGCTTTTTTGCCATCATTCAAAGCGTTCTCTGCATGTTCTTCGACTAATCCAAGAGCCCATTCTTCCAGTTCTTCTAAACTGTCAACTTTTGGTGCTCTGTGCATAATTATCGAACACAGTGCTTCCTCTACCTTTGTTCCCATTATCTGTCTGGGCGAGGATGGACCTCTAAGTCCAACCCTGTAGTTCAAGAACCACTGTTTTTCGCATCTCAGAAACGTTGTCAAAGATGAAGCAGAAAGTCTTCCTCTGGCTCTACCAATTTGTTGACTTTCAGGGGGAATCTGGGCTGGCATTAAAACACCTCAGGAATCAAATGAGTAATAATCACCTTTCGCTCTTTGCTCTCTATCTTTCCTGCTCAAAGATTTGTTTATCCTAGGTCTTCCAGAATCATGGTCACGTCTGAAAGTAACATCAACATCCCCAAGGAATCTGTTCATACCTTCTCTTAGATTGAAAGGGCCTTCAGCATTACCATTTTTACCTCCCTCTCCCTCAAATACAAGTAGAGTATCTGAAACAATGTCAATGAAATAAACGTCATGATCGATAACAAATGCTGCTTTTTCATTTGCTTCCATCGTCCTACGAATTGCTTTTGCAGCTTCCATACGAGCATTAGCATCTAAGTGGGCACTTGGCTCGTCAAGTAGATACAAATCAGCATCTCTACCTAAGCAAATTGCAATGGAAACGGCTTGAGCTTCCCCTCCTGACAGGTTGCTAACATCTTTTGTCAATAAATCGTCAACTCCAAGAGCACGAATCACGTTTACGTTGTATTCTCCGCTACGCCATGTAGTGCCTATTTCCGAATCTAACCAGGTCTGAACTGTGCAGTCCATATCAGTATCAATGTGTTGAGGTTTGTATGATATTGAGGCATCGGCAGTAACCCATCCTCCATCATATTCTAATTCACCAGCTAATATTTTCACCATTGTGGATTTTCCTGTTCCATTTGGACCTACTACTCCTACAACCTCTGATTGATGGACCTTGCCTTCAGCAGTTGTAAGCGTAAAATCCCCAAGTTTCTTCTCTAGTTCTCCCCAGTGAACAACTGGATGACCTATGTCACTCCCCTCTCCACCAGAGGCAACATATCTGTCAGTATGGGTTTGGAATTTTATAGGCTTATCACGTATTCTTACGTTTTGTTCGACTAAGAACCCATCCAAGTATGCATTGATTGCCTGCCTTGTCGTTCGTGCAGGAGTGAATATTCCAAATGCTCCTTTTTGTCCGTATACTATGTGAACTAAATCAGCCAAAACATCCAGTACAGCAAGGTCGTGCTCGATAACAATCACTCTTGAGGTTTCAGCTAGTTCTTGTATTATTTTTACAATCCGCATTCTCTCATGTATGTCCAGATACGATGAAGGCTCGTCAAAGAAGTATACGTCTGCATCTTTTAACAAAGTTGCACAGATAGCTACACGTTGCAATTCTCCTCCAGACAGCTGAGATAGATTTCTCTCCAGTAGGTGATCGATACCTAACTTGTCTACCATTTCTTCATAGATACCTCTCTCGTCAACAGAGGATAGTAGATTACCAACTCTGCCCTTAACAGCCTTAGGTATATTGTCCACATATTGTGGCTTCAATGCAACAGTAACTTTTGAATTACTGACATCAACAAGAAAATCTCTCAGCTCTCCTCTTGGTAGACTCTCAATGACATCTTCCCACCACACTTCATCAGCCTCGAAATTTCCAAGATTTGGAGTAATAGAGCCATTGAGTATGTTAAATGCAGTAGACTTTCCCATCCCGTTAGGGCCCAAAATTCCAACCACTGATTCTTTTGAAGGAGTAGGCAGTTTAAACAGCCTAAACCCATTAAGTGAATATCTGTGTATCATATCGGTTTTCAATTCTGCTGGTAAGTTAATTACTACAACAGCTCCTCCTGGGCAATGTTTTGCTCTTATGAAGCAAGGTGGACAAGCACTTTCAAGAATTTTGAACTTATCACCATTCATTTGTATACAATCGCCACCACACGACCCCGCCCATTTCTTGAGGTAATCATATGCATCACTTTTTGGCTTGCATTTTTCTTCGATAAGAACTGCAATCCTCAAGTCTTACCTCTCCTTGTTTGTTCCTGATGTTGGCCATTGATGAATAAGCCGGTTCTAAGAACCCTAATTCAACATTTTATCATATGGTTTTGATAATTTGCCTATGCAAAATTGCTTCAAACTAGTCCCTTGACATGTTCGTGTCCACGGATTAGTTTTGCAGTGCAAGGTGTTGGGAATTTCATACTAGCCTTCCTGAGAGCATCCTTTGCGACTAAGTAGAATTCTGGTGTAAATTGTAGTGAGATAACTCTCTGACCACGCTTTACTCTAGCTGCTGTGCCTACATTTTTACCAAATGCACATCGCATTCCCTGAGAAACACGATCAGCACCAGCTCCAGTTGCTTGTTTGTTTTCTCTCAATACATGATGAGGATATGTGTGTATTCGCAGCGCATAGTTCATTGCCCCTGCGGCTTTTCTGATTGTTGAGTTTGAGATAACACGAGCAGCCTCCAGTGCAGTGTGCCTGATTTGACAAGATTCATCAGCTATGAGGTTCATCTCCATTAGGAATTGACCAGTTTCAGCAGCGCGACGGTTTCCTACATGGAACTGCATAATCCTGTTATTTGGCACACCACCGATATACTTCCGTCTGGTGTAAGCAGGGCCTTTTAGTCTGCGATACATCTTTGCGGGCTTGCGTGCCATAATTGATGCCTCCGGGCGAGTTTGGGACCGACCTTCCCTATTTGACCATGCCGATTAGAATAATATAGATGAATTTAGGGTAAAGGTCATTGATTAACTACGCTTCGGAGTGGTAATGTCGAGGTGGAAAAGACTTCTTGAGCAAGAGTCTGAGCACCAGTGGCTTGCATTTTTTGGGTTCACTTTAATCATAATTCTTGGATCTGTGGTATTAGACTGGTCCAATGATTTATCAGGTGTCAGAGATGGTAGTGTAATCAATGTTGATGGTATTGTAAAAGATTCAGCTGGAGACCTCGTTCTGTTTGAAAATGATACCGGCATTCAACTGGATTCAAAATTCGCAGGAATAGATGAGAGTTCAGTAACTTGTTTATCTGAATACAATGAATTTACTTATGCCTGCACAGCAGACTCTGGAGTCAGTTTCATTGAGGATGGAAACCCGCTTTGCGATAATACATGGTGCAAATTAACAACAAACTCAGATATGACGGTAACAGAAATTTCTGCTAACGAGTTGGACTCAATCGAAGGGTCTTCATCCTCTAACCCGGCGTTGTTAATGATAGTCCAAGATGGAACAAGTAACAATATCGCATTAAATCTACATGACTCAAAGGATTCTGCGATCATTTTTGATGGAAACGGAGAGTTGGACCTCGATGTCATAATCCCAACAGAAAGTGGATGGCTAGTAGGAGGTGCATGGAAAGCACCGCCCAATTGGCTTGGAACAAATCCAGCATCTCCCCCGTTGTTTGAATTGGTTATTTCAGTGGAATGGGACGGTCAATCTGATCCGATAATTAATTTAATTCATACAGGGGATGAAGGAAGAATACATGGTATATTTGAGACTGATAATGGATTTTTAGCAACAGGAACCAGCGATACAATCTCTATCTCTGGAGATGCGAAATATGCACATGGTTTGGGTAGCTATTCAGCAATCGGAGATAAAAACGGTGATGTTTGGTTATTCAGCGGTATTGGCTCTCGGACGGTAGCAATAATTTCAGATGGCGCTGTTGAAACAGAGAAGTTACCAGATCCAATGCCGTTAATGCCGGCGTTTGTTGTTTGTGATGATGAGGGAATGATTTCAATTCACGGCTCTGATTCTTCAGATAACCCAAAAGCGATTACTATAGACAGTAATGCTAGACAAAGTTTTACAAGTATCCGTGGAATTTTAGATCTTGGTTTTATCCTAGTATCTATGATTGTGATAGGCACAATGTTATGGAATATTTCTGATGCAATACGCAAAGGAGAAGTATTCTGATTTTAGTCTTAGAATCAAATATTTTTTCTTTTTTCAAGGGTATCATTTACGAACCCCCTAGACTGTGGCCGTACCCTAGCGCAAGCTAAGGAAGTGTTCTGATGGCGAAAAGGGGTATGATGGACCAGTATATGGACATTAAAACCGAACACCCTGATTCAATACTGTTCTTCAGAATGGGAGACTTCTATGAGCAGTTTCACGAAGACGCTGTTGTAACTTCTGAGGTTCTTGGTTTATCCTTAACCAGCAGAGATAAAAAAGCATCAGAGCCAATTCCGATGGCAGGTTTTCCTTGGCATGCCCTTGAAGACAACCTGCGAAATATGCTTCAGGCAGGGTTCAAAGTCTGTGTTGCAGAGCAGGAAGAATCTCTTAGACCAGGAGCGAAACTATTGGAGCGGGTTGTAACTAGAGTTTACACACCGGGTTCTCTTTATGAGGAAAGCCTAATTGGAATTGATGATGTTGCAAATCTAGCTGCAGTATGTGTGAAATCAGAGGGCATAGGTTTAGCAGTTCTTGATGCATCAACAGGTTACGTATGGACTGTTGAACACCGTGGGAAAGAAATGTGGTCTAGATTACTGGACGACTTATTGAGAAGTAACCCAAGGGAATTGGTCTTTTCTCCCAGGGATGCTGATAGAGATGAGATGCGAAGTATACTATCTCAACTTGATGGTGTAACCTATTCGCAACACTCATCATCTCGAAAGAAAGGAGAAAAAGCGCTAAAATCAATTCTCGAAGTGGCCGACCTTGGTCATATCGATCTAGGGGATTCTCCACTTGCGATGGACGCCGCTGGACTTGCGGCTGATTATATTGCATCAATGCATATTGTTGACGCGCTCGATGTTAGAGAAGTAGAGATAATCAGGCCAGAGGGGAGTATGATAATCGATCAAACTACTCTTCGGAACTTAGAACTGATTCAAACACTATCTGGAGAAAAAGAGGGCTCATTACTTGGTTCGATTGACAATTGCAAAACATCAATGGGAAGGAGGAAACTCAAAGAATGGCTACTCAGGCCTCTTGCAGTAAAATCAGATATTGAATCTAGACAAGATTCTGTTGCTGCATTGGCAAGGTCTTCCAGAAGATTAGATGAGTTGCGACAAGCTCTCAAAGGCTTAAGAGATATGGAAAGGCTAGCAACTCAACTCTCATACAATCGTTCAGCTGGAAGGGATCTCGTTGCTATTGCTCTAGCCCTCGAAAGGATGCCAAAAATCAAAGCACTTTGTCTTGAAGTTAACGACTCCTTACTTACAGATTTGGGATTTAATTTAGATTCCTTAGAAATGATGCGTATAGACATACAAGCAAACCTTAACGACGAACAACCATTATCTCTGAGAGATGGAGGTTTGATTCGAGAGGGAATTAGTGAGCAACTTGATGAATTGAGGAAAGCAGCTGCATCAGGACATAAATGGTTCAAAGATTTAGAATCACGCGAGAGAATTAGGCTTGACATTCCATCTCTCAAAGTTAGACATAATCGGCAAATTGGATGGTATATCGAAGTCACGAAAACACATCTTTCCAAGGTCCCTGAAGAATGGAGAAGAAAGCAACAAATGACAAATGGGAATCGATATGTTACCGATGATTTAATTGAGTGGGAAGATAAACTGCTAACAGCAGATAGCAAGGCAAATGCAATCGAATACGATATGTTCAGAGAACTTAGAGATAGGTGTAGAGAAAAATCTCGTATTCTAGGGGCTATAAGTTCAAACATTGCAAAGTTGGATGTCTTGCAATGTTTTGCAAATGTAGCAAGAAACCGAATGTGGACAAGACCATCGATTACAGATGATGATAAATTAATCGCAAAGGGGCTAAGGCATCCAGTGCTAGAGGCACAGTCTGGTTTTGTTCCAAACGATATTAAACTGGATAAAAAAAGGAAATTCTTACTTATCACTGGTCCGAATATGGGTGGAAAGTCAACTTACCTAAGATGTGCAGCCTTGTTATCAATTCTAGCACAATCTGGTTCATTTGTGCCTGCAACAAGTGCCCAAGTTGGTCTAGTGGATCGAATTTTTACAAGAGTCGGAGCATCAGATGATATCCGTCGTGGACGTTCTACCTTCATGATGGAAATGATGGAGGTTGCACATATTTTGAAAACAGCCACAAACAGATCTTTAGTCCTCTTAGACGAGATTGGAAGGGGAACTTCTACTTTCGATGGTCTATCTATTGCATGGTCAGTTACAGAGGATATCTGCGCACGAATAAAATCAAGAACACTTTTTGCAACACATTATCATCAACTAGTAGGCTTAGAAGGAGACGCAACTGGACTGGTAAATGTTCATGTTCAGGTTGCAGAATCTAGTGAAGGCCTCAGGTTCCTACATACAGTTGCTGACGGCCCTTGTGACGACTCATATGGTGTTCAAGTCGCATCATTAGCAGGACTTCCTAGGCATGTTGTAGAAAGGGCTAGCGACTTGTTAGGATTCTTGGAAAATCAAGCACATGGTGCAAAAGCAGGTGAAAAGGGAGCACCAGTCGCAAGAGGTGCTGGACAGGCATCTTTGATGGGATTCTTGAATCAGCCACAGATTGTTATGGAGAAAGACCCTGTTGTCGAGGCTATCAGAAATAAGTTGTCAAACATAAATCCTGATACTTTGACACCAAGACAAGCAATGGAGGAGCTGTACAACATACTCAACATGATGGAGGATGATTCATGAGTGAACCATCAAGAATCATCCAATTAGATGATAGAGTCATTGGTCACATTGCCGCTGGAGAGGTTGTCGAGCGACCGGCCCAAGTTGTAAAAGAACTAGTTGAGAATTCAATAGATGCAGGATCAACTATGGTTGTTGTTGAAATTGAAAAGGGCGGGTTCGACACGATAAAAATAACAGATAATGGGTCAGGAATATTAGAAGACGATCTTCCTCTATCCTTGGACAGGCATGCTACTAGTAAACTCAAAACTGAAGAGGATTTATCAGAAATTGGAACATTGGGTTTCAGAGGCGAAGCATTGGCTAGTATTGGAATGGTTAGCCATCTTACCATTTCCAGTAGACCTGCTAATTCTCAAGGTAGAAAAATCGATATGAACAACGGAACAAAAGGAGCTGTTCAAGCAGTAGGGATTGCGGAAGGCACCTCGATTGAGGTTAAAGGAATATTCAAGAATCAACCAGCAAGGCTGTCATTCCAGCGTAAACCAGCAACTGAAACATCAAAAATTGTGGACGTTTTAGTCTCACACGCTCTATGCCATCCCGGTGTTGGATTCAAATTGGTTAGTGAAGATAAGTCGATTTTGGAGGTTCCAGCAGTTTCAGATATGGAAGATAGGTTATACGATATACTCGGTCAACAAGCAAGTAAAATGATACCCCTTGTAGTCCCTCCAGAGGATGTAAATGCGCCAGGTGATGAGTCATGGAGCGGTTGGGTGTCAACCCCTGATATTTCCAGGGGCAAAGGTGATGAGATTCATATTTTAATCAACAATAGGCCGGTTGCATCTCAACCATTTTTACAGTCGATAAGAAGAGGTTACAAAACTCGCCTAATGCAAGGCAGGCACCCAGTAGCTGTGATATATCTCAACCTGCCTGCAAATGAGGTTGATGTAAATGTTCATCCAACCAAGAGGGAGGTTCGATTGAAAAATTCGTGGAGAGTTTTGGAGCGTCTTGAAAGGTCTATCGCATATACGCTACAATCAGCCCCAACTGAACCAGAATCTAGTGGAGTAATAACTGGTATAGCTCCATCAATTTCAAAATCTGATGTAAAGAATGTGGAGAACAAACCTGCTTGGGCTCAATCAGCACAGATTTCACTAACTGGTGAAAAGCCTATAGAAAGTAAACCTAAACAGAAGTTACGACCAATATCTAAATCTGAATCATCGCAAAAAACGATAACAGGAATAAGGCCGATTTCTCCTGCATTATCGGTCGCTGAAAGAGAACTGCACAGGCATGCAGGTTTCAATCCTGAAGATATAGAAAAAACGGAGCCTTTAGGTCCTGTAATCAACGACTTACCAAAGATGGAACCCTTAGCTCAATTTGCAGATTCATACATTCTGGTGCAAGCAAATGAGGAATTATTACTCATCGATCAACATGCTTTACATGAGCGAGTTAGGTATGAGAGACTTAGGCATGACGAATCTCTTTGGCAGCCGCAAGAGCGCATAACCTCTGTCCCACTGAATTTGGACGTGAGACAGGTCGCTAGACTAGAATCGAGGCTTGATGACATGGCATCGATGGGTTTTGTCATAGAAAAAACCAACTCTGGATATTCAATCACAAGCGCTCCAGCACTATTATCAGCGTCTGAATTAGAACCTTTTATCCACGATATACTGCTTGATATGAATGAGGATGGGGCGCCATTACAAACCCTTGAAAATCGTAAGGACCACTTGGCTTTCCTCAATGCATGTAGAGGCGCTGTAAAAGCAAACGAGAGGCTCAATCTTGCTCAAATGAGGAGACTATTGGATGATATGAGAAGAATTCCAAACCCTTGGGCTTGTGTCCACGGAAGGCCTACTGCGATGAGAATTCCATTAAATTCTCTGGATTATCATTTTGGCAGGCATGGATGACTAAGCGACTTTTAGTCCGCATTCAATAAGCTGTTCAAGGAATGATGGCCATGCGATTTCATGTAACTTTCCGTTGTCTATCTCCCCACCACAAATGGATGCAAGTAAGATTGCAGTCATCTGAATTCTGTGGTCTCCAAAGGTATCAACAATCTGGTTAGGCCTTGTCGGGATTTGGTTGCCTTTGATTTTTAGTCCTTCATCAGTCACTTTAGATTTAATTCCAAATTGTGCCAACAATTGTGATGTTTTTGAGATTCTATCAGATTCTTTGTATTCAGCATGTTTCGCACCCGAAATTTCACCACCATCGTGTAATGCTAACCATGCAGCCATCGGAGTAATCAAGTCATTTGAGTCTCTCAAATTTGTTACATCTAGATTATGGCCAATCATGTCATTAGGGCTTGGAGGATTCTTTACGGGAAGATTTGCTAGTTTTGCAAATGCTGCCATTGAAGCATCTGAAGGAACTGAAACATCCGGACAGACAACCTTCCAAGGTTCTCCTAAATTTTTGGCACCTGTTAATTTACACAAATCCCATGTCAACTCAGAATGTTTTCTCGAGACTGCCTCCCCAACAGTCGTTATTTCGAATCCGTTTGTTCTCGGTGTCATCAACAGAATAGCTGAATGGTATTGTGAGGTTTTTGATACATCGACCACCACAACATCTTTTGCAAACGGACCTTTCAGAGATAACGGGTATTCTGCATTTTGCGAAAATCGATTGAATTCCACACCAAGTGATTTCAGTAGTGGCATACTAGTTCTAGCTCGTAAGCTCTGATCTCCATCAAAGGTTATCTCATGGTCGCAAGTAGCCGCTTGAGCAATTAAAAACCTCAATGCAGTGCCACTATTCTCACAGTCTAACAATTGAGAAGTTCCTAGTAGTTCACTTCCTTTAAACACACTACCGTCCCAAAAACAACCAAGCTTTTTGAGGCATTTAATCATTGAATTTACATCTCTACCAATCTCACTCATCTCAATTCTTGTAGGTGTATTATCCATACTAGCTAACACAAGCCATCGCATAGAGTGACTTTTTGAGGGCGGTAGAGAAAGCGAGCCCGATAGCGTGCTTGGCTTAACCAACAAGGTAGGTTGGCTCTGACCCAAGTCAGTATTTGCATGCTCTGGCTTCCCCATTGGTTGTGCCAAAACGCTCTATGAAATGAAGTCATCCAAACCACATGTTGAAGTGTTTCCAACAACTAGGGTAAGATATGGTGAGGGATTATCGTGGTAGACCACTACGTGATCTCAGAATCTCACTAACAGATAGATGCAATATGAGATGTAGGTATTGCATGCCTAGAGAGCATTTCAAATCCCACAACTTTCTCGATAAAGATCAGATTTTATCTTACGAGGAACTGCTTTTAGTTGTCGAGTCATTGATGCCACTAGGGCTAACTAAAGTAAGACTTACTGGCGGAGAGCCCTTACTTAGGAAAGATGTTTGCTCGTTTATCGAAATGTTGCCTGAAGAATTAGACATTGCTATGACAACTAATGGAATTTTATTGGAAAGATTCGCGCAGAAACTAAGCGATGCGGGTCTTCATAGAGTTACTGTATCTTTAGATGCGCTTGACATTGAAACCTTTCAGGCAATGGGAGACACCAAAGAGAAGCCAGAAACTGTGTTACGGGGTATAGAAGCCGCTCGAAAGGCAGGATTGGAGGTTAAGGTTAACACCGTAATTAGAGCTGGATATAATGAACATTCAGTGCAAAGAGTTGCAGATCGTTTCCTTGGCACTGACGTTATTGTCAGGTTCATTGAATTCATGGATGTTGGAGCTACAAATGCATGGGATAACCAAGATGTGATAACTGGTGAAATGATGAGAACAATGATTGCCGATTTGGAGCAATTAGAGCCAAACCATGTGGGCGAAGTTGCGAATAGGTATGTTCGTGGCAGCCAGGAGATTGGGTTTATTGAGAGCATTTCAAAACCGTTTTGTGGTGATTGTAACCGTGCAAGAATTTCAGCCGATGGTTCTCTTTACACATGTTTATTCACCAACAAAGGAAATGACTTGAAGTCTCTGATAAGAATGAATGCAACACAAGAAAACCTAGCAGCCGCAGTTACTAGTATCTGGAGTAAAAGAGACGATGCTTATTCTCAAAACCGAGGAAAAGTGGAAACTGAGAAATTGGAGATGTCATTTATTGGTGGTTAAGATTCCAATGCAGGAATTTTAATTTCTTTTAGAACGATTCTATCATCTTGTGAACCATGAACTAATTTGAAACTGTGGAAGCCTTTCCCACAGTCTAGATTTTCGCAATTTATTACAAAGTAATCTCCTTTTGTTATGGACCAACCTGCATCCCTGTCATGGAATGATACGTTGGTCCCAACCGTTCCATAAATTTCTTCAACTAGGCCTTGAGAATCAACAGAGCTTTGGCCTGAGATATTGTTAATGCTCCAATTGACTCTAAGTGGATCAATAGGTTGATCTATGCTGGTGACCGTTATGACATGATAACCATTGGAGAGTGATCTAACGGATAGAGAAATTTTTGGATTAGCTTTTTCGGTACTATCAAGAGTGGTTGACATCATTATGAAAACCATGCTAGTTAGCAGTACCGTGATTGCTAATAGGAGAACAGTTGCGATGACGGGGCTTACAGCTTCGTCATCTCTCTGCATGCTTGTCCCTAACCCTTAATCCACTTGAAATAACCGCATGTAATTTATCAAAACTAATCATTTTCTAGATTGATATTCTTATTTCTAAACAATCCATAGCATTTTCCGGCAGGTCACGGCTCTCCAGATAATTCCTTTTGTTAGTCTATTAAAGAATAAGTTCAGCATCCAATCAGGCATCCTAAACAACATGCTGCCTATCTTGAAAGAGCGTTTTGAATTTTTCATTACTTTCCCCATTTGTTTCTTCCAACGCTTTTCATATTCTTCCAGCGGGAGGCCGGTTTTAAGATGTTCAGAAATGACCTGTCCTGCGATTCTTCCTCCAACCATTGCAATTGTTATACCAGCCCCGTTCGAAGGCAGCACCATTCCTGCTGAATCGCCTACTAACATGTAATTTCCTTTTACAAATTTCTTGATTGTGCCAGACATTGGAAGGGTACCTGCTCCATTGAATGTAATTTCTCCATCATATTTTGAAATGAAGTCATCAGTATATTTGTTCAAAGTTACACCCTTGGAGAAACTTCTCTGAATCCCAAGGCCGATATTAGCACCACTACTTTTTGGGAACATCCACGCATATCCACCAGGCGCCATAGATCCGAAGTGTAATTCAACGGCTTCACCAAAATCTCCATCCATAAGAACGAATTGAACTGGTATTTGCGTTGACTTTTCACTCCAGTAATCTCTCCTGACAGGACCATTGTGCCCCCCTGCATCGACTATTATTTTTGCAGAATATTTGTCGCCATTTCTTAGAATTACGTTGTTGCCTTCGACCTTTTTAACCCTTGATTTCACCAGATAGTCAGCACCAGCATCTTTAGCCAGATTAACTAGAAATTCATCATGCGCAACTCTATTGAGCACATAACCATCGAAGTCGTAGATTAGTGGTTTGCCTGATGGTGGAACTATGTGCATTTTCTCGGATTGTCTAGAAATGGCTTCTTTTGGTGTTCTGAATAAATCATCCATATCAGGAACATCAGGGCATAATCTTCGCATTTCGTCGTTAGTAGGAACTAACTCGCCACACTGAAGCGGTGTTCCAATAGGATCTCTTCCATCAATAACTAGGACATCACCACCGCCTTGAGCAGCATATCTAGCAACCGTGCTCCCGGCAGGTCCCCCACCAATAATGATGACATCTCTATCGAATTCTTGAGACATAGCCATTCCTCATGAGTTCCTAGTTTTTACTACATGCACAACATGTTTAAGCAGTTGCTTTGCTTCAGAGTCATCAAAGTCTTCTAGTTTTGAGAGTGCTCTTTCAAGGTGGTTAGCAATTAGGATTTCAGAGTATCTGAGACTCAGCGCAAATTCAAGTAATGAGATTAATTCATCGAAAAGTGAGTCTTCAAACTCATGCAGTATCTCTGATAATCTCTCCCTTTGCTTCCCGTGGAGTATTGTAAGCGCGTGTATGATTGGTAAAGTCATCTTTCCCTCATATAAATCAGCTCCTCTTGGTTTGCCCATTCTATCATCGCCTCGAATATCAAGCAAATCATCAACCAACTGAAATGCGATACCTAATTCCATACCAAAATCGAATAATGAATCGCATAGTTTCTGACTGGCCCCAGCAACCATTGCAGCTCCCTTGCAACCAGCAGCGAAAGGACCTGCTGTTTTGCCTCTCACGATTTCTAAATAATCTTCAGGGGATGTAGATAAATCTAGAATGTGGTCGATTTGAGTGAATTCAGAACTGGCGAGTTTGGAACAGTAATGGGCAATTACCTCAACGACTTCTTGGTCATATCTACCTCCTAATCCAAATCCTTGGGAAAACAAGTAATCTCCTGCGATTATCCCTTTTGCTAATCCAAACTTTGAATGGATAGTTTGGTGACCTCTTCGCGTTGAAGCCTCATCGTTTATGTCATCATGAACTAAGGTAGCCGAGTGAATAAACTCAGATGATAGTGCGAGTGGAATTATTTCATTTTCATTCTCTCCGCCTGCTAAGTCATAAGCCAGCATAATTAGTATCGGTCTGAGTCTTTTCCCACCTGCTAGAACCACTTCTCCTGCGATTCTGGCTACATCACCGTAAATGACAGACTGCTCATCTATAACTTTCTCAAGTTTGATATCTATTAGACCCTTAATTTCTTCTAAGCGGTCGAGAACTTCAAACTCCTCCATGTCTACCCCCACAAGGGTCGCCTTCTTAACGAATGGCGGGCGCCCATAAGACGCCGGTAACTCCGGCCGAGGTGAATTTTTGAGCTCTGAAGACCGATTTGAAATCATGGTCTACCCGGAAAATGGAGACGGGGTTTCTACTCACGCTCGTAAATTTATAGAAAGTTCTCCCGATAATCTTCAGTTAATTGCAAAAGAAGTGCCAGATCTATCTACTGCTATCGAGTTATTGTTAGATGGACATGCAGACATGGTTCCTGTTTCGGGCAAATGGTTGTATGATCATAGAGGTAATGACTTCTCATCTGCACTAGTACTTCCCCGTAGAGAGCCAACTAGGGTCTTGGTCGGCGAAGATAAACCGGAATACATCCCAAAAAATGGAATTATTGTTGCAGATTGTGAGCTGATTAGGAGACAATTGCTGCGCCTTCGCCCTGATTTAGATGTAAGAACGATTGCCGAATATGAAATTAAATTTGAAGATATATTCAATAAAGTAAATTGGTTAGAAGAATTACGTGTAAACGACGAAATTAATGGCTATGTTACAACTAGAACATTACATTCTTCATTATCAACAAGAGTTAGAAGGCATACTTTAGGGGTTCAAAGACAAGATGATGCAAGGTCAAGATTCGTCCCAACGCCACTTGAGGGTTACACGATATTACTAACTAGAAGTGATTTTCCTGCATCGAGATTTTCTAAAGTGATTGATTTTGGAGCATCGCTGTCACTAAGAATTGAACAATCAATTCTTGATAGTATTGACAAAAAAACTCACGACAAAATTGGTCTTTTGGTTGAGCAAAGAAAGGTTCGTAGTATTCTACAAGATCACGGAAATAGAGGTAGATTTCTTGATACTGAAAGTCAAGTTAAGGAGTGGAAATCTTTCACAAATAAAGAAGAAGGAACTTCGACCAAGGATTCAGATTCTAGGATTGATGTAATACTTGAAACACTGAGTAAAGATGGCACGGTAACAACTAGTATTGAGAGGATATTTCCTACTGAAGAAAGCCATACAGGCACTCAGAATTTGATATCGACATGGAAAAAGTTGATACAGATAGCTCATGAAAAACCAGAAGAAGAAAAGCGTGGGCGTATGAAAAAATTCATGGATGATTACATCGAATCTATGCTAAGTGAGGGAAGACTATCCCAAGATAGGATATATTCTCCATTATTCAGAGAGGATAATTATTGAAATTATCTTCTCCAGTTAACGACCGAATCTTCTGCTGACATTTCTGGATATTCTCTTCACTCCTATCCTCTCCTGCCAAGATAAGATCATACCCATTGTTATCCATCTCTCTATTGAGTTCTATCATCTCAATTGGCGCATTTGCATCAACGACATCTGCTATTGATTCGTCAATTTCTCTGGCAGAAGCTTCCCATGACCCAGAAAGTTTGAGGAGGTCCTTCGTCATTCTCTCGATTATGTCAACGGCAGATGGAGGTCTAGCCAAAGCTCCCTGGATACGGTTTACAGCATCTAAATGCAAGGTTCTTAATTCACCTAATCGAGTAGCAGAGCCTATTATTTGAGTGACCATTAAATCTCTATCACCATATTTCACAAGCCGTTTTTTAGCCTTCTCTAGTTCTTTCTTTACGTCCAAAGAGCCAGCTATAATCGCATCTTGAATACTAGCAACTTCGTTGAGGGTTGCTTGAACAGAGTTTACTCTGTCACTCATTTCTTCCTCAAGTCTAACTTCTTCTCTACGCAGGTCTTGACGCACTGAATCAATGATTGATGCTGCTAGCGATGTCGCCTCTTTCAAAGAGGTTTTTGCAGCCCGTTCATAGCGCCCCATAAGTCGGCCTCGAGTATCGATAAGGCGGGAATGGTTTGAAGATGTTGCTAGAATTGACATGCAAATAATTTGTTGCTGAAATCAGACTATTTGCTCAAGAAAGTGGTATTTTTCTCCCTCTTGTAGGTGCAACCTCAAATATGGAGAGATTCAGAGCGAGGTCTGAGGTATTGCTATGAGTGGCAAAATGTCCCTTCTATCAGAACTCCATCAGGCCAGATTGGACCGCCTGAAGGAGATATGCGCTCAGCATGATATCTCTCGAACCGGGTCTGTTGAAGTGTTGCGAGCCAAATTAATCTCAGAACTTGTCTTAGATGAATGGGATTTGTCACCAGAAGGTATAGATTCGATTTTAAACAATGATTTGGGCAAAGTTCTGGCAGTATTTGGAGTAAAGAAATCAGGTTCTATTCGAGAAAGGAGACAAAGATTGTATCTTCACCTCAATTATGACGCTAAACAGTTAACTCCTGAAAAGTTAGATTCATTGTCAAGGGATCAGTTACATGAATTATGTTCAAAGCTCGATTTACCTCGCTCTGGCACTAAACAAGCGCTATTGATGAGAGTGGCTGGAGTTTTAACATCGCAGTCAGGGTCTTGGGGTGTAATAAAAAAGAGCTTGCGAAGGCCTAGAGGTAAGCCAAAGATGGTAGAAATTCCATCCCCCAGTTCGGAAGATTACGATTCAAGTCACGAACCATTGATGCCGCAAATTCCAGATGCTGATGTTGCAATCACAGATATTCAACCATCAGTGGAGACTTCTATCGACGATGAAGTAGAGGTCATTGAGATCACTCAACCTGTTGTAGAATCTGAGATGAAGCTAATTGAGGCAGAGTCAATTACATTGACGGATTCAATAATGGAGATGGAAAGTCGTATGGCAGAAATTGATGCATTATGTAGAGACTTCTTAGTTGTAGGTTCAATACACGACTCGCAGGATGTTTCAGCTTTCATATCCAGTCTGTCTAATCATGGATTTAACCTCGTAGAATCGAGTGCTAAACAGTTTGTAAAGAACCGCTTACAAGAAATCGAATCGATTTCTAAATCTGAGAAAGATGCTATACAAAATTTACCTAATAGTTGGCGTGAGCGCGAAGCATTACGTCAATTTGAAAGCGCCAGAAGCGGACTTCGAGATATGTTGCCTGAGATTATATCTGCAAGCGAAGGAGAAATGGTCAAAGCGAGAGTATTATTTGAAGAAAAAGCAAGGAACATGGGGCTTGATCTACGGATTCCTGCCATTTCTGGTAGACTTCATGCTTTATTCGACTTACAAATTTCATTAGATGAAGAAATTGCGTCCTCTGATCCAAAATCTGCTCGTAGAACTAGGGTTATTCGTCTACTCCAACACGGGGCTATCCACTTGTCACCTAGTGAACGTAGAACACTAGACAGGCTCGAGAGGAATATCGAAGGTTTTGAACAACTTACAGAGGCTATTCTTGAAAAGTCTGGTGGGAATTACTCAGACGCACAACAAACATTGGTCATCAGGTTCCTAGAAAAGAGGGGTTATGATGTGAATAATCCTGAATTGCGACCCAGAGTTGTCGCAGCAGCAGGGGTCATAGGGGCAGAAATGGGTCATATTTCACCAAGCGAAATACCAAGGCTTGCTCCAGGTATCAAGGTCAGCGATACAGAAGTTGACTCGATAATAACCGATCTAAAAAGGCTAGCAGAACAATTCAGAACTAAGGGTGATGAGGAAATAGACGAGGAAATGGAACTTGCGGAATCTGTTGCTGATGCCTCAGATAGAGTTACCAGTATACGCAGAAAAATCGACGGGGTCGATGACTTACTAGCTAGACTGAACTTGTCAAATGATTAACGAGAGGCATAAAATCCTTGAATGATCTTTGTTACAGTTTCTATGTCTCTAATATCTCTTCTAACGAGGTCTGCAAGAATCTGCTCTCTTTGCTTTACGTGTTGTTCAAATTGTGCTGGTGAGATTCCCGCAGCAGTGCAAATGGTCTCTCGCATTTTCGACGGGATTCCAGTTTCTTCAATATTATCAGTAGCTGCATTATATTTCCATATGGCATTAAGACGAGGTTTGTCCCCTTCCATGCCTGCAACTTCTGCGACTTCAGTGATTTTTCTCACGGTCTTTCCATTTACTTGCAATCGGGCCTGAATGATAATCAAATCAAGTCCAGTAAGCATAATTGGAGGTACGTTCATAGGTGGATTTACCATTCTAGTAATGGTCTCCATTGCGGTATTTGCATGAAGTGAACCGAAGGACCCGTCATGACCTGTATTCATGGCAGTAAGTAAAGTAGCAGCTTCACTTGACCTAACCTCTCCAACGATAATTCTGTCAGGTCGCATTCTAAGACTAGATTTCAAGCAGTCATTCATGTCTACTTCAGGGGTTCCGTCCGGCCTCTCTCTACGAGTTTCCATTCTCAACCAATGGTCGTGATATACCTGTAATTCAGCAGTGTCTTCAACAGTCAGTAACCGTTTATGCCAGGGGATATACATTCCAAGGCAGTTCAATGTTGTAGTCTTACCAGATCCTGTCCCCCCGGCGATAACGAAGTTAGCAGGTCGAGAATCCAAGCCTTCAATCCATACCCACATCATAGCGGCAAGTCTAAGATTGACAGTCCCGAATTTAATCAAATCAACCATAGTGAGAGGATCTTCTCTAAACTTTCGTATGGTCAGCGTAGGTCCGTCTGGTGATACCGGAGGTATAGTTCCGTTTACTCTACTACCGTCTGGCAATCTACCGTCAAATATTGGAACCATACCTGGGCCATCCCCCAAAGGAACAGATGTGTATGCTGCGATATTCTTTGAAATTTCCAAACCTTCTGCATCATCAACCCAAATATTTGTTCTGCACATGCCATGGTTTCTGTGAGCAACTTTAACGCATTGTGCGCCACCATTGAACATAACTTCCTCAAGGTTGTCGTCCTCCAAAAGTGCAGCTAGGTTGCCGTATGGGTTGGGTTGAACGGAACCATCAACGTAATACATTGGAGAAGGATGGTTAGCCTCCGTGTAAATCGTAACTTTTCCATATTGTTCTAAAATTTCTTCCATTATTTTATCCTCCTATTACAAACACGCCTACGTGATATATAGACATTGAAACTGCCATCCATAAAGGTGCCCACCACAATGCGGACTTCATTCTACCAAGCATTCTTCCACTTACAGATACTGCAATTAGAGAGGCAGCACCAAAAAATAGTGTAAATGATGAGTTGAAACTATCCAATTGATATCCATCGCTTCGGGGTGCAAAAAGTCCCACAATGAAGGCAATCAGAAACGGTAAACCAACTGATACAAACATTATGATAAGTATTGAGCGACCCATTAAATCAGATTCTCTTCGATTCATCAGGTCATTTAATCGTTCATAGTCTCTCGACATATCAGCTAGTATATTTTGCAGTGGTGCTTGCTGTTCCACGGCTGTTGACATTAAGTGCATGACTCTTTGTACTTGAGATGAGCGAGATTTAGTTGCAAAGTTAGACAGAGCAGCATCAAATGATGAAGCATGACTCTCCTTCAGAGTTTCTTTCAGCAACTTACCTAGCACTCCTGAATTCCTATCTGCTTCAGCCATCATTGCTTGTTGAAGTCCCAGACCAGCGCCGAGTGAATCAGATAACGCTTCGAGCATAGCAGGTAGATCATTTTCAATGCCTCTCCTTCTATTTCTCTCAATTATCGGTGGAATCCCTCCAATTGCAAATGCTATGCCCATTGTAATGATTAGTAATAGAAGAGGATCGTTTCTAAAAATCTCCAATATTCCAAATATCATTTTCACAACCCCGGATCTTTAGTATGTGCTTTCAGACCGATTAGAGCCATTCCGGCAAGTGTTAATAAGAGTCCAGCATTTACTATAGACATCATCATTCCTTGGTCTACTGATCCAAACAATGCTTCGGCACCATCCATTAATTGAGGAGCAATACCGAGTATTGAGAGAATAATAGGCCCAATCATCCCAATAGAAAGTAGAGTTTCGGGGACGCCTCCTAATTCCTCAATGTATTCTTTGACTTTTTCAGTTCTACTTTCCTCCATCCTTTCGCCTTGTTTACGCAATGTCTCGATTATATCGGTATTTTGTGTGACATTGTTCAGCATGGTATTTATTACGCGCCGATAGCCATCAGTCTCACATTTTTTGAGTAAGGCTCTCAACTCTTTCTCCATTGGTTTACCTTTGTTGATATTATCCATTAGACTAGCAAAGTCCTTTGATATTATCCCGTAACCACCTTGAGAAATAGAGTGTATTGCGGCTTCCAGACCCACTCCTGATCCCATAAGAACATCAAGTGTCCTAATTACGTATAGGACCTCTCTAGATTCTTCAAGGGAACGCATAAAATCTCCTCATCTTATATCTTCAATGAACTCAAAAGTATAGATTTTTTCCGAACCATCGTATTCCATTTTTGCAAAAACAGCTTTTACGTCTCTTTCTTCAAATGGGTCGTGAATGTATGGCTGGCCCGTTCTGAACATTTTGAGAATTTTTTTGTAATCTTCAAAATCCATTTCACCTTTAACGATATAAGTTGCAGATTCTGCACCTTCATCTACTAAGTCGTCACCTTCTCCTCCGTGTAGAACTGTCCTAGTCAGTCTTCGTGTAATTACAACGCTAATATCTGCATTTGGCAATCTCAACCAGTCTGCACTTGATGTTCCACTTGCTGGGCGAATGAAGAAATCGTTTCCCGCCACGTCATCACCTGTGAACCTATCAGAGCGCGAATGGAACTTGAACCTGTTGGAATAAAAGATGTCAAACAGTTTTCTTGAACCATCCGAATCGTGGCTCATGGACAGAACCTTCTTCCGATAGATCATCAAGACTTGATTCCGCTTGATCTCTGTTGTGACCTCTAGCTTCAGCGTTTGATAGAAGAGTATCGAAATCAACTCCTTCTCCTTGGTCGAGTCTTTGAATTAAATCTAGCAAAACAGTCTTTAAGTCAACCTCTCCAGTTTCATCATCATTTGAGTTATCGTCATTTTCCTCAACAGATAGACTAGATTGTGAGGGTTTCACTCTAGGTGTTATCTCTGATGGCATCTTATCCTCTGCAATGTCTAGTGTTTGCATTATGCTTAATCTGTAAGATTCCAAGTCAATATCTCCATAATGCTCACTTGCCATAATTAACCCTTCAATCATATTTTCCGGTATACCAGCGGACAAAAATGCCTCATTTGATTTTTCAAGTGAGGATGATTTTTCTTGGTAGTCGATTCTTTTTAGCATACTATCTGCTGCTTTGACTAGCCACTCACGATAGGCTGAACGACTAATAACAGCAGCCTCTTCTGGTCTCAGGCTTGTGTATACAGCACCTTCTTCGTTTTGGAAGTATCTTGCTTTAGCAGTCATGGTTAGCATAACTGTCTCTCCGTCATCAATTCTCGATGATAACTGAATTACCAACTCTCGCATTGATTCGGGGGCATAATCTCCAACTGCAAAATAATGTAATCCAGAGGGATCTCGAAGTTGCCCTTGCCATAATGTGGCTCCATTGGCTGTTTCTCTTGGTTCCAATCTTTCAAGCAGGCCTGCTACAATCATTCGATTTACTTTAGCCCCTAACTTAGTGACCACAAACAGTGGGTCAAACTCGCCTGAACCTTGCTGATGGAGCGTTGATTCACCGAATTCAGCGGCTAGCATGTGCCAAGCAGGCTGTCTCCTTGCTCTTCTACCTGGCTGCATCTTCAAACACCCCACTTTGCTCTTAGTTCAGCAGCTTCTAAAGCAGAATCAATCTCCAAAAATTCGACATCATCTGATAGGAGCATTGCTCCTTGATCATCTACAATTGTTCTCCCAGAAGCCCTTAATTGCCTTCCAAGGAGTTTTTCTCTCAATAATTGGACAAATTGCATACTACCGTTGTCTTGAACATGTTGAGAAATTTCGTCATGGCTCATGCCAACGAGTGATTCAGAGGCTTGTTTGTTCAATATTAATGAGATAGTGGATACACCATCGTCAAGAACCATCCTCAATCTAACATCGCTAACTCCTTCGTAAGACACACAGGTGTTTAGAGAGCACTCTCCGTTCCTCAGGACTCTGCGACACTCGCTACACCTACTGATTACTCCTGAGTCCTCTCTAATCGAAATCACATGTCCAGTAGTAGATATTCCAACCCGACTAGCTCCTGTTGTAAGGTCTGTTAGTCCAACTTCAACCAAGTTGTTAGCCAAATCTACATCGTCTCCCCAAGGAGCAGCAGCTAAAATTTCAATTTGGGAGATGTCATCAATTGTAATGTCTGGTATTCCTTGCCATGCCCTGACTCTTGCACCTTTTACTCTAATTACAACTGGTGTGTCATCAATATCGAATGGAGGCTCTGCCCAAATTGAACATCTGCACTTGCCAGTTGGGTCAGCGATATCTCCTGACCAGACACTTTTCTTCTCGCCCTCTTTTGTTTCAAAATCTCTTCTAATCATTTTTTGGATTTCAACTATTATGTCGACATCTTTAGAGCCATCTGTTAGGTCTTCGATTTTACTGACAGATTGAGCGATTAAGTCGTCTGTTGAAGCAAATGTTGAATCATGAAAAATCTCTATTTTCGCAGACGAGCTTATGTTTATTTCTGGAGTATTTCTAAACACCTTCACCATAGCGTTCTCGATTTTGAGTAATGTTCCTACCTTGTGATCGAACGGTTCCCAAGACAAGAATCCGATTGCTCCACTAGAGTCAGCTAATCTTCCTCTTACAATATCTATAGAACCTGATCCGTCCCTTCGATGTAAAACGTCTTGTCTTGATGCTAATAATCTGCCTACTATTGTTACAGGGCCTTCATGTTTGATACTATTAATGTCAACAGGTTCCCCAGGTGTTTCAATTGTTCTAGTTCCTTCTTTGAGAACAACAACTCGGCTTCCTTGGTTAATATTCAGACTCATTCTACCTTGATATTCGTTCACAGAGACTCCTTCTAGCCTCACGATAGCGCCTGGTGTTAGGTTTGGATTATTACCCCAGTCTTTGTATTCCCACCTATTCCTAGACGATTTGTCTCCCCAAGGAGCATCCTCCAACAGTCCGAATGGTACTATCTTCTCTTCTCCTCTAACCATTGTAGTTCTTGGGTTGTGAGTACAAATTTCTACTTCAATCTCAACGTTTTTGTCATCCGCAGAGAGTTCAGATAATTTCTCAACTTTCTTTACAGGTATATTCTGACGAGCAGATTGTTGGCTTTGATTAATTGGGGTTGTAGGGGCCGTATCAGATTGGAATCTACGCAATACAGACCTCATCGCGTCCTCTGGTGGTATTAGAAAATCCTTCTCATATCTAGCAAAGGCTTCCCTAACCTTTTCAGGATCTGCATCAGGAACCTGTTTTGTAACCTCGGAAACATGCGCATCGTAATCAGACATGCATCGCACCTCGAAGGTAATTGTTGTTTTCTAGGCCCGTCACAGGACGGGTGTTTGGGCTTCGTGCTGGTTGGTTGAGATTAAATGACACTCCCTTTCACCTCCGATGAGTATGTATTCCGTTGGAGACGGTTCAAGAAGATATCTACCACGTTTTTGGATTTAATAATCTTGAAACATTATGCAGGATTTACTCTTAGTCCGCCCATCAACAAAACATCTGGAACATGCATTGAGCCGGTGCTGTATGAACCCTTCCTTTTTTGGGTATCACCGATTATTACTTTCCTGTTTAGAGCCTCAGCCATATTCCCAGAGAAACCTGCTTGTTTAAGCGCTCCTATGATTTCTCCGTTCTCAACTCTCAAGATAGTTGATGTGGTAACAGAAAAATCTCCACTCGTTGGATTGGCAGTATGTGCTCCCATAACACTGTGGATAACATAACCTTGATCCATCTCTTCGATTAGCCTGTCTCTACTGTAGGTTTTGTCAGATGAGCTGAGAACCAAATCTCTGCATCCGCAAACCGGCGGAGTTGTGTGACCTTTTCGTGAAGCTGAACCAGTCGTAGATGCGAATTCTATCTTACCTTCAGCGACCATTTTAGCAGATTCTCTAGTTGACCATAACTCTCCCACTAGTTTTCCTGATTCGACAATATCTTGTCTGCGAGATGGAATTCCTTCTCCATCTCTAGAACCTGAGGACATTCCACCTTGCATCAAACCATCATCAACGATTGAAAGGTGGTCAGCAATGACCTTATTCCCTTTTTTACCAGACCAGAAAGATTCGCCTTTGGCTAAATTTTCACCTTTAATTGCAGATGGAACCATAACGGAAAACAATGGCGAGAAACCGTCTGACGTCATCAAGACAGGAGAGTCTTGAGTTTTGCCACCTAGTATCACGTTTCGTGTTACTTGAGACCAGTGGACTGCTCTATCTACACTTGAGCAAATATCTGCAATAGAGGTTCTGGAATATTCTCCTTCATAGGCAGATGTGAGATGATTGTCGGCATCTATGGAGATATGCACTCCAATACCATGTTGAGTGTGAATGCCGTGAGATTCTATTCCGGAACTGGTAACAATAGCAGTTGCACCAGCCCCAATCCCTATGCCTCCGCCTACTGCTGATGCTCTAGAATCCAACTCCTTTACTCGAGTAAGCACTTGGTCACCTTGCTCTAGCAAGTCTTCAGGACTCATATTCAGGATTTTCGTATCCTTCATACCTCCTACATCTTTTGAACTATGATTTCCCGGAAGCTCAAAACCTTTTATGGATGGGGATTTTTCTGCAATTTTTATCGCTTCAATTACTGAAACCTCAGCAGCGTCAGAGTCAACCACATGGGCAAATCCATATTTTCCATCATTGACCAGCCTTATTCCAAACCCACCATCTCCACCTCCTGATGCCATAGTGATTTTATCGGCCTCTATGTCGAGAGAGTGGCCATATCCTTGGGTTCCGAAAACTTCCCATTGTTGCACACCTAGTTTTTCGCACAACTTTCCTATTTTATGCGCCGATTCTAACAAACGGTCGCTTGCATCATCAGGTATCATGTCATCCCACCAATGCCTTACTAATTCTCATTGTAGGTCCACCATCTCCGACTGGGACAGTTTGTCCTTTTCCACAAAACCCTGGTGCAGCAAGTTCCGCTTTCTTAGTTAGACCATCCACATCTTTCAGAATTTGTAGAGTCATTCCAGAAATGCTGATATCTCTTACAGGTTTAGACAAAGATCCATTTTCAATAATCCATGCTTCTTGGGCAGCAAACTGGAAGGAACCTTTACCTGTGTCAACTTGACCACCTCTGCTGCCACAAGCGTATATTCCGAATTCGATATCCTCTATCAATTCGTCCAAGTTATTGTGCGAACCTCCCTGAATTACAGTGTTTGACATCCTGACTAATGGATGATGTAAACCGTCTTGTGCTCTTGCACCTCCATTGGGGTCTATGTCATACTTATGGGCGGTTTCTCTATGGTTTAGATACTCTGTTAGGACACCGTTGACAATCAGATCTTTCGGTCTCGTATCTACACCTTCGTCATCGATTGGGTAGCATCCATATCCACCTCGCATTGTAGGGTCATCAACTACTGTACATATATCAGATCCGATTTTTTCTCCAAGTTTGCCATCCAAACATGAATCTCCAGCTGCGACAAGGTCTGCTTCACAGGGATGTCCAAGGGCCTCGTGGATGTATACACCTGTAAGATCCTTATCAGCCACTAAAGGCATCCATCCAGATGGTGCTCTTTCTGCATTGAGTAACCTGAGTGCTGAGATTCTTGCATTTCGCCCCATCTCACCTAGGTCGCACTGTTCTATGAAGTCTAAACCACCTTCACCTCCATGACGCATTCTATAGGATATGACTTGCGCCCCGTCTCTAGCTGTTACCATACCATTTATCAGGCTACGCTGGAATGACCAAATCCGGTTCATACCCTCACTAGTGATCAATTCGGTGTGAATGTGCTCATCCAGCCAACCAGTGGCAGTGGACACTATTTTGGAGTCATCTTTTGCTTCTCTGTCCAACGCCAGCATTAGTTCGATTCGTTTGTCTAGATCTGTATCTCTTACGTCCTTTGCACTTCTCCAGTGCACCTCATCTTGAATGACAGGAACTTCAGCAAGACCAACTCCATGTTTGGAAGCAGGCCTCCTAGCTGCGACAGCTTTTGCTAAACGGAATGTTGGCTCAACTTGGTGAATAATTGAATCAATATCACTTGTCGAGTGTATGCCCCATGCTCCATCTGCGAGAATACGCATTGTGACTCCAACCTCTTGTCCGGGAATAGCTCTCTCTAATTTTCCATCCTTGAGCGAAGCAGTATTTGTTGTTTCACTGACGAGTCTAACTTCTGTGTAGTCAGCACCAAGATTGCTAGCTTGTTCAATTGCTAAGTTTATTTTGTCCTCATCCAAGAGCCTGCCTCTCGATAGGATATCATCAGATTGTCTTTTGGAGACCACCATAAAATACGCCATCTGTTGATACTCTTTCAGACTTACTGATTTTAGCGTAGATCTGCTATGTGAATGTGTCCTATTGCAGCATTCTCGGTTTTTTCTCCAGTAATTCCCAATCTTAAGTGGTCAAAAATTTCTAGATTAGGTCTATCTTTCAAAATTTTAAATCCCATATTGTTGGCATTCTTTTCAAATACACTTTCACTTTCTTTGTTAGACAAATCGACGATGTATGCTGTTTTGTCCCCTTCTACAAGGCCCGCTCTCTTGAAACTAGTCGCAACGTGATGTGTTCCCGAAATTAAACGAATGAATTCTCCATCAAGGCTGTTTGAGCGCATGTTCCCTCTTTCATGATTCCTCATCAAAACTGCATGAGCAACCCATCCATGAATATCACTAGCAAGTGCAGTTCCGCTAATCAGAGCCCAATGTTCTGCACTTCTGTTGGCAATCCAATCCAATGCTAGGTCTCTTGGATTTTTACATACCTCGTTTAATTCAACTCTCCTACATGGAAAAATCTGCTCGCTCACAAACCTCCCAAGTGTTGGTTAATATCAATACTGACGCTCACCAGGTAATGGCTCATCATCATCTCTAGATTTTTTTGTTGTTTGAGGAAAGTTAAATTTCTTGACATCATTGAGGATCTTGTCAACAAGGATTGGGCCCCATCCTCTTTTGGATTTTAGTTTGTCAAGGTCTTTGTTACTAATGGATAATAAGTCCCCAGGGGTTCTTATTCCCATCTCAGATAATGTTCTTGCTCTGCTTCTTCCAACATTACGAACTTGAACTAATTTCAATAAATCCTCTTTGCAACCAGCTCTGACTCTTAATCTCGTTAGATCGATCAATCCAACCAGTTGAGTAACATATTGTAAATGCTCTTTTGCAAAAATGTCATCTCTCA
>MDSY01027535.1_pt1 | contig 42784 bp, 40 predicted proteins | sample 811131 | NCBI WGS metagenome assembly MDSY01 (sample SAMN05326643, study PRJNA326480) | marine metagenome | isolation source: seawater | place: Atlantic Ocean: South West | collected 2010
AATAATGATACATCTACACCTGAACTACCTAATCTAGATGACCTGTTTTAATCATAAGTTCAAATGTATCCAACACTTCGTCTTAACCATGTGGACGCAAGACTATGACCTTCACAGCCATTCAACCAATAGTGATGGCGAACATGGTGTTGATCATGTGGCAAAATTGATGGCTGTAAATGATGTTAAGAATTGGTCATTAACCGATCATGATACTATTGCTGGCTGGAATGAAGCTTATGCCGCAGCACAGAAACACGGAATTAATTTTATTCCGGGTGTAGAAATCACCTGCGAATGTGGCCTTTCTGCAAATTCTGATGAACTTGAATTAAGAAATCGCGACAGGGAATCGAAGTCATGGCATCTACTCGCCTATTTCCCGGGTCTAAAACCAAATGACGCACGGAGTAGTATTTTTGCAGAGTGGTTGATACCATTACAAAACAATAGAATTCCACGCATGAGAAAAATGATTGAAAAGTTAACTGAGTTAGGTATGCCAATTGAATTCTCTGACGTTTCTAGCAAGGCAGGAGGCTCAATTGGTCGACCTCATTTAGCAGAAGTTATGGTGGAAAAAGGCTATGTTGAATCAAAACATGAAGCATTTGAATTATGGATTGGAGACGGATTACCTGGCCATGTAATTCAGCCAAAGCCAACCATTCAAGAAGCGGTTGACATGGTCAAGAAATGCGGCGGTATTACGTCTTTAGCCCACCCAATTTACTATGGGATACCTCCTGAAGAGTTAGTTGAATATTGCTTTGATAGTGGTGTTGATTCAATTGAAGCCTTTCATCGCAGCCATCCTGATGATTACCGCTACGAACTTTGGCAACACTGTAAAGAAAAATCAATGTCGGTGAGTTGTGGTTCTGATTTCCATGGTGAAAGTTATGGCCAAACACCGGGTAGTATGGCGATACCAATAGCCGAGTTATGTTTTTGAAATCTTGAAAATGCTATCAATCACCATGGCAAACTCAAATAAAATCACTACAGGCATGGCCACCAAAAATAATGAAAGTGGGTCTGGTGGTGACAAAAATGCACCAAGTACAAACGCAGTAAACCAAATATGCTTACGGTATTGACTAATTTGGCTCCTTGTAACCACGCCCAAGCGTAAGACTAGCAGAGTGATTACCGGTGATTGAAAGCCAATCACGCAAGCCAATGCTAAATTAACAATGAAGCCAACATATCCAGAAAGGCGCCACTCCGTTGAAAGTCCTGCTGTTTGAGCATCTTCGGTAAGATACTGTAAAATCATTGGAGTAAGAAACTCCCAAGAGTATAATAATCCGGCCAAAGCAAATAGAATAGTAAAGCCAATTGTGGTAATAAATGCTAAACTAAATTTTGGTGGCTTTAGTTCTAACTCTGCTAATCGCAGTCTAATCGCGTCATTGTTTACTCCTTTCCTCAATGCCTCAATCATTAGAAACAACCCAATAATAACTATTCCAAAACTTACTGAAATCTGAAATTGTAATAGAATGAATTCTATTGGCGAGGTGACAATGATGTTGACATCTAATGGTAGTCTTTCAGGCGCTATAAGCCACTTTATCACGGATTTTGTCAGGGAAAAGCCTGCAGCAACAGCGATTATGAAAAGGGCGACTAATAATTTAATTCGGCTTTTCAGATATAATGAGATATCAGAAACAAGTACACCGCCAGGTGAATCAATAAGTCCCTTGACCGCGTTTTGGAACTGATCCTCGTCGGCCATGGCAATCCCAAACGATGATTAGTCATAATCCAAACTATTCTTGCTCAAGCCAAAGATGTGAGGGAGAAGAGTCGACAAATGACCTACTATTCAATTTCAATCTCTGTAACCGATGAATTACGAATGCTGTCATCCACAATGAAGGGATAGACAGAAGGATAGCTTTCCACATTTGGTTATCATGATAATCATTCACTACACTTACCTCAATAATATCGTTACTATTATTGCTTGGATTGTGCATGACAATTAAATGATAAAACAGCGGGTTATCTGTAGTCAAATGAATTTCTTGACCAGGATAAATTAGATAGTGTTCACCTAAAGTAGTGAGATATTGCCAATCGATGGAGCCATTTTCCATTGCCTTAGCACTATCTTCAACATTGATGTGTACCACTTCTAGTAATAGTGAGGTGTCAAGATTTTTTATTGTTGAATTAACCTCTTCACCATATTTGAGTTCCTGGATTATTTCATATGTTGAATCTTCAGGACCTAAACGGAATGAAACTCTGTCCTCAGAGTTTTCTACTTGAACGTTAATCGCCATGAGAATCAAAGTAAACATCACAAGGGTAATTGCCCCTTCTATGACCGCATGTTTTCTAGCTTTGATTTTGTCAATCCCCTTGAGGAATGAACCGTGATCATTTCTCATCCGTGGTTGTAAGTGATGGATAAACAGTGCACCTATACTACCAATTAGCATACCTAGAGGTATATCCACAAACCAATGAATCCCAAGATATAAGATTGAAAACATAAACAGAATAGTATTGATCAAAATAAACATGTGGTAGTTGTAATGCCGCCAGTCTTTCATCTTGCCACCAGTTTCTTTGACGTGCAGATAATTAAGCATCAAAATACCAAATGGTATTGCAATATGGAGTGATGGCACGGCATTATCCAAGGGGTCATGGGTCGCATAAAATACCGAATAAGCCCCGTCATGGTACAGCAACGCCTCCATTCCTGGAATCCAAGAAGAAGTCACTTCCACATTGAAAAACAAGTAATATGGTACCGCAAGAGCATAAATTAGCAAATAGTTCATGCTAACTTTATCAGTCATATCTCGGTCACCAGTATAAGCAAAGTACACGGTAGTAACATAAATCAAAAACAGGTAAATAAACAAATAATGGAAGTTTAGTACGGTAGTTAGTAAGTCATTGACAAAGAAATCTTGGATTGATTTAGTTAATTCACCCTCTATGCTGTAAACCAGATCGGTCCAATGTCCGACTTCAGACTTGATTGGCTCATTTAGCAAATCTGTTGCTGATTTTAATTTAGCAATGGCCAGATAACCCATTATGTGGAGATAGTATCGATTCTCATGAAATTCTGTCGCCATCTGCTTGAGTGGCACTCGGTGTTCTCGCTGAGTTAAAGAGAACAGCCAACACACCACTGGAGTGAAAAAAACCACCAGCATCATCATGACAGTGTATGGACTCATAGTATAATGGAAACCTTTCCCGATATATCCTTTTTCACCACAATGAGTTATATCAACCGATTTAAGAGTTAAAACTAAACCAGCGACACATCATATTTTGAATCAACATCGACTGCCCTATACGTGTCAGGCAACTGGGTACAACCCCCGGAAAATACTTTGGCTAGTTTGCGACACGGAATTTCTACTTGTGATGGTATTGAGCTAGACCTTCGAATCACTGCTGATGGGGAGTTAATCATTCACCACGATTCCAAAGTCTCAGTGGAAAAATCGTTGCTAGACAATGCCAACCCATATGTCGAAAGTTGGGACCTAGCAGAGTTGCAGGAGTTCGGTTTTTGCTCGTTTGATGAATTACTACAAGATAATGAGGTGATCTCTCAATGGCGAGATCAAGGGAAAATGGTCTGTTTAGAATTGAAAAGACCACACCCTAAGTCTCCAGAAGGTGGTGGATATTTTGGTGGCAGTAAAGTAACTACAACACTCAGCAAAATGATTTCAAAAGCTGAACAAATGTTGGATGAATATTCGATTCCAAATGGCAATACAGTGTTTTACGCATTCCACAATAAAATGCACAAATCGGTAAAGATAGCAAACTCAAAACGTCATTGGGCAGAAATATTACCAGTTGTACCCAGGTTTGGCCATAGTAAAATTAAGCGTCTAATGGCTTACCCACAATACTTCATCACGCCTTTTTCAAGATTGATAAATAAGCATAGAAGTCGAGGTGCCTCAATGGTACCGTGTGCTATCGAATATTTTCAACCATTCTATAATCGCGCCTTGTTAGGTCGAAGCGTTGGACTAAGTGGCAGAAAATTAAACTATTTTAGAAAATGTCAATCTGGAATTCCAGTATATGTTTGGCCAGCAAATGACAAGTATGAGTATCGTTTACTTAACTCTGGAATAACTGGGTTAACAGATAATTTAGACCCCAATTATACATGGTACAATAATGGAATTGGTGCTAGGTGGCAAAAACCTGCAACTAAACCCCTGGATGCTCAACAAATAAAATTGATTGAGAATGCCGATTATGCAACACATAGAGACGTCATCAAACAATTGGAAAATGAAGTAAGCCCTTGGATTGAGTGCAATAATAGCAGAAAGCGGGAATTGGTAAAAATGTGGAAAGACAAGTGGAATTGGAATATTGATGTTGATGAATTAGTTGAAAAATCTTCAGACACACCACCATGGGAAAGTGCCAGATTAATCGGCCACAGAGGTTCAGGAAAGACTGCTAGACCTGTGCTACAATAATCATCACTCGATATGACGAAGTTCTTGTCCTTCTGCATAGTATTTAGGGCGATAAATTGGAACTCCTTTACCCGACCTTAGCACTGTTCGTTCATCAACTATCTGTGCTCCAATACCAGCAACTCTAGCCCAACCAAAGAAAGTCGTGTAGTATGTTGGGTCAGTAAGGCCAACATGGTAGAGTAAGGCACCACTAGCAATGTCGACATTTGCATTAGGATTACGAATTTTCTTATTTTCCGACAACACCATTGGTGCTACCTTGCGCAAAGTTCTGATTACTTTGAAATTCTCATCATCTGGACAGATCTCTTCACCGATTGCGAATTGAGCAGTTGCCCGAGGATCTTCTACACTCAGTACAGCATGGCCAAATCCAAACACAGGGCGGCCTTCTTTCAATTCATTACGAACAAACTGTTCCACTTCTGCTTCATCACTTGTGCCAATTTTCAAGACGAATTCTAGACATGACTGGTTGGCACGCCCGTGCAGAGGGCCTGACAAAGCATTCATTGCACCGGCAATAGCAGAGTAGACAGTGGCTTTTCCTGACGCAATTGATTTACCGGTAAAAGTTGACAGATTTCCACCACCGTGATCCATATGTAGAACCAGATAAGTCGATACAACTCGTTCCATTTTCGCTCTCAAATGTTCATCTACACCGACTGTGTCGACGAACCTTTGAACTAGAGACTTACTGGTATCATCAGCTGCGATATCGGCCTCTCTACCCTCCCGGTAACGGAAAATTAAACCCATCAATCTTGGCATTCGAGCTATTAGATTCAAAGAATCTTCTCGCCAGTTATCAGTAGTTTCTAACATACCAAGAGTCTGAATACCAACTGAAAGCCAATCCATTGGGTGACCATCTTTTGGTAATGTTTGCAAGACATTTGCCAATCCGGATGGCACATGACCTCTAGCGGCTAAGTCTGCTTTGAAAGCAGATGATTGGTCAGTTGTGGGCAATTCCTTATTGAATAAAAGATAGATTATGTCTTCTGGACTAAAACCAACTAGCTCTTTTATTGGGTACCCACAATAGTGAACACCCTCTGTAGGGGTGACAAAAGAAGTTCGACAGGTTCCAACAGGAATACCTCTTAGCCCTGTGTTTAAGTGATTTTCAGTCACTTCACAAAGAACTTTCTCATTATCCATAAGTCCCACTTATGCTTCCCACAAAACACTACGGTATAAAGACGGCCTATTTATCCATCAAATTGACTATTTGGCAACCGTGGTCAGTCAACCCACTCTCTGAAACCTTTCGATGATTGACGGTCGGCCAAAACATGTATTCGAATACTACTTCCGTCGATTATGATTGCATCTTCTGCCGTCAAACCAGGACAATCTTGTTTGGTTCGTTCCCAAGAACGTTCTGTAGCCAAATTTTCACCCCACCAAGGATATGATGCGCATTGTTGAGGTCTAATAGCATAGATGTTACATTGTTTTTCCTCATTCAAGTAAATACAGATGCCGTCTGATTCACGACTTTTTAGGACATACCTTCCATCTAATGTTTGACGACAATCCCTTGACAACCATTCAGTAACTTCCATCCCTAGACGGCCAGAAATTCGTTTTGCGTCATGCATTGAAAGATAAACGATACCGTCAGGTTCATCACAACACTTCCCACAACCCGATTGGCAGGTAAAGGGAACTCCTTTCATCCACCATGGGTGCTTCATTCTTCTTCCCCATCAATGACTACCCCTACTGGAGTAATAGTCGCAGTTTGCACTGAACCTTCGGGATGTGGCTCGAGTATCCCGTCAATTGGATTCAGTGTTATCGAATCACCATCAATCAATGACTCAGCAGTGACATCAGAAGAATCAATATTCCATTCCTCACTAGGAGTGTATGAATCCAACTCATCTTCCACGAATTCTGGCAAAGGTCCACGCTCAGGGTCTAATGAAACCAATTGGTTTTCTAGTTCCCTCAATTCATCTGCGATACTGATTAATCCCTCTAAAGATGCCTCGGAAGTCCTATCAGCGAGATTCAACAACATTGATTCTAATTCAATCAGTCGACCAGTGTTTTGATTTATCTCGCCATCCGAGTAAGCAAACTTTTGATCGATACCCATATCAAGTTCAGTCAAAATTTCTGCCGCTTTGGCGTGATCTTGCTTAACTATACGAGTCATCTTCGCTACCAAGTGCTTATCTCGATCATTGACATCAACCACAGAAGGAGCCTCTGGCGTTAAATCTTCAAGAGTTTTCTTAATGTGCGCCTCAACTAAATCAGTTTGTTTGCCAATAAATGACTCAATATCAATTTCAGGAGGAGTATAATCGTCTGAAAGTTCTGGCAACTTGGTAGTTATTTCAATACCGCCTATCTCATCATCACTATACACTACGTCGATTACTGAACTAATCAAACGATTAGCGATATCCTCAACACTTTCAGATTCCGACTCTTCAAAGTAATCTTCGTCATCTGAATGAATATCGTTTAGCAATTTGTAGACATCTACGGTATCTAGTAATTTTTCGCCTCCTTCAATAGCGGCTTCAATTTTATCAATCCCGCTTCTAGTGCCTCGCCAACTGATATCACCATCTGTGACGATTAACGCTAGTTGTTCATCAGAAAGCATAAGATTTCTTTCATTTGATAACTTTCTAGCATGAAGCATCAAACTACCAGCACCAACACGGCCAAGTATACTTCGAACTCCTCCTCTAAGTATATCCCAAAGCGAAGAGGCAGGCCAATCTTCAGGAGAACTTCTAGCAGTAACAACGACATGCACCTTCATATTTAGTGCATAATCTAACATTCTGCCAACATGGTTAGCCACCTCTTGGTCTGATAAAATTAGATCAATATCATCGATTAGTAACATAACACAATTAGCAAATATATCTGACCAAGTGTTTTCAACATCCAAAATCTCAGTTAAATCATCACCTCTTAGGAAGTAAACGGGACCTTCATTACGGAGTAAAACTGCTTGACCAATGGCGTGAATTAGATGTGATTTACCTGTTTGGGAATCGCCAATCAATATTAATGGGTTTAGTGTTTCTTGGGGTGAGTCAATTACTCTCTCACTCAACTGAGTTGCTCTTCTATTCTCTGTTGTTGTAGACCATGTTTTGTAAGTTTGATGGCTACTGTACTGAAGGGTCCTTGGCCAATCAACAATGACTGGAAGATGTATGCTATGATGTGCAAGGTTGGTCTTTTTCTGTTTGCTTGGGTGGTGTAAACGCTCATCAATACCCCTTTGTCCTGACACAACGCTACTCCAAATAGGAGTCCCATCTGCCTCAAAACCAAAGAAGGATGATTCAGCAATACTTGTATCACTAGAGATTTTACTCAATGTGCGTTCTCTGAGGTTTTTCAATCGCTCAGCAACCAAACTGGATACTTCACTTCCAGTATTATTCAATGATAATTTAGGCCGATAATCTTCATTTTTACCAAGTATGCCATCGGCAATTAAGTCGTATGTTGGACGATTTGCCACACCTACTCTAGAAAGGAGCGACTGTCGTTTTGCAGGGGGAGAGTATGAACCACCAACCAATTTATTTAATCTGGATTTTGGCTGATGTGTCTGCCCTAACTCTGTTGCCAGGTCATCATTTGTGGCTTGTTTGCTGGCTATCTCAAGGTGCTTTTTAGCATTTTTAAGTGCTAACAATAACTTTGTCGGTTTTGACATCAATCTTCACCTCCCACGTCTGAACTATCCATTCCGTCTGAAGTCTCACTAGACCGTTTGTATTCTGTTGCCCATTTTTGATAATTATGATCTATATCTAATTGATTTTGAACTCTAGCAGCAGATTCTCTAGAACGTCGGTTATTGTTTGATTGGGTAATCCTTGAAGCAGAATGAATAATTGACTTACCAGTTACTTTTGGAGGGACATTAATTTGAGATTTAACTTCAATGTTTGGTAGATTATGATTAGTCTTAGAGGATTTTTGGTTCAATGCTTGTGAAAGTTCTCTAGACCGAGTCCTAATTGGGTTTTTCAACATATTTTCCAATGCAGATGACATTCGATTAGACCGTGAGTCAAGGTCTACACCGACTGCTCCTCGATTTGATTTCGCAACCGGCATTTGAGAGAATTTAGGCAACTCAACATTTGATTTAGCGGCTGCAGCAATCGATTGCTTATGCAATCTACTAGGTCTTGTATCAGTAATTTTTTTCTTCGCTCGCTTTATCCTAATGGCTTTTCTAGGACCCTTAATTTGAGTCTCAGGTAATGATGATTGCTGTACGACTATGTCTTGATGTGTTACTTGGGCAATAACATCATTTTGTGAGATTACTTCAATCTCATTAGAAACTTTCATTGAAGGAACAAATGCTTGCTTGAAATCATCATTAATGTGATTATCCTCGATTGATCTGGACTCTAATGAACTTGAATGGGATGTTTGTTCAACCTCTTGCCCGGGCCAATCCTCAACTAGTTCTGCTAATTTTCCTTTCACTTCTAGAACATCTTCATCCACCAAGTTAGAAGCTCCACCTGAAACTACTCCTCCACTTATTACTTGAGGATCATTTGAAGTTGCAAAAGATATTTGTTGTTCTATCCAAGATAATTCTTCATCGGATAATTCAACACAAATCGGGTGGTCGATTAAGGCCTCGGAATCAATTACTAACCCCTCGACAAATCCCGAGGGAATTAAATCAAATTCCTTTAGGAACCGGTGTCTGTCTAGGTTATCAAAAATATCTAAGTCACAATTCGTCAACATCAAATGGTCACCCGTTCTTATTTGGTCAACTAAATTACAAATCATTCCAATTGAACTTTTCAAATCACTTATGCTCAATAAATATTCAAATCCTGAAATGATAACTACTGCTTGCTTATTTGCCCACAAAAAGTTAGTTACTTTTTGTTGTAAACGCTCAATTAAGTCGGTTGGGGATTCTTCTGCTAGGATAGAGATTCTCTGACAAGAGCCTTTTGGCAGTGAATAATTTTTCAGTAACATTTCATTATCGTGTCTAGAGAGTACCAATAGTGGCCGGCCATAGCCAGCTAATATGCTACCAAGTTCAATTATTGCGTGAGAATCGCTATCATCAATAATCAACACATCGCCATAATTTAGAAATCTTTCACCAGCGCTAAAATTTTCCAACTTTGCTTTGGTAAGTTGTCGTATATATTCTGGTGCCTCAATAGACACTTCTTGCCCTGGTAATCTCTCTTCCCTACGCCAACTGCTAGTGTTTAGTCTAACGTAATTCCACCAATCATCATTATTGTTAGAATTAGTGTCTTGTTCCTGCTCAATGGTTGCATCAGGGTATAAATTGACAATTCTTACTAAATCATCATCAGGCAATTCCACTAATGAAACCAATGCGTCAAGTGCGGTAGAATCCTTTTCTATCTCCATCAAAGCTTCCAAACCTGTCAACAATAAATCTGCTTCATGCAGAGCGATACGGGGAGTTGAATCCTGAATTACCACTTGGCTTACTCGAGGAATTATTCCTTTAGGCCGGCGCTCGATTCTAATATATCCTGAGATTCCAAGAGTCGACATATCGCCGGCTAGTTTGGCGAGTGCATCATGCCCGCCACGCCGTACTTCAATGACCACGCCTTGTGGCAATTCAACCAAAATCATCACCCCTTTAGATTCAGCCTTGTCTAAGTGTTATTGAAAGATGCGGAAGAATTTAGCAAAAGATGACGATTTGGAAGAATGCTCGTTATACCCACAGAAATTACAAACCCTTATTGAGAATACACCTCCTAATGGTGTTTGAGGCATAATCGTGAGTGTTCCAAAGGGAATTATTGAGTTTGCTGATTTAACATTATGTTCTCCTTACAAAAATAAATTGTTAGGGGTAAGAATAATTACTTTTTTATCAATAATAGTTCCAATATTGTTGACTGCTATTTACCAACTACCTATTTTCACAATATTACTTTTCATCACCATTGGAGGTGCGATTTACCTCGTCTTTGATCCTGATTTACAAGCGATAATTGCGACACCACTTGGAGTAAACATCAATCACCCATTTGTTGATAGTGAGCCTATTGGAAAAGCTATTGTTTCTGTAAAATTGTCAACTAGTGATTGGATCGACATCGGCGAGCATAGAGTTAGATTAGTCGAAGATGAATTAGTAAACGGCTTTAATCTAGTAGAAGACCATGAAGACTACACAACACTAGGTCATTTTAGTGATTCAACAAATAAAACTCGTTTATCTAAACAGATAATTATTATCAATCAAGCACTAGCATTAAGGGACGTTGTCAACGGAAAAGTTGACCCCATAGAAGATGCTAGAGAACGGGAAACAATTGACTATGGGTTGCTAGAAAGAGATTGGCCTAGTGAAGAAGAATTGAATGTTGAGGGCCCACTTGCTAAATTCATCAACAAAGAATAGTCAATAAATCTCACCCACCCTGTTAATTCAAAAACCCTCCCGAACAGGACTAATTGTGTCAAAATCCGTTAATTGGAATGCGGTGATAGGTTCACTATCAGAAAATCAACAGGAAACTTTGCTTGGAACTTCGCTATCCAAGTTGTTTGCAAGACTGCCATTATGGCTTTCACACCCGTCAAATATTGGTGGATTTTATGGTTTTCTCATTGCTCTGGCATTAATTTTACCATACCGTTTCGCCACAGACGATTACTATGGATGGACTAGCGATTGGGCACTACATTGTGCATTATTGATGGTCGCCTGTTTTTTCTTAGGCCTATGTTCAACAATCATTAACACCATTTTTGGCAGAATGCCAATAGCACCTCCAAGGATTATTTTGTATCCAATGCCATTTGTGGGACTGGCATTATTATCTATAGATAGAACTGACATATTATCAATAAATGCCTATCTCTCTTGGCTCCTAATATTGCTGCCAGGACCATTGTATGTGCATCTTTCTTGGGCACCAAGATGGAGACTGCTTTGCATGATTGATGATGGCAAAAACCCGTTTGAAAATATGTTAGATATTCGAGACGAATCAAAAGATTATGACATTGCTATAAGTAATGATAGCGAGATTGATTCAGTAGTTAATGAATTTGAAAATGCAGAGGAATAGCTCAAATCAAACCCAGTTTTGGTCCCACTCTCTCAAAGATTGCTAATACCTCATCGAGGTCATCTTTAGCAAGTCCTGAGGACATTTGAGTTCGTATCCTTGCTTTGTCTCTAGACACCATCGGAAATACAATTGCTCCTGCCATAACACCCTGTTTACCAAGTTCGACTGTGAAGTCTTTTGCAACTTTGGATTCCCCGCACATTATCGGAATTATCGGTGTAGTCGACACACCGGTATCGAATCCTAGACTTTGTAATTCCCTCCGGAAATAGTTGGTATTAGCCCATAACTTTTGGTGATGTTCAGGCTCTTCCATCAGGACTTCTACAGCCGCTTTTTGTGCTGCAGCAACACCTGGTGGTTGAGAACCAGACAATAACCAAGATCTAGAATGATTCAATGCATGAGTCCTAGTCATCTCTGTCCCAGCAAGTATGCCTCCTTGAACACCCAGAGCTTTTGAAAAAGAACCGGTTTCAAAGTCAATACTACCTTGCAACCCAAAGTGGTCAACTATTCCTGCACCAGTTTCACCAAGAACTCCCTCACCGTGACAGTCATCAACATATACCATCGCACCGTATTCCTTAGCTAATTTGTCAATTTCATCAAGCGGCGCAATATCACCATCCATGGAAAATACCCCGTCAGTGATGATTAGTTTTCGCTTTGCGTCTTCATTACTAACCAGTACTGCTTCTAATTCACTCATGTCGTTATGTGCGTAGACTGCTCTACTGGCTTTGGTTAACCTAACACCATCAATAATTGAACCGTGATTTAATTCGTCACTTATGATAACATCATCTTTACCAGTAACTAAGGTTGGGATTAATCCCACATTGACGGTATACCCGGCAGAATAGATTAGAGCAGCTTCCACTTTCTTGAATTCTGCCACTTTTTGTTCTGCTGCTAGATGGATGTCCATAGTGCCAGCAATAGCCCTGACACTGCCACTACCGGCACCATATTTTGTAGTTGCATCAACCATCGCTTTGACTACCTTTGGATGTGTTGTAAGGTTCAAATAATTATTCGCTGAGAGCATTATTGTTGGTTTACCATTAATCGAACATCTCGGTTGGTTAGGGCTTTCCAATGTTGGCGGCTCCCATAACAAAGATTGGTTAGATAATTCCTCGTATCGCTGTTTCATCCACGTCATATCGCCTGGCATAGTACCGCCTCATCTAGCCCTAAACTCGGTACTTGAAGTGGTTTTGTATTGCAGAAACTTCCATGAAGGTCAAAAAGGATTAGCATTTGGCGAGGCCATGCGCATCACAGGTGTTGTTAGTAGTGGACTTGGCAGAGCCCATGTATTTATGGCGCAAAAGCACTATCAGGACCAATTCCAATCACTAATGGGAACTTCTGTATGGCCTGGAACTCTGAATCTAACTGTTGCTGGTGATGATTTACGAGATTACATTGCGCTTCGGTTAAAATCTGGAATCGATACATTAGATGCCTCAAGCGAACTTATTTCACAAGCAAACGAGGTATCTATTGATGATTTAAAGGCCAATAGAATTCGTGGATTCTTGCGTGATGGGATTTCATTTGGCGGTGCAACAGCATTCAAGGCAACTTTCAATTTCAATGACAAAGTTGTTGATTGTGCGGTGCTGATTCCTGATTTGACTAGACACTATGACGTGGTGGAAATTATCTCAGCAAAATTCCTAAGAGAACATTTCTCGATTAGTGACGGTGACAAGGTAAAAATCGAATTACTTTGAGTCATGTGGGATATAGGGCAATTTACCTATTTTTGACCATTCGTGATAGAGCATACTTTCCATTTCCAATGAGGCGCCTTTTTCCCAACGACTAATCATTGTTCTTTCGATATAATCAAATTCAGGAAGTTTAGTAAATGGGAATGTCGAATTTGTTGAGTCCTCGTGACTGAAATTTGGCCATATAACATCCCATAACCCCAGCCATTCTGGTGGAGCTACACCAAAATCTACCGATGTTTCTGGTTTATCAATAGCATCAGCAATTTCTTGCTCGCTTAAATCCCCAATTGCTAATCTGTGCAATGCCATAGCAGTCCTGCGAACTTGATTCCACAAGAATGCCTCGCCAACAATCTCAAAGCCAACAATCCTCCCATTTACTTCCCATGGTTTACAGGAATAAATTTTCCTGATTGGATTTTTACCTTCCTCAAGACGGGCAAAATTTCTAGCATCGTAAGTTCCGACGAATAATTCCAACCACTGAGTAAATTTTTCTCCCGGGTCAGACCATCCCTGAATACCTTCAAGCCGGTATCGATATATTCGATGTAATGCAATTCTTGGATTCCAATCATCTGCTACTTCCTTAACATCAAGAAATACTAATCCTTCGCATAATTGATCGTCTACAGCTCTAACCATCTTTCGTTTATTCAACGATTCCCAAAGACTCCTGGCAAGTTTAACTGTACCCCCATTTCTACGAACATTAACCCCTGCATCTGTTCTACTAGACAGCACTAAATTATGGCTGGTTTCATTGGGGTCCAGCCATTTTAATTTACGAAATACCCGAATTAATTCACCTTGGACGGTTTTAACATCTGGCTGAATTTGACTTCCGTGGAAGTGACGACCGATGTAACCGATGGTAAATGCGAGGCGAACTCGCTCACCCATCTAATCACCTATTCCTCAGTCAATAGTTTAGCAGCTTCTTCTGGAGTATATCCTAAACCGCCAACAGACCACTTGATGGCTGACTTTATCCATGGCATGACCATGTTATTGGACTTTGTCGGGTCAATAACTTCAATAGCATCAATAAGATTTCTAGCAGCCATGTAAAGACGATCGTCAGTTGGTATATCGGCTAGAGCTAATCTTGTTGAATATCTCTCGTATTCTTTTACTGCGGCTGGAATCCTTCGGCATTCAAGGGCAAAATCGGCAAAGTCGACGATGTATTCATCATTTTCTTCGTCTAAGTTCATCGCTTTCTTGTAAGCCATCATGATTTTACCGCCAGGGACCTTATCTTCTTGTGCTTCAACATTCAACATATTTGCAAACTCAGCATATGTGTGGTGGACTGCAGCAATATCCTTGTGCGCTTTGCACATATCGTCTAACATATTTACGGCACCCTCAAGGTCGCCTTCGGCAAATTTTTCAATAGCAGGTTCTAGAACATCACTCATTATATCCTCTCCAATGAATTGGCCGGTGTGGTTTCAGTTATTGAATGACTCGCTTAGATTCAATCTTCATCAGAGGACGACATTGAGTCTTTCAAATCGCTAAGTAGGTTAGATTGGCTGTGCTTTTTGTGCATTTCATTTAGTAACATCTTACACTTATCCCATTTACGAATAGAGTAGAAGCAATGTTTTGGATCTGGACGCACTGTCCTTATCGTTCTTTGATAGGTAATGATTCCAATAAAGGAGCGCAACAAAGACTTTCTTGCCTTATCTGAAAGGCTATCATCAGAGTTATCTGCCGAACCAGGCATATTTACTGCTCCGGCAGCACCCATTGATTCATCAACAAGTCCAACACCTGAATCGGTTAGAATAGATACGGTTGCGTACCCAAACATGGTACCCACTGGGGTTCTCTCAACAATAACTTCAGAAATTCTATCGAAGAGAATTCTGCGATGCGAACGGGAAAGTAAGAAACTGTGTTCAAAAATAACTGCATCAGAGGTAATGGCATAATGGAAACTATTTTGATAATAAAATGTCATAATAGCAAATATGGAAGAGTAAACAAGTCCAAAAATGTAGTAATTGTAATCAAAATTAAACCATCCACCAATAGGCTCGTCTAAGAAAAAGGTGATTTTTTCCAATAACTGATCTATTTGTATAATTAGTGGTGAAAATGCAACTAACAATAACCAAAAAGAAACCCAACGACCCGATGTAGAGGTGTTTAACAGTCGGTTTAACCAAGTTATTGCAAGCATAACCAACGTAAAGCTGAAAAGTTCAGAAAAGCCCATTACACTAAAAATTAAATCTAAAACGAAATTATCACTAGTCATATCATCTATTCTCGCAAACAATATATGAACTGCTAAAACTAAGGCACCTAAGCCATACATACCAACAAATGCAAAGGTACTGGGTTTCTTTGTGAGATGGATTTCTTCTCCTGGAATTAATCGGAATTTTTTGGCTAAGTTTTCGGTATGTTGAGATTCTAACTCCTCACTAACCTTGACTTCATCCTGGGTTGCTTCTTCTGACATATTGTTCCCTCTAGTTATTGATTGGGCCCTTATCCCACATGAATGTTGCCCCATCAAGAGTTGGTTTAATGCAAAATACCCCAAGAATGTTCAGCATTGCCCCTAATCCAATCATAATTTTTCTCAGTTCTAACACCATTTTTGTCGGTAATAACTAATTTCTTGACCAATAATGGATATTCATTATATGTGAAATTAGAGACTAATCCACCAATCGTTGGTTGTTCAAAAGCCCAATGAGCGCGGTCTACTGCCTCCACATCTAGAGTAATAGTTGCATCATCACTCCACATACCGACTTTGAAACCCGGAAGCTTACTGCCAGGGTTAGCTCCGTGATCACCTTCCGTATTGTTTAGAGCATACTTTTCTACTCGAACGTTGGAAAACTTGAGGCTTTTTTGAGCGACTGCGTCGTGAAATAAACCTCCTTGTGACAAACTCATGTGACCCAAGTCCCGTTTTTTCCAAGGCTTGTTATCCCTAGATGATACGGTCATACTCAAATGAGGTAAAAACCAGTCAATGTATGAGCCATCACTCAGATGTAACATTCCCCAGTACCACGGCACTGAAGGTGCTTGAACACAAACTTTCTGAAAATAAGCAGTACCTGACACCTCTTTACTGTCTAATTTACCTTCTACTTTACAACCATGTAAACGAAGAATATCATAACCCATATTCATTGCATAGGTAGCTGTCGCATGCCTTGCAGTGGACATAGGTTCATTCCATGGAGTTAGCGTAAATTCCATTTTACTAGGGACATTTTCATCATCAGGAAATTCATCAGTACTTAGGTTGAGCCAAAATTCGCTGAGGTCGCTCTTGAGTCCCATTGACATATCATCATCAGTCAGTGGGACTACTGCACCACCACCGCTTCCCACTGATTTGGAATCACCTGGCCAAGATGGATGATCATCACTAACAACAATCATTCGACACTTGTGCTTGATGTATGGTTCATACATTCGCTTACCGTCATACCACCAAGCACAAACCATGCCGTCAAGAGAAATACCTCCCTCACCGTCAAATCCTGGTCGGCCTTTAGGTTCCCAATTAGTGCCACTAACACTGACTTTAGGGTTATCTTTAGTCGACCACAATACCATTAGTTGTTTGCCGCTTGGGTTGCCGTCTTCATCATCAAGCATCAATAGCCACCACCACCAATCCCAAGTTAGGTGGTGTAGGGGTTCCCTCTCCTGCAGTTTCCACATCCGAGATAGATCGCCTGCAAACTTATTTAGCGAAGGCATCATTCTATTTCCTTCCCTTTAAACACGGCTCCACCAATGAATAGCAAAACAATTGCTTGAATAAGTAAGACAACTGTGGCAATAATCATTGATAAGAAAGGTCCAATATCACCTAAACCGGGAGTGGCAAAGAAATAGTTCAATGCTTCTGAACCGATTAACTCCTCACGCTCAAACCCAAATGAATCCTCAACCTCTACTGAAAATCCTGAGCTGATTAACAGATCCATATCAGGCCAAATAATCATACTTGCTGAATCAACAATTACCATTGCCCATCCAACGATAGAAAAACGTAAAATTGGCGATTCAGGAACACCCATAGAGAGTAATGCCATACCTAATTCCCAAGCCGCAAATGGGATAGCAAGGACAATACCATATTTCCACATAGTTCCAAGGAAACAAAACAGCATACCATAGACTAATGTTGCTAGCATAGCGGCAAATAATATCGCTAGCCAAATACCAAATTCAGAGAATCTGAAAAGCGAATCGCCCGGACCGGCAAAACCAGTTACTATCGCTGAGATTAAAGTTAGCAGGATAAGGTAGGGCCAAACGATACCTATGTACCCAAGAACACGATACAAAAATACCTCAGTTCTTGCTATTGGCTTAGTAAGCATGTAGTGCATAGTTCCAGAAGTCATCTCGTCTCTAATCAGCCCAGTGGCCATAAATAATGGAATAAATATACTAATTATGAAGACGAAGCCTAATTTCCCAATACCCAAGATTGATGCCCGATGTAGTGCTTCTTTGGCATATGCATCGTCATCTGGATCCTCGTCGACAAATGCATCGCTTGAGTATCTCAGATTACCGTCTAAATCTCGTGACAATTCAATATCACAAGCAATCCCGTTATCGTTGGTATCTTTTTGTGAATCGGTATCTTTTGAAAGACAGTCTCCGTCATCATCGTATCCAACGCTAACAGTTTGCGTGCCAGAAGGTGACTGGTCCCAATCAAAATCGTCTTCATCAATCCATTTAGATGGGTCATCTGGAGGCACTGGAGGGTCAAATAAACCTGGATGTGATTGATCCGAAAAAGGATCCGTGCCATACAATCTCTCTTGACCATCTGGATATAAATCACCATCAGAATCAGCAGAATCACCATCATTATCGATAGATTCGAAATCTCTCTGCATTGCATCAACGTAAAACAGCATCAATAAACAAATCACAATCATACCCGTAACCAAGACTACCCAAGTAGAAATCTTAGTACGGTATTGCCTCATAGTAAATTCAGTAATTGCTGCCGCTTTTCTATCAAAGGCTCTGAAAATAGTGTTGGTCTTGTCAGCCATTACAACCGACTCCCGCTTGTTAAGTAGCCCAATATCGACTCTAGGTCATCATCAGGGTTGTCAATTGAGGTGACTTTGTGTCCACCATCAATGATTGCTTGAGGAAGTTTGTTGTGGAAGTCACCCAAGTTGTGTGTTTGCACCGAAAGCACTGAATCACTTTGAAACAATATACCGTGAACGGATTCAATATCTATCACGCTTTTAGCCAAATCCTTAGGCCCATCGGTAACGATTTCAATTCGGTGAGGAATATTATCGAGCCTCTCTCGGATTGCATGGAGATTACCAAGCGCCAATAATCTACCATGGTGAAGAATTACAATTTGTTCTGTAATCCGCTCAATCTCATTCAAAATATGGCTGCTAACTATGACTGTTCTGCCCATCCTACCTAATTCTCTAATCACGTTCATTATGGTGGTCCTAGCTAGAGGATCGCAACCTTGTAAGGGCTCATCTAGAATTATCAAGTCTGGATCATTTACTAAAGAATGAGCGATCTTTGTTCGTTGACGCATACCTTTTGAGAATCTACCAATTTGTTTGTGGGCTACATCGGCTAAGCCAACGAAGTCCAGTACTCTATCAGCCTCTAATTTGGCTTCATCCCGAGTCAGTCCATCTAATCGAGCAAAGGTTGAGATGAAATCATGCGCAGTCATCCAATCATGCATCTTCTCTCCTTCAGGAACAAAACCAACCCGTGAATATGGTGCGGGATTCTTCCAAGGATTAGTACCAAACAAGCGAACTTGCCCTGAACTTGGCTTTAATTTACCCATCAATATTTTGAACAGTGTCGATTTTCCTGCACCATTCATCCCCAAAATACCGGTAACTCCACCACTCAAAGCTAGGGTAATGCCACTTAGGGCATGAATTTTACCGTATGTCTTTGACAAGTTTTCAATCAGTATGACTGGAGCTTCTTGTTCTGGAACCCATTCTTTGACTTCCGGTTGTCCTTCTTGATGGAAATCTGGCATCATTCTCTAGTCACCTCCATTGAAGCGACTCTAGATGACATAATGTAGAGGAAAAAGGCATTCATCAACACGATTGAAGCAAAGGACCATGTCCAAGAATATTGATCATAAGTAGGCTGGGTTCCGATTAATGCTTGCCCTACATGAGCTAAACAATCATATGGTGAAAGTAGATACATGATGTCTCTTTCAAATAGATTTGATACTAAGATCGCCAGCGTTTTTGTTCCCAAAACAATCGCTACTAGGCCAATACCTGGGAAGAATTTACCACGGGATACACTGGACAATCCTAGTCCGATACTGGTGTAGGTGATAATCAGCATTACACCACCCATAAATGCCGCAAGGAATAATGGGAAAGTATCGATAATCCAAGCCCATCCTCTGCCCATTGCGAGAATTTCCACGAAGTAATATATCATTAGAGTGAATAATACGACAAATGCTTGAATCATTGCTACCGAGATATATTTCATCATTAAGTAGTCAAACCGGCTAATTGGTCGAGAGAAATACAACGCTGAGGTTCCGTGATTTCGGTCCTCGGAAATCATCCCGCCAACAAGTAATGCAGCAAGGATTGGATAATACAAAACATTTCGAGGAAAGAATCCAAGAACGTGACCGTAGAGGTTATCTCGGTTAACACCCCACATAGTATGCAATTCAGGACTACCAATTAACGATGAAAGCAAAGTTAGTGCAACATCTCCAAGAGAAGCAATAAACACAAGCACCATGAATAGTTTCGTTGGCCAACCCCAAGGGCGATGGCCTTTGCGGAATATCCCCAAAACATGATGTCTAAGTATAGCCCAATTACGCATCCAGCGCGGGTTTAGTGATCCGTTCCATGGGCGATACACTTGTTCAAAGACGTACCCAACTGAGGCGCTATTTGTCGCCACTTGAGCAGTCGCCGCTTCGTCCCCATCACGTGAACCCCACGCTGCATCCATTCTACCTTGACCCGTAACTGGAGTACTTTCAGTAAAACTAACATCTGCACTAGCGGGATTTTCTGATGTAGTTTGTTCGTCCATCACGACCCACCGCCCATATGTCCAGGTGCGTCAACCTGCCTAGCGTGAACTGGGCTGCGCAGCAAATCTTCGCTAGTTTTTATTTCATAGCCAAGGTTCTCCATTATCACAATGAATAAATCTTCCAGTGAAGCTTCATACTCATGCATGCGCCTTATTTGGGAACCCACTTCGGCTGCGCAGGCAAGTATCTTAGTTGTGATATCTTCACTTTCGTGTAGAATTCTCATAATTCGACCCTCCCTTCTAACCACCATACCAACGGACAGCATCTTTTCTTCCAGTTTTGAAGCATTACCCCATACATGAATTTCGATTTCTCGATCGATATCCTTCAAGTCAGCGATTTTACCTTGGGCAGCGAGCTTCCCCTTGTGCAATAATACCATATTTTCACACACTCTTTCGACATCATCCATCAAATGAGATGCCATCATGACTGAACGGTCACCTGCATTGACCATATTTTGCATTGTATTGATCATAAATTCTCGGGCTACAGAGTCAAGTCCATTTGACGGTTCATCAGCAATGATTAATTCCGGGTCGTGAATAATGCTACACGCTAGTTTAGTGGCTTGTTTCATACCGGTTGAGAAGCCACCTATCTCACGATATCTTTGCTCTCCAAGACCTACATACTGCAAAACTTCGTGAGCTCTTGACATCGCAACTGTAGGATTCATTCCGAGTAACTCTCCAGAGTATTTCACTTGATAAATCGCTTCCATTTCAGGATTGAGTGCATCATATTCTGGCATGTAACCAATTCTTGAACGAATTGCTGGGCCTTCGGTTCTAATATCGTGCCCAAGGACTTGTCCTTCACCAGAAGTAGCTTGAATTAAACCAAGCATGGTCTTGAGAAAGGTTGACTTGCCAGCGCCATTGGGCCCAAGTAATCCAGTTGCCCCTTTTTTGACTTTAAGATTCAAATTCTCCAATGCCATATGAGGCCCATAAGACTTGCAAAGGTCCGTGGTATGGATGAGATACTCATAGTCGGACATAGGGTTCCCAAACCACTGAGATAGCAGACGCCATTTGAATACTACGCCGTAATGACTCGATTATTCCTCAAATTTTATTCCGTCACGAGTTTTCACGGCAACGCCCTTTTTCATTACGGAAACCTCGTTTGCTGTGCACTGAGATACACCGTGCCCAATTAAATCACCAGACTCATTACAAATAAGACAAGCTTCCCCTGGACGCAGCCACGGGTCACTGGCAATGGTAAATCCATGAAACACATTGCGGCCTTTGCGAACAAACGGTTCAGCATCGGAGTCAACGACTATTATCGCTAACCCTTCTCCAGAGTATGGATTGATATCAGTCTCACAGAACTGAGTTGGGAGTGGTCGTCTGCGACGGGAAAATAATTCAATGGCACCTGCATTATTGAGCGACAGGCCTCCATCACCCAACCTAAAACTTGATAGATGATTTCCGGATGATGAGAGGACATTTTTTATTCGCCCATATTTGTTGATAACAAAAGTTAAATTCGCCGATAATTCATGGGCTGTTGCATGATCGATGTTGAATAAAACCGCGAATTTATCAGCTGCTTTTAGTCGGTTCAATTGCAACCTTGCCATCTTAAAATCCTCATCACTACCAATAACCATCACACCATCTTCAAACTCACAATCAATGGTTAATCCAGCATCAATTATTTTCTCGTAAACCCTTGATTCTAGGTTGTCTGCCCTTAATTCAATAGGGATGATAGAACGACCACCTAGACCTAGCGATTCTAGTTCTTGGGTAATAGTTACCATATCCAATTTATTTTTCCAAATCCAATCTGGACCTTCAACATGACAAAACGGATTCAAGTCTTCTAAACTGTAGGGCATTAATCCAATAGGAGTGCTAACTAGGACTTCTATACCCGGAACAAGATGAAGAAGTTTAGCCACAACCTTGTCACATTTATCTCTCCATGGACCTGAATCACCGTGAAATATCATCACCGTTTCGCTACCGATGCCAGTTACATCTCTTTGATGCCAACGTTGAGCTAGAAAGTTTTTTGCGGCGATTATGTGAGGCCGATTTATTGTATCTACACCACCCCATTGCTCTCCGCCTTTGCGTGGTGTCAACTGAGAATTAACCACCCATTGCCAACTATCCTCAAAGGAACCCAAACTGCTGTAATCTTTTGATGCTGTAGTTTCGTCTAGTGGAATCTCATTGCTGACAAACTTGGTGAATGATGCTGTGGCAGGGTTGGTGGAAAGCCACAAAAACGCATCCCTAAGAGCCGGATGTTGGTGACTTCTTTGCTCTACTAAACGCCAGATATTACCATCTCTGACTGCTTGCCGACATCGAGCCAATTCAGCCAAAGTAATTTCCAAATTGTACTTAGCTAGTAATTTCATACGCTCATCTTTGGGCATTTTTCTTACTAATTCTGGCGTCACCCCGCTGATACAAGGCATCATAATTGGCCATTCCATCAATCCTTCCAATTTTTCAGTACCCCATGGAGACAGAATTCTGCCATCTCTCGCAAATAAAGCATAGGCAGCGGAATCGAATAGATCTGCTCCAAGGGCAATCGACATTGGAAACAGCATTGGATGGCCACAACCAAACATGTGCACTGGTCTGTTTGACGGTAGGAAAGGTAAGGTTGACATCATAATTTTAGCATATTCCCGGTACCTTTGCTGCTCCATAACTGGGACAATACCACCAATTGGGTGTACGGAAAAGTCAAAATTTGCCATTTCACTAGCAGATTTACGCCGTAAATCAGGAAACAACCCTCCTTGTATAGGGCCGTTCAACATAGTATCTTGTGATTTTTCAACACTTACTTGAGAACGTTCAATGGTTTCATCGACCGCTGATTTTACTTCCGAATGTTTCATATCGGGTCGAGAAAATACATCCAGCATTGTTGCAATATCAACCCCGATTGAACGTTGAAATTCAACAATTTCTTCAACTCCGACCTCGACATCACCGTAAATATACGATTGGAACGTCCCAGAATCAGTCATGATTACCCCTGGATAATCTATCAACTCGTGCACACCGTCAGCAATTGCTTTTTCCTTGAGACTATCATGCTTCCATATGATGTAGGAATTGGTGATTAGCGCCCCGATACCATACCTGTCCCACATTTCACGAGGCTCGATTGTTCGTATGTTTGGATTGATTACAGGAAGTAATGTTGGAGTTTCTAAAATCCCGTGTTTAGTGTGCAGTTTGCCCAATCGTGCCCTACCATCTCGGTTGGTGATTTCGAATAGACCCTCATCACCCTCTTTGCAGGGATTTGGATTTGGTCTAGGCTCATCTGACCATACAGGCATGGTGCCCGCTGTGGACAACATGATTTGAATTCATCCATCAATACCATCAACTATGATAAATTAAACGAATTCTACATTCCCATGAGCAAGAATAAATTCTCTACCTAATTCGTCAAAAGTATCTAACAGGTTTTTCGAGTATCTAATTCTGATAACTTCATCATCGCTCTCTAAGTCTGCCTTTATTCCGTCAAGAGTACCAGGGGCTGCTCCACATGATAAGCAAGCCCCTGTCAGGTCTAGTATCAAATCTAATCGTGTAACACCATTGGTAGATTGTTCGTGATATGATTGGACAGCAATACCTCCGCCGTGCCCGTCCAAGGCTGCCCTAACAGGGCCAAGTCTAGCGAGTAATGCAGGTACAAAGTCATCACTTCCGACAACCTTTAGCAACGATTCAGCTCTAAGCCTCGCTTCTTCTTCAGGGTTGGTCGACTCTGCTATGCGTTTTTCAGCTTCCTGGGCGATTGAATTGCTGGCTTGAGCAGCGTACTTCGCAATCAAGTCATCATCAGGCATACCATGACCAATTTGCAGTGGTTTTTGACTCTTTGGTATTTATTTAGGCCACCCTAAAACCGTGATACTGCGTCGCACTCTTTTACACTCATTGATAAGGGAGAATCTTATGGTCATGGATGGTGGGAAGATGACAGAAGTAATATTAGACATCAAAAATCTTCACGTTTCTGTTGAAGGAACAAAAATCATCAAGGGTGTTGACTTAACCATTAAATCCGGAGAAATTCATGCAATAATGGGCCGAAATGGGGCCGGAAAGTCTACTTTAGCTCATGTTTTGATGGGACATCCAGCATACGAGATTACTCAAGGAGAAATACAATATCGCGGCAAACCGATTGACGAATACGAAGTATTCGAAAGGGCCAGAGCGGGAATGTTTTTGTCATTTCAGTACCCTGCTTCAATCCCCGGTGTTCAAGTTGGCAACTTCTTGAAGAAATCGGTAAACAATGTCAGAGATGAAAAAGTCAAAGCACGTGAGTTTCGCAAGGAATTAAACGCTGCAATGGATAAACTTGACATGAATAAAGGATTCCTATCACGCTATGTCAATGACGGATTTAGTGGTGGCGAAAAGAAACGCCTAGAAATCCTCCAAATGATGCTGTTGAAACCAACCCTAGCATTACTCGATGAGACCGATTCGGGACTAGACATCGATGCGTTAAGACTTGTCGCAAAAGGCATCACTGAAACTGCAGAAGAGACCGGCTTTTTAGTAATCACACACTACCAAAGGCTGTTAGAGTTAATCAAGCCTAATTTTGTTCACGCAATGATTGATGGCAAATTTGTCAAATCTGGTGGGCCAGAATTGGCGCTAAAATTAGAAGATCAAGGTTACGACTGGTTGGAGGCATAATAATGAACGATGAAGCAAATAACGCAGTTGGCGATTACCAATACGGATTTCATGATCCTGAGAATGCAACCATAAGGTTCGACAAAGGTTTGTCAGAACAAGTAGTTAGAGACATTTCAAATCTAAAGGAAGAACCTGAGTGGATGACTGAAATCAGAGTCAAGGCATATCGCCATTTCGTTAGTAGACCGATGCCAGATTGGGGCAATTGCAAGATGCTAGAGTCAATTAAATTCGATGACGTAACTTATTTCCTACGCTCTTCTAAAGGAACTGCAAATGACTGGGACGATGTACCCGAGGACATAAAAAATACCTTCAACAGATTGGGAATTCCAGAAGCAGAGCAAAAATGGCTCGGCGGAGTAACCGCTCAATATGAATCAGAAGCTGTTTACCACTCTGTGCGTGAAGACCTAGAAGAACAAGGAGTAATATTCCTCGATATGGATTCTGGATTGAAAGAATATCCCGAATTGGTAAAGCAATATTTTTGCTCTGTAATACCTTATGCTGACAATAAATTTTCCGCCCTTAACACAGCAGTGTGGAGCGGAGGGTCGTTCATCTACGTGCCAAAAGGAGTACATGTTGAAATGCCAGTTCAGGCCTATTTTAGAATCAATGCTAAGAATATGGGTCAATTTGAAAGGACGTTAATCATCGCTGATGAGGGCAGTAGCATAAATTATGTCGAAGGCTGTACTGCACCAACTTACTCTACTGATTCACTGCATTCCGCAGTTGTCGAACTAATCGCTATGGAAGGTGCTAAGATTAGATATTCAACAGTACAGAACTGGTCGGCTAACGTTTACAATCTAGTTACCAAAAGGGGTATTGCATACAAAAATGCTGTTGTTGAGTGGGTTGACGGAAACATTGGCTCTAAACTCACCATGAAGTATCCGTCGGTAATCCTCAAAGGTGAAGGAGCACATGCAGAAATAATTTCAGTAGCTTATGCAGGGGCAGGACAACATCAAGATGCCGGAGCCAAGGTCCATCATTTAGCGTCTAATACGACCTCAAATATCTTATCCAAATCAATCTCGAAAAATGGTGGACGATCATCTTATCGAGGTTTATTAAAGGTAAATCCAAACGCCCACGGATGCCGTTCAAAGGTTGTTTGTGATGCATTAATGCTAGATGCGGACTCTCGCTCGGACACTTACCCTACTATGGAAGTTAGTAATTCGAGTGCTGACCTAGAACATGAAGCAAGTGTTTCAAAGATTTCTGGGGACCAACTATTCTATCTCATGAGTCGAGGTTTTAATGAAGAGGAAGCCATGGGGCTAATCGTAAATGGTTTCTTTGAACCATTCACACGAGAACTCCCAATGGAATATGCTGTTGAATTAAACAAATTACTCGAACTTGAGATGGAAGGTGCAATTGGATGAACTACCTGGAAATTCCAGTACCGAATCGAGCACAACACCTCTGGCGGTACACACCATGGTCAAAAGTCCACCCTACTAAGGTCGGTAGTATACCAAAAATTTCTACCGCCACAGTAATCGTAAACGATGTAGAAATTAAATCCAATGACAAAAGGCAAAAATCCAATCTGAAAGAGATATCTCGGGTGTTTCTTCAAGAGTCAAATAATTCGATGCATTTAGTAAGCATTAACGAGGCTTCACCAGCCAACCTACTTACAATATCTAGTGAAGAAGAACAAGCAATTTGCCACATACACGTTGAATGCTCCAATAGTGGGAGTCTGATTGTAAAACTAGACGGCGCAACAAATTGGCTTGGACTACATATCACAGGCAACGTTGCGAAAAATTGTACACTCTCGTTTGGTTTAGTTAACGACCTAGCCAAGCACAGCACCATCCTGCGGTGTGAGGATTGGAATTTGTTAAGAGACTCTGTACTTGAATATGGTGAATTATCAATTGGTGGCAGTAAAATCAAATCAGACATTCGGACTTCATTAGATGAGGTGAACTCTTCACTTACTCAAAATATCGCAGTGATTACCGACGACTCACGACACGATGACCATCATATTGAGATCTTACACAGAAGTGGCAACACTAATTCTTCACTGAATGTTAGTTCTGCTTGCTCAGGCAAAGGACATACAATCGGCACAGGGCTACTAATGATTGAAGACGATTGTGATGGCTGTGACGCTGGTCAAGTTTTCAAAAATTTATTATTATCCGATACCGCCAAAGCAGAGTCAATACCTGAGTTGGAAGTCTTATCTGATGATGTCAAGGCAGCTCACGGTGCAGCAAGTTCTTCTGTTGACAGTGAGCAAATCCACTACATGATGTCTAGAGGTTTTTCCAAAGAGCATGCAGAAGCGCTTATTGTTGAAGGGTTTCTTGTCAACTGCTTTGCTAAGATCAATAACAACGAGGTTAGACAATATCTTATAGGCGCATTAACCGCCAATTATCTTTGACGGTAGGTGAGATAATGCGTGAAGATTTTCCTATACTGCAGCGAAAAATCAATGGTTACCCGTTAGTGTATTTAGACAATGCAGCAACTACTCAAAAACCTGCATCCGTGATTAATGCAATGAATGATTATTATTCCAATTCCAATGCAAATGTTCACCGAGCAGTTCACACTTTAGCCGGTGAGGCGACCGAAGGCTACGAATCATGTCGTACTGCACTCAAAGAGCGATTTAATACTGATAAAGCAATAATCACCAGTGGCACTACGGAAGCAATAAATCTAGTTGCTCATGCTTGGGGAAGGGCTAATTTATCAGACGGAGACGCCATTATTCTAACAGAAATGGAGCACCATTCAGATATAGTACCATGGCAAATGCTTGCTCAAGAAAAGAATATTGAACTGCGATATGTCCCCGTGATGGAAGATTTGACACTCGACATGGAATTGTTTGAATCAGCAATTGAAGGTGCTAAACTAGTTTGTGTAGTACACATATCAAACGTCCTTGGAGTGTGCAATCCCATTGAACAAATTGTTTCTATTGCTAACAAGCATGGAGCCAAGGTATTGTTAGATGCTGCCCAAAGTGCCCCTCACCAAGATATTGATTTCAAGTCAATTGGCGTTGACTTCATGGCGTTTTCAGCACACAAGATGTGTGGACCTACTGGAATAGGCGCCTTACTTGTTGCCGATGACGCATTTGAAGAGATGCAACCATTCATGGGTGGTGGTGATATGATTGAAACCGTGTCGATTCACGGCTCAACGTACCAAACCAATGAACAAAAATTTGAGGCTGGGACCCCGAGGATTGCAGAAGCAATTGGCTGGACTGAAGCTTTGAATTGGCTTTCCTCTATCGATATAGTCGCTGAGCACAAGAGAATCCTAGAATCAGCTAGATGGTTAGCAAGTAAGTTACGAGCTATGGGCATGAACGTATATGGCAGGCATGACGATCATGATGCTGCAGTGGTGTCTTTCCTCCATCCAACTATGAATAGCGAAGATTTAGCTCACCTACTAGATGCACGAGGTTTCGCAGTTAGAACAGGTCACCATTGTGCTCAACCGCTACTAGACCGTTTACAGATTACTGGAACATTACGTGTTTCGTTATACTTTTACAATACTCACGATGAAGTTGAATCATTCATTGAATACTTTAGCGAAATATTGGAGAGATTTGCATGACTTATTCAAGTGAACTTTCTGAATTAATTGACGAATTTAAGGAAATCGATGACAAAATGGAACGCCTAGAAATGGTGTTTGATTTAGCAGATGAAGTAAATCTGTTACCGCCACATGAATGGAGTGATACCACTAGAGTGGTTGGTTGCCAATCAGAAGCTCATGTTAGAGTTGATGTAGTCAACGCATGTGTTAAGCTAGAATCTGGTGCCGACTCCAAACTTGTCCAAGGATTGATGGGGATTTTAACTTTAGCAATCCATGGTACTGAAGTTGCTGAGGCATTGAAATTGACACCCGATTTCGCTACTGAGATGGGTGTGCTCAACACATTATCACCAAGCAGATCTAATGGATTTAGAAATATGTTTGATAAAGTTATGCGAGAAATAGAACAAATACAAGGTGATTAAATGACAAACAAATCGACAGTTTTAGTGCAATTAGACGAAGTTGAAGACCCCGAGTTAGAGATATCAATAGTTGAACTAGGTTTGGTTTATGATGTCAGAATTGAAACCAATGAGAATGGCTTACACGCCGAGATTGATATGACACTCACCAGTCCTGGATGCCCTGCTGCAGCAGAAATAATGGCCGCCACCCACCGCGCTGCACTCACTACTGAAGGTATTGATTCGGTACACGTCAACTTAGTTTGGAGCCCAAGATGGGACCCAAAAGTTCACGCCTCCGAAGATGCCAAGATGGATATGGGGATTTGGGATTAACGTTTTACGACAATCGTCATCAAATCGCCGTCTTCTAACAAATGTTCCAGGCCCACACGTTGCCAATCAAACTTAGCGCTTGGGCCCTTAATCCTAGCGTATCTGAATTTCCTAACGAAATCCCGGTGGAGTTTCATACAGATATTTTTGACAGTAGAATCGTCTTTAACAATCAATGGTTCTTCTAAGTCTGCTTCCTGACCTTGTGGTTTTAGGTATACTCGCATAAAACCGAGATTATCATAAATGAAATCTTTTAACTCTTCAAGACCCATATCTTTGAACGCTGAAATCCGCATAATTGGCCAGCCTTCGGGCAGTGACTTAGTTGCTCTGACTAGATCTTCTTCTGTGGCAATATCAATTTTATTTATCGCTACTACTGCTTTTTCATAGATTCTGTTTTCCGCTAAACAGTCAACAATTTGTTCAGCAGTAGTATCATTTCTCAATGTAACTATCGCAGAAGTATAGCCAAATGAGCGAATTATTTCACCCATCTCTTCACTGGAAAGATGGGTCTGCTCGACAGTTGAACGCACATCAATACCCCCCCTTTCGGTACGCTTGATGAATACAGGCGGTTTGGTTTCATTGAGTCTAAGTCCTGCATTATGAAGTTCTCTGTGTAATACATTGAAGTGGGCATCTTGGAAAGGATCTACGATATACAAAACCATATCTGCACTTCTAATTACATTCAAAATCTCTCGTCCACGCCCTTTGCCTTCAGCCGCACCCTTGATTAGACCTGGTAAATCTAGAATCTGAATTTTAGCACCTCGGTGTTCCATTACACCGGGAATACAAGTTAGTGTGGTAAAGGCGTACCCTGCCACTTCTGAGTGAGCATCAGTCACTTTGGAAATAAGAGTAGATTTACCAACTGAAGGGAATCCGACCAAAGCAACAGTGGCGTCGCCAGATTTCTTGATTTCAAACCCTTTACCGCCGCCACTTGCTTTAGAGTGGGCATGGGCTTTTTCCTCTTTTAGTTTCAATTGGGCAATCTTAGCCTTTAATTTACCGATATGGGCATTAGTTGCCTTATTTTTTTGGGTTTTATCTATCTCGACGCGAATCAATTCGATTTGCTCTTTGATAGTTGCCATAATGACCCCAAAACAACCCTGCAAGTAGGTGACTCTTGAAATCTATTGTTGAATTTACTAATAATTGACAAAAGTTGTATGCGATGACATCAAAGCGGACGAGCATTTAGATACAAATATGGGGATTGAGACTGTTTTACTGTTAGTAGAGCAACAAAGTCTTGAATCTATTTTGGAAATGCCGTGGAATGATGTTTATCAAGGCATGGAATCTGGTACATTTAGGGACTTCCGACCAAAAAAATCTGACCGTTTATCTCGCTTATTCGATATTGATTGTGAGGCAGAAATACTAGATTGGATGGAAATCGTTGGGGCCAAAGATGGTTCTGTGCGTGAAGTGCTGCAAAATTTAAACAAGGGAGAAGAAGGTCTCCTATTGTTGATGAACTACATGAGTCTAGGCCATTGGGAATGCTGGGAAGCAAGAACATATCTCTACTTAGATGTAGCATTAGACAGAGTAATTGAGAGTCGGAATGATTTGTATTCTAGCACCACATGGTCAGATTTGAAACTGAAATTAGCAAATTTACCCGAAGATGAATTTGCCAACATGGTCTGCATTGATTGGATGAATAGAAGAAAACAACTCGGTGAAACGATTGACGAGAAAGAAGACCCTAAAATCATTCCAACTTTTGAGGCCCACACCAGAAATTCAAAGTTATTAGTCCACGCAATAACTACGTGGGAAAATACCGAAGGGATAATCGGAATTGTTGGCAGAGAACATCTTGAGGCAGTTAATTGGGGCCATGGAGCATACAATCTAAGCAATTATTTGCATCAATAATCGACGACGGATTGAAGAATAAGGGCTTGCACCCAACACCATGCCTGAAGATTCTGATGAGACACCTGTAGACTCAGTGGGCGATGAACTTCCCCTAATCGAAGAGGGCTCTGACACCATGGAGGTTGGTGTGGTAGAAGAGGAAAAAGACCCGTTGGAGGCAGCACTTGACAGAGCTGAGGTTGCCGAAAAAGAAATTGCATACAAAGATGCTGAAATACAAAATGTCCGTAAGCGCTTCCTAAGTGAAAAGTCGGAATTGATTCAGTATGGCAGTATGGGTTTAGCCAGAAAAATGCTAACAGTCCTAGCAGATGTTGACCGAGCAATGTCTAGTATTGAAGATGGTGATGAATCACCATTGGCACAAGGACTTCGTTTACTGCGTAACAAAATGTGGCATGAGTTATCCGGTGATGGAGTAACGGCAATAGATGCTAAAGGACAAAAATTTGACCCAGCCAAAATGGAAGCTATTACCACAATTCCCGCTTCAGAACAATATCCTAGTGGAGTAGTTGTTGATGTACTTGAATCAGGTTATATGTACAAGAAAAAAGTCCTAATCGCTTCTAGAGTTGTTGTTGCGTCAGATTAACCGACACTGACTCCCGAGACCATTGTCGACAAACGGTATATTGCATCATTGTCAATTAGCCACTTGACTACTATTTCTGGTATTGAAGAACTCAGAACACTTGCTACTGCATCGTCATCATAAACAGTTGACAACATTAAGGCAGTTTGGCGTACTCGCCAACCTTCTAAATTGTCTCGATTAGACAAATCAATTAGATGAGTTTCAAAACCAGATTGCTGATACAAGTCATAAGTATCCTTATCTGAAGTCACTAATACTCCAACTTCGTGAAATTTAGTTGCATGGGAAACCCAATTTGGCGGATCATTTATGTCTTCAATACCAACAATTTCAGCCTGATTATCAGTAGAGTTTAGCCATGATTCAATCATGCTTTTTCGTTCCTCATATGTCCAAGGATTATCAGACTCCCACCCCTTGCTGGATGAGCCAATAGCAATAACTAACTCATCACTACTTTGGTTGCACAACTCTAATGCTGAATTAACCAGAAATTCATGCCCCTTGTGAAAGGGTTGGAAACGCCCCAGAACAATATATCGAGTCAAATTAACACCTCAGAAAAACGAATCGACATCAACCTCTGGGATAGTAACCCCATGGTCTTTGAAACATTCTAGCATCCTTTTGCAACCTTCAATCATTTCTTGTGTTGTCGTTTCACCCATTGACCCAACACGGAACATCTTGCCTTTCAAATGGTCTTGAGCCCCAATCACTTGAGTCTGATATCGCTCTTTGAGATCTACTCGCCACTGGTCATTAACCCCCTCGGGATACATGATTGCAGTAACCGTAGAACTTCTCTGGAAAGGGTCTGCTGGCAATTCAAACCCAAGATGGCTAAACAATTCTTGCACACCTGAGGCTAAACTTTGACATCGATTCCAGCGGTTCTGCAGACCTTCTTCCTTTAGGACATTTAATGCTGCAGACCAACCCATTGCTAAATTGATTGCTGGGGTCCATGGTGTTTGGTCATCATCACCTTTTTTGAAAGCAGATATGATGTCCAGATAAAATAGAGCATTATTATCTTCCTGCTCTCTAATCGCTTTGCAGCGTTCGTAGAATTTAGCAGTAAATGCGATAGCGGCGATTCCAGAAGGGCCTGCAGTGCATTTTTGTGCACCCATTGCAGCAGCCTCTACATTCCATTTCTCCAAGTGAACCGGCAACCCACCTATCGAAGTTATTCCGTCCAAAATAAACGAGGTATTGTAACGATCACACATCTCAGCAATTGCCGGTGCGTCTTGGGTAATTCCCGAACTAGTTTCATTATGGCAAACCAATAATGCTTCATAACAACCACGTTCGAGTTGTTGCTCTAACTCGTACAAATCAAAAGCCCTGCCCCATTCATATTTGATATGTTTAACATTGCAAAACCGTTTGCACATTTCAGCGACTCGTTCACCAAATTTACCATTGGTAGGAACTAATACCAAATCATTGGGCCGAAAGCGATTTGCAATTAACATCTCCATTGCAGCAGTCCCACTACCAGATACGACCATGACTTTGTAATCGTCTTCTGAAGACCAAGAATTAGTTTTCTTTACTGGCTGGGATGGTGTCAGATTAAATGCGTAACGCAAACCTGAATTTAAGTCCGCCATAACATCACGGAACTCTCCACCTCTAGCGGTGATAACCGGCGTTGACATTGCCTCGAGACATCGCTGATTCATTCGCACCGGGCCCGGGACAAGGAAGCAATCACCTTCGTGCTTTGCCATGGCTTAGGCTAGACACGATAGTTATTCAATTAGTGTACATAAGCGTTGGACTGATAGAGGACAAACCCGACGGGTTGGCATGATGCGTGTCGGTATTGCAATGTTACAGGGCGCCCGCCATGAGCATTATGAAGCCATAAAACACGCAAGCATGGAAATGCAACAAGAAGTGGAAGTTGTAGAGTTACGCAAAGCAGAACAGGTAGATTCATCAATTGATGGATTGATTTTGCCCGGTGGGGAATCTACAACTATGCGAATTGCTAGCCTGAGTGAATCCTTATTGGAGGGCTTATTTGATTGGATGACGCAATATCCAGATAGACCAGTACTTGGAACCTGTGCTGGCGCCATATTGCTAGCCCAACCAACTCAGAGCCGTGCAAGTTTCATTGATGTAGACGTAGTTCGAAACGCTTGGGGAAGACAGCGCTTTTCGTTTGAAGCGGGTGTTGAAGTGACCCTTGAGACGCCAAACAAATCAGCAACTGCAGAATTTGAATTGTCTAGAGATAAGTTCAATCACAAGCCTTTACCATTGGCTAAACAGGGTGTAAAGTCAACATCACAAGAATTCCCAGGAGTCTTTATCCGAGCCCCTAGATTTATTCAAAACTCAATAAAATGCCAACCAATAGCCCATTTGTCACAAGAAGTAGTCGGCGTTATTCAAGGCGAAAAACTAGCATTAACGTTCCATCCAGAACTAACCAGCGACAGAAGATTTCATCGTTGGCTTATCGGCAGGATAATGGATGCCAAACAATAAATTCGTACGAGGGTTTGAAACCGTAAATCAATAGCGGCGTGTATTACTATGCTTGGACAACTGCCGATGGCGACTGAAATAATCCCTGCTGAACTGGGTGAAGCGGAAGGTTGTGTTCAGTGCCAGCGTGGCAGTAAACTGGTCTTGTTTGTCACTGGTAAATGCCACTGGGGGTGCGATTATTGCCCACTATCAGATAATCGTCGTGAGTCACCTGATATGTTTGCTAACGAAAGAAGATGTTCTGAATGGTCAGAGGTAATTGAAGAAGGCCGAGCAATGAACGCTACCGGTACGGGAATTACCGGGGGGGACCCAATGTTGGATATGGAAAGATCGCTTGAAGCAGTTAAACAATTAAAGGCAGCATTTGGACCAGAACATCACATCCACCTTTACACGTCAATACCATTTAACCCGGTTAATTGTTCAAGATTTGCCGAGGCAGGATTAGATGAGATTAGGTTTCATCTACTAGACGGCACAATCACCAAATATCTGCCTGTAATTGACGGCTGCCATGAAGCGGGAATAAATGTTGGAATAGAATTACCTTGTGAACCAGACAAAGAAACGGACTTGCTAGCACTTATAGATTCAATGAATGGTAGTAATATTCAGTTTCTTAATCTAAATGAATTAGAAATTACCGTTGGTAATCAAGATAACATGGATGTTAGAGGATTCAATCTCAGCGGTGCAATGACTGCAGCTGCGGAAGGATCTCTAGAATTGGCTCTAAAATTGAAGGATTATGCAAAAGATATGAGTTTCCATGTGAAATTTTGCAGTGCCAGTTTCAAGGATGCTGGTCAATTGCGAGCAAGATTTCGCCGACGAGCAAAAACCACCCTAAGGCCATATGAAGTGTTGAGTGATGATGACACAATATTGTTTGGGGCAATACCTACTGAAACCGAAGATGCTTACGATGATTTGAGTGAACTATCAAACGAACTAGGATTATCTGAAGGGTGGATTCGATATGATGCTGGACAGCAGCGTATCGAACTACCATTATCAATCGCCGAAGATATTGCTAGTGTGGTAGAAGTTCCAGTGTTACTAATAGAAGTACACCCAACTCACGAAAGATTGGAAGTTTCTGCAGTAAATTTGAATGATGCAAGATAATGGGTCTAGAAATTTCCCTCACTAAATGGGGTAATGCTCCCTTTGTCGACATGAAATTTAAGTATTGAACTTCATTTGACGAGATATGGATAAAGCCGACTGGGCCATACTTGGCAAAGGAAAATTTATCCTTACTGCGATAATAATGGTCGCTGTCTTAGCCCTGCCTTCATTTATCTACACTGGCTCATACATAATTGCTGATGCACCGGCACCAGAGGAAGGTTTGGAATTACCTCCAAATCCAGATGAAACACTTTCTGAAGGATTACTGTTCATTGTCCTTGATGGTGGGGTTAGAGATTTAATGCTAGACAAAGATTTGATGCCAACACTGCATTCACAGGTATTTCCCAACGGCACCTATCTCGACGTACTCACTAACCCACTAACAATGACCGCATCATGTGTCAAAGAAATGGCCACTGGCATACCTTCAAGACCTAATGAAGGATTAAGTAATTTTCATCCAGAACATCCCGGCACACCAGATGGATGGACATTAGCAAGTGAATCTGATCGGGATAATGATGGAGTTTATGATTACCGAGTCGGTATTGTTGGAGATTATGTCTGGGGTGACCTATTTGCTGATAATGAAAATATAAATTTTATGAAACATCGTTATGGTCATGCTGATTATTACCAAGGCGACACCGAATCGTTTGAGACACTAAACAGTTGGCTAGATGGAGAGGTACCTAAAAGCAACACTAAACCGGGAGTCACCTTTGAACAAGCACCTAATGTAATAATTGCCCATCTATCTGGCCTAGACAGCGTTGGCCACCGATATGGGGTCGAAAATTCCGATGATTACGAAGAAAAATTAACTTGGTTGGATAATAATTTCAACACCATATTCGACAAAGTCCCTGACGATTGGACTGTAGTGGTAACTTCTGACCACGGCCTTACTGCTAGTGGACAACATGGCTCACCAGACAAAGAAATCAGGGAAGTTGGTGCTTGGATGTGGGGGCCAAATATCAAACAGAACTATATCTCCCCAAATCAAATTGACCAACGGGACCTAGCAACCTTGCCATCTCTGCTGTTATCACTGCCATTACCTCATGCAGTACATGGTAAATTCCCTCTTGATGCATTAGAAATATCTGATGACAAAGTACAACAATTAGATCAATGGAATTGGAATTCCACAATCTCAAGAAATGAATGGATGCAAGAAAATGACCATCCATACTTTGAAGATTTAACCAGAGATAATATTCAGTGGGAAAAAATCACCTATGACGAAATCGGCATGCGAGTTAGTGATTTGGCTATCTCAGCAATATTTTTCTCAGCCATAATTGCCGGTATTGTCTTTATCATGCGCAAGCAGGATTTTTCACCTAATGTCATAAAATATACTGCACCATCAATATTCACAATATTTGCCGCATCAGCATTTATTTCGTACAACAGAGACACACTAGCATTACTTTACTATATGATTGGCTACTTTACACCGCTAGTATTTGCAGGATTGACACTTATTCTAGTATGCACTGATAAATTTAGTCAGCAGATTAGGCAACGTTTGACGGTGGCGGCAATGTGCCTATTTGCAGTGATGATTATCTATCCAGAGTCCAGAGTGTCAGCGATAAATATTGTAATGCTGTTGATGCTATTCATACCAATATTTTGGAAAGCCAAAGAGTCGATGAAAACCGATAAAATAATTGTTGCCTTTTACGCACTAGCAATAATCCCAACTACTTTACTATCCCATTATCGAGTGTATTATTTCTCATTCCCTAGAGGCGCGATTAACTTCTCTGTTAGTGGTGATTTCTTGCCCTTAATCATGAATATGGTTCTAACATTCTTGGGCATTATGATCTACATGCGAGCACACAAAATAATCACGGATGAACGAATTCGGTATTCTATAATCGGTTTCTTCACAATAATCCCGCTACTTATGTACCAAGAAAGTAATTTGGTTGATTGGGTCGTATTATGTTCACTGATAGCCGGAATGATTACGGGAATTTATCTTAAGATTGTGAAACAAGACAAAGGTTACCAGATCATTTCAATGGTCGCACTATGTTGGTTGACAATGAGTTGGGGAGGCTATGCTGGAGGAATTACAATGGCATTGTTTGTTGCCATTAGATCTTTTTTGGATAATGAATTAGCCTTCTTAAAAGTAAAATCGACTGACTTGACCAAAGAAATACCTCGAACAATGATTGTCACTATACTGCCACTTGTAGTATGGTTCACTTGGTGGGCAGCCCTTGGGCAAATCGGTGGATTTAGCTCACCAAGAGACGTCGACCCCGGCTCTGTGTACCTAAACGGTGGCTACATCGGCGACCGTTTCTCGCCAAGTAATTCATGGGTTGGATTCATGGGAGGTGGACCTGCTGCTGCAATGTCTCTGCTTTGGTGGAGTATGTTCCAATCTAAAGGCTATAACATGAAATATGTCGCATATTTCTTAGTGGCCAGAATTAGTATGTTATCTCTCCAATTATCTTTAACCCCTAATTTACCACGGCTGATATTCAAAATATCTTGGGATATTATTTTCTCGATAGGGTTGTTAGCATTTATGCTTCATCTGATGATTCAATCAAGAATCGAAGGGCAAACCGAAGACCAGCTAAAACTTACTCAGACTCAGTAAGTTGTTGTCGTTCTTGTAATTCTGATTGCTTAGGCCCGGTGATTATGTAAAACACCAATAGTATGGCTGAGATTGAGTACAATAAAAACTGCGGTCTAGTATCTCCCAAATCAATTCCAGCATCGGTGGATTGTACCCATGACAGCAGAGTACCAAACAATATTGCTAAGCCCTGTACAGCAGAAATTTTCATTGGCAAGCCATGCTTGTTTTTTGGCAGTTTTCGGTCGGCAATCATTAGTCCACCAGAGATAAACATCACTGGTAAAATAACAAAATCAAAGAATGGTTTTTCTACAGATGAGTTGCTCTGCTCAAAACAGAAAATGCAATCGGTAGAAACATCTGGACCAAATCCTGTCGCTGGTTGCAACCAAATAAGGGCAGCAACTGTAATCAATACCATGGCGTTACCTGGAGAAGCCAAACCATGGAAATAGACTTTATCTGATGCTTCTTCATATTGAAACCTAGCTAATCTCAGCATTCCAGTAACAATAATCCAACCTGCGGCAATTCCAAGCGAGATTGTCCATGCCGGTGATGCTTCTCCCCATCTACCAAACATCACAAACATCAGCAAAGCAGGCGCGACACAGAATGAGATGCTGTCTGACATGACGTCTAAGGTCCCACCAAGTAACTTTCTTTTGGAATATTTTCTAGCGACAGGTCCGTCAATAATATCTCCAATAACAGAGAGCATGATACAAGTCATTGCCCCCCAGATGTAATTTGTTTTAACACCGTCAGCAAAATATGGCTCTTGTAAATCTTCAACAGCTAATATGATGAACATTAGTGCTGCTACACCAAGTAAACCATTAGCCAATGTGATAATGTCAGCAATTCCCATCAGTCTAAATGTTGATTTCATAATAGTCCCCTAATTCACCCTGCTATATCGGGACCTACCCAACAAGCAAATAGTGCTGGCACTATCTACACATCAATGTTTAGTAAATTAACTATCGAACTATTAGCAATCATCAACTATTTTCCAAACACCCAATGCTTAATCCTAAATAGCAACGGGAATTGCCTAAAACATGGCAAAGAAAGGACTTGTGATACTCATTGCCTTAGCGCTTTTGACTCTACCAAGCACACATGGTGCAGCAATTGAAGGTGGTAAGGATGTTAATCCAGAAGGCGACGATGTTCCTTTTTCAGTCGTGGACCGAGATTCTCCATCGGTTGATAAGGTCAAGTGGAGTTTAGCCATTGAAATGAGCCAAGAAGCATATGATAATGGCACAACATTTGAGATAATAACTCAAGTTTGTACCAATGACGGAGTCTGTGACCCACCGGCTGTCATTGAGTCACAAATAAATGATCGAGTTCATTCAATATCGATTACCCCTCCATCGGACCACACATACGTAAATTGGCGGGGAAAAGCGACTGATGCTGATGGCAACAATACAAATTATCCTCACGGAGATTGGTTCAAGACTTGGTCATCATGTTGGTACAATGATGGTAATTGGGGTGGCGCCAGTGCTTTAGAAGAAGGCTGTGATATCGATGATGAAGATACCCCTGGTTTTACTGCTGCGGCAAGTATTGCGGCTCTAGGGCTGGCAATGATTGCCATCTCAAGGCGAGAAAGTTACCAAAAATAGTATACCACTGGAATACTTAAGACCACAAGTATACTTACCCAGTAAAGTCGTTTCATCCAATTTCTTTTGCCAAACTTTTTGTCAATCTGTTCGCCAACAGACTCTAGCACATTTTCAATTAATTCTACAGGAACAAGATCTACTGCCATGTATACAACCACATCGTCGTACTGATGAGCAGTCAAGAATGTTTGCACTACACTAAGTTTGATAACCGAATTTAATCTAAGCCAAACATGGAGTGGGAGAGTGGGCTTTTATTCGGCCTAGGCGGCTACCTACTGATTGTTACATTGTTTCATTTGCTATTTCCAGAACCCCACCTGGATTGGTCCAAGGTAAACTTGGAGAATATCGCCATGCCAGAAGGTTTCGTTTGGGGTGTTGCAACTGCTTCACACCAAATTGAAGGAGATAATACCAACAACTGGACACAATTTGAGCAGCGTGAAGGCAAACAACAGAGTGGTAAAGCCTGCGACCATTGGAACTTGTGGGCTAAAGACCATGAATTGCTGTCGCAATTAGGCGTGAACAGCTATAGATTTTCCATCGAATGGAGTCGAATAGAGCCGATACAAGGAGAATGGAATGAAGCAGCGATTGAAATCTACTCTCAAATGATTGATTCACTAATCGCTAAGGGGATTGAACCAATGATAACTTTGCATCATTTTTCTCATCCTGTTTGGTTCGAAGAATTAGGTGGTTTTTACCATCATGAAAATACAGTTCACTTCCAGAATTACTGTAAGAAGTTGTTTCCATATTTTTCAGGCCGCGTAAAGAAGTGGTGCACTGTTAATGAGCCTGATGTATTTTCCATAATGGGATACCACATGGGGATGTTCCCCCCTGGACAGCGTTCACCATTCAAGGCTATTCGGGTAATGAAGAATGTTATGATCGCTCATGGAGAAGTTTACCACCAACTAAAGCAAATGGCCCCTGAATCTTATATCGGATTAGCCAAGAATGTTACCATTTTTGACCCTTACCGAAGATGGAATCTATTGCACTGGCTGACAAGTTTCGCCCTAAATTATATTTGGAATGGTGCGATAATATCTGCCTTGAAAAAAGGCCGAATGTACGGAGTTTCGGTAAAACAGGTGAAAAACTCGGCTGATTTTATCGGCCTAAATTATTACACTCACGTTTTGACCAGCCCATTCTTGCCACAAACCACCGAAATTGATCTCCCATCAAGAGACCATGAAACGATCACTGAATTTGGCTATCCGATGTATGCAGAAGGTCTTGAAAGAGCCAGTAAATGGCTAGATAAACTAAACCTTCCAATTGAAATCACCGAAAACGGGGTTGCTGATAAAGAAGATAACCTACGGCCAAAACACCTCAAAAGGCACCTGTGGATAATTGCTAAACTAATCCAAGAGGGAATAGATATCAAATCATATTACCACTGGTCATTAATGGATAATTTTGAATGGGCAGAAGGATACTCGATGCGTTTTGGCCTGTATCACGTTGATTACGAAACTCAAACACGAACTCTAAGAGCCAGTGGTAAAGCTTACCAATCAATCATCAAACGGCACCAAAAGTAATTCGCTCTAATTTCTCAACCGCTGTTGAACTGACTGGTTACAATTAACACTCTAGATGGTAATTTGACCTACTTAGTTTTAGGTGATAAGCCAAACAGATACAATCCTAGGAGTTAGCATTGTTACAATATGTGACTCTACTGGGGAACATTAAATGCAAGACTTTCAATCATTAGGATTATCAAAAAAACTCCTTCTTGCTGTAGAACAAGAAGGCTACACAACACCAACTCCAGTGCAGGCACAGGCAATTCCACCACTACTTGATGGAAGAGACGTGCTTGGTGTTGCTCAGACTGGCACAGGTAAAACCGCAGCATTTGCACTACCTGTATTACAAATAATAAGTCGCTCAGAGCCACAATCTAAGCGCCATATTCGCGCTTTAGTACTATCACCAACTCGTGAACTCGCCGCTCAGATTGATGAACGATTTTCCGCCTACAGTGGACATTTGGATATTCGACACAAAGTCATCTTTGGAGGAGTCAAACAAAACCCACAGGTAAGAGCATTGCAAAAAGGCATCGATGTCTTAGTGGCAACTCCAGGTAGATTGCTAGACTTAATTGGCCAAGGTTACATTGACCTAGGCAGAGTAGAGTTTTTCGTTTTAGATGAAGCGGATCAAATGCTTGACATGGGATTTATTAGAGATATAAAAAAAGTGCTTAAACTACTTCCAAGACAACGTCAAAATCTGTTATTTAGCGCTACAATGCCAAAATCTATTGCTGAATTAGCCGCCTCTTTCTTACACAACGCAGTGAAGGTTGATGTTAGTCCTGAAGAAATCACAGTTGAACGAATTGCTCAGAAAATAATGTTTGTTAGAAAAGCAGACAAGCGTCGACTTATTGTCAAAATTATCAAGCAAGAACGGGTAAACAAAGGAATTGTATTTACTAGAACTAAGCATGGTGCAAACCGTTTAGTGAAGCAACTGGACCAAAGCGGAATCAATGCTGCAGCAATCCACGGTAACAAAAGCCAAGGTGCCAGAACCAAGGCATTAGCTAATTTCAAAACAGGCCACACTTCAATCCTTGTAGCAACAGATATTGCTAGCCGAGGAATCGATGTGAATGATATTACTCATGTGTTTAATTATGACTTGCCCAATGAACCTGAAAGTTATGTTCACCGTATTGGTCGAACCGCAAGGGCTGGTAAATCAGGAATTGCGTATGGTTTTTGTGACGAAAGCGAATCAGGATATTTGG
>MDSY01090770.1_pt1 | contig 42733 bp, 40 predicted proteins | sample 811131 | NCBI WGS metagenome assembly MDSY01 (sample SAMN05326643, study PRJNA326480) | marine metagenome | isolation source: seawater | place: Atlantic Ocean: South West | collected 2010
ATTAGCTTTGGTATGTATTTTTGCCCCAGTTATTTTTATGGATGGAATTATTGGACGTTTTTTTGAATCTTTTGCAATAGTAGTTACAGCCGGAGTCCTGGTCTCATTAGTTATTTCATTGACATTAACTCCCATGTTGTGCTCAAAGTTTTTAGCAATGAAAGAAAAAGAAATTTATTGGTTAAAAGATTTAAACAGTTTCTTTGAAAAGTTAGATAATAATTACAAGAAAGTTTTAACATGGACTTTATCTAACAGAATAAAAGTTTTAATTTCTAGTCTTATCATAGTACTTGCAAGTAGTGTTCTTTTCTCAAAAGTAGAAAAAACATTGGTACCAGAGCAAGATGAAAGTCGTTTTACAGTCAGATTCAAAACTCCCTTAGGTTCGAATATGGACTATACCTACAATAAATTATTAGAGATTGAGAATATTATTAATCAATATAATGATTATACTGCTAGCGTTTTCTCATCAATTGGATTAGGGAGCAGAGGGCAAGTTAACAGCGGCTTTATTAGCGTTAGGCTAAAAGAAAAAAATCAACGCTCACTATCTCAGTCTGAAATTATGGCTAAAATGAGAATTGATTTTGATCAACTTGCTGGTGTCAAAGCTTTCCCTTCAGGCGTATCGTTTGCTGGTGGTAGGCGTTCAGAAAAATTACAATTTTCAATTACTGGTCCAAGTATTGAAAAGGTAGCCACTTTGAGTGATGAGCTACTAATAAAACTATCTGAAACCGAAGGGTTAGGAAGGATTGATCTCAATTTGCAACTTAACCTTCCTCAAATGATTTTAGATATAGATCGAGAAAGAGCATCTAGTTTTGGAATTACCGCTGAAGATATTGCTGAAGCAATTTCTGTCCTAAGTAATGGATTAGATGTTGCAAGATTTAATGACGAACCAGGAGATGGTCATAGATATGATATTAGAATTAAAGCAAAAGAAGGGTCATTCGAAAAACTAAATGATCTTAATAAAATATATTTACGAAGTAAATCTGGCGAATTAATTCGCCTTGATACGATTGCCTCTTTCCATCAAGAACTAGGCCCCGCAGTAATGGGTCGTCAAGATTTACAATATTCATCAAATTTTTACTCAAACCCAACGATGTCTCTTGGTGAAGCTCTTAAATTAGTAAAACAAGTTAGTAAAGATATTCTGCCAGGTGAGTATTCAATTCAGCTGGAAGGACAAGCTAAGGAGTTTGCAAAAACAATGAGTAATGTAATTTTTGTTTTTATTCTTTCGACTATATTACTTTATATGGTGTTGGCGAGTCTATTTAACTCATTTTTTCAGCCTCTAATAGTTATGTTAGCTCAACCATTAGCTGTCGTTGGCGGTATATTTTTGTTATGGATTACCGGAAATAGTCTCAATATTTATTCGATGATTGGAATGGTTCTTTTAATTGGATTGGTTGCAAAGAATTCTATTTTATTGGTAGATATGACAAATCAATTAAAAGAAAGGGGTAAAAAAATAGACCAGGCACTTCTAGAAGCTTGTCCTATACGCCTTCGTCCAGTACTAATGACTTCACTTACACTTATTTTAGCTTTACTTCCTGCTGCTTTAGGCTATGGTGCTGGATCTGAATCAAATGGTCCGCTTGCTGTTGCTGTGATTGGGGGAATGATCTCTTCTACATTACTGACATTGATTGTAATACCTGCGGCTTATTCTTTATCTATAGGATTTATTGAAAAAAAGAAAATTAAATCTAAGGTTTAGTAATTTTATTAACAATTAGTGCCCCAACTAAATCACCTTCAACATTAATTGTCGTCCTAAATGTATCTATCAATCTATCCATCGGCAGAAGGATAGCTAATGCCTCCAAAGGCAAGCCTAAAACCTGTAAAACCATAGCCATAGTTACCATTCCAGCACTTGGAATACCTGGAGCACCAATTGATGCTACCATAGCTGTCAGGAATAATATAAGTTGTTGAGCTAAAGTTAAGTCCATTCCAACTAAATTTGCTACAAATAAAGCTGCTGCTGCTTCATATAATGCAGTTCCATCCATATTCATCGTAGCACCTAAAGGAAGCACGAAATTAGATACTCCTTTAGAGGTTTTAAAATTATCATTAGCGATGCTCAGAGTAATTGGTAGTGTTGCCGCACTTGAGCTAGTAGCGAAAGCCGTAATAAATGCCGGCCTTCCCTCTTTCCATAAATGAAGAGGTGAAATTTTAGTTAGTATATAAAGAATAGTTGGCAAAATTACTAGTCCATGGAACATGATTAAGAATATTACGGTAAAAATAAAAATGCCTAATTGATTAAACAATTCAGTATCTTGACTAACAATCATATTGACCAAAAGAGCAAATATACCTAATGGTGCAAAAAGCATTAACCAATGAACAATTTTAAGCATGATCTCGTAAAGACTGGTAAAGACATTTTTAGCTGCCTTAAATTTATCTTTCTTATCATTTAATGCGATACCAATAATGATAGAGAAAACAATTAGTGGTAATATTTTTCCAGATGCAAGTGAATGAAAAGGATTTTCAAATAAGCTCAATAAAAATTGTTTAAAAAATTCTGGAATGGTCATAGTATTCGTTACTGTGACATTGGCTGATTGCCAAGAATCAATTATTAGACCAGCGCCAGGTTGAACAATATTCATAACAACTAATGCTAAGATAATTGCAATTGACATAGTTGTGACAAAATATAAGAACGTAGATTTCCAAATTAGACTTGAATTTTTTCCTCTCCCTAAATTTGAAACTCCAACAATAATAGAGAAAAAAACTAAAGGGACTAGGATCATCTTTAAACTTTTTATGAAAATTTTCCCTAATAGATCAGTCACTACTAATAGGTAATCCACAAAAAATAAGTTGGGGAAAAATTTTATTAACAAACCTAATAATATTCCGGCAAAAGCAGCTGTAAAAATTAATTTATTTATATTATTCATATTAATTAAGCCTTTCTAAGATTGCTGCAAAAAAACCATCAGTTTTATGTTCATCAGGTCTTAACCTTATATATTTATCTGATTTTAATGGTATATCATATTTTATTAATATTGGTTCTGGTGAAAAAACTCTAAAGTTTTTATTTTCCAAAAGAAAATCTTCTACAATTAACTCATTCTCTTGCTTCAATAAACTGCATGTAGCATATACTAAATGTCCTCCAATCTTACATAATTTAGATGCCGAATTAATTATTAACTTTTGCTTAAGATTTAATTGTTGCAAAGATTCAAGCGAGTGTTTCCATTTCAAATCTGGATTTCTTCTTAAAGTGCCAAGCCCTGTACAGGGTGCATCAACAAGAACTCTATCAAATTTCTCACGTAATCTTTTTATCTTTGTATCATTTTCATGCATTATTTTATGGGGCACAATATTTGACGCACCCGATCTCTTTAACCTTTTTTTCAAATTTGCTAATCTATTACCTGAAATATCAAAAGCGTATAATCTACCAGTATTCTTCATCATTGCAGAAAGTGCTAATGTTTTTCCTCCAGCCCCTGCACAGAAATCTGCGACCATTGAGCCTCGTTTTGGATTAACTAAGAAAGATAATATTTGACTTCCTTCATCTTGAACTTCAATTTTTCCATCTAAAAATAAATTGTCCCTCTGGATTGATGTCCCTCTTGGCAAAGAAATACATATTGGGGATATATTAGTTTTCACTATTTTATCTTTTAAGTCTGGAAAGCTAATGATTAGTTCATCAACAACCTTTAAAATATTTTTTTCTTTTAGCAAGTTGACTCTTAAATTTAGATTAGCTGGATATAACAGACTCTTTGCTATATTAATTGCTGATTGCTCACCATATTGCTCTAATAAGTTCTCCCAAAGCCAATCAGGCATACTTAGCTTTGAAGCCCACCCCTCTATTTTGACTTTATTTGACTTTTGTTCTTTAAGCCATGTTAAATCTTGATCATCAATAAAATTAGATAGCTCTCTTATACTTTTACCCAGAACTAACATCATATAAATTAAAACTAATTTTCTCGGATTTTCTTCTCTTATATTTTCAATTAAATATCGTCTGTTTCGAATTACACCATAATACAATTCTGAAAGATTTGATCTATCATGACTTCCAAGATGTCTGTTATTTTTAAAAAAAATACTTAATTGACGATCAGCAGGCCCTGAATGTAAAAAATGTTCTTTTAAAATTTCTGAGCATGCTTTTATTATTATTTTATTCATCAATTTTCTTTATTTTAAGAGTTTCTATTTTTTGAATAATGGAACTTAAATCATCATCAGTGATTAATATTTTCACTGGTAGATACCCATATTTTTTTGCTAACCATAAATCGATTCTTTCTGGACTCTGATAATTAAATTTTGCTACATGCAGCACATCAAGATTTCCTAATTCAGTATCTATATTAACTTCATCAATATAGTGATAATTATAAATTTTAAAAACTTTAGCATTAGTTATTGGTATTTGCATTATATTTAATGGATCTAAGAACATAAATTGGAACATAAAACTTAGCTGATCTTGTGCCTGATTTATTAAACCATACTTATTGGTAGTTTCCTTCCTATTTATAATTAGAGTTTTACTTTTCCAATCAAAAAATGCTTCTGAAGTTTTCTTTTTTCCATGGCTATACAAATAATAGTCTGGTCTCAACCCTATTATATTTATTGATCCTCTACTTTTTTGTATTAATGGTTCTGAATAAAAAAAAGAACTTATTCCTTCTGCCTTGGCTTCATAATAAATTTCATAATTGTTTATATTAACTTTATAGTCAATTCCTAAACTACCAACCTTTGAAATTGTTTTTTTTTCATTTTTAATATTAACTTGGCTATCAACCCCAAATGGTCTTATTTTACTTATTGCACCCTTATTTGGGCCAAGATCATGAAATACTTTATAAACCATTTCTATTGATTTTATTGACTCCCCATAGATTGCCTCCTCGTTTGGCTCATCAATATCTCCAACCGGTTCGCATAACTTACAATATATCTTTTCTTCTTTTATATTTCCTTTACTTTTCAAACTTCTTTTTTTAGATTTTTCAATGGCTTTTTTATTTATTTTTTTCTGTGGGATTAAATTATCTTTACTTATTTCTGGAGGCATTTGCACTAATTGAATATCAAGAATTTTATGATTCTTAATATTCAATTTTATATTCGATAAGAATATAAAATGTATCCCAATTGAAATAAATATTCCATATATTAAGATACGGTTTCTCATTTTTTTTATTTGATTGGCAATAAATTTGTTTTTACTAGAATTTGCTCTATATCAATCCCAATATCTGTTTTAATTTCAATCTTTATGGGAATTCTATATGGCCCTCTTAAGATCCATAAATAATGTGTTGAGTTGCTTCTTCCTTTTATTTCACCTTTGTAAACATCTACTTCTAGACTTCCATAAATAGTTTTAATAAATTCACTTCTAACACTATTGTATATATATGTTCGACTTTTTTTCCCATCAACGACCTCAAAAGTATATTTTTTTTTACTTAGGGATTCAAAATTAAATTGATATAAATAAGTTAGCACATCAAAATGTTTCTCTTTAAGTAAAATATTTCTGGTTTCTTGCTTATAAGCTAATTTCACTTGCTTATCTTTATAATCAAAAACTGCCAAAATATTCTTTTTTGGTTTTTTCTTATTCTTTAATTTAAATATTTTTGGGGAAAATCCATCTATACTCAACTGCCCTTTACTGATAACTTCTCGATCTCCTAAAAGCTTTAATATTCCTTCTGCCTTTGTTATAGCCTTTATTTCATATTGATTATTTTTTTGGTTAAAATCTACAATTACCCTACCCAGATTGTTACTTTTCTGTAATAACTTATATTCACTATGAAAAGTCTTTGGAAATAACTTAGCTTCTACGCTGAAAGCGCATAGTAAAAGTATTAAAAACGATAAGTTTTTAAATAATTTCAGACTGAGGTTCATTTAGATCTCTATTGGCTATTCCCCCAATCACAAATACAGTTTCTCCATTTTTTTCTAAAATTCTTATTACCTCTTCCTTATCATCAGGGTTTGTTATTACTACCATTCCAATCCCGCAGTTAAATGTTTTATATAGTTCTTCATCACTAATATTTGCTTTTTCCTTAAGCCATTGAAATATTAATGGCATATTCCATGAATCTTTTTTGATAACTGCTTTTTGATTGTCTTTTAGTACTCTAGGGATATTTTCGTAAATACCTCCTCCGGTAATATGAGCCAACCCATTCACTTTAATTTTTTCTAATAAACTTAAAATTGATCTTACATAAATTTTGGTTGGCGCCATCAAAACATCGCCAAAAGTTTTCCCATCAAAATCATAGCTAAGATTTACTTTCTCTTTCTCTAATATTTTTCTTATCAATGAGTACCCATTTGAGTGCGGGCCGGAAGACGCTATACCAATTATCGCATCTCCCTCTGAAATACTTTTACCATCTATAACCTTACTGCGTTCAACTGCCCCTACACAAAATCCGGCCAAATCATACTCCCCCTTGATATACATACCTGGCATCTCTGCAGTCTCGCCTCCAACCAAAGCACATCCAGCCAATATACATCCATCTGAAATTCCCTTTACAACTTCCGTTGCCATTTCTACATCTAATTCCCCACATGCAAAATAGTCTAAAAAGAATAACGGTTCTGCCCCTTGCACCAAAATATCATTTACACACATTGCTACTAGATCTTGTCCAATTGTATTATGCGTATCTAAATCAAATGCCAATTTAAGCTTTGTTCCAACACCATCAGTTCCAGAGACTAGCACAGGGTGTTTAAATTTTTTAGGTATCTCAAATAATGAGCCAAAACCACCCAGCCCACCCATCACTTCAGGTCGATTTGTTGCTTTGGCGAAAGGTTTTATATTTTCTACTAATTTATCCCCTGCTTTTATATTAACGCCAGCGTCTTTATATGAAATTGATTGATCTTTATTGAAAGAATCTTGAGACAAGTTATTTATCCTCTGAAAAAATGAATACTTTACGTATAATGTGATTTTAACTTAATTTAGTATCAATAGATATTTCTCATCTTATCAAATCTTATGGAACAACTTTTATTAAATATTAAATTACCTATTCAAAAAACATTTGATAATTTTATCGTTGGCAACAATAGAGAATGTTTTGATTTATTAAATAATTTTGTTTTGCCTAATAATGATGTTTTCTTTATTTATTTATGGGGAGAGAATGGTTGTGGCAAATCTCATCTAGCAGAAGCAATAAAAAATAAAAATATTACAACAATTGAAGATATTGATCAGGCAGACAAAAATGAGCAAATTGATATTTTTAATATTTTTAATGAGCATAAGTCAACACATAAAAAATTATTAGTAACTGGAAATAATAATCCGAATAAAATGATGTTAAGAGATGACCTAGCAAGTCGTTTAAGTTGGGGGTTGGTATACAAACTTAATTTGCTTTCAGATATTGAAAAAAAACTTGCTTTAAGTCAATATTCTAATGATAGAGGTCTGAATCTAAAAATTGAGGTTATTGAGTATTTACTAAGATATTACAAAAGAGATTTACATTCACTGATTGCTACTTTAGATGCATTAGACCGTTGGTCACTTAAAACCAAACGGTCTATTACTATCCCGCTTCTCAAGGAGATGAATCAAAAAAATTTATTTGAATAATCTAAATTTTTCCAACTAGATCTATTGCTGGCTTTAGAGTTTCAGCCCCTGGTTTCCAGGATGCTGGACAAACTTCATCTGGATTCGCTTCAATATATTGTGCAGCCTGAACTTTTCTTACTAAATCTGCTGCGGAACGTCCTATACCAAGATCATTCACTTCTATAGTCTTAATTATCCCTTCAGGGTTAATAATAAATGTACCTCTTAATGCGAGACCTTCTTCCTCAATCATTACCTCAAAATTTCTCGCCATTGCACCTGTTGGGTCACCAATCATTGGAAATTTTATTTTTTTAATTGACTTAGATGAATCATGCCAAGCTTTATGGCTAAAGTGAGTGTCTGTTGAAACTGCATAAACTTCAACATTTAATTTCTTTAATTCTTCGTAGTGATCTGCAAGGTCACTTAACTCAGTAGGGCATATGAAAGTAAAATCTGCTGGGTAAAATACAACTGCTGACCAATGTCCTTTTAAGTCCTCATCTGTAATATCTATAAATTCGCCATACTCATCTTTGGCATGGTACGCTTTAGAGTTGAAAGGCATAACATTAGTATTTATTAATGAACTCATTGTTGCTTCCTTTTTTAATTTATTTTAAAATATCATTCTAATAGAATTATTCCATTTGTATAATTAAATATATATATTGAATTAATAAATAATGCTTATTATAGATTTTCTTTACTTATCTCATAAATTTCTTTTTCTTTCTGAAGTTGTTTTAATCGTGCTTCAACCCTAGACTTTTGATAAAAATCACCATCAGGCGCCCTTACTGCCATATCCATTTGGGCTATAGCCTCCTGTAAGTTGTATTTGTAATAAAATGATTCTGCAAGATTTTCATATTGCAAAAGCTGCATCCCTTTTAACGAGTATGCTTTTGCTAGAAGCTCATAAAGGTTTGAATCATTTCGAAAAACTAATAAGTAACTTCTTAAAAATTTAATAGCCTCTGCTGATAATTTTCTCGCAATAAAATAATTTGCTAATCCATAAACAAAAATTCTATGATTTGGATATTTTTTTAATGCCCTTGATAAAACTTGATATGTACTATTTAAATCGCCTCTTTTAAGTAAAATTTCAACTCGTAATTGCTCTACCATTGGATTCTCAATATTCTTACTCATAATCCATTCCAATTCACTTTGAGCCTTATTAAAATTTTCATTTAATAGATACGCATAAGCAAGAGCATACCTTTCACCAAGCTCATTAACATAAGCTTTATTTTTCACATTTATTTCTAGCTCTTTTTGTATAGCTTTCTTATCCCTAAGAAATACTCTAAGTTTTCCTTTTACAAAATGAAAGCTTAAGTCATCAACTCGTTGTTTATATGGGTAGCTGGATAAGCGATCCTTAATATCACTGATACGTTCTGAAGTAATTGGATGGGTTCTAAGAAATGAAGGTGAAGCTCCTGACGAATATCTACTACCTTTCTGCAAGGTTTTAAAAAAATCAATAGACCCTCTCACATCAAAGCCTGCCTTATCTAGAATTTTAATACCTACACGATCTGCTTCTTTTTCATTTTCTCTTGTAAAGTCTAAGACAGTTTGAACTCCAAGTGCTTGCGAAACTGCAAGCGCTCCCCTAGCTAAATCAGGATTTGAGCGTGCTAACAATAAAGCTAACCCGAGCCCTAAATATGATTTAAAGGAATCTTTCTGAAGTTTGCCAATCATTCTAGCAACATGTCTTTGAGTAATATGTGCAACCTCGTGACTTAATACGCTAGCAAGTTCTGACTCAGTACTTGCAGACAAAATAAGACCCGTATGAACTCCAATTACCCCACCTAACATTGCAAATGCATTAATTGATGGATCATTAACTATAAAAAATGTAATCCCACTTCCTGAATAATCACTTGCTTTTACTATTTTATCTGTTACTTTATTTAAATAATCTTCAATTTCAATGTCACGAATTACCCTATCACTCTGGTAAACTTCTTGAAGAATCTGGCTACCGATAATACTTTCTTCATGAGCGCCAATAACAGTTTCACTATAATCACCTAAATCAGGCAATTCATTAGCTAGTAAGATTTCTGAAAAAAAGAAAAGTGAGAGGAAAAGCTTCTGCATAATTTTATTTAGAGTTATTATATTTAAAATTATTATAAAAAAGTATTATAACCCTATGCTTACACATATTGATAAAGATGGTAATGCCAAAATGGTTGACGTATCAAAAAAAAGTGATTCAAACAGAATTGCTATTGCATCTGGCCTTATTGAATTAAATAATGCAACTATTCGTTTAATTGAAGTTGGAAATTTAAAAAAAGGTGATGTGTTAACTGTAGCAAAAATTGCAGGCATACAGGCATCCAAAAAAACATCGAGTCTAATTCCTCTTTGCCACAATATTAATTTAGACAGCATTAATATTGAGTTTAGGATAAGCAATAAAGAAAATAAGATTTACTGTCAATCAACTGTTGGGTGTTCAGGTAAAACAGGGGTAGAAATGGAAGCGTTAACTGCTGTTTCAATAGCACTCCTTACTATATATGACATGTGTAAAGCTTCTGATAAAAATATGGTGATATCAGAAATTAAGTTGCTAGAAAAGCATGGAGGTAAATCAGGGGTATGGATGTCAAAAGATTAAAGTGGCGATAGTTACTTCAATTTCTCAACAATATTATTTGCTACAGTTTTTGGGTTAATATTATTGATCTCATAATTCTTATCTTGTAGCCATGAAGCATTTTTACCCCAAGGACTATACCTAGTAGGTTCGCCTACACCAAAAATTGTAAATGATTTTGTGTTTACAGCACTTGCAATATGGCCAAGTCCGGAGTCATTCCCGACAAAGAAATCTGATTTTTTAATAATTGCAGCTGTTTCTAAAAGATTATGATGTCCACAGCAGTCAATAATTGTTCCCTCATAGCCTAAAGCAAAATCTTTGGATAAAATAGCATCATATTTATCGCCAACTAAAATAATTACATCAAAAAAGTTATTTAAGATATTGGCTAACTTTATGTAATTAGAAATACCCCAAATTTTTCCTTCAAAATTTGCTCCCACTCCAATTGTCAATAAACGCTTGTTCTTATATCCACTAAAAATTTTATTGGTCAGTTCTTTTTCATAATCTGAAAGCCAAATAGTGGTTGATGGAATATTATTTTCAACTACTCTATTAAGAGATAAAAAATGTTTTTCGACGCTATGGATTTTTAAACTGGACTTATTAGGAGTCTTAAATAATTTTTTCGTAGCTTTTACAAAATATAAAATTCCATCTGACCTTAAATCAACTGCTAGATCATATTTTTTTTTCCTTAACTTTTTAATTAATGCTAAAACACCGAACCACCCCAACTCTTTATTTTTTTGATAAAAGTTATCTATATATGGACAATATTTAAACAAAATTTCTGAACGCTTATCTCCAACAATATCAAAAGTTGCATTTGGAAATTTAGAATGTAACGCTTCGAGTGTGGGTGTTGTTAAAATCACATCTCCAATATTGGATAATGTGATAAAGAGAATTTTTTTAATATTTTTATCTTTTATTATTTTTTTCATCGAAATTTAAATAGATTTTTTAATTTGAACCTCATGCCCCTTGTGCTTATCGTAATTCCATAAATATTGTGTAGGGGCTTTTCTAATTTCATCTTCCAGCAGCTTATTTAATTTTTTTGGTGTTGATACCGCATCGGATTTTAAAGATTTAAAATGAATTTTAAATCCTTTTCCATTATCTAGTCGTTCTCCAAATGCCATTACTAGATTAGCCCCTGTTTTCTTAGCTAGCCTGCTAACTAGAACCATTGTATATGCTGGACGACCAAAAAAATCAACCCACTCACCCTCTCCCTTGTTTGCCGCCTGATCTGGAAGTATTCCAACTGCTTCACCATTTCTTAATGCTTTCAGTATTTGCTTTACACCAGATTTATCTGTTGGGGCTAACTTATTTAAGCCCTTTTGCCTCCCTTTTTTAATCAAATTAACTAACCATTTTTGCCTTGGAGGTCTATATAGAACAGTAAGAGGATATTTTGATCCGTAATATATTGAAGTTATTTCATAGCAACCCAAATGAGGAGTTAAAAATATTATTCCTTTATTATTTTTTTGTGCTTTATGTACTTCATCCAAACCTTTAACTTCTTTTACCCATTTTAAAATTCTACTTTCTTTGCTTAACCATATAGAAAAACCTTCTAGAATAGTTTTACCTGTTTCTCCAATATTTTTATTTATTGCTTTTTTTAAATCACTCTTATTGTTATATATATTTGAATTTGTAAGGTTACTCACTAATAAATTTCTACTTCTTGTATTAAGTAAGTTGAAAATATGTCCGATCAAGACACCCATTACTTGAATTACACATAAAGGGATTAAGGAAACAATAAACTTTAAAATTACCAATAAATATTTATCCATTTTTTAGTCTTTTATCTTTAATGCACCCAAAAAAATAGAAAACTTTTTTTAATACTCCTTCCTGGAGCTTAAATAGCAGTCTTGTTAATGGGTAGACTAATCGCTCCCACCCAATAAGCTTATTTTTTTCATATCTTTGGTTGCCAATAGCGGATTCATATTTTTTGTCCCATGTGGCAATTCCTGGCTGAACCGTTAGCACATCAAGACCTGATTTCCATGGTAAGCCCATAATTGTGTCATTTGGACATGAAACTTTTTTCATAGATTTAAGTAACTTTTTTGCTCCTATATAGGAAATTAAATATGCGTAAGCTCCTCCAGGAGATGTTGCAAGTCTTGTCAAATAATAATCATTGTAAAGTCTTATTACTTTTTTTTGCATCATTTTAGTTATCTTTGGTTTACCCAGGAACCTTATAGCCTCCCATGGATAAGAACAATTAATTAAGCGACCTAAAACTATTTTAAAATCTCTAGATAAAACCACATCGTCTTCCAGTACCAATGCAATAGCAACCTTATTCTTAACAATTTTTTCCAATACCGCTCTATGTGAGAAAAAGCACCCTAACTCACCTCGAGTTAGATCTTTTCCATAACAAAGCCTTCTCTTTAATCCTTGATAATCTATGTGCTCTAACAAATTTATTTTTTTACCATCTATTGCATCAAAAAATTCAAAATTACCAGGGATATTATTTAGTTTTTTTAGAATAGCTTTACGCCTTAAAATTTCATGAGGAAGGCTTATTACAAAGGTGTGCATTGAGTTTATTTTTAGAGTCATGATAAATTATTCTCTCATAATCTAACAAATAGTGATATATGAATTACGATACTCTTATATAATATTTATTTAAAGATAAACTATAAGATCACCTGATATTGGACGAGGTAATTTTATATTTAACTTCATATTTTTTCCAATTAATTTAAGTAATTGAGTAATTAATAAAATACTATTGATGATAAATGCTACTAAATTTAAATTTGAGGAAGTATTGCTTGTTAGCTTACCTCTACTACTAATATTTTTCCGTGGCATTGCAGATGTAACTGTTCTATTGATAGGTCTCATATTTTTATACCGCTCTTATAGTAATAATGACTGGGTGTGGTTGAACCAAAAATGGTTTATTTTTAGTTTAATTTTCTGGTTATATTTATTATTAATTAATAGTCCATTAAGCGTAAACTCTTCAGAAAGTTTTTTATACTCTCTTGCATTTATAAGATGGCCTCTATTTGCAATGGCTATTTCAATGTGGCTTCTTCAAGACCACAAATCTCGTAAGAAATTTCTAATAGCATTGTTATTTACCTTGATTTTTATTGTTATTGATATTTGGTGGCAATATATTTTTGAGTTAGATTTGTTCGGTAACCCAAAATACTCAAATACGGATACGCGACTAACAGGTCCTTTTAGAGATAATCCAGTCCCTGGTATTTTTCTAGCTAGATATTTATTCCTTCTGTTATATCTTGGTTTTTTTATCAGATATTTTCAAGTTCCAACTAAGAATTTATCTCTTATTTTCTTAATAATATTACTTGGAATATTATCTATTTATATAACAGGTGAAAGAATGGCTTTGATTATTTTTATCAGTGGGGCAAGTATAGTAAGTATTGGTTTATTCAAACAATACATAGATATAAGGAGATATATTCTTTTTAGTTTGTTCTTAATTATTAGTTTTCTTGCTTTAGCCCAACAAGCATTTCCAAATTTAAGTGATCGAATGATTACTGACTTATTGTATAAGCTTTCAAATTTTAGATCTTCTGACTATATGTTAGTTTTTAAAAGTGCATACGCTGTATGGATGGAAAGCCCAATTTATGGTGTAGGTTTTCATCAATATCGTGATGCTTGTATTAATCTAGGTTACTGGGGGTCGGGAGGAGGAGTTTGTTTTCACCCGCATAATATTTCTCTTGAATTATTATCAGAAACAGGAATTATTGGATTTATATTATATTTTAGTATGATTATCTCTATTGCTTTTTCAAGCTTAAAATCCTTATATAAAAAACAGGAATGGCTACTTTTAGCACTATCTTTTAACTTAATCTTTATTTGCTTTTTCCCGCTAATTGGAGGTATGAGTCTATTTAATAATTGGATTGGCGCAGCAATCTGGCTCCTAGTTGGCTGGGTATTAGTTACGTCAAAAAACTATAAAACTTCTTAATAGATCTAATTAAGTCATCTGTGGTAAATTTTTCAAGGGCTTCTGTTTCTATGATCCTAAATGGTGGTCTTGCTAATTCAGATTTTGTTCCAGATGTTGTTGGTCCAAAGAGTGCTAAGCCTGGCTTCTTTAAACATGATGCAATATGGCTTGGACCAGAATCATTTCCTATTACAAAAAAAGAGCTATTAATAACTCCTGCAAGATCTCCCCATTCCAACAATTCTAATTTATGTCCTAATAAATATTTTTGTAATTCTACTTCATCTGGACCTAAAATATTTACTACATCAAATCCTCGGCCAATAAATTCTTTTGCAAGCGGTTTATAAAATGGCCATCTCTTTTCTGTGTGCTTACTAGATGACCCAGGAATTAAAACAACATATTTTTTTGATATATTTTTTTCTTTTAATAAAGATGAAACATCGTTAACCATCCAAGAAATATCTGGATCATAAATGTCTTGAGGCATCATTCCGTCACCTTTAAGCATATCTACTAATCCCTGAAGTCCAGATTGAGGATGGTCATTTCTTTTAGTTGTTAGCCATAATGCGTTCTTTAATAAAAAGAATTTATACGCTAACGTTCTTTGTGAATTTTGTAAGTCATAAACATGTGAAAATTTATATGAATTAAGTTGCCTAATTAAATAGTAATAACTCTTTAAATTCCATAATGGAAAACGATTATCAACAATAACATTATCAAAATAGGGGCTTAACCTCATTAAATTTTTGAATGATGAGGATGTGAGTAAAATCAAATTATCTTTTGGGTGTCTTATTTTAATGCTTTTAAATATTCCATCGGATTGGATTAAATCTCCAAAGGCTCCATGCTTAATAAGCAAGATATTTTGTTTTTTTTGTTGCATATTTATTTGTTTTTTATTTTAATTATTGAGTTGTATATCTTTATAATATTTTTCGAGAATGCTTTTTCGCTATAGTTTTCCATGAATTTCTTATAACCATTATTAGCCAAGGAGCTTGCAAGTTTTTTATTATCAATTACTTTTCTAATTACTTCTGCTAATTGATTTACATCATCAATTTCAACTAATAAGCCATCATGATTATCTGAGATAATTGCCTCAGGGCCAGGTGATTTGCAAGCAATATTTGGTTTTTTTGCTGCCCATGCTTCAATAATAACTGCTCCAAATGCATCGTTCCTTGATGGAAAAACACAAATATCTGAAGTTGCCATTAAAGCTTCTTTATCATCTCTCCACCCTAGGAATCTTATTCGTTCAGTTAATCCAAGTTTTTTAGATTGGCTTATTAAATCTTTTTTCAAGGGCCCCGAACCTGCAATCCATAAAAATGCTTCAGGAACTTTAACCATCGCTTTTATCAAAATATCCAAACCCTTGACTGAATGGAGTCGTGATAATGATAATAATAATGGCTTTCCTTCTGGGGTATTAAAATCATTACGAATTAATTTTTTAAATTTATTTTCATTTGTATATATAGGTAATTCATATATTTTATTATTTTCTATGCCTTGTAAAGCTATATGTTTTTTTAATTCACTTGTAAGCGCTATATGGTAATCACATGCTTTAAATCTCTCAACCCCCCTATATCCACTATGCCAACCAATATTGATATGTTTACCATGAACTAGAAAACTACTTGCCCTTCCCATCCAGTGATGGACAATATCTGGTTTAAAGTCATTTATTACTTTAGAAATTACTAATTTTGAGGGCCACTTAAATAATTTATTGAAAGATACTGTCTGAAATCGAATACTAAGCTCTTTCAACTTCCTAATTCCTTTTTTATTTTTTGTATTTACAATTGCATATTGCTCTATATTTTTATTTTGTAACGCCCTAAGGGCATCAATATAAAATATCTCTGCACCTCCATCTTTATAACTTCCCATAATTTGAAGTATTTTCATAATTTTATTTTGTAGATAAGTGGAATAAATCTTCCAATTCTTCTCTGCCAATCAATCCATTTTCTAGACTTTGACAAATCATGTTTTTTACAATCTATCAATGTAATATTCCCACATCCGGAAACGGTATGTAAACCATCAGAAAAAATATTATGAAGATTTGGTTTAATTGTTTTAATTTTTATAGCTTTAAAATCTTTTGTTGTTAGTTTTAATAATTTCAAAATATTAACTTGTCCGCCATAGGTCTTCTTAGAGTCTTGAACAGGCAAATGTATTAAGTTATCTAATATAAAAGGCTTTCCCCCTGGTCGACTTAATTCAATGTTATTGCTTACTGGGTTATTACTATGAAGCTTCCACTCTCCGAGTAAACTATCAGAATATGCAATATACATCTCTTTCAATGCTCTGTTATTTTTACCAGGTAATGAATAAAACATCCACCATCTATTTTTATATTTAATAATACTTGTATCAATCATTGCAGTGTTTGGGATAATCTCTTTTATTCTTTTCCATTTTAATGGAAAATCAGTTGATTCATATATATAGGTCTTTTTCGATCTGCTTGATTCTGGAATCATATAAATTTTATTATTATCTTTAACAATAAATGGATATGATAAATGTGAGTAGTTTTTAAGTACATTTTGACTAGAAATTTTTTTAAAATTCTTATCGAAGACAATACAATCTATTCTTCCTTTTTTGAACCTATAATCTAAGAACTCAACAAATAAATAAAGTTTATTACTTTTCCATATGCCAAATGGATCAGCGATAAATTGATATGATTTTTCTGGGTAAATCCAAATTATTTCTTTTTTATTTGGTTTTTTTATAAATTTTGAAATAGGTTGTTTGACAATTCCAACTATCCACAAATCAGTCTCATAATTTTTTTTCATCTATTTTTTTAAAACAGCTCTGTATATTTTTAAAGTATTGGATTGCATATTTTTTAAGCTAAATAAATCTGTCTTAGAAACTTTTGGTGTATTTTTTATCCATTTTTTACACAGATTTACAGCCGCAGAAATATCATCTTTGTTAATAATACCCTCGGGAAATACTTCTTTTAATTGCTCTCCAACTCCACCATGACTATAACCAATAACAGGTACACCAATTTTTAACGATTCGATAGTTGTTCGCCCAAAAGCCTCAGGTTCATTTGATAATGAAAATACAATTTTGGATATTGACATAATTTCTCTCAAGTCAGAACGGTGTCCGATAAAAGAAATATTATCTTTAATATCAAATTTTATGGCCAAATCTTTAAGTTCCTTAAGAAAGTTTAGTTTATTTACTGCAACATCTCCTACGATTAATCCATGAATATCTGGGTTTTCTTTACTTAATACTTTAATTATATTAAGAAAGTCAATTTGTCCTTTCCACCTAGTCACTCTTGCAGGTAATGTTAATAAAATCCTATTGTTTAACTTTGGGTTATCTTTTTCCCACTTACGAATCCATGATTTACTAGGTTTAAATAAATATGGGAATTCTTTTTCATCTACCCCTCTATAATTTAGAAATATCTTCTTAGAATCTATTTTATAATTTTTTAGTATGTAGCTTTTAATCATTTTTGAAACTGCTATGATCGCGTCACCCTTTGCCATTATTGTGCTATAGCTATTTATTGAATATGGTCCATGAAAAGTTGTAACTATCGAAGGTCTTATTTTATGTGGCATAAATTTTAGTGCTATAAAACAGATCCATGCTGGGAATCTTGATCTTATATGAATAAGATCTACATTATTCTTACTTAATATTGTAATTAGTTTTGGAATTATTTTTAACGTCAAAAATGATTTTTTACCTATTGGTAGTTCAATATGCTCTCCTCCTTCTTGAACTAACTTATCCGTCATTCTTCCACCTTTAGATATTACTATTGAACGATAATTTTTTGAGACTAAATATTTTGAAATCTCTAATGTACCTCGTTCTACACCACCCGAATTAAGTGCTGGGAGTATCTGAACAATTGTCAATTTTTTTGATTTAATTTTCTTCGTCATAGTATTTAAAATTACTAACTTCCTTCTGATATAAATTTAAATGAATTATGTATTTTCTTAATTAGATATTTTTTTGCGCTCCGACTATTTTTGGAATAAATTTTGTAATTTTTAATAATTTTGATCATTTTTTCAGGGAAATCTACGGCATTTTTAAATGTTATTGAATTTTTAAAATTAGTAAGCTCTCTCATTGCTAAACCTTCTGAGAGAATGATAGGTTTCTCAAGTATTAATGCATCAATAATAAATCCAGATCCAGAGTATTTATATTGGTTTTTATTGTATGGAAGTAGAAAAATATCAATAGTGTTTATTAGATTCATAAATTCTTTTCTACCGTCAGTCCCATAAACTACTTTCACTCTAACTGATTTAGATATGTGTCTTGACAATAACTCTTTCATCCAGAAAATAAAAGTTCTTTTCTTTTTTTCTTTACTCATTTGAACTATAAATGTGATTGTTACATCGATATTATTCTTACGAGTATATATTCTTAGATTTCTTACTAACTTAGGAATTAAATACGTTCCTTTTGACGGTCTTGGACCTCCAAGACATCCTATATTTATATTATTTATTCCTAAATTTTTTTTATGTATACTATTTATCGGAACAGATACTGGAAACATCAATGTTCGTATAAATTTTACATTAAATTTATTTTTTATCTTACTTGATAGCTCATCTGTTTCAGTACACAATTTAATTTTTTTATTGTTTACTAAAAACACAAAACTCTTCCTTACCTCTTTTGGTAAATCATCTAGATAGTTTATTCCTAATATTCTAACAATCGGTAAAATATTCTTTGGAAATTTATTTTCACAAAACAATATCGTTAACATTGAAATCTCAGCTGTTCTTGCAGATGGTATTAAAAGATTTGTATTAAGTTTAAATTTAGTTTTTTTAAGAATTATTTCAAGATTTTCTGCTGATTTTCTAATATAATTCTTTGATTCTTTCCCTTCTTCTTTTATTAAAAATTGAGGCATGTCTAAATAAAATTTATTTTTTAAATTTAGCTCAGCTACTGGTGTATTTTTGCATGATATTACATAAGTACTATTATTTTTAAAATATTCATTTATTGTTTCTATTTGAGTTCTCTCATGCCCAAAAATAGAAAAAAGCCTACGTTCTAAAATAATAATATTTTTTTTCAATTTTTTAGCTTTATTGTATGAATTGATTCTTAATTAATTTTGCGCACCTAGTTGCCTCATTAATTACAACATAAGATTTATTTCTATTTTTATAACTTTTATTAATATTCCCAAATATAATTTTCTCTTTTTTTAGTCTATCTATTTCATTTGTAATACGACTTTTATTTTTAATCTTTAGTGAAAGGATACCCACATTCTGTCCCGCCGTTAGCGACTCATAAATCATAGATATTGAATCTTCAGAAATCCACGCATATTTTGCTTTATTCATTTGATTTTTTAACCAGTTTTGATTTTGTTTTTGAATAGAATGTATCTTTAAATTACTAAATGAAAGCTTTTTTATTTCTATAATAAAATCTTTCGGAGTTCTCCTAGAGGGACTTAAAATAAAATTTATTGATGAATTATTCTTTAATAGTTGTTCTATTTGAGCAGTAATAATATCACCATCCCATTCATAATGTTTTGAAATTCCACCAACCAATATTAATCCTTTTTTTTTATTTTTTTTTATTAAGTTTGATGTATTTGCTAGCGCTCCTTTTGTCCAGTAAATAAGACCTGTTCCTTTAAACTTATCATGCTCGGGAATTATGCATAAATTAAACCATTTACAAGGTAAACTTGGTTTCATTATTAAAATTGATTTTCCTCCGAAGAAGAATCTTAAATAAAGCAATGCAATATGAGTTTTATGTCCTACACCAATAATAAAATCTGGCTTTGGGATTCTTTTTAGTTTACCTATTAAAAAAAATATGGAAAAAAGGAAACTTTTACTATCTATATTTATAGTTTTAACACCTACCTCACAATTTAATGCGTTGATAAGTGACAATGATTGTTTTTCGTGGCCTGCCTTGCCATCTAAGAGCCTCCAGATTACTTGTTTTTTATTTCTAATCATATTGACTTTATCAATATCTCATTAAGATTTTCTGCGGACTGAGGTGCCATTGTTAAACCATACCTAAAATGTCCAGAGTTAACAAAAACATTTTCATAGTCATTATCTTTTTGTATAAATGGGATATTTTCTTTTGTGCCCGGTCTAAAACCTGCCCAATGATTTTCAACTTGGACATTAGCAAGGTCAGGAATTAATTCTTCAGCTTTTCTCATCAATGCTTCTTTTTTATCAATAGTCACTGTTTCATCAAATCCTACTTCTTCAATTGTACTCCCAGCAATTATTACTCCATCTTTTCTCTGTAAAATATAAAAATCATTCGAATAAAGAATTTCTCCAATATTTAAATTTGAGATTTTGTACTGAATCATTTGACCTCTTACTGGATATATTTTACTTTTATAATTTTCTTTTAGGTTAGATGTCCATGCTCCTGATGTAATTACAAAATAATCAGCCTCAATAAAACTATTTTTTTTTGTTGGCCACTTTTTAACTACTCCCTTTACATGACCAATTTCAGCAAGCTCCATATTCTCAATTATTTTTATTCCTATTATCTTCATAAATAATTTAATCGATTTCATCAGTCTAGGTGATCTTATTTGTGCTACTGATGGAAAATGGATAGATTCAAAATTTCTAAAAAATATTTCTTCGTATGGAAGATTTTGCTTATTAGCCCATTTAATGGCGTTATCTTTCTCAAATGGAGGAATTAATGTCATACCTGTTTTTTTATATTCCGGATCAATTCCTGTTAACTCATATAATTTTTTCGAAAAATTCTCATAGTAACTTGAAGCTAGTTTAGATAAATCATATATCTTTGGTTGGTAATTCCATGGCATCAATGGAAACAATATCCCAGCCCCAGCCCATGATGATTCTTTTCCAATTTCATGTTTATCTATCACTAGAACCTCGAAGCCACTTTCCTTTAATTTAATTGCAGTTAAACAACCTATGATTCCTCCGCCAATGATTGCAATTTTTTTACTCAACTATCTATTCACCAGTAATTGTAAATTTTTCAAATTCGGTTAAGTCTCTTGGTAACCCTAAAATCACGATTACATCACCGTCTTTGAGTTTTATATCTGACCTTGCTTCAATATCTTCAAGCATATTTGGTCTTCTTAAGTGCTGTATTTCAGTGTTAAATCTATCGAATGGTATTTCATTAATATATTTATTTAACAAATAAAAATTATTTTTAACCTCAATTGAGTGCAGCTGCAGTTGATCCTGACCTTGCATATCATCACTTGCCTCTGAAGAACCCATAAAATAACCTCTGAAGATTTTATACTTCTCATTTCTAAAAGCTCGGATCTTCTTTATTACCCTTGCTAGTGGGACATCCAATAAAACAAGCGCATGCGATGCCAGCATTAAGCTACTTTCTAAAACCTCTGGAACTACATCAGTTGCCCCAGCATCTTGAAGCTGTTGAATTGATGATTCGTCACGAGTTCTGACAATTACAGGTAAATCTGGGTATATATCACGAATTACATTTAATACTTTCAATGAAGATCTGTCGTCAGAGTAAGCTATAACTAGAGCTTTTGCTCTTTCAACCCCTGCTGCCCTTAAAACAACTCTTCTGCTAGCATCTCCATACATAACTTTTTCACCAGCATTTGCTGCATCATTCACTCGATTTAGATCCATGTCAATTGCGATAAATGAAATATTTTCTTCTTTCAGAAACCTTCCTAAGTACTGCCCCCCCCTTCCGTATCCACATATAATTACATGATTATTAAAATCTTCGCTGGAAGCTTCAATTTTATTGACTAGTTTTTCACTATTTCTTAAATATTCTTTTGATATATATCGAGCAATACGGCCATTAAAAGGAATAATTAATGAGGCAAATAACATTGACAATAAGCATACTGATAAAATAATTTGAAGTATATCGCCAGATATAAGGCCTTGTTCCTGTCCTAACGCAAGAATAACAAAGCTAAATTCGCCAGCTTGTCCTAATATGACTCCCGCTCTGATCCCAACCCCTAATTCATATTTAAATAGCCGAGCTAAAAAAGTTATGACTGTAGCCTTAAAAATTGTGTATGTGAAGAATATGAAGAATATTAAGGGGTAATATTCAACCAAAACGTCTAAATTAAGCATCATACCAATACTAATAAAGAAAAGTCCTAATAAAATATCTCTAAAAGATGCTATGTCGGACTCAACTTGATACCGGTACCTTGTTTCAGAAATTAACATACCAGCAAGAAATGCTCCTAAAGCATAAGATAATCCTGTCAATTTTGTTACATAAGCAAAGATAAGGGTAATCATTAGAACATTAAGTACAAATAATTCTCGTGATTTTTGCTTAGCGACTATTCCAAACCAGAAGTTCATCACGGGCTGCCCGACTCTAAAGAGAATAAAAAGTAAAACTATAATCTTGAAAAGTGATATCCATAATAAACTATATAAATCAATAACTTGAGAATTAAAAACTGGGATTAAAATCAGAACAAGGATTACAGCGATATCCTGAAACAATAAAATACCAATAGATAACTGGCCGTGTCGACTATTAAGATCTATTCTTTCCATTAATATTTTAGATACAATTGCGGTTGATGACATCGTCAAAGCTGAACCAATAATAAAAGCTTCTGCAAGATCTAACCCTAAAAAAGTTGAAAATACCATTGCTGTTAATAGAGTTATTGCAACTTGGGCTCCACCAAGTCCAAATAAAATATGTCTCATAGAGTTTAATTTAGGCAAACTAAACTCCAAGCCAATTGTAAACATAAGGAATACAATGCCAAATTCAACAAAATGTCTGCTTGATTCAGAATCAGGAAGTACACCAAGTGCATAAGGTCCCAGAATCAACCCTACGACAAAATAAGCTATCATGGGCGGTAATCTTAAATATCTAAATAAGGCAACCATGAGGACAGAGCTGACTAATAATAGAATAATTAGTTGAATTGATTCAAACATAAATTATAGGCATTTTCATATATAACTTTATTCTACTATCAAACCCTTTTATACTTATAATATAAATACATTTGAAGAAGGCTAATGGATAAAAACTCTAATCAAATTATAAGGCTTGCGCAAAAAGTTCTCGATATTGAATCTCAAGAAATTTTAATGGCAAGTAAGAATATTTCTAGTGGCTTTAGTGACGCAGTTAATGAAATTTTAAACTGCAAAGGAAGAATAGTTCTTAGTGGTATGGGGAAATCCGGTCATATCGCAAGAAAAATTGCTTCGACCTTTGCAAGCACAGGGACCCCAGCTTTTTTTATGCACCCTGGGGAAGCCAGTCATGGCGATTTAGGAATGATAACAAAAGATGATATCGTCATATTTTTTTCTAATTCGGGAAAAAGTGACGAACTAATATCAATCTTTCCCACCATCAAAAGAATTGGAGCTAAAATTATTGGTATATCTGGTAACTCTAGTTCCGAATTAGCAAATGAAAGTGATATACATATAAGTGCAGAAGTTTCTAAAGAAGCTTGTCCTCTGGGACTTGCTCCCACTGCAAGTACATCTGTTTCATTGGCTTTAGGCGATGCACTTGCAATTTGTGTCTTAGATCTGAGAGAATTTACTGCTAAAGATTTTGCCAATTCTCATCCTGGTGGAAGTTTAGGTAAAAATACATTTATTAAAGTAAAAGATGTTATGCGCGTAGGGGAAAAAATCCCTTCTATCAACGTCAAATCTTCACTTGAAGATGCAATAAAAGAGATAACAAATAAAGAATTAGGGTTTACAAGTATAGTAAATAATGAAGATAAACTTGTTGGTATCCTAACTGACGGTGATCTCAGAAGGGCAATACTAAATAAAAAAAATATCAATTCTTTAATTGAAGACTGTATGACTAAAAATCCTATTACTCTCAAAGGTTCTGAAATGGCTATTGAAGCAGTAAATATAATGGAGAAATTTAAGGTGAATTGTTTTCTTATTATTGATAAAGATGAAAAAGTAATTGGCACACTAAATTTAAATGATCTTTTTGATTCAAAAGTAATCTAGATGGCAAATAAACTTTCAACAATTTTTGTATTATTCTTTATTGTCATAATCACTTTTATTACTTACTGGCTAAAATTAGAAGTCGAAAAAGAGCTTTTAGTAAAAACTAATAATCACGCCAGTGGTCCTGAATTTTACCTAAAGAATTTTGAAAACGTACAAACCAAAAAGAATGGGGCTATTAAATTCACTATTAAGGCTAAAAATATGAAAGAGTTTAATTATGCTGAATATGCTTCCTTAAAAAAGCCACACTTTACTAGATATAAAAATAGCAGACCCTATTCCATCATAACTAGCAACAAAGGAAAAGTGATTAGCGGTGGTGAAAAATATTTATTTTCAGATAATGTTATTTTAACTAGAGTTAAAACGAATAAGAAAAGAGAAATGAAGCTTTTTACCGATGAATTAAATATATTGCCAGATATGGATATCGTTATAACTAAGAAGCCTGTAAAAATAATACAAGAGCCCAGTATAGAAATTTATGGTGTTGGTATGAAATATGACAATAAAGAAGGAATTGTAAAACTGCTAAGTAATGTTAAGGTTCATTATGATAACCCTAGACCAAATAAAAAAACTAACTAAATATAATTCTATTGTAGTCTTTATTTTTATAATTCTATTATTAGTATCTTCTTTTGCAATCTCTGAGCAAGCTGATAGAGATAAAGCGATTGAGATTGAATCAGATACAATGACAGTAGACGATGCGAAGTCTATTAGTATCTACAAAGGTGATGTAATCATGACTCAAGGAACATTAACCATTAAAGCAAGTGAACTAACTGTTAGGGAAGATAATCAGGGTTTTCAACATAGTACTGCGATTGGAAAGCCAACAACTTTTAAACAGAAAAGAGATGGTATTGATGAATACATTGAAGGACGAGCAGAAAGAATAGAATATGATGGGCATATGGACAAGGTTCATTTGTATAGTAAGGCATCGGTTCAAAGGGGAAACGATACTGTTTTTGGTGACTATATAATGTACGATACAAATGCTGAATTTGCTCAAGCATTATCTGGAAGTACTAAAGACGAAAATGGTAATAGTGTAAAAAAAGGTCGGACAAGGGTAATCATTAAACCAAAAAAAGAAAATTAAATAGTATGTCAGAATTAATTATTCAAAACATTAAAAAAACTTACAAAAAAAATTCTGTAGTTAAAGATATTTCACTTAGGATTTCAAGTGGAGAAGTTGTTGGTTTGTTAGGTCCTAATGGTGCTGGAAAAACGACATCATTCTATATGATTGTTGGTCTAATACCTTCAGAGCATGGAACAATTAAAATTGATAGTCATGATTTAACAAAAATGCCTATACATAATAGAGCAAAACTTGGAATTTCTTACCTCCCTCAGGAACCATCTATTTTCAGAAAAATGACGGTATCAGAAAATATATTAGCTATATTAGAATTAAATAAAAGACCAAAAAAAGAAAATGTTAAGAGGCTGGAGGTTCTATTAAATGAGCTAAGTATAAATCATATAAAAAATAATACTGCCATCAGTCTTTCAGGAGGGGAAAGAAGAAGAGTGGAAATAGCGAGGTGTCTCGCAACTAGTCCAAAATTTATATTACTAGACGAGCCTTTTGCAGGAATTGATCCTATTGCTGTTATTGATATACAAAAAATTATTCAACAGTTAGCATTAATGGATATTGGAGTTCTAATAACTGATCATAATGTTAGAGAAACCCTGGGAATTTGTGACAGGGCATACATTGTGAACCAAGGGAAAATTTTTGCATCAGGAAAGCCATCAGAGATCGTAATAGATCAAAATGTTAAAGACATATACCTCGGAAAGGACTTTACTCTATAAAAATATGAAGTTAAGCTTCAACCTCAAACTTTCTCAGTCTTTAAGGCTAACGCCTCTTTTACAGCAATCAATTAAGCTACTTCAAGCATCTCAATCTGAACTAAATCAATTAATAGAAGATTATATCAGTGACAACATATTTTTAGACTTCGAAGAGCCCCCAGCGAACAGTCTTATTAGTCAAACAAACTTTAATACACTGAAGGAAGTATCCTTTAATTATGACTATTCTTATGAATTGTTTAATACTGAAATTAAAAATCAAACATTAAAGGAGTATTTAATTGAAAATTTAAGTATTTTTTCATTTTCAGATAGAGATCAAATCATCTTCCTGATTTTGATTGACTCAATTAATGACGACGGATATTTAATTGAGTCATTAGAAAAAATTATAGCTAATATTCCTTTTGAAACTAAAATTAGAATCGAAGAATTAGAAAATATTTTAAAGCACATACAAAACTCTTCATCCCCAGGAATTGGTGCAAGAAGTTTATCAGAGTGTTTACTATTACAGCTAAAAATAATTAAGGGTGATGATAAATATATTAAACTTGCAATAGAAATTTCTACTAAATTTTTAAATTTGCTCGGGAGCAAGAGCTATACTATACTTAAAAAGAACCTAAATTGTAGTGAAGAAGAGCTAGAAGACGCAATAAAATTAATAAAAAGTCTAAATCCAAAACCGGGATTAATTTTTCAAAAAATTCAACCTCAAGATTATATCAAAACTGATATAAAAGTTGAAAAGTCAGATAATGTATGGGAAGTAAGCTTAAATGAAGATAATTTTTTAAAGCTTAAAATAAACGCAGACTATGAGAGTATGTTTAAAAAAGATTCAGTAAAATTTGATACGGATGTTAAAGATAAATATCAAGAGGCAAAATGGCTAATTAAAAGTCTTCGAGATAGATCCATAACGATTATTAGAGTTTCAAGAGCAGTTATGAGGAAACAACAAGAGTTTCTAGAGCATGGCAAGGAATCTTTAAAGCCATTGATTCTTAAAATTATTGCAGAAGAACTTGATTTACATGAATCTACTATATCAAGAGTTACAACAAATAAATTTATATCTACTCCTCATGGTATATTTGAACTTAAATATTTCTTTAGTTCTAAAATAAGAAATACAGATGGGGGTGAATTATCATCTAAAGCAATTCTTTTTAAGGTAAGCGAACTTATTAAGAATGAAAATTCAACCAAACCCTTTTCTGATAAAAAATTATCAACCCTTCTTAATAAAGAGGGGATTAAAGTTGCAAGGAGAACTATTACTAAATATAGAATTGCTTTAAAGATTCTTCCTTCTAACCAAAGAAAAATTATTTAATTAAGAGGTGCTTCATGAATTTAAATATTACTGGTAGACATTTAGAAATCACACCTGCAATCCAAGAGTATATTGAAAATAAATTTATTAAGATAAAGAACCATTTTAATGATGTCATAGATGCAAAATTTATTCTTAGCGTTGAGAAATTAAATAGCATTGTGGATGCAACCATTCATCTTCCACATCTTAATATTAATGCTAAATCAATTGATGAAGATATGTATAAAGCTATTGATTTGGCAATCAGTAAGATTGATAGGCAAGTAATTAAATACAAAGAGAAGCATAAAGATCATCATCAATCAGACGGCTCTATTAAGAATAAGCCAGCTGAATAAAACTTTTAATAAATATATAATGTAAATTTGATAGGTAAAAAATAATGATTGGTATTTTATTAGTTACTCATGGCAACATTGGAAAGTCTCTCCTCAATTGTGCCACTCATATACTGGATAACTCACCTTCTTCAGTTGACTGTTTACCAATCAACTCAAATAAAAATCTAGATAATTATAGCAATATTATCTCAAAAAAAATTAAAGACTTAGATACTGGTAATGGTGTATTAATACTGACAGATATTTATGGTGCAACACCCTGTAACCTATTAAATAAATTTACCAAGGAAAATGAAGTTGCAGTTCTCACCGGGGTCAATCTCCCAATGTTAATAGAAGCAATATCAGAGCGAAAAGATAATTTAAATGTCATAGTCAAAGATTCTATTGATTGCGCTATGAGAAATATAAAAAAGATATGATTTCTGAATGATAAAAAAAAAGATAAGAATTATAAATAAATTAGGGCTTCATGCAAGAGCATCGAGCAAGCTTACTCAATTAGCTTGTGAATTTAAATCAGAGATATTTTTAATTAAGGATAAAAATAAGGTTAATGCAAAAAGTATTATGGAGGTATTAATGTTAGCTGCAAGTAAAAATACAATTATTATATTAGAGGCTAATGGTGAAGACGAGAAGGAAGCTATAAAATCTATAGAAAGTCTATTTGTAAGCTACTTTGGTGAAGGTGAATAATGTCTTCCTTCAATATTCATGGAGTTTCTGTTTCAAATGGTATTGCTATTGGAAAAGCAAATCTAATATCTAACGCATTACTAGAAGTAGTTCGCTATGAAATTACCAATAGAGAAATTCCAAATGAAGTGAAAAGATTAACGAGAGCAATAAATGACGTAAGAAAAGATTTATTAAGAATTAAAAAACAATTACAAAAAGATTCCTCAGAGGAATTTTCAGCTTTTATTGATACTCATCTAATGATACTGGCTGATAAAAATTTTTCAGAAAAGCCTAAAATTATTATTAAAGAAGATAGCTGTAATGCAGAGTGGGCCTTAAAAAAACAAATGGATTTATTTGTTAACAAATTTGAAAAAATTAAAGATGAATATATCAAGGAAAGAAAAAATGATGTTATTCAAGTTGTTGAAAGAATACTCAAGGTTTTACTCGGCCACCCGAGACAAGTAAATCAAGTCAATAATGAAAGCTCAGCAATTTTAGTTGCTCATGATATATCACCAGCAGATGCTCTTCAGTTCAAGAAACATCAATACGTAGCATTCCTAACAGATATGGGTGGATCAACATCTCATACTGCGATTCTTGCCAGGAGCCTTAATATCCCTTCAATAGTTGCCCTTCAAAATGCCAGAAGTCTTATTAAGAACAATGAACAAATTATCGTTGATGGGAATCAAGGTATTGTTATAGTAAATCCTTCAAAAGATATTTTAGAAGAGTACCTGGTGCGTCAAAATCTTTGGGGAATCGAACAAAAAAAACTTTCCAAGATTAAAAATATAAAATGTAAAACATTAAATAATGAGAATATTGAATTATTAGCAAACATTGAAGTTCCTAGCGATATTAAGTCTGTTAAAGAAAATGGAGCGTCGGGTATTGGGCTCTTTAGAACTGAGTTTTTATTTATGAATAGAAAAGAGTTACCGAATGAAGAAGAGCAATTTGAAATATACAAATCAGTTGTTAAATCTATGAGTGGTAAAACTGTTGTAATAAGAACTCTGGATTCTGGAGCTGACAAACTAACTTCGGCTGACACAACGATTAGCTCTAATCCTGCACTAGGTCTCAGAGCAATTAGGTTATGCCTATCTGAACCTCAATTATTTAATATCCAGCTACGTGCAATATTAAGAGCATCTCATTATGGCAAAATTAAAATTTTAATTCCAATGCTTTCATCCTTATCAGAGCTTAGACAAACTAAATTGCTGATTGAAAGGGCAAAAAAATCCTTAAGAAATAAAAAAATTCCTTACGATAGGTATATTAAGATTGGAGGGATGATAGAAGTTCCAGCAGTCGCTATCAACGCTGAAGCATTTGCTCAAGAATTAGATTTTCTGTCAATTGGAACAAATGATCTGATCCAATATACGCTCGCAATTGATAGAACTGATGATAGAGTCTCGCATTTATATAACTCGCTCCATCCAGCAATTTTAAAATTGATAAATGTAACTATCAAAGCAGGAAATAAATACAACAAAGAGGTTTCGATTTGTGGTGAAATGGCTGGTGATTCAAAACTAACTAAATTACTACTTGGTATGGGATTAAAACATTTTTCAATGCATCCATCTAGAATATTAAGTGTAAAAAAACAAGTTCTAAACTCTAATACACAGAAATTAGCTTCATTATCAAGCAAAGTATTAAAAACAAAAGAATCAGAAATTATAGAAACTTTAATTCACAAAATTAATCAACAATAAATAAACTTTGGAGAATTCATTATTACTAATCCACTATTAAATAGAAATGGTATGCCCTTATTCAAACAAATTAAAGTTGAGCATGTATCTTCTGCGTTAAATAAAGTTTTAAATGAAAATAAATGTTTAGTAAAAAAAATTGAGTCTAGTAAATTAAAACCAAATTGGGAAAACTTTGTAAGTCCACTCCAAAAAGTTAACGAGAAATTAAGTCGAGTTTGGTCTCAAATAAACCACTTAAATTCTGTTATGAATAGTGATAAATTAAGAGTTGTTTATAATAAAAATCTTAATAAAATTACAAAATATCATTCTGAGCTATCCCAAAATGAAATCATTTATAAAAAATTTAAAAAAATTCGAACTAGTAAAGATTTTGTAAAACTTACAAATCCACAAAAAAAAATTATTACTGATGAAATTACTGGATTTGAGTTAGGTGGTGTAGGTCTTAATAATAATAAAAAAATTGAATTTAAAAAAATCTTAGCTAAGCTTTCAAAACTAAGTTCGAGTTTTGAGGAAAACTTATTGGATTCAGTAAACAACTATTCCTTGATAATTACAGATAAGAAAAAATTAAAGGGGATACCTAAAGATGTCATAGAAAAAGCAAGAAATGATGCAAAAATTCAAAAAAAAACTGGGTGGTCTTTTAGTCTAGATTTTCCATCTTATTTACCATTGATGCAATATGCAGATAACAGAGAGTTAAGAAAAGAAATATATTATGCCTATGCCACTAAAGCCTCTGACCTAAGTGACAAAGCTACGGATAATACTAAAAATATTAACAATATCTTATTAAACAAAAAAAAATTATCTAATCTTTTAAATTTTCCAAACTACGCTTCAATGGCCTTAGAAACTAAAATGGCTAAATCTAGTGATGAAGTAATTACATTTCTTGAGGATCTTGCTTCTAAAGCTAAAAATTTTGCAGAGAATGATATGGCTGATATTAAGGAATATGGACTTAAATTTAATATTAAGAATATTGAAGCATGGGATATAGCTTATTTTTCTGAAAAATTAAAAGAGGCCCGCTTTGATTATTCTGACCAAGAAATTAAAAATTATTTTCCGGCTTCCAAGGTCATCGAAGGTTTATTTAAGGTAGTTGAAAATATCTATGGGATTTTTATTAATGAAGAAGCTACCGAAGTCTGGCATCAAGATGTTAAATTTTATAGAATTGAGAATAATTCTGATGAGTTAATTGGTTATTTTTATCTTGACCTCTATGCACGTAAAAATAAGAGAGGAGGTGCATGGATGGATGAAGCAATTTCTAAATTTAAATTTCCAGACGATGAATCCCTTCCTGTTGCTTATTTAACATGTAATTTTTCACAACCAATTAATAATAATACATCATTACTTACGCACGACGAAGTCATCACACTTTTTCATGAGTTTGGACATGGGCTCCATCACCTCCTCACAGAAATTGATGATTATGGAGTTTCTGGAATTCAAGGTGTTGAATGGGATGCAGTCGAGTTACCAAGTCAATTTATGGAAAATTTTTGTTGGGAATGGTTAGTGATTAAAAATATGACTGAGCATGTTAAGACAAAAAAACAAATGCCAAAAATATTATTTAATAAACTTCTAAAGTCAAAAAATTTCCAATCTGGTATGCAAACAACCAGGCAAGTTGAATTTGCTCTCTTTGATATAAAACTTCATAGTGATTACAATCCAAATCAAAAAAATTTTCTTGATTTACTTACAGACGTTCGTGAGCAAGTTGCTGTTGTGAAACCACCGAGTTGGAATCGTTTTCCACATAGTTTTTCTCATATTTTTGCTGGTGGTTATGCTGCTGGATATTATAGCTATAAATGGGCTGAAGTTTTATCTGCTGATGCCTTCAGTCTATTTGAAGAAATTGGTATTCTTTCAGCAGAAGCCGGAATGAAATTTAGAAATGAAATTTTATCGAAAGGCGGATCAAGGCCTGCTATTGAATCATTTACAAAGTTTAGAGGGCGTAAACCAAGTATTGATGCTCTTCTAAGACATCAAGGACTTTTATAATGAAAATCGCAACATGGAATGTAAACTCGTTGAAGGTTCGTTTCCCGCATGTAGTTGATTGGTTAAAAAAGAATAACCCTGATGTGCTTTGCCTTCAGGAAACAAAACAAACTAACGATATGTTTCCACACGAGAATTTTAAATCCTTAGGTTGGCATTCTTATCATAATGGTCAGAAAACTTATAATGGCGTGGCAATAATTAGTAAAAAACCATTATCTGATATTTCATCAAATATACCTAACTATGATGATATTCAAAAAAGAGTGATAACTGGAACATTCCAAGACAATCAGAATCGTAATATCAAAATAATTTCTGCGTACATTCCTAACGGACAATCACTAGACTCTGAAAAATTTATTTATAAGAAATTATGGTTAGATAGCCTCTATAAATGGTTAATTGATTTACATAAAGAATATAATCACATTGTGTTAACTGGTGACTTTAATATTGCGCCTGATGATATTGATTGTCATGATCCAACTGTCTGGGAAGGTAAGAATCTAGTCTCTGATATTGAAAGGCAATATTTTAATAAAATCATAAGTAGTGGATTTATAGATTCTTTTCGTCATTTAAATCCTTCAGCTAATGATTTTTCTTGGTGGGATTACAGAATTCCCCTAAAACGTAATTTAGGTATGAGAATTGACCATATTCTTATAACAACTTCCTTATTAAAGGGCCTACAGAAATCTTACATTGACAAGAAACCAAGAGAATTTGAGAGGCCATCGGATCATACCCCTGTAGTATCTGAGTTTTGATAATTATTTTATTTTGATCCCGAGTGATTTAAGTTTTCTATACAAATGCGTTCTTTCGACCGCAGATTTCCTAGCTAACTCTGAAACTGATAATTTTTTGTCCATATAAAACTTAAAATACAGTTTTTCAAACTCTTCCCTAGCCTCTTTTAATGTTTGATTAAATATTTTCTCATCGTCAAAGATACTATTTCCTTGTGAATCTTTATTATGAGTATCTTTACTATTAAATCTTTTTAAATAACCCTCAACATCATTAGCTGATATTTTTTGACCTTCAGATACTTTAATCAAATTGAATACAATATCATCTAGGATATCAATATTATCAATATGATTTGAAATTCTTAATAAGTTTAATGCTGCAATCTCAAATTCTTTATATCCTAGGTGCTTATTCATTGATAAATAAAAATTAAGTATTGCTAATGAAAAATCTGGAATTAATTCTTTATTCTTTGAAAAGTCTGGCGTGTATAAAATAATTTCTTTCGATATTTTTCTGCTAGTTGAAATCTTCTCTACATCATCATCAATAAATATAATTTTTATTTCTTTATAATTATTAAACTCTAGATATTTTTCTATTGTATTTTTTTTTAATACATCAAATTTAGAAAAGTTCTTAAATAATATTGCACTACAACCTTTTTCAGCAGCTTTATTAATAAAATTATCTTTAATTTTTGAATTTTCATCAATCAGTAAGTAATTGGTCCCTACAAGATTATTGACGCATATATTAATAAAATTGCCTTCTGATCCGTTGATATAAATTAAATTAGTGCTTTTCAGATTTATTAATTTTTGTCTAAATTGAGTAACCCAATTAAGTTGTGAGCTATTTAAAAAGTTATGATCAATTCTAATTACATGTATTTCTTTTTTAAGTGCTGAGTTTATTGTATTTAATAACTTTTGAAGTGAAATTGGTTTTTCAAGAAAGTCATATGCCCCTATTCTAGTGGCTTCGACTGCTGTGTCGATTGTTCCATGTCCTGACATCATTAATACAGGACAATTTATTTTATTTGCTTTAGCCCACTCCTTAAGCAATGTAATCCCGTCACAGTCCGGCATCCAAATATCCAGTAGAATTAATCCAATATTTTCCTTATCTTTTATTTTTCTTGCATCCATTGCATTTTTTGCTAAAAATATTTTATATCCTTCATCTTCAAGGATATCTCTTAATGATTCCCTTATATCTTGTTCGTCATCAACCACTAAAATATTTATTTTTGTCATACTTTATTTTTCTCTGATTTTAAGATTTATAGTAACTCTGGTCCCAGAGTTTTTAATTCTATCAATGGTAATTTTACCTTCATGCTCTTCAATAATTTTATGCACTATCGCAAGCCCTAAGCCAGTTCCAGTTTTTTTTGATGTTACATATGGTTCGAATATCCTTCCAATAATCATATCTGGAATTCCAATACCATTATCTTCAACTGTTAACTCAATCTTGTTACCTTTATTTTTTATCGATATAATTATTTTTTTATTTTTTATTCCTTTTAAAGCATCTTGAGAATTTTCTAATAAATTTATTATTACTTGTCTTAGCTTATTCTGATCTGCGTATATAATTGGTATTTTTTTATCTTTCTTTATTTTAATAATTTCTTCAATCTCGTATAACGTTACTACTTCATCAATTAGTTTGTCAATTTGAACAGTATCTTTCTGTATTTTAGGGGGTCTTGCGTATTCTGCAAATTCATTAACCATTATTTTTAATGCATTTACCTGATTTACAATTGTACTAGTTGATTTTTCAAGTATTTCTGAATCTTCTTTATTTAATTTATTCTTAAATTTATGCTGAATTCGTTCTGCTGATAATTGTATTGGTGTCAGTGGATTTTTTATTTCGTGCGCTAATCTTCTTGCTATCTCTCCCCACGCTCTATGCCTTTGTGCTTGTGTAACTTCAGATATGTCATCAATAACTAGTACATATGACTTGTCTTCATTATCTTTTATTGTGGTTATTTGTAGCATAATCGTTCTTTCTTGTTGGCCCTCACTATTTAATTTAAATTCTTGGCTTTCCTCTTTTTTATCCTTCTTACTATTATCTATATAAGACTCAACAAATTCATTCATTGGTTTAAATAATGAATATTTATCTACTACCTCACTCATTGGCTTGTTTCTCATATCGCGGCTTTTAACCTTAAATATCTTCGATGCCGCAATATTGTTCAAACGAATTATTTTTTTCCCGTCTATAACAATGACTCCTGTTGTTAAATGAGCCAATATTGTTTCGAGAAATGTTCTAGCGACTTCCAGTCTTTCCCTATCTTTTTCTGAGCTGTTTGTAGCATCTTCTAATTGAGCCATCATGCTGTTAAAAGAACTTATTAAAACCCCTATTTCATCCTTACCTTGCTTTGAGATAATTTTTTTATAGTTACCTTTTGAAATCTGTCTTGTTGCATCAGCAAGCATTGCTAGAGGAGATGAGAATCTTCTACTAATTACAAAAGATGCTGATACAGATGATAATAATGCTAATAGTAGGACTAGCGTCAACGTTAATATATAGATAATTTTTAACGAATTCCGACTATACGTAAGCTGTTGGTAATCACCATAAACTGACTCAACAGACAATGCTAAATTTGCTATGGAAGGGGGTATTGGTTGAGTTAATTGGAGAATTAGTGTTTTAGAATTTATGTTTTTAGGTAGAATTGGTGTAAATGTTTTTAAAAATATCTGCTCTCCATCTTTTTCTTCAATCCTTCCAAAGAAATTCCTGCCTCCTTTTTCTAAATCTTCGATATTAGGAATTGGTGGTATTAAATTACTTTTCTCACTTGAAACCTCAACGATTATCGAATTCTGATCAAAAATGACTGCATCTTCTATTCTAAATTTTTCCCTCAGATCAGTTAAAACGCTATTTCTTTGTTCTGGATTCACATTGCTAATAGAATATGCAATACTTTTACCTTTTAACTCTATATCTTTCATCAATATATCAATAGTTTTTTGTCCTAAAGTTAAGCCACCCTCTAATGCTGATTCAACTTTGACATCAAACCAGGATTCAATTGATTTCGTTAGAAAATTTACTGATACTAAATACACAATTAATACTGGAACTATACCCATTAGTGCAAAAGACATAACCAATCTTAATGTTAGCCTACTTCCTGTAATTTCTTTCTTAACACTTTGAAGTAAACGAAAAATCTGGAATCCTATCAATATAATTAATGAGCATATAAATAAAATATTTAGTCCCAATAGAATCCTGAATGAGTCGCTTGAAATTAAATCTGAATTTGAAATTGCTTTTGCTAGCAAGATAAGCAATGAAATTCCAATAAATGAGACAATTGTTATTATATATTTCAATTTAATTTTCCAAGTTTATGTATTTTCTTCTCAGAGCTCATGTTCCAGGTAGTATCAAAGTAGTTTACTTGTAAGGGCTTTGGTAATTTTTTTTTGTCTAGTGATATATTAAGCCATAACTCATAATTTTGATTATTGGCAGCTGTAAATCGAAACCCCTCTACTTTAGATAACTTTTCAAATGCATCTAATATATTTTGATATTCGTGTATTTCTCCATTGATATCTGTAGTCTTATAAATTTCCCTTAACGCCTTAAACTCAATTTGATAATACCTTATTTCTTTCTTTATTATCTTTGTGGGCCAGATTTCGTTTGTTTCAGCTACTCTCAATTCTACTTTGAATACTAATGGGATACCTTTATCTATTGCATTTATTATCAGGTTGCTAAAGTTTATTTCTTGATTAAAGCTTATTGAATAATCAGGCATCTTATATTTATTTATATTATCTTTTTTACTAACAACCATATTTTTAATCACTATCTTTCCATCAGGTAGGGAATATAAATTCATTAAGATTAATGAGAGTAATGCTAATAATATAATTAAACTAATTCTTTTGAAGTAGCGCATAAAATAAACCGTCATGATTTTTTGATGGCAATACTTGATTTTTTGTATGCTCTACATTTGGAGGAAATATGATATCTAGCTCATTAATATTTTTTGAATCTTTCTTAAACCTTTCAATAACTTCACTATTTTCCTCTTCGAATATTGAACAAGTTACATATAATAATTTACCTTTATTTTTTAACATAGGCCATGTAGACCTTAATAGCTCTAACTGATTTTCTCCAAAGCTTCCAAAATCATCTATTCTTCTAAGCCACTTTATATCGACATGCCTTCTTACTATTCCTGATGATGAGCATGGTACATCTAATAATATTCGATCAAAAGGAATTTTATCCCACCATTCGTTTACAAGACCTATTTTTTCATTTCGAATCACTGCCTTTAAACCTTGGCGGCTAATATTTTCTTGAATTTTAATTATTCTTTTTTTATTACTCTCTATTGCCAATAGTTGAATTGAGTTTAGCTCCAGCATATGACATGCTTTTCCCCCTGGTGCAGAGCAAGCATCCAATACTATTTGGCCATCTTCTAAATCAATTATATGGGCTGCTAATTGTGCTCCAAAATCTTGAACAGAAACTTTACCCTCTAAAAATCCTGGTATCTTGTCAACTCCCATTGGTGTCTTTAAAATCACGCCTTCAGCGCCTATCAAGCTATGCTCTATAGCATGACTCGCTAATATTCTTGAATATTCCTTAACTCTAATATTTTTAATATTAACTCTTAGGACTAATGGTGGGCGTGTATTTCCAATATCTAAAATATCCTTCCATTTTTTTGGATATTGATTTTTTACTTTATTAATCCACCAATTAGGATAATTAAATACAGCAGATTCATGTTCTTTTGCTTCATCCTCGAGAGTATCCTTATTCCTTAAAAAATTTCTTAGCACCGCATTTATAAAAGCACTTTTCTTATGATCAATTTTTTTTGCTGCATCAACTGCTTGATTTACTAACGTGAAATTATTTGATCTTTCATGACTTATTTGAAAAAGAACTATGTGAAGGAGGGCTTCTAAACATGGGTTATCAATTTTCTTGGGAACCAATTTTTTAATATAAAAACGTGACATACCTAATTCTCTTATTGCCCCATAAACCATATCTTTAATTTGTGGTAGATTTTCAGACTCATTAGAATTAAATTTCCTAAAAATTAATTCAAAGCTTTTATCTAGATTCTTCCCCAGAAGAACCTGCTCTAAAACATGAGCTGATAGCCATTGTGAGTGATTCATCATAAAAATATTTCGCCCCCATTAATCTTATTGGCGACGATAAATTCCTTAGCACTCATTTTTCTTTTTCCTTCTAGTTGAATTTCTTTAACTTCAATTGATCCATCTTTAGTTCCAATATATAGATTATTTTTTTCGGTATTAACATATATTCGACCGGGCTCACTTTTCTTAAATTTGTTTATGATTTTAGCCCTCCATATCTTCAATATCTTTCCATTAAAATTACAAAATACTCCTGGAAACGGATTAAAGGCATTGATTTTCCGCACTATTATTTCTGACGATACATCTTTCCAATCTACTCTTGCCTCTATCTTGGTAATCTTGTCTGCATAGGTTACCATTTTTTCATTTTGCTGAATGGGCTTTAGATCTCTATTTTCACTCAGATCATTAAGAACTTTTACCATTAACTCAGCACCTATTTTTGATATTAAGTTTGTCATATCACCAGTGGTTGAATTCTCGTCCAAATCTATTTTTTCACTTCTTACTATATCTCCTGCATCTAATTTTGGAATTACAGACATTATAGTAACTCCGATTTCTTTATCTCCAGATTCAATTGCTCTATGAATTGGTGCTGCCCCCCTCCATGCTGGAAGAAGTGAAGCATGAACGTTATATGATCCTTTGGTAAATATATTTAAGATGTCACTTGGAATAATTAACCCGTATGCGGCAACTATTAATATATCTGCTTTTTCTGTTTTTAATCTTTGGTAAACATCATAATGCCTTAGGTTATTTGGCTGATAAATAGGAATACTTAGCTCAGTTGCTTTCTGTTTGATTGGACTCGCTTTTACATTCATTCCTCTGCCTGATTTTCTATCAGGCTGAGTAAGTACTAACGAAACTTCATACCCTTCTTGATAAATTCTACTTAGGGTTGGGACAGAAAATTCTGGCGTTCCTGCAAAAATAAGTTTAAGTTTTTTATTTGTCATACTTTCAATTAGGTTGCTTCAAATTTCTTATTTTTTTTAATCATTTTTGTTTTTATTCTACTTTTTTTAAGTGGCGATAGGTATTCTACAAAAACTTTTCCCACTAAGTGGTCCATCTCATGCTGAATACAAATTGATAATTTTCCATCTGCTACGAATTCGATTAGATTCCCCTCTATATTCAAGGCTCTAATACCTATTTCGGATGCCCTTTTTACTGTTTCATAAATACCAGGCACTGATAAGCATCCCTCTTGTGATTCTTGCTGCCCATCCGAACTAACAATCTCTGGATTTATTAAAACGAGTAAATCATCTTTTTTTTCTGAGATATCAATAATAATAATTTTCTTATGATAATTTACTTGGGTGGCAGACAATCCAATACCAGGTGCTGCGTACATTGTCTCTGTCATATCTCTAACAATTGATATGATCTCACTATTAATTTCATCCACAATACTAGCAACTTTATGTAAGCGTGGGTCTGGGTAATTTAATATGTCTAAAATTGTCATATGTATTGATTATTTAATTATTAACTGTTAAATTAATTTAATTGAATACTATAAAAAATCTAATAAACTAATTATACTGCCTAGTGTCATATTTTCTCTTGTCATTGCAAAAAAATTTTTAATTTTCTATCCAAAACCAAAGAATGTAAGGATTTATTATGTTTGATTTGCTTATTTACATGTTTGAAAATTACTTAAGTTCTAAAAATAATTTAGATTTTGATAATATGACTTTAGAGCTCGAAGCTGCTGGATTTAATAATAAAGATATTGAAAGTGCTTTAGATTGGTTTACAGAGCTGAAAGAGATGTCCATTAAAATACCTCGATTTCACTCCTTAATATCAAATAACAAATTAAGAGTTTTCACTCAAAAAGAAAAAGAAAAATTTTCTCTGGATGGTCTTGGTTTTATTTTGTTTCTAGAGCAAGCTAATGTCTTGAATTCTGATGAAAGAGAAATTATTATTGATCGTGCTATGGCTCTGAACCAAAACATAATCAACATTGATGAAGTACGTTGGATTGTGATGATGACTTTGTGGAATAATGGCCGAGAAAATGACTATCTTTTTGTTGAAGATGCTCTGTATCAAACTGAGCAATTAATACTTCATTAGTTATTAATATTATTAATAATTTTTGAAACAATTTTTGATTCATTTAATGTGTAAAAATGAATACCTGGAACTCCATATTGAATTAATGTCTCACATAATTCAGAAATAACATCTACGCCATAATCTCTTAATGATTGAATATCGTCGTCATAATCTTCAAGTTTCAACCTTAACCACCTAGGTATTTCTGCCCCGCAATTTGATGAAAACCTTGAAAGTTGCTTGATATTATAGATAGGCATAATCCCAGGAATAATAGGTACTGATATAGATTTTTTCTGACATTCCTCTAAAAATCTAAAATAAGCATCCGCATTAAAAAAAAACTGCGTAATTGCTGAATTTGCTCCAGCATCTATTTTTCTTTTAAAATTATTCAAATCATCACTTGTAGACTCAGCTTCTGGGTGATATTCAGGGTATGCACCAGCTTGAATATGAAAATATTCTCCTGTTTCCTCCCTTATAAATGAGATTAATTCATTAGCATATTTAAAATCTCCATGACTTATTGCTCCTGATGGGTTATCTCCTCTTAGAGCAATTAAATGTTTAATATCATGGCTCTTATACTCATTTAAGAGGCTTCTAATATCATCTTTTGAAGCACTAATGCAAGATAGATGAGGTACACCACTGTTATTAGATGCTTCAATACTTAAAACTGTTTCTAATGTTTTAGTCTTAGTTGAGCCGCCAGCACCAAAAGTAACGGAAAAGAACTCTGGGTTAAATTCAGATAATGTCTCTATTGTTTTATTAAGTTTAGAAACTCCCTCCTCAGTTCGAGGAGGGAAGAATTCAAAACTTACTGATGACATTTTCGGCATATCTTAATACCTATATGTCTCAGTCTTAAATGGTCCATCAATATCCACATCAATATATTTTGCTTGCTCTTGAGTCAGTGTAGTTAAGTCAGCATTTAGTGTAGTCAATTGTAATCTCGCTACTTTTTCATCTAAATGTTTTGGCAATACATGAACACCAAGAGGATACCTATCTTTCTCAGAAAATAATTCTATTTGAGCAATTACTTGATTGGCAAAAGAAGATCCCATGACATAACTTGGGTGGCCTGTTCCACATCCAAGATTGACCAAACGACCTTTTGCTAAAAGGATAATACGTTTGTTATCTGGGAAAATTACATGGTCAACTTGAGGTTTTATTTCCTCCCATTTGTATTCTGATAATGAGGCAACATCAATTTCGTTATCAAAGTGTCCAATATTACATACAATTGCTTGGTTTTTCATTGCTTTCATATGTTCATGATTAATCACGTTGTAATTACCTGTTGCAGATACAAAAATATCAGCATGCTTAGAAGCATATTCCATAGTTACCACGCGATAACCTTCCATAGCTGCTTGAAGTGCACAAATTGGATCAACCTCAGTAACCCATACCTGAGCAGATAAAGCTCTTAACGCTTGAGCAGATCCTTTTCCTACATCACCATAGCCACAGACTACTGCAACTTTACCAGCAATCATTACATCAGTTGCTCTCTTAATGGCATCAACTAAAGACTCTCTACAGCCGTAAAGATTATCAAATTTTGATTTAGTCACCGAATCATTTACATTGATTGCAGGAAATGCTAACTCATTATCTCTAAACATTTGATAAAGACGCATAACTCCCGTCGTAGTCTCTTCTGTTACCCCTTGTACATGAGGTAGTCTTTCAGAATACCAAGATGAATTTATTTTTAACTTCTTTTTAATAGCATTAAATAAACAGACTTCTTCTTCTGTAGACGGTTTGTCCAAAACTGAGATATCTTTTTCAGCTTTAACTCCAAGGTGAAGTAGCAGGGTTGCGTCCCCTCCGTCATCAAGAATCATATTTGTATATTTTTCGTCTGGCCATTCAAAAATACGATGCGTAAAATCCCAATACTCATCTAAACTTTCATCCTTGAAAGCAAAAACTGGTGTTCCACCATCGGCAATTGCTGCAGCTGCATGGTCTTGAGTTGAATAAATATTACATGAAGCCCATCTAACATCTGCACCTAATTCATTAAGTGTTTCAATTAGAACAGCTGTCTGAATAGTCATATGAAGAGAGCCTGAAATTCGAGCCCCTTGTAATGGTTTTTTACTTGCATATTCTTTACGAATTGCCATTAAGCCAGGCATTTCTGTTTCAGCTATTGCGATTTCTTTCCTTCCAAAATCTGACAAGCTAATATCGGCTACAAGGTAATCTTTAA
>MDSY01087545.1_pt1 | contig 42657 bp, 37 predicted proteins | sample 811131 | NCBI WGS metagenome assembly MDSY01 (sample SAMN05326643, study PRJNA326480) | marine metagenome | isolation source: seawater | place: Atlantic Ocean: South West | collected 2010
GAGTTTGTAATCCAGTTTTTTGCACCTGAAATTAAGTATCCACCCTCTACTTGTTTTGCTTTAGTTAGCATTCCACCTGGATCAGAGCCATGATCTGGTTCAGTCAGCCCAAAGCACCCTACTAACTCTCCAGTTGCCAATTTAGGTAAATATTTATTTCTTTGTTCATCATTACCATATGCAAAAATTGGATGCATCACCAATGATGATTGAACTGACATGGCTGAACGGTATCCGCTGTCAACGCGTTCTACTTCGCGAGCAACTAGGCCATATGATGTGTAATTAGCGCCAACGCCACCAAATTCTTCCGGTATTGTTGAGCCAAGCAGGCCAAGTTCACCCATTTCATTCATGATTTCTTTGTGAAATACTTCAGTACGATTCGCTTCAATAATTCTTGGCATTAACTTATCTTGGCAATAAGCTTTTGCGGTATCACGTATCATGCGTTCTTCTTCGGTGAGCTGATCTTCTAATGAAAATGGATCTTCCCAATTGAAATTAGCAGGTTTTGCTCTTGCTATAAGTGGTGTGTTTGAATTCATAATATATATTCTCATTATTTTTAATTTACCATGCTAGTTTTAAACAAAAGAGGCAATGCGGCAATTCTGCTGGAGTATATTCTTTTTTAGGGTTAGTTATTTGTGAAAATATAATTAATGAATAACTACAATGGAAGATTAACATGAGAGTTCTTGTCACAGGTGGTGCTGGTTATATTGGTAGTCATACATGTGTTGAACTTTTAAATTCTGGGCATGAAGTTTGTGTTATCGATAATCTTTGCAACGGACATGAAGCTGCACTTAAGCGAGTTCAAAATATAACCAATTGTGAGTTACAATTTTTTAATGCAGATATTCGAGATGTAAATGTATTAAATAAAATTTTTGGTACTTTTAAACCAGAAGCAGTTATACATTTTGCGGGCTTGAAGGCTGTTGGTGAGAGCGTCGCAGATCCATTGACATATTATGCCGTAAATGTTGGCGGTTCTATTTCATTGCTAGCAGCTATGTCTGAGGCTAAATGTAACAATATCGTTTTTTCTTCATCGGCCACTGTTTACGGTATACCAGAATATTTACCATATGATGAAATGCACCCCACTAATCCAGTAAATCCATATGGCAAAAGTAAGTTAATTATTGAGAATATAATTAATGATTGGACAAATACAGATAAAAAAAGAACAGGAACTATTCTTAGATATTTTAATCCTGTTGGCGCTCATGAATCTGGTCAAATCGGCGAAGAGCCAATTGGAATTCCTAATAATTTAATGCCATTTCTTGCTCAGGTGGCTAACGGGCAACGCGAACATTTAAATATCTTTGGAAATAATTATGATACATCAGATGGAACTGGTGCAAGAGACTATATTCATGTTGTTGATTTGGCGCTTGCCCATACAAGCGCCTTGAATCAAAAAAAATTTGATAAATTTGAGGTGCTTAATATTGGAGGGGGAAAAAGTATTACAGTACTAGAATTGCTAAAAAGTTTTGAAGATACCTCTGGGATTAAAATTAAATATAAATATTTACCCCGCCGTGAAGGGGATCTTGATACCTTTTGGGCAGATACTTCTAAGGCTTTTGATAAAATTAGCTGGTACGCAGAGAGTAATATTAAGAAAATTTGTGAGGACACATGGCGCTGGCATAAAAACAATCCAACTGGTTATAAATAAAATAAATTAAAATTAAAAAAATAACTATAATTTTTTATTTTGTTCTAGTTTTTTTACTAAAGCTAAGTATAAAGAGTTTGAGATCAATTTGAAACATATTTTTTTAAATGTGGATTTTTGAAACTAATAATTAAATATTTTGGTGGATATAATAAATATGGGTTTTATAGCTACTCCTGTATCTCATTTAGCTGAACAGGAAATATTTTTTGAAACAGTTTTGCCCTTTGGCTGTTTAGAGGGAAGAGATCATTATGGTTGTAAAAAATATTCAGATCATGTTTTGGTTTATCATTCTGATTTAGAAATAACACGAGAATGGACTGATGAACAAAAAGTAGAATTGCAGCATAATTTGATGAAGTATCCAAACCTATTAGCTATGTCCTTTCATATGGTTACTTGCTTTGAAAATTATTATTTGAAAGATGGCGTCGCCTTTGGAATAGGTATTCCAATGACTGTAGTAAAGATGTTAAAAAATTCAAAAGAAAACTGCACTTGGTTGAAAAATTTAGCCCCAAAATTAGATATAATGTTAGAAAATAATAATGATTTAGGTACAGAAGCATATCATACTGTAACCCAGCCTGAATTTATAAATCAAATAATAAAAGAAAATAACATTCATTTTTTATATGACCACGCTCATGCGTTAATTAGCTCATTCAATCAAAAGAGAAACTTTAATGAATATTTCAAATCATTACCTTTAGATAAAGTAATGCAAGTTCATTTTAGTGAACCCACTTTTATAGATGGTTTGGCTGTTGACGCTCACAACTTACCTTCTGCAAAACAATTTGAATTTTGTATAGAGCACATAACAAATAGTATAAGATTTTATACGATCGAGTTTTATCAGTCACTGTCCAGTTTAAAAACGGGATTAATTTTACTAGAGGGTAAATTAAAATGAAGAGTGAAGAGCTACTAATTATTACAGGTGCTAGGGGTATGCTTGGTAAGGTACTAGTTGACCATTTCACAATAACAAAGAAATATTTAACCGTGCTATCAATTGATTTTATGAATACCAATAGAACCCTTAATGAAAACGAAAAATATTTTGACTTAGATATCACTGATGAAGCAAAAATTAGAGAATTTTATCTGACACTTTACACAAAATATAGTGATGTTAAAAAATTATATTTAATAAACTGTGCTGGCATAAGTGTTTTTGAGGATTTTGATCTTAGGACTAAAGATTCATTCATGAAAGTTTTAGAAGTAAATTTGTATGGTACTTTTAATATGATCCAAAATACTGCCAGACTAGCACGGCAACTAGGTGCCGAATGTTCTATAGTAAATACAGGTTCATTGTTTGGCTCAAGAAGTCCAGATGAAAGAAATTATGTGGATCTTAATAGAAAAAATTCTGAAGTGTATGGAGCATCAAAAGCAGGTGTGGAACAAATGACGCGATATTTTTCTGCACATTTAGCTAAATTTAATACTCGGGTTAATTGTGTTAGCCCAGGTGGAATATTAAATGAGGCGCAACCACAGGGAGAGCAATTTCAAAAATTGTATAATTATAAAGTTCCTATGGGACGATTAGCATATTATAAGGAAATGATTGGGGCATATGAATTTTTGCTATCTAGTACATCAGCTAATTACATAACTGGTCAAAATATTTATATTGATGGAGGATATACGTCATGGTAAAATTTACGAATAATATGGATGGAGTATTCACAATTGCTGAAATTGGATTAAACCATAATGGAGATTTGAAGTCAGCAATTGAGCATATTAAAGCTGCAAAAAGTGCTGGATGTGACGCTGTTAAATTTCAAACTTATATTACTGAAAAAAGAATTAAAGACCCATCATCAGAGCTGCGCCCTCTACTAAAAAAACTAGAGCTTTCATATAAAGATTTTGAAGAGATTAAAGCTTTCTCTGATGAAGCGGGTATAGAGTTCTTTTCAACTGCTTTTGATAGCGAAGCTATTGACTTTTTGTCTGGCCTTGGTGTGGACCTTTTTAAGGTGTCAAGCTTTGATACATCAAATTTAGACTTGTTTGATGCACTTTTGGGTAAAGCTAAAAGAATTATTGTCTCTACTGGAATGACAAAGTTAAACACAGTTTCAGAATTGGTTCAAAAGATCCAACCTTATGTTGAAGCACTTGGAGTTTTACATTGTGTCTCGAGTTACCCAACCCCTGTTCATGAGGCAAGGCTTTCTAATATAAGTACTTTATGTGAAAATTTTAAAGATATTCAAATTGGCTATTCAGATCATACGAAAGGAATTTTGGCACCTTGTATTGCAGTTGGAATGGGAGCAAAAATTATTGAAAAACATTTTAAGTTACATGAGAATTATGATTGTGTTGATGCACCGGTTTCTATCGGTCCAGAGAGAATGAAGCAGATGATAGATCAATCAAATGAAGCATACACTATGGTTGGCAAGCCGTTTTTTGGTGTTTCAGAGATTGAAAATGCTTCGACTGTTTTTAAAAGAAATTCATTATGACAGCTGACTTTTTAATAATAATTCAAGCTAGATTAAATAGCACTAGACTCCCAAGAAAAGTGTTGCTTGAAACTACTGGTACTACAAAAAAAACAATTCTTGAATATATGTATGAACGATTAATAAATAATTGTGATTTCCGTGTTGTTTATGCAATTCCTGAAAGCTCATCTGATGATGAACTTGCAAATTTTCTGGAGAAAAGAAAAATTGAATTTTATCGAGGATCTGAAATTGATCTACTTCAAAGATATTCATTAGGCGCTAAAAATTTTTCAGCCAAAAATATAATTAGGTTAACTTCTGACTGCCCTTTAGTTGATCCAAATTTGATCAAAAAAATGGTTGAATTCTATAATAAAGAAGAACTAGATTATTTAGGAAATACAACTCCACCTGATAAATCAACTTTTCCGGATGGATCTGACATCGAAATATTCTCTTCTAAAGCTCTAGAAAGGGCTAATATAGAAATAATAGATAGAAAATATAGAGAACATGTAACGTTTCAATTTTGGGATAATAACTCCGATTATGAATCAAAGACATTCGCTCAAAATGAATCTTTTTCTCATTTAAGATATACGATAGATAATCCAGAAGATATTTTGGTTTTTAATGCTATAAATGAAAATTTAATTTTTCCATCAAAAGAATTTTGTGGCTATAAAAAAATTCAGGATTATTTGGAGTTTAACCAAGATATTGCAATGTTAAACAAAGAATATAATCCAGGAGATAATTGGTGAAATGGGCAAAGTAATACTGGTTACTGGTGGGTACGGATTCATAGGATCACATTTTATCAAATTAGCATTAAGATATAATAATAAAATTATCAATATAGATAATATCACGTATGCAGCAAACAAGCTTATTATTGATGAATTTAAATGCATAGAGAATTTGATCAATATAAATGCTGATATTTCAAATTATAAAAATATTGAAGAAATATTTGAACTTCATCAACCTGATTGTATTTTAAACTTTGCTGCTGAATCACATGTGGATAATTCAATTTTTGATGGCATGCCATTTATTGAAACAAACATAATTGGGACTTATAATTTACTTCAGGCAGCTCTTAAATACTATATAAAATATAAAAAACCAGGATTTAAATTTTTACAAGTCTCTACTGATGAAGTTTTTGGTACGCTATCTTCATTTGGACAATTTAATGAGACATCTTTAATTGCTCCTAGAAACCCATACTCAGCTTCAAAAGCGGCTGCAGACCATTTTGTAAATGCATTTTACAATACTTATAAACTTCCAGCAATTATTACAAATTGCTCAAATAATTTTGGCAGATATCAAAACTTCGAAAAAATGATACCAAAATCTATCAATAGTATCTTGAAAGATAAACCCATATTACTATATGGAGATGGATCCAATATAAGAGATTGGCTGTTCGTTGAGCAACATGTAGCTTCACTCATGAAAATACTAACTAAAGGTCGAATTGGTGAACGATATTGTATTGGAGGAGGAGTGGAGTTCACGAATCTTCAATTAATATCAAAAATTTATGATTGTGCTGAAATCTTCCTTGGTAAAAAAGTTGTGCGGCAAATTGAGTATGTTGAAGACCGACCAGGTCATGATTATAGATATTCTATAGATGATGATAAATTTACTAAAGAATTTGGTGAAAGTAAAAAAATAAATTTTGATGAAAAGCTGTTAGATACAGTTTCTTGGTATTTAGATTGTTTTTCTAAAAAAAATAAAAAGGGTAAAAATGGTGCTAAATAAAAAAATTAGAAAAAGTAACATTGCCGGTTTTTCACAACTTTTAAGCAAAAGATTTGACCAGTTTTCAATTGATTATTGGCCTAAATCTTACATTTCAGCGAAAGGCACTATGATACAATGTAATGATGGAAATTGGTATAAAGACTTAAGTATTAGTGGTATTGGAGCTTGTATATTTGGATATGCTGATGATGAAGTAGATGAAAGTGTCATCCAAGTAATTAGAAATGGGGTAGCTTCATCACTTAATTCAGATTTAGAAGAAGAGGTTGCAGAATTACTATTAGAATTTATTCCTGAACATTCTTATGTGAGATATGCAAAGGGTGGCGGTGAGGCAATGTCGATTGCTGTGAGAATCGCACGCGCACATACAAATAAATCTAAAATACTATTTAGTGGGTATCATGGGTGGTCAGATTGGTATTTGGCTGCAAATTTAACAAATCAGTCAAACTTAAATAATCATTTGATTAAAGATTTAGCTCCAATTGGCGTTCCAAAAGAATTAGAGGGTACATCTATTCCGTTTGATTATGGAGATATTGATGATCTTCTAGAGAAAGTTGAAAATCATAATAATGAGATTGCTTGTATAGTGATGGAGCCTGCACGTAGTAATGAAGCTGATGCTGAATATCTACAAAGCATATATAACTTAGCAAAATTAAAAGGAATTCCATTAATTTTTGATGAAATTAGCTGTGGTTTTCGCCAAAGCAAAGGGCCTTATTCAAAAAAATTTAATGTGGTTCCAGACATTTATGTTTTTGCTAAATCAATTGGAAATGGATATCCAATCGCTGCCATTACTGGAAGATCAGAGATTATGAATGGATTTAACTCTTCGTTTGTAAGTAGTACCAACTGGTCTGAGGCAATCGGACTTGGTGCTGCTAGATCTGTTTTGAAGAAATTTCAAAAATCTTCGCCTTATGAAAAAATCATTGAATTAGGTGAATGTTGGGCGAATACTATCCAAAAAGAGTGTGAGTCTAATAATTTTATGATAGATATAACCGGTTTACCTGGTATGAAATATTTTTCCCATACTACAGATAGCGATTTATTTAGAACTTTTTTTACTGTTTTTGCGTTACAAGAAAACATTTTAGTAGCGGGTCGCTATTATCCAAATACCTCACAAACAATACAAGATATAAAACAATATGGTGAGTTGCTTAATAATGCAATTGTTAAATATCAATCTATGTCTCGTTCAGATATAGAAAAGTTCACTGGTAAGGTTATGCCGGGGGGTTTTAATTCATTGGAGAAAATTCTTGAGTAAATTAGGTATTGTATTGGCTGCGGGAAAAGGCACTCGTTTATTTCCTTGTACCCAATATATAAATAAACATCTTTTAAATGTATATAACAAGCCAATGATTTATTATCCTTTGGCTAATTTAATCATGTTAGGGTGTAAAAAAATAATAATAATTACTAACGCTAAAGATGCTGTAATGATGGAGAAGATAGTAAAAATTTTAAAAAATTTAAATATCGATGCAGTTTTAAAATTTCAGTCCAATCAAAGTGGAATACCAACCGCAATGAAGGACGCAATTAAAAACGAGACCTTTGATGAATTATATACAATTTTAGGGGATAATATTTTTATTGGTAATGGATTTTTAGACAGCATAATAGAAAACAAATCAAAGAACTTAATTATAACAAAAAGAGTTAAGAATCCTGAACAATTTGGCGTATTACACAAACGTGATGGCATATCTGAAGTTATAGAAAAACCAAAAGCATATTTGAGTGATAAAGTTGTCACTGGATTTTATAAATTTAGTAATGATATTCTTTCTATATTAGAAATTCAAAAGCCATCTGAAAGAGGTGAGACTGAAATTTCAGATGTTCTTAACCACATTATGAGAGATAAAAATCAAATAGTTGATGAGTTAGAGCTCAATAGAGGTACATTATGGTTAGATGCTGGTACATTTGATAACTTATCGAATTGTAATATACTTATGAGCCAAATCAGTCAGCGGCAAGGCCAAGATTTTGGATGCATAGAGGAAGCTGCATATCAGACTTGTGCCATAACAAAATCAGATTTGAAACTAATATTAAAAGATTATCCAAATAACTCGTACAAGGAATATATTTTAGATGTTATATCATAAATGAAACATGTACCATTTCATAAATCTGGATTATCATATATACACTGGGAAGAGTATATTAATAGTCTAAAGAATTTAAAATCTTTTCACGGTAGTATGTCTCTACAAAGTGAAGTAGAGGATTTGTGTCGTATTTTTTGCAAAGGCAAGAATTTTTATTTTGTAAACTCTGGTACTGCAGCATTAGAATTAGCTTTGATGTCATTAAAATTAGAAGCTGGATCTGAAGTGATACTGCCATCCTTAACGTTTTCTTCGTGTGCGAATGCAATTATAAGATCGGGAGCAAAGCCATGTTTTTGTGAGATATCGCTTCCAAATTTACATATTTCATTGGATAAAATAAAAGAATTAGTAAATGAAAATACCAAAGTTATAATGGTTGTTGAGTATGCAGGTATTAGAGCAGAGTTAAAAAATATTCGTAGGTTTTGTGACGAGCGTGGTATTTATTTACTTCTTGATTCAGCCCAGGCATTTGGAGCCACAGAGGTAGAAGATCAGTCAGTTTTGGCAGATTTTGTATGTTACTCTTTTCATGATACTAAAGTTTTTTCATGTGGTGAGGGCGGGTTGTTAGTTGTTAATTACAATCCTGTTATTGAAACAGTAGAAATCATGCTTGAAAAGGGAACTAACCGTCTAAGCTTTGTAAATGGTCAAATAGATAAATATACCTGGCATGATATCGGATCTAGCTTTATTTTAAGTGATATTAACTTATTGCTGTTGATGTGCCAGCTTGAAGAAAGAGAACGTATATTGATGGATAAATTATCTGCTATAAAAATATATGTTGATTTTTTTGAGAGCTTTCAGTCAACTCACATACGTGCGTTTTCCCGGCATGATAAAGCATCAAATGGGCACATATTTTGGCTATTGTTTAAAAACAATCAAACATTAAAAAATGTACAAAGTTTTTTTGATAAGAATTTTATTCACACAACCACACATTATGTGCCATTACATTCAGCGCCGTATGCATTAAAAAATGGATATAAGCATTCTCAAGATATGTCTTTAACGGATTGTGCCGGTGATAGCTTATTAAGACTGCCTGTGATTTCGGCTGAAGTAGCTCAAAAAGTCAAAACAACATTTTTAAATTACTTTGAGAAAATTTAGGATGTATGTATTATTTTTAGCAAGTTATAAGGGACTTAAAGTTCTTGAAGCAGCAATAGAAAAGCAAGTTAAACTACGTCTAGTAATAGTTGGCCGAGACATAAAAATATCAAATGACTATAGCAAAGAAATTGTGTCTATGTGTTTAGAAAATAGTATTAAATACACATTCACAGTAAAGGATATTGAATATATAAAAACAGATATCATGCTTGCAGTTTCTTGGCAGCGATTAATTCATAATCCATTTAATAACCTAATTATTTTTCATGATTCCTTATTGCCTGAATATCGTGGTTTTGCACCACTAGTAAATATGTTGATACAAGGAGAAAGAAAAATAGGTGTCACTACTCTTTTTGCCGAAACAACATACGATACTGGCCCAATTATATTACAGAAGGCTATTAATATAAATTACCCAATTAAGATAATTGATGCTATTTCGGATATTGTGAAAATATATAAATTTCTTGCTTATAATATTTTTGATATGGAAATTAACAAAATAAAAGGTATCGCAAAAAAACAAGATAACTCAAAAGCTTCTTATTCGATATGGCGCGATACTAAAGATTATAAAATTGACTGGGCGGGCTCTTCATTGAAAATTCTACGTCATATTCATGCTGTAGGCTATCCGTATAGAGGTGCATTGACGACCTTAGAGAAAAAAAATGTTAGAATATTAGATGCTGAAATAGTGCCTGATGTCAGAATTATTAATAGAGATATTGGAAAAGTTATATTTAATACTGATGGTTTTCCAATAGTTATATGTGGATCTGGACTATTAAAGATTTTGGAAGCAAAATTTGAGTATGAAAATTCATCTCAAAGTATTATTCCTTCAAAAAGAATTAAATTACGGTTTTTATGATCTTTATTCTATTTAGATTAAAGTAAAAATTTTTAAATGTACTTTAGAAATTATATTGCGCCCTAACACCAATAAACACCCTAACAATAATTTTTAATTAATAGCCTTCTGAGTTGAATTCTCTATGTGACTAACATTTACCAAGAGACGTTATCAAACATATGATCGAAAAAATTTCTAATCTGGATATAACTTATGTAGAAGTATCAAAATAAGAGTATTGAAAGATTTTACTATTTAATATAAATAAAAATTATAAAATAATTTATACATATTCATGAAAATTTATAGTTTTGAATTCATATTAGTAGGCAATTAAAATATGCAAGAATATAATTATAAAATTGCAGTTGTTGGATTAGGATTCGTAGGTTTATCTAATGCAGTATTGTTGGCCCAACATAATGAAGTAATTGGTGTAGATATACTTAAAGATCGTGTTGATATGTTAAATGCGGGTATATCTCCTATAATCGATGCTGAAATTACAAAGTTTTTAGATACAAAAAAATTAAATTTATTAGCAACTTGTGAATTAGAATTTGCGATTAAAGGTGCAAATTATATAATCATATCTACTCCTACAAATTATGATGAAAAAACTAATTATTTTGATACTTCATCAGTTGAATATATTGTTGAATCAATTTTAATCCTTCAATCGGATTCAATAATAATTATAAAATCTACAATTCCTGTGGGATTTGTAGACTATCTACGAAAAAAATATAACTCGGACGCAATAATTTTTTCACCTGAATTTTTGCGTGAAGGTAAAGCGCTTTATGATAACCTATATCCAAGTAGAATTATTGTCGGAGAACAATCTGAACGTGCGGAGACATTTGCTAATCTATTACTTGAGGCTTCATTAAAGAAAGAGGTTGACGTATTATTTACTGGTACTCGTGAAGCTGAAGCTATTAAATTGTTTGCAAATACATACCTCGCTATGCGTGTTGCATTTTTTAATGAATTAGATAGCTATGCACTGGCTGGTAATATAAATAGTCGTCAAATTATTGAAGGAGTGTCCTTAGATCCACGAGTTGGGCATTTTTACAACAACCCATCATTTGGATATGGTGGTTATTGTTTGCCAAAAGATACAAAACAACTTCTTGCAAATTATGCTAACATTCCTCAAAATATGATCCGTGCAATTGTCGATGCAAATACAACTCGTAAAGATTTTTTGTCTGATGTGATTATAAATCTAAATCCAAAAGTAGTCGGCATCTACAGGCTTGTTATGAAAGCTGGAAGTAATAACTTTAGAGAGTCAGCAATACAAGGTATTATGAAGCGAATAAAAGCGAAAGGTATCCAAATTATTGTCTATGAGCCGGCCTTTATGGAGGGACAATTATTTGGATCTTTGGTAGAAATAGATTTAGATAGGTTTAAAAAAAATGCAGATTTAATTTTAGCTAACCGTTTTGTTGATGATTTAAAAGATGTTTCTGAAAAAGTCTTTACGCGTGATTTATTTGGACTTGATTCATAAATGAAAAATAACAAAAAACAAAAAACTGCTTTAGTAACTGGTTCTGCGGGCTTTATTGGATATCATATAAGTAAGCTTCTTCTTGACGATGGCTGGCGCGTCATCGGCATTGACTGTATGTCTGATTACTATGATGTGTCATTAAAAAGCCATCGTGAGAAAATTCTTTTGAAATCTATTTCATATATATCTATTCATGATCATATTGAGAAGCCTGGCATCTTAACTTCACTATTTCAGCAGGAAAACCCTGAAGTTGTTATTCATTTAGCGGCACAAGCTGGTGTCCGCCATTCGATTGAAAATCCGCGGACATATCTAGAAACCAACATTAATGGTACATTTGAACTTCTAGAAGCGGCCCGCAACCACCCTCCAAAACATATGCTCATGGCGTCAACTTCATCAGCTTACGGAGCAAATAAACAAATGCCTTATAAAGAAATAGATAATGCAGACCATCAGATGTCTTTTTATGCAGCTACAAAGAAATCAACAGAAAATATGGCCCATAGTTATGCACATTTATTTAACATACCTATCACAATGTTTCGATTTTTTACTGTATATGGGCCATTGGGTCGCCCAGATATGGCACTTTTTAAATTTACGAAAGCAATTATAGAAGATGAGCCAATAAATGTTTATAATTATGGAAACATGAAAAGAGATTTTACGTATATTGATGATTTGGTAATGTCTATTAAATTGTTAATAGATACAATTCCAGATGAAAAAAAATCTATTGTGTCAAGCGACCTCACACATGATAGTAAATCTCTGGTTGCACCATATCGGGTGGTAAACATTGGGAATTCGAATATAATTAAGCTAACAGAATTTATTCAAGCGATAGAGGATGCTCTGGGCAAGAAAGCAATAAAAAATATGTTACCTTTGCAACCTGGGGATGTACCGGAGACTTGGGCAAATGTTAGTTTGTTAAAAACTCTTATAAATTATGCACCAGACACAAATATAAAAGCTGGAGTACGTAATTTTGTCAATTGGTATCGGGGTTACTACAATATATAGGAACTGTCGCAAAGATGCTTTATTTAGAAAATATAAAAAATATTATGCTAGAATATCTATTATTAAAATTAATAAAATAAATACCTATCACATATAACCCAAAAGTTGAGCCTTATTTAGATCTTTGCTGAAATTAGAAATTGTTTGTTACGAAAATGAAATTTATAGAATTATTCACTTTTTACTCTAAGTTTGTTCGTGGGCGTCAATTTATAATCCTGTCACTTTCGATATTTGCAACATTCCTAGAAACACTTGGGTTTTTAACATTAGCCCCACTATTATCATATACAGGAAGTGAAATGCCTGAAAATGAAAGTGGATCAATAAATATTCTAATGGATATTTTTAAGTTTGATCCAAAAATGGAAAACATATTAACATTTCTTGTTACAGCTTTTGTTTTAAAAGGGATTATTTTATGGGGAATGTTAAAGTATCTAGGCGATACACGTGCAAATCTTTTATTTAGTTTAAGACAAAAATTGTTTATACTATTTGGTCAATCAATTATAATTACGAATAATGAGATAAGTCACGGTGAGCAGGTAAATATTTTCTCAAAACAAACAGAATGTGTTGCGCAATTATATTTTTCATTAATCTCAGTATTAACATTACTAACCAGTGCTATAGTATTTGGGGTGGTATCGTTTGTTATGTCGCCTTTAGTTACCCTTTGTGGGCTTGTAACGGGATTATTTTATTGGTTTTTAATGAACAAAGTTAACATACTTGTTAGCGATGTTTCCGATAAAAGATCCGTGCAAGAAAGCGATTTAGTTCAAGAAAGTTACCAATTTGTTTCAGGTTTTGAATACTTTAAAAGTACAAATAGAGTAAAAGCAATTCAAAATAGATTATTACAAACATATAAAAAAATTAAAATTCTAGATTATTCTATGTCTACGCTGCAGTCATTTAGTCAAGCTTTTAGGGAGCCTGTTCTCGTTTGTGTATTGGCTTTAATGATTTTTCTTTCTTATCAAGCTACATCAGGCGGTGTTGGTGAGTTATTGGTTAGCCTTCTATTGATGTTTAAAGCGCTTGGTGCACTGATGGGTGTGCAGTCAAGTTATGCTGCTGCTCTATCAAACTCTGGAAGTTTAACGCTGTATACTAAAGAATTAGAGCGTTTAGAAAAAATCATAGAAAATTCAGGTAATACTGTTTTTGATTTTAAATCTGAAATCAAATTTGAAAATGTTTCTTATAAATACCCTGGAACAAAAAATCTTATATTAGAAAATGTTTCATTTTCTATAAAAAAAGGTGAAAAAATTGCAATTACTGGAGCATCTGGATCTGGCAAATCTACAATCTTAAGACTGATTTTATTACACATTATACCAACTGCTGGTGTGGTTTATATTGATGGTATAAACAGTAAAAATTATGATAAAAAATCTTTTCGTAATAAAATAGGTTTTGTTCCACAAAAATTAAATGTTATTAGTGGTAGTATTTTAGAAAATATTAGCCTTGGGCGTTCTAAAAATAAAGATGCACTATCTTTATGTAGAGAGTTTTTAAAAATAGTAAGCTTAAATGATTTATCAAAAGATAAATCATACTTAACTGATCGAAGTGTATTAGGAAGCGGTACAAAATTATCTGGAGGCCAAATACAACGCTTGTGTGTGGCACGAGAATTGTATGGTGATGCAGAGATATATCTTCTAGATGAAGCATCAAGTGCTTTGGATGATGAAACGCAAACAAAGCTGAAAAATTCCTTAAACCATCATTTAAAAGACAAAACGATAATTTTTGTAACACATAGAGAAAATTTTATTAGTGAAGTTGATAAGTTAATAGAGCTTTCAAATGGAACTACAAAAATTTCTATTAAGAGTTAAAGATCATGAAAAGAAATATATATATTCCAATTGAGATAAAAAATCGAGAATTATTTGGACACCTTTTGTTAGCTGATGAAGCTTTAAAAAAAGATTACAGGGTTATATTGGGAAATAAGTCTCTAATTTATCAGATTATTTTGGGTAAAAAAGACAAAGGGGGCTTTCTTTTATATAAAGGCGGGGGCCGTTCACCAGCTTTAATTTCTGGTCTATCAAAGAAAGTTGATTCTATTGGTATTTTAGATCAAGAGCTAGGTATAGCTGTCAGAGATCTTGAGGATTTCTTTAATAGAAGATATGATCCAAGTGTTATAGATTATGTTGATAGTTTTTATCTGCTTGGAGAGAAGTTTTTTGATGCTGCAGTTGAGTATTCAGAAATACAAAAAAATAAGTTATATGTTACCGGTTGGCCAAGGGTAGACTTATGGAGGAATAAGTCGCTGTGGAGTGAAGAAGCTAATCATTTGAAAAAAAAATATGGAAGGTATGTACTTTTCTCATCAGATTTTGGTACCAATTCATTATTTGAGGTCGAAGAAAGGGCTAAGCGGGCCATAAAATGGACGCATAGAAAAGAAAAATCATTTTATGAAAAGGAGTATGAGTATAATAATGTACGATATAATGAATTTTTAAAAATGGTTGATTATTTGAAACAAATATCGTCTTTAGATAATACTCCTCATATAATTGTTAGGCCACACTATTCAGAAAATTTTGATGCTTGGCATAAGGCTCTCAATGGGATAAAAAATATTACTGTTATAAATGAGGGCTCAATATCGGCATGGTTACTTGCTTCTGAAGGCTTATTACATAGTGGATGTACAACAGCTTTTGAAGCGCAATTGATGAATATTAAAACTGCCTATTTTATAGATTCAGCGCAATCAGCAATTGGCTCATACCCAATCACTGTTTCTGAATGTCTCAAGAACACAACTGACTATTTAAGGTGGACAAAAAAAACAGTCAATGGAGAAGGTTTCCCAATAGATAAATATGCAGTTGATTTAGGTCGCATTAGTTCTGCTGAAAAAATACTTAATAATATTGAATTACAAAAAATAAATAGTGAGCCTACACCAATAAAACCTCACATTTCAATTTATATTAAGGTTGGGCGTTTAATGCCAGTTTTTCTAAAAGATTCTTATTCAAGATTAAGGTTTATAATAAAAAATCCTGGTTTGAGGCCGCTTGCTGATTATAAGCAAAAAATGAATGGTGGGATTACTGCGGAAGAATGCAAAATCTTTATGAAAAAGCATAATTTAAATTTAAAAGATGTTTCATTCAATAAATTAGAAAAAGATTTAATAGTAATTGAAAAGTCTAGTTAGGTTTATTTTGTGTTAGTTCTTGATTTTTTTACTACTACTAGAAAAGATATTAATAGTGAAGAAGTGTTGAGGGATTTTAAAACTCTTTACCCTGATGGTGATGTTGAATTTTTTTATAAAAAAATATATACATTCCATTTGTGGATTGCTTACAAGGGTAATTTTGAAATAGAACCATTTAATAATTCTACTGTAAGATTAATAATTGGTAATCTTACTTCAATTAATGATGAATATATTAATCAAAATACGTTACAAAAACAGTATTTAAAACATTCAGAAACTTATAGAATAGAAGATCTAGTAAAAGTTATAGAAGGTGGAAGTGTACAACTACAAATTAGTAATAGTAGCATTGAAATTATTACAGATTTATTAGCAACTATTCCTGTCTACAAAGCCCAGCTTGAACCTATGGATATTTTTTTTGGATCATACATAAATACTGTTTCAAAATTTTCCCAAAATACATCCTTTGATAATGTTGCATTGGTCGAGTTCTTAACTCTTGGAACTGTAACTTACCCTTATTCTCTTTATCAAAATATTAGGCAAATTAGCCCTTCAGCAGTAAGTAAATATTGTAATATTTCACAAAAGTGCACTACTGTATATTATTGGAAACCTTCTAAAAATAATATGTATAAAAAAATTGATGATGCTGTTTTAGACATCAACAATATTCTGCATAAATCAGTCAAAAAGTTTATGGATCAACCTTTCAAGCGCCCAATTTTGATGAGTGGCGGCGAAGATTCGCGACTTCTTGCTAGTATTATGAAAAAATATGGTGATTTAGAAGGATATATACTTCTTGATAAGCCTAATCGGGAATTAAAATTTGCTACTAAATCAGCTAATAACATTGGTTTTGATTTAAAGGCATTTTTCCGATCAGAAAGTTATTATTTTGATATTATGGTTAATGCAATACGAACATGTGGGGACACTAGTCAATACATGCATCTACATACAATTAATAATAAATTTTTGTCTTTACTGCCTAAGACACAAGATCAGAAAATAGCTACAGGATACTTAAGTGATGCGATTTTAAAAGGTAGCCGAATAAATAAAAATAAGTGGTTAAAAAAAATAGGTATTGATTATATTTCTAATTTTAATGGTATTTTTATACTCTCACCTAAAAATCTTACAATATTTAAATCAGAATTGGTTGAAGCTGTAAACATACGGCGTGAAAGGTTGCGTTCAATGGAGCTTTATAAAGATTTGGATGCAAATAATGAATTTTTTGGATTTAATCCAATATCAAATTATAAATCATCCCCTTTTTCTACTGGTCAGCGTAGATTTATATCACTCTATGAGCCATTTGCTAGTAATGCGATGATCCATACTGCTTCAAGAATTCCAATTAAATATAAATTAAATAGAAGAGTTTTTAATGCTCTTTTTAAATTAAATTGTTCTAATGTGAAGTTTGTAGGGCATACTGAGGGCCATTTTCCATATTTTGGGTTTAAAATAAATTTTCTTATTAGTAATTTCATAAAATTAAATAGGTTAATGTTTCGTAAAAAAGGCAAAAATGATGGTCCATGGGCTAATTATAGAAAAATGAGCTCATCAGATTTAGTTTTAGACTTTGTTACTTCGAGTGATGCTAATTTTATAAATGATATTTCAAATGTTCATAAAGATATTTTTTTAAAGGCATTAATTTTTAAAAACTCTAATATTACAAATTTATTACAAATTATACATATCGAGAATAGGTTAGCTAAATCATGATAGTTACTGCTAAAGAATTTATTAAGAAAGTAATGTTCAAAAATAAAAAAGGAAACTTTAAAAACAAAGGTGGTTGGCCAGGGTTAAAGGTTCTACCAAATGTTGATATCTTAATTGATGTAGGAATTGGCCATCAGGGAACATATGGACTTTATAAATATTTTCCAAAAAGCCGTTATATATTTATAGACCCAATTATTGAAACTCGTGATGCCATACAACCTCTTTTGGATTTAGATGTAAGACACACTTTTGTATCAACAGCTTTAGGAGCTTCAAACAGTAAAGGTATTATTCACGTTCGTTACCCAATCAGTCAAAGTGGTTTGTATAAGTTAAATAATAATTTGAATGGTACGACTGAAGAAAGGGAGGTATCAATTCGCACTCTTGACTCAGTATGGAGTGAAATAAAAACTACAGGCACAGTTGGAATAAAAGTTGATGTAGAAGGCTATGAGCTAGAGGTTTTAAAAGGAGCTGGTGAAATGCTAAATATAGTAAAATTTATTATTCTTGAATTGCCAATTGGGGGTGCAAGATTTAAAGGGTCATATTCATTTGAGGAAGCAATAAGCTTTATGATTGCTAAGGACTTTGAAGCTGTATCATTAAGGACATCTGGGGATGGCACAAATCATTGCGATATTGCTTTTATAAATAAGGCTTTCAAAATTGGAAAATAAACATGGTGTATTATATGTAGCATTAGGACCAGCTTATGCAGTTATGGCAATGGTGTCTATAAATAGCCTAAGGATTTTTTCAGATGTGCCAATTAGTATAATAATCGACAAATCAACTGCAGATATTTTTAAATTACCTGAATTAGATAATGTAATCACCATAGATAATTTTATTGAGGATAACCGGTTAATAAAGAGTAAAATTTTTGATCTTTCTCCATATGAAAATACGCTTTATGTTGATTGTGATACTATTATTAGAGCAAACATAATTGATTGTTTTGACTATTTAAAATATTTTGATATTGCCGTCAAACAAAGACAAAAAGCATACCCTGCTGTAGGAAAGGGTGCACTAAAAATATTTAATGGAAATGAAATAGTAGCTAATCAGCCTCATTGGAATAGTGGAGTTATAGCTTTCAGGAAAAATGCTAAAACAAAAAAAATGTTTGACCATTGGAGCTTTTTACAAGAAAAGCTGAATTATGAATTTGACCAACCTGCATTAGCACAAGCACTGATCCAAAGTGATATAAGGGTAGTATCACTTGAAGATAAATGGAACTATCAAGATGCGCGTGCTATATATTTTCAGGCAGGAATAATCATTCATTATTCTTCAAACTTAAATTTTAGAATAAGATATATGCTAAAAATTGCTGGAAAAAAATATTGCCCTGCTTCATCTAGATTTATTAATATATTTATCAAAAAAAAATTACAGCATAGAAAAAAGAAAGATGGTTTAGTTAAGTATTACAAACGGAATATTAGGTGGTTTCTTGATGAATATATTTTCTATAGATAAAATAAAGTCTTTTTTGATTTACTTAAAGAATTCAGTCTGTGCAGTAAGATATCTTTTAAGTAATAATAATTTAAATTTTTTTCCTAAATATCCATCTTTTTTTCTACCAGTTTTTGTAACTGTTCAATGTAAAGATGTCGTAGGCTATATGTCTATTGTTAATAAGCCAGGAAGAGGGAAAAACTGTGTGGCAGATATTAACAGAGAGGAAATTACTTCGATTAAAAACTTATTTTCTCAGAATCCAAAATTTATTACGGCTAAGCAAATACTATCTGAAGGAATAATCAGTATACCTAAATTAGATGAATATAAATTTTACATGAAAATGCTGAATGAAAATGGTTCGACACGTGGAATGGTGAGTGAGGAAGAAATACGTATAGATTTGATGAAACGCATTCAATGGTATGAAAGTATACATAAAGATGGTTACAAATTCCAAGCAAAAAGTAAATTTGATTATAACTGTGAAGTACAAGTATTAATTCTAGATGAAAATAAATATTTAAAGGTAAATTCGGGTAACCACAGGTATGCTGCATATGAATTACTTAAAATAGATAAATTTCAAGCGCATCCTATAGCATTTGATCGTAAATTTTTAGAAAAATTTGGACCTACAAAAGGTTATAAAGTACTAAGTGAACTAAGGCGAATAATTAAGAAAAATAACCAAAAATGTTAAAAACTTTTTTATCTAAACTCAGAAGCAATTACATTCCTGGTTCACTATTTATAGATGGTTGTCAGATAAAAAATTTACAAATTCTTAAAAAAAATTATAAGCCAGGAATGAGTAAAGCTGGCGCTGTAAGCCTATCTGGAACTTTAAAGGATCAAAAAGTTAAAATTTATAGCACACGCAGTCTTGCACAAACAAACCTGATAACTGCTCTCGAATACCGCCTCAGAAAATCAGAAGTTAAATTTCCTACGATTATAGCCAAAGATCAAAATTATATTGCTGAAAAGTGGATCTCTGGGATAAATTGTACTAAGGTAAATTCAAACAAAATTGTAGATCCAATAAGTGCGATGTTATATAAATTTCAAAATGAATATAACGATATTGTGATGTCTGAAACTTATAAAGGTGCATTTGACTATCTAGGTGATTATCTTATTGGGCGAATTGAGCCGTGGATCGGTTTGTACGATTTAGATGATATTCAAAAAGATTGGCAGCATGAATTTGAAATTTCTAAAAATACAATTGAACCTAAATTATCTCATCCAGATTTATCACCAAATAATCTTATTATGTCTAATAATGGTAATATTTACGTAATTGATAATGAATTAGTAGGCATAGGAAATGGTTGGATTTTAGATATTTATAATTCAAACTTAAATATAAAATTAAATCAACAGATGACACCGTTTGAGGTTTCATTTAGAGACCGGTGTATCTTACTTCGGAGAATTGGTTCTGCGTTGGATAGTGGAAGTTTTAATAACGTAAGAAGAATAAATGATGAATATAAAAAACGATTTATCTGATGTAACTATAATTATAAGATCTGTTGGAGAGAGAACAACTGAGTTATGTGAAAAACTTATAATTGCACAAGGAGCTAGCAATCAAAATTTATTTATTATTTCAGTGAGTCCATTCTCGGCTGCGCTTAAAAAATGTTATGAATTAGGTATTTCTGAGGGAAAAAAATGGACACTTTGCATTGATGCCGATGTACTTGCTGTGTCCGGTTCAATAGTGAAATTAAAAAATATCGCTGAAAAAACTTCGAAAAACACTTTCGAAATTCAACCATTGGTATGTGATTGGCTTTTTGGGGGGATACGTACGGCAGGAGTACATATGTATAGAACATCATTACTAAAATATGCGCAATCTTTAGTTCCAGAGGCGGCTGATAGTTTGAGGCCTGAAAATCATGTTTTAACTTCTATGCAAAAAAGAGGGTTTCCTTATATTGTTTGTGATAACAAGTTTGGGTTGCATGATTTTGAACAAAGCCATATTGATATATATCGCAAATGCTTTCTTCAAGGTAAAAAGCATATACAATTGGCACCTATGCTTTTTAACTATTGGCATAATCAAGAAAATAATGACTTTAGGAGTGCAGTTATTGGTTTTTCGGACGGAATTAAAGCCAATACAGTTATTGTAACATCTAACGTTAAAAAGAAAGGTGAAGTATTAAAAATTCTTCCAAAAGAAAAATTATTACTCAATATAAGTGAATATTCACCAGAAAAAATAAATACTATCTTAAAAGAATTTAAAGAAGATGCATCATATAAACAGCATTTAATAACTGGTTATCGTTTTGTAGCTTCCAGTAATTACTTATATACTTTTTGTTGTAAATTCCAAGCATTAAGGCGGAACTATGGAGTATTCCGTGGCTCTATTATTTTAAGTTTGGTTTTTCTGGATTTTATTACCTATCAACTAAAAAAACGGATATCAACTTGAAATTATTATTTTGTAATAATCATTTTGCTAGATATCCAGTCCCCAAAAAAGCACCCATGGGCGGAGCATGGATTCAAAATCTGATTGAAGAACTGAGTTCAATTCATAATTACGAAATTAGCGTTGTTTTACGTGGTGATAAATATAGTACTTTTGAAAGAAACAATATTAAATATTTTATATTACCCGTGTCTTGGTTCAATAAAGAAGCTGTCGCTCAAAAATATTTAAAAAAAGTACTCGAATTGGTAAATCCAGATATTCTTCACATAGAAGGTACTGAGATGGCGTTTGCTTCGGATCTCTTTTTATTGAATAAAGGTAAATCAATTATATCAATACAAGGTTTAATTGAGGGAATTTCTTATTATGAAATGGCTGATTTGAGTTTAAGTAAAAATTTAAGATTTAATTCTTTCAGAGGATTTATAATACTATGTATAGTGCATTTAAATTTTCAATTAAGGTTTAAGCGACGCTTAAAAAAAGAATTGGTACTTCTCACAAAAGGCAAATATTTTCTTGGACGTACATTATGGGATAGGGCCCATGTGAAAGCACATAATCCATTATGCATATATTTTGATTGCCCTCGTATTATTTCTAATGAATTTTATAAAAAAAACTGGAAGTTAAGTATCCTTAAAAAAGATGTTTATTCAGTTTTTATAGGTAATTGTTCAACCCCAAGAAAAGGCTTGCATATAGCTATAAAAGCATTGGAGGTTCTAGTAATGAGTTATCCGAATATAAATTTCCGCATAGCAGGACATGCTCCTAAAAATAATGGTAATATTCGTTATTTAGATTTTATAAACATAATGATCGATAAAAAAAATTTAAGAAATAGTATAGAATTCACAGGACCCCTTGAAAGAATTGGAATGGCTCAAGAGTTGGAAAAATGTGACTTATATCTATTACCATCACTAATTGAAAATAGTCCAAACACTTTAGCTGAAGCAATGACCGTAGGAGTCCCTATTGTTGCTGCTGCTGCTGGTGGTATTCCATCAATGATTAGAGATGAGCAGGAGGGTTTATTATATAGACCTGAGGATTACCAAATGGCTGCGTTGCAGATATCAAGATTATTAAAAGACCAAGAATTTGCATCTAGATTGGGAAAATCTGCTCGGACACGCGCCCTCAAAAGACATGACAATAAGGAAATCGTAGATAATATGATTTTAACATATGGTACAGTATTAAATGACTGATACTAATATTTTGAATAAAATATGTGTAAGTTTAATTTGTTCCACGCCTATTCTAGTGCAATATGCTACTCCACTTAAATCTGTTGCTATCCACGATTTATTACTCGTGATATTTTCAATTATATGTTTTTATGGCATAATGATAAAGGGATCGATAGAGCGAAATCAGTTAAATCTATTTATTCCGTTTATTATTTATTTGATAATAATCACAATATTTTATTTAGGCGATGGTATTCCGAGACTGCTAAAAGCTGGAAGACTTATTTTTTATTATTTATTTTTAATATTCTTTGTGCCCGCATTTTTTAAATCAAGTATTACGTATAAATATTTAAAGGCTTTATCACTATTTATTGGTTTATATTTAATTCTACAATATACATTACTATTTATTGGTTTCGATTACCTTCCAGGTTATTTACCTGGCTTGCCACTTATGCGTGAAGAATTAATTAGTCATGCAAATACTGGATCAAGTATTGGATTTAGGGCACGTTCTGTATTGGGTGAACCATCTGAAATTGGGATTGTTATGGGTCTCATGTTATTTCTTTTAGTGGAACGCATTAGACTAGGTGTCGATACACTTAGCCAAGAGAAATGGTTCCTTGGGTTTGTGATCATTATTTTATTACTTTCAGCATCTGCCACAAGCATAGGGTTGCTTTGTTTTGGTTTAATGTATTTATTTACACGTAAAGATTTAGTTATTTATAATATCATTTTGATAGTTTCTTTTCTTTTAATGCTTTTTGTTTTAAGGTCATATGTAATTGATTTATTTTCAATGATTATTTCACGATTTGAGATACGATCTGGTGGGTACGCAGGATTTTCAGATCAAGTAAATTTAAAAATATTCTTTGGATCAGGGACTGTGGGAAGAGAAGGTTTGATTGAATGGGGTGGAGGTGTTGCAAGGTTATTAAAATTTTATGGTTTTTTTGGCCTCAGTCTTTTTTGTTTGCCATTTGTATTAGCCAAACGATCACAATTTTGGTTTTTTAGATGTATTTTTACACTTTTATTATCACTTTTTACTCAACTACCCGTGAGCGCATATGTGTTGTTTATTTTTCCTTATATATTTGCCTATTTCCCATCAAAAGAAATTATAGAAGGAAACTAATGATATGAAATCTTTTTTTAAATTTATATTTTACATGCCATTTACTATTTTCTTTCGAATACAATGTTTTTTAATTGGAGGAATTATAATTGGCAAAAATCTTGAGGTATGTGGATTTATATTTTTGAGAAATAAAGGAATAATAGAAATAGGAAATAATGTACGGATAAATTCATGTAGGGCCTGTAATCCAGCAGCAGGTGGAATTACATCAATACAAGTATTAAAAAATGCTAAGATAAAAATAGGGAACCGTGTTGGCATATCAAATTGTGCTATAACATGTGCAGAGCATATTCAAATTGGTAATGATGTAAATATTGGAGCTGACACTATAATATCTGATACAGATTTTCATTCTCTAAATGTAGAGGAAAGAATTGGGCGACGCTTTGGTCAGACTAAAGAAACTGTAAAAACAAAACCTATTAAAATTGGTAATGAATGCTTTTTAGGTATGAGAGCTGTAATTCTTAAAGGAACAGATATAGGAGAAAGGACGGTTATTGGAGCGTCATCATTAGTCTCTTCTAAAATTGATAGTGATAGTATTGCGGTTGGTATTCCCTGCAAAGTGATAAAGAGTTTGTGATGCATAGTATTCATAAATGTAAAATTATATATATGGCAGATAGAATAATGCCTAACGGTAATGCAGGTGGAGTGCGTATAAATTATATATCAAGGTTGTTTGATTACCTCGGATGTAAAACTACTGTTATAAGTTTTAATGATGATAAAAAATTTGTAGGGTTGAAAAATATTAAATACCTAGATATTCCTTTAAAGTCGGGATGTTTACTTTTTTTTTATAAATACTTTTTAGCAGGATTTTTTGCTGTATTTCTGGCCCATAAATCAAATAGTTTAAATAAAACATATGATATTAATTTAATAATTTATTCGACAAATATATTTTTTGTCTTTCCTATTTTTTGTTATGCTAAATTTTTTAAGTTAAAAATTTACTTTGATGTAGTGGAAAATTTTCATTCTGGTCGATATAAATTAGGGATATTTTCTCCAAAATTCCTATTATTTAAATTATTATTTAAATATGTATATTCTTCAGGTAACGGAATATTTGGAATAAGTCATGAAGTTGTAAAATTTTTCAAACAAAGAGGTGTAAAAACTATAATTTTGCCACCTCTTTTTGAATTTGATAAAAAAAATCTTAAGGAAAAGAAACTCAATTTAGGGGTAAATTTAATTTACTCTGGCTCGCCGTTTGATAAAGAGGATCTTAACCTAATGATAAGGGCTCTAGCTGGATTGTCTTTAGATTCAAGAAAACAGATAGTTTTTAATTTATCAGGAGTCTCAAAGCAAAGGTTTATAAATTTTTGTAATAAAAATGATATTGATTATGAGCATATCTCCCCTATGATAAAATTTCATGAGTGGCTGAGTGTAGAAGATTTGCATAAATTATATAATAAATCACACTTTTTATTTTTTTTGAGAAAAGATAATTTAGCAAACCGGTCAAATTTTCCAATGAAACTTATAGAAATGCTTTCATTTGGCATTCCTCCAATCCTGTCAAACGTTGGTGATTATGGAAATATAATAAATCATCAAATAAATGGGTTTATTATACCTGAAAATGATTTAAGAAATGCTATTAAATATTTAGAGATTATTTTAAAAATGAATAATCAAGAATATTCTTCGATGCAGATGAAAGCACTTAAATTGGGAATTAAATATGACTATCGAACATATGGTAAATCTAATAAACAAGAAATTTTAAACTTCTTAAATTAATATTTAAACAAATAGATTGATAAATATAGATATGAGTGATCTTTTAAATAAAAAAATATGTATTCTTGGTTTAGGTTATGTGGGCCTGCCCCTTGCATGCGCGTTTGGTGAAAAATTTGCGACTATTGGTTATGATATAAATTCAATCCGATGTGCGGAATTGTTGAAACTTTATGATCGGACTGGTGAGTTATCGAGTAAGGAGCTTGCTTCAGCAAAGTTATTAAAAATTACGAATAAATTTGAAGATATTCATTCTTGCAATATTTACATAATTACTGTCCCAACTCCAGTCGATAGCCATAAAAAGCCTAATTTAAACCCTATTAGAAATGCGTCAAAGCTTGTTAGTTCAGCATTAAGTTATGGAGATATTGTAATATATGAGTCAACCGTCTACCCAGGGGCTACAGAACAATTTTGTGTACCATTATTAGAAATTGGTTCAAATTTAAGGTATAATAAAGACTTTTTTTGTGGATATAGCCCAGAAAGAATAAATCCTGGTGATAAAGAACGTCAAATAAAAAATATTGTAAAAGTGACGTCAGGCTCTACGGAAGAAATAGCAAATGTAGTTGATGAGTTGTATTCTGAAATTATAATAGCTGGTACTTATAAAGCCAAGTCTATTCAGGTAGCTGAAGCAGCGAAGGTAATTGAAAATACACAGCGAGATATAAATATTTCCTTAATTAACGAATTATCTAAAATTTTCAATCGACTTGGTATTGATACACAGGAAGTATTGGAGGCAGCGGGAACCAAATGGAACTTTCTTCATTTTAAGCCAGGTTTGGTTGGGGGCCATTGTATTGGCGTAGACCCATATTACCTTACACATAAAGCCCAGGAAGTGGGTTATGAACCTGAAATTATTTTAGCGGGCAGAAAAATAAATGATGGTATGGGGAGCTACGTCATTGATAACTTATTACATTCCATGAGTTTGAAAAATATTGATGTAAGATCATCAAATGTACTTATAATGGGCTTAGCTTTCAAAGAAAATTGCTCTGATTTCAGAAATACTAAAGTTGTCGATATAATAGATGGTTTAATTGATAAGGTTGAAAATATTGATTGCTATGATCCTTGGGTAGATTCTGCTGAGGTAAAAAAAGAACTAAAATTGGATTTAGTAACTACTATTAAAATTAATTTTTATGATGCAGTAATCTTAGCTGTTGCTCACGATGAATTTAAAATGATTAGTCGATCAGAAATTCGTAATATGTGTAAAAAAAATCACCTATTATTTGATTTGAAATGGATATTACCAAAAAATGAGGTGGATTTTAGATTATAGGTTTAAATGCTTATATTTGAAAGATTATCGCAAATGAATGATAATTAAAATTAGCACTATTTATAGAAAGAGTAATATGTCAACTTACGATCAAGTATGTAAAACGCTTAAGCAAGAAGCTAAATTTTTTTTAATTACGGGCGTTGCTGGATTTATTGGTTCAAATTTGTTAGAAACTCTGTTGAAGCTTAACCAGCGTGTTGTTGGGCTAGATAATTTTTCTACTGGAAGCAGTAAAAACTTACAAATCGTTAAAAATTCAGTAACTTTAAAGCAATGGAAGCGTTTCAATTTTATAGAAGGAGATATAAGGTCCTTAGAAGACTGTAGATCTTCTTGTAAAGGTGTGGATTATGTATTGCACCAGGCAGCTTTGGGTTCTGTGCCTCGCTCACTAGCTGAGCCTATTGCTACTAATGAAACTAACGTATCAGGATTTTTGAATATTCTTATGGCTTCTAAAGAGGCAGGTGTCGAGAGTTTTACATATGCAGCAAGTAGTTCAACATATGGAGATCATCCAGACTTACCCAAAGTAGAAAACCATATTGGCAAACCATTATCTCCATATGCAGTTACTAAATATGTAAATGAGTTGTATGCTGATGTTTTTTCATTGAGTTATGGTTTCAAATCAATTGGTTTGAGGTACTTTAATGTATTTGGAAAACATCAAGATCCTAATGGTGCCTATGCAGCTGTAATACCCAAATGGACATCTGCAATGATACAAAATAAAAAAATATTTATTAATGGTAATGGAAAAACCAGTCGTGATTTTTGTTACATTGATAACGTAGTGCAGGCAAATATTCTTGCGGCAACAACTATTCAAGGTAACAAAAATGAAGTTTACAATATTGCACTTGGTACGCGTACAAGCCTCAATGAACTTTTTGGATATCTTCGGGATACTTTGAAAGAAAACAAAATTGATTATAAATTGCAGCCAGAGTATCGGGATTTTCGATGTGGCGATGTTCTTCATTCGCAGGCAAACATTTCAAAAGCTCAAAATAAACTAGGTTATGTGCCTAAGTATCAAATACTCGATGGTATCAAAAACGCTATGCCATGGTATGTTGAAGTGCTTAGTGAAAAATAAATGAATAAAGCACCCCACTTAATATTATATGTTGTAAATACACCAGGATTTTTTCTTTCGCATCGTCTCGAATTAGCCATCAAAGCAAAAGATAATGGTTATAAAGTTTCTGTTGCCACAGCTTATGGAGGAGGAATTAAACAAATAACCGAGTTGGGTTTAGATCATCATATAATACCATTTTCTCGGAGTGGGCAGAATCTGTTTCAAGAATTTAACGTACTCATAAAGCTTATACTCTTATTCTGGAGACTAAAGCCAGACCTAGTGCATTTAGTAACAATCAAGCCATTATTATATGGAGGATTTGCTTCTAGATTATTAAAAATAAAACATACAGTATGTGCCATATCTGGTCTTGGTACGACATTTATATCTGATACCATTTTAATGAGATTTCGTAAGAGGATAATATTTAAATGTTATAAATTTATTTTTAATCAAAAAAATCTAATGGTAATTTTGCAGAATAGAGATGATATTAATGCCCTTCAAAATATTGGCATTTTGCAAAGTGACCAAGTATGTCTAATTAATGGCTCTGGTGTAAACTTAAGTAAATTTAAATATGTTCCTGAGACTAGAAGATTGACATCATCTGTTGTTGTTATGGCCTCAAGATTACTTAGGGATAAAGGTGTTTTCGAATTTGTTGAGGCTGCAAATTTGCTAAAAGCACGTGGTCTGAACGTAAGAATGTTGTTGATAGGTAAGGCAGATGAAGGGAACCCAACCAGCATTTCAAAGAAAGAAATTTTAGCTTGGACCGCTGAGGGTGTTGTTGAAATATTAGGGTTTAGAGATGATATAGCAAAACAATATGCTGAAGCTAATATTGTATGTTTGCCATCATATAGAGAAGGACTTCCAAAAAGTTTAATTGAAGCTGCTGCAATTGGTCGATGTGTTGTCACAACGGATGTGCCAGGTTGTAGAGAAGTAATTATACCAGATAAAACAGGGTGTCTAGTACCTGCAAGGGATCCATTAGCATTGGCAAATTCTATTGAGAAACTGTTAAATGATGACACAATGCGTATAAAATTTGGAAAGGCGGGCAGAGTTTTTGCAGAAAATCAATTTGATGTATACAAAATTGTACAAAAACATATGACTTTATATGAAGCTATGTTTAACGATAAAAAAATTGACATTAATACATATTGAAAATTTTTTTACTTAATAATTAATGTAACAGTAAGTATAAAACTGCTAAATGAATATAAATCAAAAAACTATAACCCAACATAACGTTATGTATCATAAGTTAGAATAAAATTTTGAGTGTATAGCGTAAAAAATAAAAATATTTTGAAATTTTAATTTGAGGATAATTGAATGAATTACTTATCAAACATACATAAAGCGAGGTCAAAAATAAAGCTTGGTATAAATTTTATTAATTTAGCCTAATTTTAGCCCCGGTAATTTGAAAAATTGAAATTACCATAAATTTAATATAAAGAATTTCATTATGCAAAAAATTAGAAAAGCAGTTTTCCCTGTAGCAGGCTTTGGTACTAGGTTCCTTCCAGCAACAAAAGCCATGCCTAAAGAATTATTGCCAATAATAGATAAACCATTAATTCAATATGCAGTAGAAGAAGCAATTTTAGGTGGAATAGATACTCTTATTTTTGTGACAGGTCGAAATAAGCGCGCTATTGAAGATCATTTTGATAATAATCTTGAACTTGAATTGGCGCTAAGAGAAAAAGGCAAAATTCAACAAGCAGATATGGTACGAAACATTATACCAAAGAATGTTGAGTGTATATTCGTGCGCCAGCCTGAACAGCTTGGTCTTGGGCATGCAGTATTATGTGCTGAAAGAGCTGTAGGTAATGAACCATTTACTGTTTTGCTTGCTGATGATTTTATTACATTAGATGGTATGGGTACAACAGCTGATCTTATTGCGGGTTATGAAAGAACTAACAAAGCGCAATTATCTGTTATAGAGGTAAATGGCCCTGATATTTCTAAGTATGGCGTAGTTTCTAAGGATAACACTGGAAATGTTTCGGGCTTGATCGAGAAACCAACACAAGCAGAAGCACCATCAAACATTGCTAGCATAGGCCGTTATGTTCTCACTCCTGATATTTTCGATATATTGAGGGAGCAAACCACAGGTCTGGGGGGTGAAATACAATTAGCAGACTCAATTAATGTTATGGCGGCTAGGGGTAATGTAGAAAGTGTTTTTCTGAAAGGTAATCGTTATGATTGTGGTAGTGTTAGTGGTTATTTAAACGCTATTTTGCATATGGCTGGTGAATTGTCTTTGAAATAGTTATCTAAAATTTATATATTGTATTTAAATTTAAACTCAAGCCATGTAACGAATTTCCAAATGGAGTATCTTGATAGGATAAATCGCTTTGGATTTCAAAAGAATCCGTGCTAATGGTCATGCCTAGTTTATTTAACCAGCCCTCTTGTCTATTTGAACTAAGGCGATGACTAGACCAGTTAGTATCATTAATGATTATTTTCTTAATTGAATAATTAATACTTTTATTTTGCGATATATTAGTGGTACCCCAAATTTCAATTGATTTACTTTCTGTATCTATTGGAGCGCCTAATGTTACATCATAATTTGTGTATTTGTATGATCCATTATTATAAGCAGTGTTTGGCCCGCAATTTCCATGCGTCGTTTCATCAATTCTAGTGTCTAAATATTCCAATCCAATTTTTGTTGAAAGATCGACATTCTTAAAGTCTAATGTTGCACCCATCAGTTTCATGAAACATGATGGCAAATTGCCAGCTTCATCTTCACCTATGAATTGACCATATATCTCAAATGGTATTTTTTTGGCACCTGTATTGTAAGAGAAACCAAATCCAGCTAACTGATTAATATCTTTATATTTATTTTCATTAGTGTTCCCAATTATGGCATTCTTGAAGGCTTTAATACTTGAGTTTTTATTCTCACCGCCCCATTGAGAAGTTTTAACGAGTTCAAATTTTAAATTATTTATAGGGTTTATTATTGCTCTCATGCCTAAAAGCATAGAATTACTAGGGCCATTTTGGTTCTTCAAAACTGAATTGAACATTTCATAAGACCATGGTCCAGCCCACGAAAATAATTTAATTTTTGATTTTTTATCTTTTTTTATATTAAAATAAATTGAGTTAGAAGATCTTGCATTGCTTGAGAGAATAAGTGAATTTTTGGATGAAAATGACCAATGCCTGTTAATTTTTCCTATACCAAATATTGTATTTTTATACTTATAATTTAGGTAAGTCTGATCAAATTTTAGGTGTTTATGATCTAATAAATTTAACCTTAACTGTGCAGTTGTATTATTTCTAGTTTCCTTTAGTTGAACTCCGGAAGAATTCCTTAAAAAACCACTTGAATCATCATGAATTGGAAATGAGTTATTAAACCCAATATTTGCCCAAACCATTTTTTTGCTAAACTCTGGGTTTGCATAAGTTGGCAAAGAAAATACTAAATTTGATAAAATTAATATTAGTAAATTGTAAATCATAATTTTTTTATAAGTAACAAGCATATATTGATCAGCTATAATTAGTATCATTATTATATTCATTAATCTTTAGTTTAAAACTTTTCATTTATCAAATTATTTGTTAACAAGTGTCAGGTTTAATGGAAATAAAATGATGTCTATCGGTGAGATGAAGATTGGAAGTAGTATTGATAATGAAATAGATTTAAATGAACTATTTTTCAGCCTCTGGACTTACAAACTATTAATATTAATTACTGGCATTATCGGTCTATCCTTTAGCGTACATAGAATACAAAATATAAAAACAGTTTATAAATCTTCTGCAATTTTTAAGATTTTTGATAAGGCTGATACTATTAACCTTGGAGGAGCTAGTTTACTAGCTAATTTTACGGGAATAAGTACTTCAGGATCTAACAACTCTATTCTTCCTGAGGAAATGGTAAAAGGCCGTGTATTTATAGAAAAAATTAATAGAGAGTTAAATTTCGTATCAGATTTATACTTTAATCGATTTACATTAAATAAACCAAAAGATTCAACATGGAGAACAATACTTAAGCGGAATCTTGGTTATCAACTAGATATACCTCTAGACCAAAAAGAGGCAATTTGGCAGGGCATTGTTAACAGATATTCTCAAAATGTAGCCCTACAAATATCAGATAGTGGGATAATAACAATTACAGTTACACACCAAGATGCTAACAGAGCTGCTGTAATAGCAAACACAATTATGAAAACAATATTAAATGATAGAATTGATAAAATTAATAAACAAATGAATGATCAATTAATTTATTTGTCAAATACAATGGCAAATTCTTTAAGTGACTTGGAGGCAACACAATCTAAGTTAAAAACTTTTGCAATGGAAAATAGTGCGCTTCCATTAGAGAGCTTTTCAGCTGGCTCAATTCAATTAGATTTTCTTCGGGAAGAATTTGAAAGGGCAATGGAACTTTATAATGCTGCATTTGAACTTGAAAAAATCTTACGAAAAAAAGAAATAAGTAATGCAGATTATTTAAAATTAAGTAATGAGTTTCCCATAGTTGATCAAGTTGAATTTCGCCGAATATTAGGACAAAATGAAATTGTAAGTTCATGGAGTTGGCCAAACAGGAATGTAGTGCTCGCTGTATTGGATACATTGTTTGAACGTAAGGAAAGATTAGAAAATGAAATTTATGCATCACAAAAAGATGTAGACCGTTCAGGACGTACTTTGGAAATTTACTCTAAACTCAAACGTGAAGAAAAAAATGCTGAAGCTATGTATACTGTAATAATGGAACAAGTCAAAGCACAAAGCATGACTGCAGGATATAAGCATAATAACTCAATTATTTATGAGTATGCTGCGCCATCAATTTCACCTAGTAGAAGCAATAGTAGTCTGATATTATTATTTGGTGCTGTATTGGGCCTCTTCTTTGGATCGCTTTTGAGTCTAGTCGTTTCTGCTAATCGTAAAGTTTTTTACACAAAAAAATCCATTATTGAGCAATCAAAAGCAAATTTTATTGCTAGCTATAAATCAATAATGTTTTTAAGAAAGAAAAAACTAAAAGAATTAAAAAGTACTATAAATAAATCACTACCGGTTTTTAGAGATTTAATTGTAGAAATTCACAGTCAGTCAGCAAACTTTATTGTTGTGTCGTCTTTGGCAACAAAAATTAAAAGTCATGAATTTGCCAAGATTACATCAAGTCTTATGCAAGATAAAACAATAAAGATTGCAACAATTAATTTTTCACATTCGGGAAGAATGCAATCTGCTGATTTGGGTACAGAAATAATAGGTGATTTCCAATTGCTTGAAAGAGAAAATAATATTTCAATTTTAATGCTAAAACATGATCTTGAACCAATGTCTTATGTAAGCCAGCGAGACTTCTCTGCGTCATTGCAACTTTTGAGCGATACTTTTGATATTATTTTTGTTTGTGCAGATAATACTGATGCTCTAAGTTTGGTTAGGGCGATCAAGATTAAAAATATCTTTCATATTATGTTAACAAGAACTAAACATACAAAACGAAAAAATTTATCTCAAATATCTATGGTAAAATCAATTCAGGGCTTGCTTTATGAATAATCTTAAAACTTTATATTGCTCACTCATAATACTAATAATATTTCAGGGTTGTACTGCAATACTTGAACCAGTTTTTTTAGACCAAACAAAAAAAGATTTAAAAGAAATTGAACAAGAAGAATTCAATATTAATATCAATACTTTAACATTCAAAAAATCCATTGAATCTAACAAGGACGCATACCCTCGGCAATTAATGATAACTGGAAGTGGTGCTCGGGCAAATGTTTACAATGAAGATGACTTTTTGACGAAAGACATTCCTAGTTACCTAACAAATAGTGAGTACAGGTTAGGACAAGGAGATGAACTTTCTTTATTACTAATAAATCAATTTAAAAATGAGGTTATAAAATGGCCTAATTCAATGGTTAAGGAGAATTATATTTTAGGTGTAGGAGATGTATTAACACTAGTACAGTCTGCTGATTTAACTAATCCTGTTATTGCCTTGAAAGAAATGACTAATAATAAGGTAAACGATGAAGAAAATATTTTATCAGTAAATGGTGTTGTTGGAAGTAATGGAAATATTTTATTGCTTGGCCTTGGATCTTTAAAAGCAGTCGATCGCACATTAGAAGATGTTAGAGCAGAAATTAGAAATATACTTATAAGAAACGGAAGTGCACCTAACTTTCAATTAGAAATAACTGAGTTCAATAGTAAAAAAGCATATGTCACGAATAATAAAAACCAAAGTAAAATAATAGTAATTAATACCATACCAGTTTCTTTGAGGGAAGTGGCCTACGGATCAGGATTATCTAAAACCAATGAAAATTCTGCATTAATTACATTAGTAAGAAACAAACAGACTTATAAATTCACTGCAGGTCAGTTATTTAATATTAATTCACCTAATACTTTCATTCAGGATAAAGATCATATACATTTCGAAATAACAGAAATTCCTTCAAGCCAAGTATCTGCTCTTGTGGGTTCAAATGGTAATATTCTTTTACCCGGCATTGGAAAACTAGTTGTTGAAAACCGTAAATTAGCTGATGTGCACGAAGAAATTACCAAAATTCTAACTATGAAAGGTAAAAAACCTGATATCCAATTGGAAATTACTAAATTTAGGAATAAAAAAATATATTTTTCAAACAGAAATCAAGGAAGCAAAATTTTATATCTTTCAAATAAGGAAAATACGCTTAGACAAGTTGTACATTTAAGTTCAGCCATTTCAGAGGTAAAAGATGGTTTGGCGTTAATTATATTAACCCGTGGCAAACAAATTATCCGCTTACCATTGGATAAAGTATTAGATCCGAATACCCCCGATATCTGGATACAGAATGATGATCAGATCGAAATTAATTATATGAGTTATAAAGATGGGCAAGTATATATTTTAACGGGTTCTGGTGATGCTAGTATAATGCCTATAAATCCATCAAGAAGAGAAACTTTAGCTAACGCTTTGTTTGAAAATAATGGGGCTTTGAGTAATTTATCAGCTAAACGATCTGAGGTATATCTTTTAAGGGGAAGGAACCCTAGTATTGCATATCACCTTGATGCTCAAAATGTATCAAGAATATTAGTAGCAGCAAAAACAGAGCTAAGGCCAAATGATATTATTTTTGTAGCTGAGAGACCTATAATATCATTTGCGAGAACTTTATCTGAAATTTTGCCATTAAGAATACTACTTAGGGATATTAAAAATGACAATATTCCATAATTTTAATAGAAAATAAGTTAATTATTCATAATATTTCTTAAGAATATTAAATTTATAATTTATATATTTAGTCTATGTGATTTTTTAAATAAGATGAATATATAAAGTCTTGATGGGCAAATTTAAAATGAGAAAAATACTAATAACTGGCGCTACAGGCTATTTGGGTAGGTATTTATTAGAATATTTAAATGATTATCCTTATGAAATTGTTTTAGTAGGAAGAAAGCTTCAAAAACTAAAAAACATTTTTCCTAATAATTTAGTACATGTGTATGATGAATTAGAAAATTTACCTTATAAATTTGATATAGTGATCCACCTGGCAACAGCCAATAATAACTCTAAACATAAATTTGAAGAATTCTTTGATGCAAATGTTGTATTGTATAAAAATATTTTAGAGTACTGCTCAAAAACTTCAGTTAAAAAAGTGATAAACATCAGCACTTTTCATGTATTTTCCAATAAGAGTAACGAATATATACATACAAAAAGAGAAGCATTAAAAGAAGAAAATGTTTACCCAAGTATTGATATAACAAATATTTTTTTACCAATACTTTATGGTGATAGTTTCACTGGAAAACTTAAAATTTTAAATATACTTCCTTTCAGATTAAGTAGGCCATTATTTACTTTTCTATCCAGTCTTAAACCTGTTGTTGAAATTAAAAGTGTCCTTGAGAAAATAAATTATTTGATATCAACCTCGGAAAAAGTGGAAAGAAATATTTATATATCTGATAACAAAGATAAGAATATATTTTTTAATATATTCAAAAAGACTATAGATCTAAGCTTTGTTATTATTGTCACATTATTTTTCTGGTGGTTGTTGTGCATAATTTGGCTAACAATTAAATTGTCATCTAAAGGTCCTGGGATTTTTGTTCAAAATCGTGTTGGGAAGAACGAAAAGTTATTTAAATGTTATAAATTTCGAACTATGTATATTAATACTGAAAATGTCGGAACACATGAAATTGATACTAAAAGTATAACAAATATAGGTAAGTTTTTACGGTCCTCAAAGCTAGATGAATTACCACAAATTATAAATATTTTAAGAGGTGAGCTAAGTTTAGTAGGTCCAAGACCAGGATTACCCACACAAAAGCATTTAAAAGCGCACCGAGCAGCGCGCCAAGTTCAGCTGGTACTTCCTGGTATAACGGGCTTATCTCAGATAAATAATATAGATATGAGTACACCAAAAAAAATAGCTGAGTGGGATAATAGATATGTTTGTATGAGATCAATTCCATCAGAATTAAATATTATTTTGAAAACAATTTTTGGTAGAGGGCAGGGTGACAAAGTTAAGAGGTAGAAATAAAATATTCTTATTGCTTAAATAATAAGTAATTATATATTAATTTTATACTAAAGAAATTTTGATATTTAATTAATCAATGTTTTATCAACGATGATTCCTGAATGATTTAAACTAATCTCTGGATGACTAAATATATCTTTTATTTTCGTTATATCTCCAAGGTCGCATGCTTCCTCTAATTTTTTGGTTATGTCATTTAAATCTTTTGTTTGTATTTTTGATAATTTTTCCATAAATATTTTTGGATGAGATGTGTTTATGGCTGTATCACCCAATAACACCTCTTCAAAAAGCTTTTCTCCAGGCCTTAATCCAGTAATTATAATTTCAATATCACCGGTTACGTTATTTTCAGATTCTTTTATGTAAGGTTTAAGGCCTTGTAAGTGTATCATCCTGAAAGCTAAATCTATAATTTTTATTGGTGCCCCCATATCTAATACAAAAATATCACCACTTTTACTCATTGATGATGCCTGTAATACAAGTTGAGCAGCTTCAGGAATGGTCATGAAGTACCTAGTAATATCTTTATGTGTTAATGTAATTGGACCACCTTGTTTTATTTGATTTTTAAATTGTGGAATAACTGAACCAGATGATCCAAGAACATTACCAAAACGAACCATTGAAAAGTTTGTAATCTTTTTTAGTGATAAATCTTGGCATAGAATTTCAGCAAAACGTTTAGTAGCTCCCATGAAGTTAGTAGGTCTAACTGCTTTATCGGACGATATCAAAATAAAATTTTCTACTTTAGCTTTTATGGCCATTTGTGCCAATATTTTTGTCCCAAAGATATTATTTCTGATAGCTTCAACAATATTATTTTCAACTAGAGGTACATGCTTATATGCAGCTGCATGATAAATTGTTTGAATACTAAATTTTTTTAGTATTTTTAATATGTGAATTTCATTCTGTATTGAGCATATTATTGGAATAACATCGGTTAAAATGTTTTGCTGTCTAATCCTTTCTAATTCTTGCTGTATGTTAAAAAGTGCAGCTTCTGAAATATCTAGGAGTATTAATTTTTTTGGATTACAGATTAAAATCTGCCGACAAAGTTCACTCCCAATTGATCCTCCAGCACCAGAAACTAACACAACTTTATTGCGTATGTTTTTAGACATTAACTTAAGATCTGGTTCGACTATATCTCTACCTATCAAGTCATTTATTGATAGTGTTTTCATGTCATTAATCTTAACAGTCCCATTTATTATATCAGTGAGACTGGGCATTGCTTTGATTTGAAATGGATATTTTTTGAGTTGATTTAATATATTATTTCGCACGGTTTTTGGAACACTAGGCATAGCTACTAATAGTAAATCAATTTTATATTTTACAAAGAGTTTTTCAGCTTGTGTCATGCTGTAAATATCTAAATTTGTTATTCGTCTACCGATAAGATTAACATTATCATCAATAAACATTTTTGGAGAATACTCAGAGCTTTTAGATATAGAGTTTAAAATTTGCCTGCCAGCATCACCAGCGCCATAGATTGCTACTGCTTTTCGTTTAACTTTTGAATGATTATGATATAACTCTCTTAATATTAGACGTGCTCCAAGTGTTATTAAAAACAATAGAACAGAAAAAATGAAGGCAATAGAAAATGGATCGTTGATTTTAAAAATTTTATATGTACAGATCATAAATATTGAAGATATTATAATGCTCGCGCCTATATGCTTAATCATTTCAACTGAAATATGTCTAACAACTGCTTTATAGAGACCAAATATATAAAATATTATTATATTTATTAATATTACAAACATTAATATTAACCAAATTTTAGGTGTATCTATAAAAATAAAATGTTTATTTAGTAGATAAAAGGTAAAAATAAATGAGAATGATACAGAGATTATGTCAAAAATTACCTGAATAAATTGTTTTTTTTGTCTATTTAAATTTATTAGATTTGGTAAAATACGATAAAGCAATAGTTTTCCTAAAATTTGTCTTTATTTATAAAATTTAAATAATATCTCTTTAATAAATATATGCAATGTTTCAATTTGATATTATTTCATACGGATGATGGATAAATTAGATTGTGTCGTAATACCAATAAAATTATCTGGCTAATATAGTGAAATAATCAAGCTTCCTGTAAACGGCTTACAAACATTATTTTGGGTGTTTTTTTAGGATTGTATATTTTACAAAAACTGTAACTGTTTGTAATTATTATATTTATTTGGTGACCCTGGGTGGATTCGAACCACCAACCTGCCCCTTAGGAGGGGGCTGCTCTATCCAGTTGAGCCACAGAGCCGCAAGAATTACATAGCCAGTTATAATTGACTAAGCAACGTTAAAGCTGAAATTCATTATTCATAAAGGTTAAAAAGTGGTAATAAGTTTGAGTAAAAACTGGTACGAAAGCTTATGAAGCATGATTATCCCTATTTAACAAAGTCCCCAAAGACAGGAATATACGGTTATTGACAAGATATGCCGAAGGATTTGAGGCGCGTATTTAATGGAAAATCTATGTTAAAGAAATCATTTAAAACTAATAATAGTGCTTTTGCCCAAGTGGAACTGAAGCGGATAAATGATTACTATGATGATATGGTAAAGACATCTGGTTTGACTATGAAAGTTCATAACCAAAATGACCATAAAATTATCAAATCAGTTATAGAGATGATTACACAAGAGGATGCGTTCCTACCATGCAGTTTTCTACTGATGCTTTAAAGCCTTTGTAAACAGGACATCCATGACCACCTAAGTTGCGAGAGTATACGTTAGAAATCCATTAATGACTATCATCAACCTGCAACCAAACTTAGCTTAAATCTTTAAACAAACGTTGCAAAGTTGCTCAAAAGTTAGTAAGTTTTTATACTAAATCAAGTAGGTAAAATGATGATTTATAACAAAGAAACGGAAATTTCATATAATTGTATAGTTAGTTTTGCAAGAAAAGTTTATGGAAAAAAATCTTATTTAGCTTCTTGTTTTTTCTACAAATGGGCGTTTACCCAAAACTATATTAATATTTATACATCAGAAAGTAAAACTGATGAAATTACCTCAATGATCCAGTCAATCTCGACAACAGTTAATCAAATTCAATTAGAAAGTTTTTTTAATTATATAACTGATGAAGAACATAAGGGTGATGGATTAAGACACTTACTAAAGATCAAAAATTCAGCAGCCTTCTTTGTCCCAGCAGTTTATAGCCAAAAATTATCATTAATGTACGAGAAATTTGGAGGAAATAAACTTCCCTTTTATTGGTATAAAAGATACATAATACCTTTACCTAGTATGACTTCAATAAACTATTACTTTAAAAATAAAAAAGTTTTAATTCACGATGAAAATAGTGGGATTCAAATCTCAAATATTATATCTGATCAATTAATAAATAAAATATGTAAAATTTCTGGCCTTGAAAAAAAATATTTAAAATGGCGTTTATCATCTGTTAAAAATAGTCGCGTGTTTATATTACAAAACACTGAAGACAAGAGCATTATTGTTACCGCCATAGGAAAACGCCGAGGAGTCCCAGTCTTAAGGGTTATCAGTTCTTTTGGGCCATCTGAATCTGTAAAAAAGCTTATAGATAAGGCCTGTAAATTGGGAAGCTCTTTAGGGGTATTTGTTTGTCTTGTAACAATCCCAGAAAGTCAGTCAAGACATTTGAAAAACGACAAAAAATACTTAAAAAGATCTGGAATAAATACCTTCATCAAAGGGAATGTCTCTGCAGAGGGTTTTTTAATGCTCTGTGGAGACTTAGGGTTAGAAGAGCAGTTAGGAGGGTAAAATGGGTAAGTTAATAATATCATATGATTGCGAAGGCGTCTGGGGAATGTTAGACAAAATAGATTCTTTGGATAAACAAATTTTTAATAGGCATAGTTTAATTAAAATATACACTGAACTATTATCACTTCATGAAGAATTTAAGTTAAAAGCTACTTTTGCTTTTGTCGGAGCTTTCATCAGTTCAAAAGAAGAATTTATTAGTACTTTGAAGAAATTTCCAAATGCTTCAAGCGCAAATAAATGGTGTGAGCCAATACTGTCTCCTAAATGTAAATTTCCAGACGAGGATATTTATTTACCTATACTTTTGGAATTAGTTACACATACAAATATAGATCATGAAATATCTTCTCATGGATTTTCTCATTTAATTATGGATAAAAACGTAGACAACGATAGTCTTCAATTTGAGATATCAGGGATAAGAAATTTAGCTAGAGAAAAAGATATTAATGTGTCTACAATGATTTTTCCTCGCAATGTCATTAATCATATTTTCTTGAATAGCGCTGACTTTATTTCTGGCTACAGAGCAGGTCCAATTTTACCATTTAAATCAAAATTATTAAATCGTGCTTATTCTCTTTTTAAGGAGTTTTTACCAATATGTCGTTCTGAGCAGTCTTATAGTCAAAATAAAAAAACTATAATTCCTGGAAGTTTTTTTATTAACTGGCGTCATGGTGCTAGAGGCCTTGTGCCAATTTGGCTCACTGTACTAAGACTAAGAATTGCTTTAAAGCACGCATCTAAAAATAATGGTGTCGTTCATATTTGGTTGCATCCTCACAACCTTGCCACAGGTAAAGATCAAATGCGGCTTCTTAGAAAACTATTTTTAGTAGTCGAAGACTTTAAAAAAAATCATAAACTAAAAATTCTAACGCAGGCAGAATTCTTGTCTAATTAAAGTGTTAATTAAGAAATCTATTCTTTCAATATAAAGCTGTAGATTTATAAATTTATGAATATTGAACTGATAAGTTAGATTGAATATTCTAATGAAACTAATATCTTGAAAAGATGAAAACCTTGTTATGTAAAAAATACTAACGTAAAATTCTAAAATGAATTTTGATAATAAAATAAAGAACAAACTACAAAATTATTTGGTTATGCAGGGAGTAATGTCAAATCAAACCGTATGGCATGCTCAAACGGGGGGACGTACAAATAAAGTATGGCGACTTGTGGGCGAAGAGGATTTAATTTGTAAGTTGTACCTACAAACAAAAGCTAACCCGCTATTTAACAACACTCCAGAAGCTGAGTATAGATGTCTGCTTTGGCTTGAGGGTTCTGATATTGCGCCAAAACCCTATAAGTATTTAAAAACACCTTTTGGTGAAGTTCTTTTGTATAATTATATTAGGGGTCAGACATGGTCCCATGATGTAGACACTGTATCAGAATTATTAACTCGAATTCGCAAACACAAACAACCAAATGGGTTGCGAGTTCTTTCTAACTTGCCATCAGATATTAAACAATCAGGGATTGAAATAATAAACAAGCTAAATGGTTATCATAAAAATATACTAATAAAGGTATGTCCAGATGTATCAATTTCAGATATTGAGCCTGTATTATTGCATACTGATGTTGTGCCAGGTAACTTAATATTAGGCGATAAAGGGTTGTGGCTTATTGATTGGCAATGCCCTGCTATTGGTGACCCAATTGTAGATATTATGATGTTTCTCTCTCCGGGAATGCATAAAATTTATGGTTCAGGAAAACTTTCTATGAAAGATCATCAAACTTTTTTAATGAACCTTACACCTAAATTGCGAATTCGGTACAATATACTTGGTCCGCTTTATCACTGGCGACTGGCTGCGTATTGTTTTTGGAAAGCTGAGCAAGGGTTTATAGAGTATGAAAAAGCAGCATTAGCAGAAATAGATCTATTAAAAATAATTTAGTATAAAAATGATTAATGTAGTTGAAGCACTTCCAATTAATGTCCAAGTAAGTTTACTCATAACATTATTCTTTTTGTGGTTCGTTTTATTTTTGATATCAGTGGTTAAGAGATTTTCTAATAAGCTTGGTAGTTTCGGTCCAAAATGTGATAATGTTTGTGCTGTTTTTATTAAATCTCTTATCAA
>MDSY01028321.1_pt1 | contig 42591 bp, 28 predicted proteins | sample 811131 | NCBI WGS metagenome assembly MDSY01 (sample SAMN05326643, study PRJNA326480) | marine metagenome | isolation source: seawater | place: Atlantic Ocean: South West | collected 2010
CAACTACATATCAAGATGGAGTTTTAAATGTTGACAAATATTACAGGCGAGCTGCTCAGAGTGGTGGTGTTGACTTATACTCAAACACAATTCATATCACTGTGAATATAGGTCCATCTACAACGGTCAGCGCTAATAGAATAAGAATCGCAAAAGGAGATACCACAACACTAGTGGGGGCAGGAGCGGCAGCCTACAGCTGGACTCCTACGGGTTATGTGATCAGCTCAAACGCGAATGTCGCTACGATTAACCCTGCTGCATCAGCGACATTTACAGTTACTGGAACAACAAGCGGCTGTTCTTCAACAGCGACTCAAGTGATTACTGTAAGCGAGCTCGTTCCTGGCACAATAGCATCTGTCGGGAGCACATCAATATGCCCGGGCGTAACTCCTTCTGCGATGTCATTTACTGCCGCTCCATCGGATGGAAGTTTGCAATATTCATTACAGTGGCAGATTTCAACAAATAATATTGATTGGGTAAATATTTCCAATGCGACATCTTCAACTTATTCTCCTCCTAATCCGATTACGACCAGTACATGGTATCGGGCGCAAGTAAACGATCCGGGAATTTCCGTGAAACCAATTGGTGTTTTGAAGTATACCAATGCAGTTCAATACAATGTGACAGTTCCAACAATACTGTCAATCCTTGCAACGCATGATACAATACCTCCATCAGGAACTGGAAATGTTTTAACTGTTTCTGGAGGGACTTCTAGCTCTTTTAATTGGTATGTCGGATCGATATCTGGAACTCCTGCTGCTACTGCAGTATCTACATATACACCTACAAATACTGCGAGTGAGACCACTTTTTATCTCGAGTACACAGATTCAGGATGTTTAACGTCGGTATCAAAAACAATCTATGTTGAGCCAATCAATCCAGGAGTTATTTCAGGAGATCAAGATATATGTGAAGGAGCAACAACTGTTAATGCATTTACTTCAACGAGTCCTGCTTCAGGGGGGACTCAAGGTAATTATGTATATCAGTGGGAAGAAAGCTCAAATCAAACTACATGGTCAACTATTACTGGTGCTACGAATACAACTTTTACACCATCATTTGCTGCTGGATTTACCCAAAGTATGTACTACCGTAGAAAGGTCACCAATGCGGGAATAACAGTAGTTACAGTAGTCCCGGTCACTTTATCAAAAGTGATCCGACCGACAATGACAATCACGGCAGCTTCTGCTGCAAACAATGCATTGAGCACTTCTGCTCCTGTTATACCTAATGGTGCTACTATTAATTTGAATTCATCGGCTTCAAATGGAACCGTGGTTGGATGGGATTGGTCGCCATCATCGGGTCTGTCCACAACATCAGCATCTAGTACACAGGCGTCTCCGACAGCAAGTACTACCTATACATTAGTTGCAACTACTGATTTGGGATGTACACAGTCAGTTCAAATTACGGTTACTGTAAACGAGCTTACGGCTGGAGCAATAGAGATTTTTGACGGAACTTCAGCTTCTTCTCTAATGAGCACTTGTCCAGGGGAATCAGCACCCGCAAATAGCTCGATTAGACCTCAGACTACCGGTGGCGTTCCAACAGGGGGATCAGGCGCCTATACATACCAATGGCAGTATAGTTCTGACCAAATCACATGGACAACAATTTTAACATCCGAGAATACTACGGCTGAATTAGATGAATATGTTCTTAATGGAACTTTTGATAATGTTACTGCTACTCGTTTTTATAAAAGGAATGCATCAAATACAGGAGTTAATAAGCCCAGCGGTGTTGTTCAATTAAATGTCTACACTTTACCGAATATTTTGATTTCAGCAACTTCTGATACTATCTCATCCGGGGGAACCAATAGCTTGTCAGCAAGTGGCGGTGGAGCTGGAGTATATGCCTCTTATGAGTGGCATATTGGTTCAATCGGCGCCTCTCCTGCTACCGGAGCCATTTATAACATTAACGGATCAAGCGGAAATAGTCAGACCAATCAAATGACCTATGTCCTGCGAGGTAGTGATGCAAATTGTGTAAACACAGCCTCAAAGACAATATATATTGACCCATTAGATCCGGGAAGTATAACTGGTGATCAGAATATTTGTTCTAGTGATGTATCAGGAACAATTCTTGCCAGTGTCGTTGGTGCAAGTGGAGGAACTCAGGGAAGTTACACTTATCAGTGGTGGGAGCGTATTGGCTTGAATGGAACCTATGCAGTGATACCAGGAGCAAATACGGAAGCCTTTACTCCTTCATTTGGCGGAGGTGCTGCAGATAATCTTTATTATAAGAGACAGGTCACCAATGCGGATATCTCGGAATTTTCAAATGAAGTGGTCCTCACACTTGTCGCTAATCCGACAATCACAATAGCAGCTACAGGTCAGCCCGGAAGTACAATTAATATTCCAATTGGAGCTTCTGTTCAACTTAATGCCAACGCATCGGGTCAACCAATCTCTAGCTATGTTTGGTCACCTTCAACATCACTAAATACATCAACGGGATCAACGGTTACTGCCACACCTAATTCCCAGATTGTATATACTGTGACTGGCACAACAGCTTCAAATTGCCAAGCTACCGGACAAATAACTATCAATGCAACGGCGCTAGACGCAGGGGCAGTTGAAAGTTCATCTACAAGTTCAGCGAATGAAGCTATTTGTATTGGAGCCACACCTTCGGTAATGCAACCGGCTGGGGCTTCGACTCCCACAGGTGGCTCAGGAACGTATACATATCAGTGGCAAAGGAGTAGAGATAATATTACTTGGACTGACATTACTGCGGCAAATAATAATTCGTTTTCAAATACTACTTACACAACAAATTCATCCTTTGACTCTTTATATGTTCCAAGATTCTATAGACGAAAAGCTATCGATATGGGAATTGAGGCTTTTTCAAACTCTATAAATATTTCTATAAAACTCAATCCAACAATTGTTGCGACGACAGACAAGGTCAATGTCCCTACGGGAGGTAATGTGACATTAAGCGCTACGGGAGGTGCAAATGCAAATTCTTACACATGGTATAAGCAAGGAACTCAAATTGGGACTGCACAATCATTTTCAATAGCGGTGCCTTTGAGTTCGAGATATGTTGTTTACGGAGTTGGGGCAAATAGCTGCGGAGATTCAAGTTCTGTGAGCATTTCTGCCGTGCCATTAACTCCTGGAAGTATAGGGGTAGATCAGTCTATGTGTATTAATGGAACACCCCAGACCATTAACAATATAACCACTGCGAGTGGTGGTAGTGGCACCTACACCTACAAATGGTGGAAGACCACGGATTTATCCACAGCATTTACAGAGATATCTGGAGCAACACAAACGTCATATACACCCACAGGAGTAACCACAACGACTTATTACAAACGTCAAGTCGTTGATTCCGATATAACTGATGAAACTGGCGTTGTAACCGTGACTGTAGTTCCGAATCCAACAGTTGACATAACTACAGGGAACCGCTACATGCCGCCAGGTGGGTCAATTACATTGAATGCTACGGGTGCATCGACATATTCATGGTCCCCAACTGTCGTGAGTCAAAATGCATCTAATAGCCAAGTTCTGGTAAATGGAGCTGGAGCTGGAACGACCAACTTTACTGCTCAAGGAACAGATATTAACGGGTGTATAGGTAGTGACACAATAAATATTACTGTTCGAAATATCACTACTGGAACCATAGGGACTAATGAAACGATTTGTGAGGGAACAATTCCGGCGACAATGTCAGGACCGGCATCTACAGGCGGTAGTGGTATATTCACGTATCAATGGCAGAATTCTACCGATAACGCGACTTGGTCTGACCTAACCGGAGAGGTGTCTGAAAATCTTGTATTTAGTTCTACGTACAGCGCCACAACTTATTTTAGAAGAAAGACCATTGATCAGTCTATTGAAGCCCTTTCAAATACAATAACACTATCCGCGAGTCCTAAACCAACATTGACAATCTCTACAAATACTGGGGGAAATAATTTATGTGCTGGAGCTGATATGATATTGACAGTTCAAGGTGCGACTACATATACTTGGACTCAAGGGTCAACTGCTCTTGGAACTAATCAGTCAATAACGGTTTCACCATCCACTACGACTACCTATAGCGTTATTGGAACTTCTTCTCAAGGTTGCATTTCGGATGCCACGACAATCTCTATTTCTGTGACTCCCGCGCCGGTTGTACTGGCGGCTACAGATTATTCTCAGATCCCCCCTGGTGCAACTGTAAATCTTAGTGCTACTGGAGCCAATACTTACTCATGGACTCCAACAAATGGTTTAAGTACTTCTACTGGATCGGCAGTCACCGCCACTCCAGCTTCTACGACAAGGTATATTGTTACAGGTACCAATGCAGATGGGTGTAGTGATACTATATCACAGCTTATTAAAGTGGTACCCTTAGATGGTGGTTCGATTACAACAACTAAAAGTGTGTGTTCAGGAGATTTCGCTGGTTCTATTCAGGAGACTGCTTCTAGTGATGGGGGGACTGGTGCTGCCTATACTTATGAGTGGGAAAAGAGCTCAGACAATATTAATTGGACCGTAATTCCAAATACAAATTCTGTTTCATCAAATTTGAATGAGGTGGTTACTCAGACAACATATTTTAGAAGAAAAACAACCAACTTTACTGTTTCAGCGTATTCTAATATATGCACGGTTCAGCCACTGGGATTACCTACTGTTGTTGTCACCACAGATAAATCAACGGTGCCTCGAGGAGGCCAAGTGACTTTCTCTGCGGCAGGTGCTGTCACTTACGATTTGAAGTTAAATAGTGCTGTAATCGCCACGGTATTCCCATACCAAACTCAAGTATTTAATACGTCAACATACTCCTTGGAAGGAACTGATGCAAATGGTTGTTTGGATACAGGACAAGTTGTGGTCACTGTTCAATCTATATTACCAGGATCAATTGGCCCAGGCCAGACAGACTGCGAGGGAAGCACATTTAATGCTGTTCAAAATCTTGTGTCTCCAACAGGGGGAAGTGGAGTTTATTCTTACCAGTGGGAATCTTCATCAGATGGTTCGAACTATACGGTAATTGCGAGCACAAACTCTCTTAATTATAGTCCTGGAATTCTTGGGCAAACGACTTATTACCGCCGTAGAGTTTTTGATTCAGGGATGGATACCGTAAGTGCTTTTGTTGGTTTAACTGTTAATTCAGACCCACAGGTAAATGCTGTTACTGCCACTAAAACCGTTCCTCCTGGTGCCTCGATAACATTAAATGGCACGGGAGCTGTTACATACCTTTGGACAGGTGCTCAAAGTAGTAACCTAAGTTCAACAACGGGCTCTCCTGTTACTGCACTGATAAATACTTCAACGTCTTATATAGTTACGGGAACGGATGCAAATGGATGTCAGGATACCGGTAAGGTTTCAATTATTGTGGTGCCGATTAATCCCGGCAGTACCGATGGTACCGTAACAGTATGCTATGGTGAAGTCCCTCCTCAAATTTTCTCAACTGCTCTTGCAAGCGGAGGGTCAGAAAACTTCTCCTATGAGTGGGAGACTAGCTCGGATGGAATTACTTGGACTTTGATAAGTGGTGCAAATGGAACTAATTATACCCCGGTAAACAAAGCATTTGCTACGGTATTCTACAGAAGAATTGCAGTGAATCTTGGAGTTAGAGAAGCCACAAATGCAGCGACAATAACAACTTTAAATCGTCCTTCTATAACAGGATCAACTAACCTTCCGGTTCTTCCTCCTGGCGCATCAGCAATTCTTACGGCTCAAGGTGTAAACGCCCAGGGATCTTATGACTGGAGTGTTAATGCCTCTAGCATTGGAACCACTACCACATTAACTGTTACTCCTTCAAATACTACAGATTATATCCTTACAGGTACTGATGCCAATGGCTGTAGTAATACGGATACAGTAAGGATTACTGTTATTCCACTTAATGGTGGCGTGATCTCGGCTATACCGGCTTCTCTTTGTGAAGGAGAGGCGGTTGATTCTATTGTTTCTGTTGCTTTAGCGTCAGGAGGTTCAGGGGTCTATGCATATACTTGGGAAGAAAGTAACGATAATGCAAACTGGACTCAAATCCCAAATCAATTCGGTGCTAAACTTTATTTTGCTCCTGTTATCACTCAGACGAAATATTTTAGAAGATTAACGACTGATAACTCGATCATAGCATACTCAAATATTATATCGGTAACGATGAACAACAATCCACTTGTTCAGGCAAATACACTATCTGGAAGATATTTGCCATTTGGTGCTCAAGTGACTTTGGAGGGAACTCAAGGTTTAGTTACTTATGCATGGAGCCCTACAAATGTATTAAATAGTACAAATTCTCGTATTACAAATGGTGCTCTAAATTCTACTACAATATTTACTTTAGATGCAATTGATGCCAATGGTTGTTCCGGTCAAGACACTATTAAAATATTTGCACGCACACTTAACTCAGGGACCGTTGGGACGGACCAAATAATATGTGCTAATGAGCAACCAAGTCAATTTACATCAATCACTGCTGCAAGTGGAGGATCAGAGACATTCACATACAAATGGCAAGACAGTGTTGTGACAGGTACTTGGATTGATATTACTGGCGCTGTGGCTTTGTCATATTCTCCAGGTCCGGTGGCGGAAACCAAGTTTTACAGACGAGTAGTCATTGATAATTTAATGGAAAAGGCTTCCAACATTATCACAATTACTGTAGCATCAAACCCTGTCGCTGTAAATACATCAGATACATCTGTTTGTCAAAGCTCAGATCCAATTAATTTATCTGATATGGCGACGGCAGCTCCTGGCCATTCATTGTTCTGGTATACAAGTTTGAGTGGAGGCACAGGATCCTCTACGACGCCAGTTTATAACCCGGTTGCTGTGGGTACAACAGATTATTATGTTACTCAAAAGAACAATAGTACAGGTTGTGAGAGTGTGCGCACTAGGGTTACTATGGAAACAAGTGTTCTCCCATCCGCTCCATCTGCTACTACAACTGTGTATTATTGTGCAGGGGCTCCGAATGCTACGGCTTTATCTGCGACACCAAATGTTGGAACTAATACGATTTTCTGGTATGATTCTGATGGTATAACAAGGTTAGCCAATGCGCCGGTTCCAAATACTTCAACATCAGGAACTAAGAAATATTATGCGACAGAATATAACGCAACTTCGGAGTGTGAAAGTTCCCCTGTTGAAATATCAGTAATAACATACAAGCCAGCAGCTACGGCTGTAATTGGCAATGCTGTGAGCTGTTTTGGAGGATTAGACGGAGAGTTAAGCGGTTCTGGAAGTGCAGGCCTAACACCATATAATTTTGCTTGGAGGAATTCAGCTGGCGCCCTTGTTGGAAGTCAAGCGTATATTGCTGGATTGGGTACGGATAATTATGTCTTACGAGTTTCTGATGCACGTGGTTGTGCTGATAGTACTGGAATAACTCTCTCTGAACCTACGGCCTTAACTATATCTCATACTAAGCAAGACCCTCAATGTTATGGAGATAATGGTTCAATTACTATTACCTCAACGGGCGGTACTCCTCCTTATAATTACTCATTTGATAATGGTGTAGCATTTCAAACATCAAATACAAAATCATTGCCATTTGGTCAATATCGCTTGAAAGTGAGAGATGCAAATGGTTGCGAAATTACTGATCCTTCAAATCCAGTTCAACTAAGTCAGACTACTGCTATTGCCGCTACACTCACCGAAGTTCCAGTATCCTGTAAGGATGGTTCTGACGGGAAGGTTATTGCTGTAGCTTCTGGTGGATCTCCAGGAGTAGGAGGATATCAATATCAGTGGAACGATCAAAACCTTCAGGCGAATGATACGGCAAGCGGATTGGAAGATGGTTTTTATACAGTAGCTATTTCTGATGAATTTGGTTGTCAGCGGTCTTTTGGAATGACTCTCACAGAGCCTGATGCTGCAATAGTCACTTCAATAACCTCTAATAATTTAGAATGCTTTGAGTCTGGAGATGGATTGATTGATATTATTGCTCAGGGGGGAAATACTCTTACATATAGTATTGATAATGGCGTCACGTATAATGCTAATTCGTTATTCACGGAATTGGATGCTGGTTCCTATGTGGTAGCTGCGTTAGACTCCAAAGGGTGTAATGTGACATATCAAGCGATCCGCCAGATCACTTTAACTGAACCTAATCGTATTGAGGTCCAGAGTATTTCTGTAGATTCTGCTTCATGTCATGGTTATAATGATGCACAGGTTCAAATTTTCGCTACCGGTGGAACGCAGAAGAAGTATTCAATAAATGGAGGTACAATATTTAATTCTACAGGAATATTCTCCAATCTAACTGAGGGATACTATAATTCAGTAGTTACGGATTCGAATAACTGTCCTGCAACATACGACCCAGGAGTGGCATCTTCAGGCTCAATTGGCGCACCGGATGTTCTAAATATGAGCGGAGTCACTAAAACTGATTTGAGCTGTAAAAATTCTGGTGACGGATCAATTACCATAACAGCTTCAGGCGGCACAAATAGAAAATATAGCCTAGATGGAGGTCTAAATTACCAGAGCTCACCTGTCTTTAATGGGCTAAATGCAGGAAGCTATACAATTACACTTTCCGACATAAATAGTTGTCCCCCAACTTACGCGACGTCAAGAGTTGTTATTATTTCGGAACCTGATGAAGTTGTTGTGTCTAGTGTTGTTAATATTGAGCCTTCCTGTAATGGATCAAATGATGGAAGCATAACTATTAATGCTTCAGGCGGTAATGTTCTTTCTTACAGCATTAACAATGGTCAGAATTATCAATCTGCGGGTTATTTCCCAACGCTGTCAGCTGGAAATTATCAGATTGTTGTTTCTGACTCTAAATCTTGCCAGCCCAATTATAATAATCTTACTAGCAGATCAATCTTACTCACTGAGCCAGATTCTGCAATTGTTCAAGATATAATTGTTGAAGTAGTATCATGCAATGATGCTGCAGATGGCGTAATAGATATCATCGCCGGTGGTGGAAATCAATTGGAATATAGTATTACTAATGGCGCTATATATACAAATACTTCAATGTTCATAGGTCTTGATGAGGGGCAATATCAGACAAAGGTTAGAGATTCTAAGAATTGTCAAATCACTTATATCCCGAATAGAATAGTAATAATTACCGAACCGGATTCTTTATATATTGACTCTATTAATTCAGATAATGTCACATGTAAAGACTTTGGTAATGGAATTATAGAGGTGTATGCATCTGGTGGAAATGCTCCTATTCAATATTCGATTGACAAAACGAAGTCATCAACTTATGTTCAAACAAATTTATTTGATCCACTTGACCCTGGCGTATATCAAGTAGGAATTCGAGATGGAAATTCCTGCCCATCTTATAGTATCGGAAATACTACGATGACACTTACAGAACCAGATTCTTTGACCGTTAATTCATATCAAAAAAAGGTTGTTACCTGTTATAATTTTAATGATGGAGTTGTTCAACTTAATGTCACTGGAGGAAATGCTCCAATTTCATATGAACTAATTGGAGACACAATAAGTTTGACCCAAAGTCAGCAGATATTTACTGGCTTGGCAGCTAGCACATATGTGATTAATGTCATAGATTCTTTCTCTTGCCCGGTAAGGTTTGCAAATGGAATAAGTCAAGCTGTTAAAATTGATGAGCCCGATCCAATAGTTGTTCGTGAGATTAATCCAACAAATATTACATGTAATAATTTCAATGACGGAGAAATTGAAATACTTGCAACAGGAGGAAATGCTCCATTAGATTTTTCTATAGACTTAGGAACAAATTATTTCTTAACGAATGACTTTAACAATCTTATTGCAGGGATCTATAATATTAATGTTACAGATTCAAATAACTGTCCTATCGTTCAGACATCTCAATCTGTGGATTCTATGAGTACCATAATAATTAACCCGCTTCCAATCCAGGCGTCAAGTGCGGTGACCAATAACCTTTGTCAAGGGGATGAATTAGGCGCCATTAATATGGCGATCACTGGAGGTACTGTCGACACAATTACCGACTATATTGTTACTTGGACAGATGTAAACAATAATATTGTTGGTTTTGGAATTCCAATTGACTCATTGGCAGCAGGAACTTATATTTCAACAATTGAGGATAATAATTTATGCTTAACATCAATATCAACAAAAATCACTCATCCCGATTCTTTGATTGTGAGTTCAATTGTTTATCAGGATTTGACATGTTACAGATCAATTGACGGTGAAATTAATATTGCTGCATATGGAGGAGTAGGACCGCTGTATTCGATTGACTCGGGTCAAACATATACCTCGACTGGTGCATTTACGGGGCTAGATACAGGCCTCTATTATGTAAGTATCACAGATGTGAATTCATGCACTTCATATCCTTCAGGAATTACTCAAATTGAGCTGACTCAGCCTGATTCATTCTATGTGGATGTAGTTACTGTAGAGGATGTGGGTTGCTTTGGAGAAAATACAGGCACAATAGAAATCACGGCAAGTGGAGGTAATTTACTGTCGTATTCAATTAATGGAGGAATCACACTGGCTGATTCTGCTTATTTCGATAGCTTATATGCGGGGACTTATATCGTTCAGGTAGTAGATTCCGCGGGCTGTCAGGGCACAAACTCTAGTAATAATTCTGTAAATGTTCTTGAGCCACCGCTACTTCAAGCATCTGCTACTACCATCGTTGGGGTCAAATGCGAACTAGACACAAATGGCCAAGCGACGATAACCCCAACTGGAGGAGTTGCTCCGTATCAAATAATTTGGGAATCCTATGATTCAACTTTTAGTGTTACAGGGCTCAATGGTTTTGAACATATTTATACTGTGGCTGACTCAAACTTCTGTTTATATGAAGGACTAGTAAAAATACCAACTACGGATGCAGATTGTGACTCGATACCTGATGCAACTGATGGAATTAACGAGGATACTGATAATGATGGGATAATGAATTACCGAGATACAGATTCAGACGGAGATCAGCTACCTGACTATTTAGAAATTGACGCTAATAGGGACGGTAGACCTGCTTATGGAGAAACAAACCGAGATAAGTATGACAATTGTGACTCAGCTGATGAAGCGGGTTTAGGATTACTAATCCCGAACTTTTTAGATCCCGAAGCTTGTGATACAGTTTTATACATCCCAGGTGTATTTACTCCTAATGGTGATGGTAAAAATGATAAGCTCGTCTTCCCTGGAATAAAATCCTATAACATGTCTACTTTGACAGTATTCAATAGAAACGGGGAAATAGTTTTCCAGAAGTCCCCTTATGATAATAGTTTTGATGGAACATCATCAAGAACAGTATTCTTGAATAATAATCGTGATAATTATCTTCCAACTGGAACATATTTTTATACACTGATAATTGATGATCTTTTGACAGAATTCCCAGATCAGGCTCGAATGCAGGGTTATATATATATTCAGAGATGAAGAAGTCGGCCTTAAATATTTTAATATTAATTTTTCTGGTAATTCAGAAAGGCCTTTTTGCGCAGGAGAATCCTGCTCAAAGCTCATATGCATTCAATCCTTTAATTTTATCACCCTCATTTGCTGGGTTAAATACAGGAACTCTTTCCTTTCTTCAAGATTTTCAGTTTATGGGAATAAAAGGAGCTCCAAAAACTACTATAACTACTTTTGATTATGGTTTAGTCGATTTAAATTTGGGCTTGGCATTGGATATATCGAATGATAAAATTGGTCCAATATCAAATTCGATTGTTAGATTGAGTACTGCATATCATCTAAAAGTTGGAAGAGGAGAAACTTTTTCCTTCGGGATGCGTCATAATTTTTTTAATATTAATGTAGATCTTGCAGGTGAACGTAGAATTGATCAAGACGATATAACTGTTAATGAGAATACAATTTCAGCATTCAATTATAACCTGGATCTTTCGGGATTATATTATTCGAGAAAAACTTATGTGGGCGCAACAATTTTAAATACAATTAGAGGGCGATTCTTGGATAGTAATTGGACGGCAAGAAGTTTTAATGTGTTTTTAGGATCGGAATATCAATATTCTCGTAATATTAGGTTTGCATATAGCGGTGCATTAATTGTTGAAGAGGGGTCTCCAAATACATTTAATCTTTATGGTCAGTATTTTATTACTCCAAATTTGAGAGTTGGAATTCACAGTCACGCCAGGCTTATTGGCTTTAATACGATTTTTGAAGCAAAGGGATTTAGAATATTTTACAAGTACTCGTATCCCAGAATTAAAGGGTTTCGCAGTTATTCCAATTCAGTAGGTTTATCTTTTGACTTTATTAATGAACAAACAAAAATTGAAACACCTATATTTTTCCTTAATTAGCACGCTTTTGGTGTTCATGAATTCTGAGGTCACTTATGGCCAAGAATTTCCTGACTACTTGCGCTCAAACTATGTATCTACAGCCCTAATAGATACTAAAGGTGATGATTTTGGTCTTGCTCCAATGACTAAAGGTTATTTTGTTTTTTGTTCCAATGGAAGAACTGGATTGGGAAGAATTTTACGTGAACCAAAAATCGATTTGTTCTTATATGATTTAAAGAAAAATGAGATCTCTCTTTTTGACAAGTCAGGATTATGTGACCTTGATGATCATAGAAATAATATTGGTTCGGTAAGCTTCACATCAGATTTAAAAACATTATTTATTAGTCGTAATAGGTTTCAAAAAAATTACAACGGTATTGTTCCTTTTGAATTGATGCAAGTAGATATCTTAGAAGAAACTTCAGAATGTAGCACGTTACCATTTGTGAATCCAGATTATAGTTATCAGCAACCATTTTTTGATAGCAGGCAAAGTGTTTTGTATTACATTTCAAATGTTCCTGGAGGAAAAGGAGGATTTGATGTTTATGCTGCTAAGAGATATGCTGACCATACATGGAGTCTTCCGGTTAATGTCGAAAGTGTCAATACTAGTGAGGATGAACTTTTCCCAACTACCGATTTTGATGGAAACATGTTTTTTTCTCGCCGCACAGAAAATATGGGCTTGGATATATTTTGTTTGATCAAAGAAACAACCTTTCCCGAAAGACTTCCAGGCCCGTTCAATACTGAGGGTGATGACTTTAACTTTGTTGTTATAGATTCTAAAAACATTGTAATGTCTAGAGTTACAAAAAGAAATAAAAGTTCTGATATTCTCTTATTTTCTATTTTCTTGTGAAAAAAGGGGTAATTCTATTATTGCTTTTAGCAGTCCTGTCGAATTGCTCAAATGAATATGTTGGAATTGATGCATTAGATATATCCATTGGACCAGATATTAATTTCCCTTTAGGTACGGTAGATATGACATTGGGCAATGTTGTTGGGAATTTGGGGATGGAGACACAAAGTGATTCTACCGGCATATACCTAGAAACCCGTTTAGATTCTGTAGCGACAATATATGCAGATAGTCTTTTCCCGGAAATCCCTGTTGCTGCTATTGTTGATTCTTTCGGAATTGGCACAGTTCAATTGCCCCAATTTCAGCTCCAAAATGGTATGTCTCTGAGTCAATTTGGCAATGCCGCAGGCGGAGCAACTGCAGCATTGGTTGCTAGTCTAAATGGGACCACTCAACCCTTTCCTGCTCTCGGCCCTTCAAGTGGAGGTACTTATCCAACATTGGGCAGTTCCCCAGTATGCGAAGCTTTATTGACAAGTGGTTCGGCAACCCTCCAGATTACGAATAACTGGCCAGTTCCTGTAAGTATAAATGTTATTCTTTATGACGCTACAAACGGGGCAGTTGTAACAAGCTTTCAGTTTACTAATGTTCAATCTGGATCGTCTCAAAGCCAAACAAAATCGCTCGTAGGTAAAACGATATCAGGGAATCTACTTTATGATGTGGTTTCAGTAAGCACCCCAGGATCATCAGGAGCATCGGTATATATAAATACTTCGGAAGAAGTGATAATGAATATGTCAATGTCTGGCTTAGAGGCTGAGTCTGGAAGCGTTTATTTCCCTACAAGTGAGTTAAATACCTCTTCAGATTACATGATTTTCCCCATGCCTTCTGGCGTTCAGTTGTCAAAAATACTTGTGGAAAGTGCCAACTTGGTTTATAAAATTAATAGCCCAATTCAAAGTGTTGTAACTACAGAATTAACTATGCCAAATTCAAATGATGGTTTTGGGGAGTATTCAGTACAAATTAATTCAGGTCCTTTATTAGCAGATACTGGAACACTAGTAATGACTAATGTGGAGTTAGATCTTACTACAAACCCTAACTTATCATATAATAGCCTGGGTTATATTGTACATTCATTTTTAGCTGATATCAGTAACTGTATTGAATTTGATGAATCTGAGAATTTGACTTTTGAATTTTCTATTCGGGACATGAAATTAAAAGGAATTGAAGGGTTTCTAGGCCAATTTTCTATTGAAGACTCTTCCTCTCTTTCAATTGATTCCATAGGTGATTTAAAATTTGATTATTTGAGTTTTTATGAGCCAGAAATTGATTTAGAGATAACAAACGGACTTGGCATACCGATGTTTTTTAGTCTTGATCTAGAAAGTGAAAATCAATTCGGAAAATATTATGAAAGTGTCTCAAATTTTCCAGTAGCATATCCAGCGGACTATATTTTCCCGCTAGATCGTCAATCAACTATGGAAATTCGCCCCAATAAGAATGATCCTTTTATTTCCCTGCCAAATAATACTTTAAACTTCAAATTTGGTGCTGATATCGCTTCAACATTCCAACAAAACCCATATGAAAATTTTATTTATAAAGGTGAAGACCTAAATGCGAATGTCATCCTAAGGCAGAAAAGTAATATTGCCCTTAGTAAGTTAGTTATTTCAGATACTATAGACCTTGGAGGCCCTATGGACACCACTGGATTTTATCGATTAGACTCTCTATTCATTAATATTTCATACTCCAATAACCTTGGTATGGAGATGGCGACTACTTTAGATTTTCTTGATTCTGCGGATAGTATAGTGATGACTAAACCAATGTCTTTACTTGATGGAATTGGGGAAGCTAAAATTGGATTAAGCAAGATAGAAATTGGGGAGCTTTCAAAAGTCTCAAAAATATCAATTGGACTAAAGCTAAGTACGGTTGGATTACCAGAATCAGTTACGTTATTCCCTGATAGTTCCATTCTTATGAATTTGAGTTTAGGAGGTAAATTAAAGGTGAAGATTATATAGTGCTATGAGAATTTTAATGCTTCTATTATTTGTCTTGATAATTAATCCTGAAAATGGATATTGTCAAAATGCATCAGGTGAATATTTATCGCCTTCAATGCGATTTGGGAGCTATCCAGCGGCTATTGATCAACCAATTTTCGCGGTGGAAGTAGGAGTTTTAGATTTGGGAGTAAATTTGAATTTTACTGCCGGGGATCTTTTAAAAGGCAATCAAACTGATAACTTGAGGCGTCTATCTCAAAATCGGGATTACATTATACTCCGAGACAACCTTACCTCTAATTTATTTGCTGTTACGATCGGAAAAAAAAATTACCACAGTGTATTTGGGATAGGATTAAGGCAAGTCGGGGATTTAAGTGTTGATCGAAATTTGATTCAAATAGCAACGGTCGGATTTCCAGTCAATAGTGAAGGTAGTTATCTAAATATCAATGATGGAGTAAATGCGCGTGCTGATTTATATTCTAGTGTATTTTTTGGAATATCAAAGAAACTTGGGAAAAATTCTGTTGGCTTGAGAGTGAATTATAATAGTTTAATAATAGGAACATCTTTTGAGACAGATGAATTTAATTTTAGGCGAGTGAGCACTGCTGATACAAATTACATTGGGCTTAAGTATAAAGCTGGATTGCAGTCTTACGGGTTTCAATATTATCCCCAGCTACTCTTAGGTGACATCTCAGGAGTCCCCCTGATAAGTTCAAAAGGAAGATTAAGTATTGATATTGGATTCGAACAGCAGTTAAAAGAATATTTCAGATTCGGCATGAGTTTTAAGAATGTCTGGCTGAATAGAAATTTTGGACCTATTACACGTCAAACTTGGTCTGGTGACGCCTCATTTTCAGGCGCGGATTATGTAATTGGTATTGATAGTATGTCGAGTGTTGTTAGTGACATAGTAAATTATGATGCAAATAGTTTTCTTCCCGTAGTTAGCTCTGAAGATAGCGAGTATATAATTTCCGCACCTACTTCGATGAAAGTATATTTTACGACTCGATTAAATAGTCAATCAAAATTAATAGTTTCTAATAATGTCACTTGGCATCCTAATCGACAAGACTACACACTGACGGGATTTGTCTATAATAAACCGAACAAAATATTACATATTGGATATGGGATTAATTGGTGGATGAATTATAATATTATTGATCTAAATCTAGCCGCAAAAATCCTTTTTAGTCCATATTCACGATTCTCAATTGGATTCAATAATCCATTAAATATTCCCAGGTTCAATGGGGGGATTAGTGTTCTGGAGGGATTTTCAGGAGCGAATGTATTTATAGGTTTGAGTTTCGGAAAATATGTTGAAAAAGATTTTTAGCCTTCTCTTACTTTCCTGCCTGAGCCATCAAATATCTTCTCAAGTTATTATGGAGAGCTTGAGCTCTGTGAAAGCTAATAATAATTTTGATTTTGAAATAAGAGGTTCTTTAGATAGGAAAATGGATTTATTCGTTTTACGAGTGAATCCCGACAGTGCCGAAAACTTTGTAGTTTTTATACGTACTCAGAAAGTCCTAGATGCTTTTTACAATTACCTTCTTTGCTTTCGATACAGATGTTTCAAAGATGATCAACCAATTTTTTTTCAAGGCCAAGAGGCATTGATGTATGATTACCCCACAAAGATCTACATGGATAGTAAAGGAAACCAGTACTTTAGCAGAAGGAACTTAATTGGTCTTTTAAAGACTATGGATAAAAACAAAAAAATACTAGCCCTCCCCAAAAAATTTCATAAGCGTAAAAAATATTTTTTTCACTGATTTCGATGAATTACAAATACATACTTGACCAATATTACAGTTTGCACACTGTATCGTTATCTAAATTGAAGGAAGCGGATGAATTTAATCGATATGTTTTATTCGTTCTTTCGGAACCTTTAGAGTTTAGAAAAAAGCATACTGAAACCCTGAAAATTATTTTTAAGGAGTTTAACTCTTCTAAAACCTCATTTGATGGTTTTTGGAAAGAGTTGTTAAAAATGGAATCGGCTGAACTAGAGGAGCGCGATATTTTTAAATCAAAATTGTCTGTATTAGATAACCCAGTTGATTTAGTAGAGCACTTACTCAATTTTAGCTTTCAAGATTTAAGGACTTTTGTTTATCGAAAATTCCTACCAAGTTCAAAGTTGAAATATGTGGAATTAGTTGAAAATGCAGAGGTTTATTTTGATAAATACGGAATGCCAGCAGTTATCTCTGATTTAAATATCAAAAATTCAGGAATGCAGAAATTACTTTCTGCTGGATATTTTTTGTTAAAAAACAAGAGCAAGCTTACACTCCACAAGTCAATCACAAGTGATAAGCTTTTTTGTTTGTGGCTATTGCTAGTCCTTTCTGACAAGGATGATCCGGTAAGAACTTATATCATCCGACGTAGTAATATTGAAAATTATCGATCTTTTAGGAACTTCGTTAAATCAAAAGGCGGAGTGTCCTGGACTTATAAGTATATTAACGGGGAATTAAGTTTTGCAAAATTATCGAAAGGATAAATTTTTTCAATTACTTTTGGTTTAAATTAAAATGCTATGAAAAAATTATTTGTTTACATTTTCTTATCAGTTTCATTTGTTTCTTACAGTCAAGAAGTCACAACTTTAACAACTGATTCTGTTGCTGCTGTTTCTGACACTGCTGACTCTAGTCAAGCTTTAGAAGCTCTCGAGGCTGCTGGAATGCCAATGACTGCCGATGATCCATCAGAGGATGGCGATACTGACGCTCCGAATGCGCTCGACGATCTAAATAATGCTGTAGAAGATGAAAATATTGAATCGACGACGGCTGATGCTGACGCGCCTGAAAATCCTGATGTAAAAGAAGCAATTGACCCTTCAGGGCCAGCTCTTGTAATCGGTCTTGGTATTCTTCCTACCCATCAGGATATTGCAAAAGATAACATCGCAATGCCATTGAGATTTTCTGTTGGCGCTGACAATTTATTTTCTGGATTTGGAGTAATTCTTCTCTATGAGAGAGGAGCAGCTACAAATGGACCATATGTAGATAATGACGGCGAATTGGTGGATAATTATGCTAGATTTACTTTGGGGCCAACCTATCGTATCAATAAACTAAGAATTGCAGCAGCAATGGATTTATTTGGCCCAAAAGGGTTTTTCCTCGCCTCAGGTGCTGATGACGGCGTTATTGGAACTGGCAGAAAATTTATCGGTGTATCATATGATGTTTTCAAAGGATTATATGTTGGCCTAGATTACTCGGCTTATGCAGGGTTAGGAGTTATGATTAATTACTCAATTCCTCTAGGCGAGTTATAAAAAAATAGACTGAAATTTTTTAAACAAAAACAGCTCCCTAAAAGGAGCTGTTTTTGTTTAAAAAATTTTAACATTGAATCTATTTGTGCTGTAACATTATAGATTCAATGTTACGTGCATTATCTATCGTACCTTTGCATTCCCTTTTAAATAAGACAAAAAAATATGAACGTTTCTCATAATATTGACTCACAAAACAATGGTGTTTTGACAGTAGAAATCGAGCAAAGTGATTTTGCCGGGAAAGTTGAAAAGGCTCTATTAGATTACCGCAAACGCGCAAATATTCCAGGGTTTAGAATTGGAATGGCTCCTATGGGCATGATAAAGAAGCAATATGAGGCATCAGTTCGAACTGATGAAGTAAATAAATTGCTACAAGATGGTCTTTTCAATTATCTCGATAGTGAAAAATTGGAAATTTTAGGACAGCCATTGCCAATACCAAATACTGTTGATTTTTCAAATACTAAGTTTCAGGTAGAATTTGAAATTGGTGTAGCTCCGCAATTTAATTTGGATATAAGTGAGAAGACTAAACTTCCTTATAATCAAATTAAGATCGAGCAAAGTACAATCGATGAAGAAATGTCCAATCTTCAGAATCGATTTGGAAAAATGAGTGAGGTTGAAATAGTCGGAGAACAGGATGTTTTGTTTGGTGACTTTATTGAAGTAGATAAGCGAGGGAATACTTTGGAGAATGGTTTAGTAAAAGAGGGACGACTTGGTGTGAAATCTATATCGGACAGAAGATTAAAGAAATCTGCACTGCTATTAAAAAAAGGGGATGCAATTTTATTCAGTGCTTCCAAATCATTTGAAGATGATTTTGATCTTTTACAACTTTTGGGATTGACTGAAGATGAAAAAGGAGCGACAATAGGTTTATTTAAACTTAATTTGAAGACAATCTATCATGTTGAGCCTGCGACTATTGAGAAAGATTTATTTGATAAGGTTTTTGGCCAAGATTCAATAAATACCGAAGACGAGTTCCGTAGTAAGATCCGAGAGGATATAGAGGGATTATATAAACGAGATTGTGACATTCATTTTTTTAATACCGTAACAGATCATCTTATGAAAACAAAGATGAATCTCCCAAAGGATTTCATGAAGAAATGGATTAGCCAACAGGGAGAAAACCCTCCAATCATCGCAGAGATTGATGAGCAATGGCCACAGACTGAAAAGGCAATGCGTTGGCAATTAATCGAAGGTAAGTTGCAAAGAGAACATCATCTTCATGTTGAGAAGGAAGAATTAGTGGCTTTTGCTGTAAAGATGGTCAAGTCAAGAATGTCTCAATATGGGCAAATGATGGATGATCAAGAAGTTGAAAAATTAGCATTGAATGTTTTAGAAAATCGCGAGCAAGCAGAACAGCTTTCCGAGCAACTTCTTCAAGATAAAATGTTAGAATTTTTCAAAGAGTCTTTTTCTTTGAAGTTAGTGGACATTACATATGCTAATTTCCTTAAATTGGTAAAAAAAGGTAAAAAATAAAAGAGATTAATATGGATTTAGGAAAAGAATTTAGCAAGTTTGCAACTCTTGACAAAGGCATAAACAGCATGCATTTGCAGGACTATGTGCAGAGTTCATTAACACCTTATATTATTGAAGAGCGTTCTTTGAACGTGGCTCAAATGGATGTTTTCTCACGATTGATGATGGACCGTATAATATTTTTAGGCACAGGCATTAATGACCAGGTTGCGAATATTGTTCAGGCACAACTTCTTTTTTTAGAATCGGCGGATAGTAAAAAAGATATTCAAATTTATATGAATAGTCCTGGTGGATCTGTTCATGCGGGACTAGGGATTTATGACACTATGCAAGTTGTCACTCCTGATGTTGCTACAATATGTACAGGAATGGCAGCGTCTATGGGGGCTGTTCTTTTGTGCGCAGGAGCAAAAGGGAAGCGATCTGCATTAAAGCACTCAAGGGTGATGATACATCAACCAATGGGTGGGGCTCAAGGTCAAGCAAGTGACATGGAAATCACTCTACAGGAAATTTTAAAGCTGAAAAAGGAATTATATGACATTATAGCCAGCCACTCGGGTCAGCCGTTTGATAAGGTAGAAATCGATTCAGATAGAGACTATTGGATGACATCCAGCCAAGCCAAAGAATATGGCATGATTGATGAAATTCTTGAAGGTAAAAGGACCACCTGATGGCAGATGTTTCTCAATGTTCTTTCTGCGGTAGGCCAAAGTCTGATGCTGGCCTTTTAATAGCTGGTCTCGATGCTCATATATGTGAATCTTGTATAGAGCAAGCTCATGAAATTGTTCTTGAAGAGGGTAGAGAAACAACAATTGAAAAGGAGGAAATTCTTAAGTCTCCAAAGCCTAAAGAAATATGTGCTCATTTGGATAAGTATGTAATAGGCCAAGAGGATGCAAAAAGACATTTGAGTGTTGCTGTTTACAATCACTATAAGCGAGTACTAAAAGGAAAAGTCGATGATTTCGAAATCGAGAAATCGAATGTCATCCTAGTAGGAGAGACAGGAACAGGTAAAACATTACTAGCTCGAACTATTGCTAGAATCCTTAATGTGCCTTTTGCGATCGTAGATGCTACTATTTTAACAGAGGCAGGTTATGTTGGCGAAGATGTAGAGAGTATTCTAACTAGACTTCTTCAAGCTGCAGATTATAATGTTCAGGCAGCAGAAAAAGGAATAATTTTTATTGATGAAATTGATAAGATTTCTCGAAAGAGCGATAACCCATCAATAACGCGAGATGTTTCAGGTGAAGGGGTTCAACAGGCTTTATTGAAACTATTAGAAGGCACAAAAGTCAATGTTCCTCCTAAAGGTGGACGTAAGCATCCGGATCAGAAATTTGTTGAAGTTGATACTAGCAATATTTTATTTGTAGCTGGAGGTGCTTTTGACGGTATTGAAAAGCATATTGCTAGGAGATTAAATACTCAAATAGTAGGATATGGTGGATCAATAATGCGAAGCGACATAGATCCACAAAATTTCTTATCTGCGATTGCACCGCAAGATTTAAAAGCTTTCGGTTTAATACCAGAACTTATTGGTAGAATGCCAGTTTTAACATTTCTTGAACCTCTGTCACGTGAAGCTTTATTGCGAATACTTACAGAGCCAAATAATGCATTAATTAAGCAGTACACCCAATTGTTCGCAATGGATGATATCGTTTTAGAGGTAACGCCCGACGCGCTGGAGAAAATTGCAGATAAGGCATTAGAGTACAAATTAGGGGCAAGAGGTTTGCGTTCAATTTGTGAAGCAATATTGACCGATGCTATGTATAATTTACCTGAAAAAGTTGTTATTGATGTTGCTTTAGTAGAAGAAAAATTATCAAAACCGAACAACCTTAAGGCTGCGTAGATTAACTATTTTATAGGTCTTAATTCCTTTTTACGCTTGTATTGAACAAACGCGAAACTAATAGGGTGTTTATTGTCTGTTTCATGACTTTCTCGATTAAATTCTATGAAATCTTTTTTATAATCACAAAGCCAAGCGTCTCCCTCGTAAAAATGGTCTACTTCTGTTATCTCTAATTTGTCACAATATGAAATTCCTTGCTTATAGATCTCTGCACCGCCTATAAGAAATGAAACCTCATCTAGTTTACTTGCCATTTTAATGGCTTCAACTATGCTATGAACGGCTAGAATTCCTGGAGCGTCCCATTCACTATTTCGCGTAATTACAATATTTGTCCTATTGGGTAAAGGTTTGCCTATTGACTCAAAAGTTTTTCTGCCCATTATTATAGGATGTCCAGATGTCAATTTTTTAAATCGGATTAAATCTTTTGGTAAATGCCAAAGTAATGCATTTGAACCACCTATTAGTTGATTTTTGTCGTGTGCTGCTATTAATGTCAACATCGTATTAGATAGCTACAGCTCCTGGAATATGTGCGTGTGGAAAATAATCTACTAATGTAATATCCGCAAAATTTAAGTCAAACATATCGGTGACCTTGGGATTAATAATGATTCTTGGCAAAGACTTTATTTCTCTTGATATTTGAAGCTTTACTTGATCGATATGGTTTGAGTAGATATGGGCATCTCCGAGGGTATGAACGAAGTCTCCTACTTCGAGTTTAAGATCATGAGCAATTAAATGTATTAAAAGTGCGTAGGATGCAATATTAAAAGGCACGCCAAGAAAAATATCTGCACTACGTTGATATAGTTGACAACTTAATTTCCCATTTGCTATATAAAATTGGAAAAAAGCATGGCAAGGAGGGAGTGCCATTTGACCAATATATCCTGGATTCCATGCCGAGACGATATGTCGCCGTGAATCAGGGTTATTGCGCAGTTCTTGCAATACATTTTTTATCTGATCTATAGGCCCTTCAGGGCCTGGCCAACTTCTCCATTGGTGGCCATAAACGGGGCCTAGTTCTCCCCATTTTTTACTAAATTCTGAATCTTCGGATATTCTTTTTGCGAATTGACGGATATCCTCCTCGTTGTATTCCTTGGAGGCTTTAAATTTCGCAAAAGGCCAGTCGTCCCAGATCCTCACGCCATTTTGACAAAGATATTTTATGTTAGTATCTCCCTTTAAGAACCAAATTAATTCATGTAGTATACTTTTTAAGTGCAGTTTTTTTGTGGTCACTAATGGGAATCCCTCAGCAAGGTTAAATCGCATTTGATATCCAAAAACTGAAAATGTGCCAGTTCCTGTTCGGTCTTTTTTCTCGACTCCTTCGTCAAGAACGTGTTGAATTAATTGATGATATTCTTTCATAAAATTTAATAGAGTATTCCAACCAAAATAGCAGTAAATAGCGACGCTGCAGTCCCTGCTAAAAGAGCTCTAATTCCTAGTTGGCTTAGATCTTTTCTTCTATTTGGGGCAAGTGCTCCAATGCCTCCAATTTGTATTCCTATTGATGCAAAATTCGCAAATCCACATAAAATATATGTTGACAATATTTGTGCTTTTTCTGAACTTAGTTGGCCATTATTCATAAGGCCTTCCATCGAGACATATGCGTAAAATTCATTTAAAACAGTTTTCTCTCCAAGTAATTGCCCAACTGCTGCTGCATCCGCCCACGGAACTCCCATGAGCCAGGTTAATGGGGCTAATGCAAGACCAAAAATTGATTGGAGATTGAATTCGGTATAACGCCCGGATGTTGCGGATTCAAGAAATTCATTTAAACCAGTCCAGCCGCCAATCGCTCCACTGAGTAGTGCATTTATAAGTGCAATTATTGCAGTAAAAACTAAAAGCATTACTCCGACATTCACTGCCATTTTTAAGCCATCTGCGGTCCCATGTGCAATGGCTTCTAGCCAATTGCCTTGTTTTTCAATTTTAACTTCTGCTGAATCAACGAATTTTTCTGTTTCTGGCATCAGTATTTTCGCAGCTACAATTGCAGCGGGAGCGCTCATGACCGACGCTGCAAGCAAATGACGCGCAAAGAAAACTTGTCTTTCGGGGTCATCTCCTCCTAAGTAGTTTATGTATGCGGCTAAAACTGCTCCGGCAATTGTTGACATTCCGCCAGACATAAGACAAAGCAATTCTGAACGGGTCATTTTCTCGATATAGGGCTTAACAAGCAGAGGAGCTTCCGTTTGGCCGACAAATACATTAGCCGCAGCAGATAGACTCTCAGCACCTGAAAGCTTTAATGTGCGTTTCATGAACCATGCGAATACAAACACAACTCTCTGAAGTATTCCAAAATGGAATAAGAGACTTGTTATTGCACTAAAAAATATGATTGTAGGTAAAACTTGAAATGCGAAGATGTAGCCGAAACTATCTATATTTCCAACGAGATCGCCAAATAAGAATAAACTACCCTCGCGGGCAAAGCCAAGTAAAGAAACAAAACCTTTCCCAATAGAGTCAAAGCCATTAGAGATCCAATCTAGTTCAAGTATTAAAAAAGCTAATCCAAATTGAATAAGAAGCCCTTTGATAACAAGGGGCCAAGAAATCGCTTTCCTATTAGAGCTAGCCAACCATAATACTCCAAGTAAAAGGATCAAGCTTAAAATTGGCCTTAAGATTTCCATTCTATTTATTATTTAATATGTCCCGGATTCGAGCAGCAAGTTCGTAATCTTCTGACAGAATAGCCTTGTTTAATAATTCCTCTAATTTTTTCTTTGAAATAGAATTTAAATCTTCCGATTTTTCCTGATCAGGAATAACAAGGTTTTGAGATGAAGAATATCTCTGGTTTTCCACAGACGAGGCCATCCCAGCTTTTATTAGAACCTCTTTAGTAGTATAAATTGGGCATTCTGATCTCAATGCCAATGCTATAGCATCTGAAGGTCGAGAATCTATTTGATGCTCCATATTTACACTTTTAAAAACTAGTTCAGCATAAAAAACACCATCTTGAAGATCTTTGATAAGTACTTCTTTTAAGTTTATCTCATGCTTGTCAATTACGGATTGAAATAGGTCATGTGTCATTGGCCTGGGAGGCTTAGTGATCTTGTCTAAAGCAATAGCTATACTTTGAGCTTCAAATGCTCCAATTACAATAGGTATTTTAATTTTTTCATTTACTGACTCCAGTAATAACGCGTATGCACCTGAAGGGCGCTCACTATATGTTAAGCCCTTCACTTCGACGCGAATCTTATCGTCCATTATTTTTTAAAGCTCTTTAATGTTTCAGTTAACCTTGGAACTACATCGAAAGCATCACCAACTATACCATAATCTGCAGCTTTAAAAAATGGTGCTTCTGGATCGCTGTTAATTACAACAATTGTTTTTGATCGACTCACGCCTGCCAGGTGTTGTATGGCCCCAGAAATACCAATTGCAATATATAGTTCAGGATTGATTTGAATTCCAGTCTGTCCGACGTGTTCACTATGAGGTCGCCATCCGATGTCACTTACCGGTTTTGAGCATGCTGTTCCGGCATTAAGAACTTTTGCAAGATCCGTAATGATATTCCAATTCTCAGGCCCTTTTAGCCCACGACCAGCGGAAACTACTCTCTCTGCCTCAGGTAAAGGGATCTCCCCGGATTCTTTTTCGGATTGTAAAATAGAGGTTTTACCATTAGGATCAATTTTCTTTGAAACAACAGATGGACTAGAATCATTATCACTGTTTATCCCTAGAGCATTTGGGACAATACTCAGAATTGTGCAATCTGAATCACTCGCAGCCTGTTCGATTCCTTTTGATGAAAATGCGCTTCTAAGAACCGTTAAAGGTTGATAATTTGTCGGAAAAGAGGTCACGTTTGAGATGGCAGCAGCATTAATTAAGGATGATAGAATTCCAATTAATGATTTCCCATTGGCTGTTCCATTTAATACCAGAAGCTTGCCGTTTAACTCTTTCATTAAGCTAGATAATGCCAGAGCTATAGAATAGGGTTCAAATTCATGAATTTCTTGAATATGAATTACTTTGTCAACTCCGTATTTTCCTAATTCTTCAAATGAATCATCGGAATTTCCAAAAACTACAGCAATGGATGGAATCCCCATTTCTTGCGCACATTTTGAACCATAAGAAATCGCTTCAAATGTGGTTTTTTTAAATTCATTATTCCATGTTTCTGCATAGATAATTACCATAATTATATAACTTTAGATTCTTCATTTAATAGGCGGACTAGTTCTCCTAAATTGTCCGGGGAAATCATTTTTACTGCTTTTTTTTCTGGTGGTTTCGAAAAAGAAACGGATTGAGCCAATGCCTTCGATCCAATTAATTCATGAACGCTCAATGGCTTGCTCCTTGCAGTCATTATCCCTCTCATGTTTGGTATGCGTAACTCATGCTCTTCAACAAGACCCTTTTTCCCGGCAATTACAATAGGAAGTGTTGTTTTAGCGGTCTCTTTTCCGCCATCTATTTCTCTTATCGTTTTAACACTGTCCCCATCTATGTCCAGCCCAATACATGCATTTATAAATGGTAAATTCAATTTTGCCGCCAAAGATCCAGGCACTATTCCCCCATTATAGTCAATAGACTCTTGTCCACAAATGATTACATCAAACTCATTTTTTCTAATAAATACTGCAATCTCTTCTGATGTTTGAGCCCCATCATGCGGAACCCCATTCAACCGATGGGCTTCATCTGCTCCAATTGCTAACGCTTTTCGTAATGTTGGCTCTACACCGTCATCTCCAAGAGTGACAACTGAGACAGTCCCTCCATGTTTTTCTTTAAGATGTAAACCTTTTGTTAAACCGAATTCGTCATAAGGGTTAATGACAAATTGAACTCCATTTTTATCCAGTGAACTGCCATCAGAAACAAAACCAATCTTGGATGTTGTGTCAGGGACATGGCTAATACAAACTAATATTTTCATGATAACTCGTGAATCTTGAATGATAAATTAAACTAAGCAATACAAAAATACGCCTGAAGTCCTTATTTTTGCCATCCGTAAAGAACAAAACATATGCGTGAAATTCAATTTCGTGAGGCGATAGCTGAGGCTATGAGTGAGGAAATGCGTAAGGATGAGGACATTATCCTAATGGGAGAAGAGGTCGCAGAATACAATGGTGCTTATAAAGCCTCCAAAGGAATGTTGGATGAATTCAGTGCAAAAAGAGTAATTGATACCCCCATATCTGAACTTGGCTTCGCTGGCATAGCTGTTGGTGCAGCTATGAATGGCCTTCGACCGATTGTTGAATTCATGACTTTTAATTTTTCAATGGTCGCCATAGATCAGATTATTAGCAATGCTGCCAAAATGAGACAAATGTCTGGAGGTCAACTAAGCGTTCCCATCGTATTCCGCGGGCCAACAGCTTCTGCTGGTCAGCTTGGGGCAACTCATAGTCAGGCTTTCGAAAGTTGGTATGCTAACTGTCCGGGCTTGAAGGTAGTTGTTCCGTCAAATGTGTATGACGCCAAGGGTTTATTGAAATCTTCTATTCTAGACGATGATCCCGTGCTTTTTATGGAATCAGAGCAGATGTATGGAGACAAAGGTCTTGTACCAGAAGAAGATTACACTCTTCCAATAGGTGTTGCTGATATAAAACGAAGCGGTGATCATGTTACGATAGTAAGTTTTGGTAAAATTATTAAAATTGCCCTCGAAGCAGCTCAAGAAATGGCGAGTGAAGGCATTGAGGTAGAAGTAATAGATCTAAGAACAGTAAGGCCCATTGACTATGACACTGTGATAAAATCTGTTAAAAAAACTAATCGCTTAATTTGTCTAGAGGAAGCTTGGCCATTGGGCAGTATATCTACAGAACTCACTTATATGGTTCAAAAACGAGCATTTGATTTTTTAGATGCGCCAATTATTCGATTGACTACAGCAGATACACCCGCAGCTTATGCCCCAACATTAATGGAAGCTTTTCTTCCCAACAAAGAACAATTAATCAAATCGATAAGAGAGGTCTTGTATCAACGCAAATAATAAGTGTGAAGATTAAATGTCACAATTAATAGTCCTAGCTCGCAATAAACGTAATAATCAATATAATAAAAATGAATAATCAGTCAATCGAAATAATCATCCCTCTATTAGGGATAGTTGGTCTTGTAATTATGATATTTAAGGCAATCTGGGTTAGTAAACAGGATCAAGGGGACGCTAATATGATAGAACTTGCCGGTCACATTTCTAGAGGAGCATTAGCTTTTCTAAAGGCAGAATGGAAAGTTCTAGGAGTTTTTGTTGTTATCGCCGGTACATTGCTTGCCTGGTCTGCAGAGTTGGAAGCAGTAGCACAGCATACGGACTGGGTAATAGCTATTTCTTTTCTGATTGGTGCTGTTTTCTCAGCTTTTGCAGGATGGATTGGAATGAATATAGCAACTAAAGCAAATGTGCGCACTACTCAGGCTGCTAGAACATCTTTATCTCAGGCCTTAAGAGTGTCTTTCACAGGAGGAACAGTGATGGGTCTTGGAGTAGCAGGGTTGGCTGTGCTAGGCTTAAGCACATTATATATCATTTTTACTGGTATGTATGACAATATGCAACAAGCTTTAGAGGTCTTAGCAGGATTTTCATTAGGGGCAGAGTCAATAGCACTTTTTGCACGTGTGGGTGGAGGTATATTCACAAAAGCAGCAGATGTTGGTGCGGATTTAGTTGGGAAAGTTGAAGCTGGAATACCAGAAGATGATCCTCGGAATCCGGCAACTATTGCGGATAATGTAGGAGATAATGTAGGTGACGTTGCCGGAATGGGAGCTGATTTATTTGGTTCATATGTTGCAACAATGTTGGCAACTATGGTTTTGGGTCGTGAAGTCATATCTGATGACAATTTTGAAGGTAATGCTCCTATTTTGTTACCTATGCTTATCGCAGGGTTAGGTATAATCTACTCCATTATAGGAACTCTGTTCGTTCGTATTAAAGATGAAAACTCTAGCGTTATGCAGGCAATGAACTTGGGTAACTGGAGCTCAATGATCCTTACTGCCATTTCAAGTTATTTTGTTATTCAATGGATGCTACCAGAGACAATGACATTTGAAAGAGGGGATGTTATTTTAAATATTTCTCAAATGGATGTTTTTTGGGCTATTATACTAGGTTTAGTAGTTGGAACATTAATGAGCCTAGTAACGGAATACTACACTTCAATGGGTCGTCGTCCGGTGAATAGCATTATTCAGCAAAGCTCAACTGGGCATGGCACAAATGTTATTGGAGGATTGGCAATAGGTATGGAATCTACTGTTCTTCCTATTATCATCTTAGCTACCGGTATCTATGGATCCTTTGAGCTAGCAGGCCTATATGGAGTTGCGATAGCAGCTGCAGGAATGATGGCAACAACTGCAATGCAGTTGGCTATCGATGCTTTTGGTCCAATCGCTGATAATGCAGGAGGCATTGCTGAGATGAGCGGCTTGCCGAGCGAGGTAAGAGAGAGAACTGATAATCTGGATGCTGTGGGAAACACAACAGCAGCTACAGGAAAGGGATTTGCAATTGCCTCTGCTGCATTGACAGCTCTTGCTTTGTTTGCTGCCTATGTGGGCTTAGCTGGAATTACTAGTATAGATATTTATAAAGCAGATGTTCTTTCCATGTTGTTTGTTGGGGCGATGATACCGTTCTTTTTTAGTTCTTTAGCAATTTCTGCTGTTGGTAAGGCAGCCATGGAAATGGTGAAGGAGGTGCGCAGACAGTTTAAAGAGATTCCGGGCATAATGGAGGGCACGGGTAAGCCTGAATATGAAAAGTGTGTTGAAATATCTACGGCAGCATCAATTCGTGAAATGCTAGCGCCGGGTGCGCTAGCGTTATTATCTCCTATTATTGTCGGTTTTGCATTTGGCCCCGAAGCACTTGGAGGTTTGCTTGCTGGTATTACTGTAAGTGGTGTTTTGATGGGAATGTTTCAAAATAATGCAGGAGGAGCCTGGGATAATGCTAAGAAGTCTTTTGAAAAAGGAGTAGAGATTGATGGAAAGATGGAATATAAAGGGTCTGATGCGCACAAGGCATCTGTCACAGGAGATACGGTTGGAGATCCATTTAAAGACACATCAGGGCCTTCAATGAATATTTTGATAAAGCTAACTTCTATTGTTGCCTTAATCATCGCTCCATTTATATCAATTGGAGAGTCCTCACAGCATGATAGTCATTCAATAACCGTTGTTAGCTCTGAGGTGGTAATAGATAAGTCTGAAGAGTCTCCATCATCCAAATCAGTATTAAGCCAAGATTGAATTTATCCTAAAATTTAAATCTGAAGATTCAGAATGTCTCTAATCTTAGTTGATTATTAAGATGAAAGGTCTGTAAAAAAGCTCCGAAATTTTTCGGGGCTTTTTTATGGAAATTTTTAAAATCACCAATTTAACTCTGCATCTATTTTTGAAATAATCTTACCAAGATCTTCTGCGTTATCGGCGAAATTATTATTATCTACATCAATAATTAAAAGTTTGCCCTTGTCATATCCTTTTACCCAGTCTTGATATCTAATATTTAAGCGTTTGAGATAATCGAGCCGAATAGAATTCTCGTATGGCCTGCCTCGTTTTTGAATTTGCTCAACTAAAGTAGGCACAGAGGCATTGAGGTAAATTAATAAATCTGGGGGATTAATGAATTCCTCCATCAGGTCAAATAGTCTCATATATGCATCAAAGTCTCTTGATGACATTAATCCCATATCGTGAAGATTAGGGGCAAAAATCGTACTGTCCTCATAGATTGTACGATCCTGTATAACAGTTTTTTTTCCCTTTCGAATGTCATGGATTTGTCTAAATCTACTATGGAGGAAAAAGATTTGTAAGTTGAAGGACCAACGCATCATGTCTCCATAAAAATCATCTAGATATGGATTATGTTCTACTTCTTCGTAATGAGCTTCCCAACTGTAATGTTTTGAGAGCAGTGTTGTTAGAGTTGTTTTCCCTGAGCCGATATTTCCGGCAATAGCAATATGCATATTTATAATTTACGTTTTGGATAGTTTAAATTTAAGGATTTCTTCCATAAGTTTTCTGTCATTTGATAAGCGAGGGATCTTATTTTGCCCGCCGAGTTTTCCTTTTGACTTGAGCCATTGATGAAATATGCCTGGTTCAGCTTTTATAATGATAGGAAGTCTCAGAATCATGTCTTTATATCGTTTAGCTTCATAGTCAGAATTGAGCTTTTTTAATTCATCATCAAGAGCTCTGGCAAAATTCTGATAATTATTAGGCTCAATAGCAAATTCAATTAACCATTCATGTGCTCCATTTTCTTTCCCTTTCATGAATAATGGGGCGGCAGTATAATCAATAATTTCAGAATTTGTTTTTTTACACGCTGCTATCAATGCTTTATCTGCATTCTCAATAATAAGTTCCTCACCAAATGCATTTATAAAATGGCGAGTTCGTCCTGTGACTTCTATCCTATATGGGTTTAGAGAAATGAATCTAATAGTATCACCAAGAATATATCTCCACAGTCCACTATTAGTACTTATTATAACAGCGTATTCGATTTCAGTTTTAACCTCTTCAAGGTTTATAGCTTTCGATATGCGGCCATGAAAGTCGCATAGAGGAATAAATTCATAATAAACACCGTGGTCAAGCATCAGTAGCATTCCGGGTTCTCCTAGGCGATCTTGTAGAGCGAAAAACCCCTCTGAAGCATTATATGTTTCTAAAAACTTACAATTATCCGGAAGTAAATTTTTAAAGCTTTCAGAGTATGGTGTAAAGCTTACTCCTCCATGACAAAATAGTTCTAGATTAGGCCAAATTGAACTTATCGATTCATTGCCATTTAATGACAGCACATGCCTAATTAAAACTAGCATCCAAGATGGAACTCCAAAAAGTGAAGTTATATTTTGGTTTATTACTTGGCGAGATATTTTTTCCACTTTTTCCTCCCAATCTTCAAGAAGAACTATGTCATTTGATGGAGTTGATCTCCATTCTGCCCAAAATGGAAGATTTTGAATCATGATTGCTGAAAGGTCGCCGTAGTAAGATATGTTTTGGAGGTCATTAATTTTACTTGACCCTCCGAGACGTAATGATAGACCATCAAATAGCTGGCTTTGTGGGCATTGGTCGGTATAAATAGCAAGCAAGTCTTTTCCAATTGAGAGATGACAATCATTAAGAGATTCCCGGCTGACGGGGATGAATTTACTTTTAGAATTAGTAGTACCACTACTTTTAGCAAACCATTGTATCGGTCCATCCCAAAGTAGGTTTTGCTCCCCTTTCATAGTTCTCTCGATCCATGGGGTTAGTGACTCATAATTAACAATTGGCATTGCCTCTTTGTATTCCTCATATGACATCTCTTTAGAGATACTGTATTTCTGACCATAAACGGTATTCTCCGCATGAGATAATAGATTTTTCAGAATTCTTCTTTGAGATATATGTGGCTCATTCTTCATTAATTCTATTGACGCCATTCTGCTTTTTAAGCGCCATTTAATTAAATCTGTAATAGGAGAAAAGGCCATAATTTTGGGTAAGTTACCTTTGACACATAAAGTTAATCAATTAGTATGCATGCAGAAGGACCTACTTTCAAGTTATTTAATGTTTTAAAATCACCAGTTCAAGTATATGCTGAAGTAGGAGAACATATCCTTCATCTAAACGCATTAATAGGCAGGGCTATTTCTATAGAATATAGAGGATTGGCTATTTGTAAATCTTGCAAAGGAGATTTTGATAGTATTTTTCGAATGGGGTGTTGTAAAAAGTGTTTTTTTGAAAGTCCTCTCGCGGGTGATTCAATTTTGCGCCCAGAGCTAAGTAGGGCACATTTAAATATTGAAGATAGAGACTTAGGTCATGAAAAATTATTTCAACTTCAACCCCATGCTGTCTACTTGGCAGATGCTGGTCAAATCAAAGTGGGCGTAACTAGACTTGACCAAGTTCATAATCGATGGATGGATCAAGGAGCAGGTCGCGCTCGAATCATTGCAAAAACAAATAATCGTTATGAAGCAGGTTTAATAGAAGTAGAATTAAAATCTTTATACTCGGATAAAACAAACTGGAGGAAAATGTTAAATAACAAAAGTGATGATAGGGATCTTGGAGAAGAGGCAATTCATGCTAGGGAATATGTATCAAATAACTTGCGAGGCTTTTTTGATTTAGAGGGAGAGCAACAAGAGATTCATTATGATTATAATGCTACTCCAGAAAACATCAATAGCTTTAGTTTTAAAGGCGCTGGAAAATTTAAAGGAGATCTATTTGGACTAAGAGGCCAGTATTTAATATTTTCAAATGGTGACGCTATAAATTTGAGAAGCCATGAGGGAATGGTTTTATCGTGGAGTTATTGATTGGAATTGCTTAACTCTGTTGGATTTCTGATATTTTAAATTTGAGTTTAAAAAGCCAAGATCCTAAATACATAATAGGTGTATCAAATAGTGCACAGAGAACTTTAAATAACCAACCGTCTAAAATCATTTTACCAATGGTCCCGAGAGATTCGGTATCAATAAAAATAATTCCAACGACCATAGTGGTGTCAATTAATTGAGAAATAATGGTTGAAAAATTATTTCTTAACCAGAGATGTTTACCACTTGTAACCTTTTTCCAAAAATGAAAAATTCTGACGTCGATGAGTTGTGCAAATAAATAGGCTACCATAGATGCAATAATAACTCTTTGGGAATTTCCAAATAACAAATCATAAGAACTATCAGATATGGGGGAATTTTCTATTGCGTCGAATTGAGAGCCAAGCCAGATCGCAAATAGCACAAAAATCAATGCTATAAATCCACTAAGAATAACATAATTAGTTCGTTTTTTTCCATAAAATTCAGAGAGAAAATCGGTAATAAGAAAAGTGATGGGGTATGGAAGAACACCTGCCGATAGAACAAAAGTATAAAAGCCCAAATCTAAGCTGATAAACTTATTAGCAATAAGGTTGCATACAACAAGCGAGGCAATGAAAAGACCTGCTAAAACTATATACAGCACAAGGGCCTGATGGTTTTTTTTCGCACTTAACCTAGAGTCCATTCTAAGCTTTTCAAAGTTTAAAATCCATAAGTCTCATTTGAGGACCATCGAGATTTTCTAATATTCGTATTTGTTTTTCTATGTCTTTCAAAAAGACACTTTTTGGTGAGAAAAAGATCTCACTTGATTTTACTTTTAGCATGTTTAGCGCTTCTTGTAAAGGGTCTTTTTGCGTTGGGAAAAACACTAGTCTTGCCGGTTCGTCTAAGGTAGACTGAACATCTTCTATGACATCTAAAAGCCCTCCAAATTCATCAATTAGACCAATTTCAAGAGCATCATTCCCAGAATAAACATGACCTTTTGCAAGGCTATCTACTTTTAATAAATCAATTTGTCTTCCCTCACTTACTACAGACTTAAACCTGTCATATGTATGATTTACGTTATTCTGTAAAACAGCTAATACTTCTTTGCTTGGTCCCTGATCAATTGCTATGAGATTGCTTAGTGGGTGAGTACCAACTTGTTGAGTCTTAATGCCTAGTTTATTATGCATTAATTCTTCTGCACTAAACATCAGTCCAAAAACACCGATTGAGCCAGTTATGGTCATTGGCGAAGCATAGATTTTTTTACAAGGAGCAGCTATGTAATAACCGCCGGACGCAGCTACATTTCCCATACTTACATAAACAGGTTTTTCTTCAGCGAGTAATCTAATGTTTTGCCAAATCATATCACTTGCTAAAGCAGATCCTCCGGGGGAGTTGATACGTAAAATAACAGCTTCTATTCTTTTATCTTTTCTTATTTTCGAAATTGCCTCAGCCATACCCCCATCAGTAATAGACCCGTCATTTCCGCCGTTACCATCTTTAATTTCTCCTTCAGCGACAAGTACAGCAATTTTATGAGCCCCAGAAGGTTCTTTAATAGATTTTTTATATTGAGAAATTCCAATTATTTGCTTTTTCTTAATCTCATACGAAAGGAGGTTTTCTAAAAACCCTTTAATACTATCTGGATATAAAGCATGTCCAATTAGCCCATATTGTAACGCTTTTTCAGCTTGAAGTAATGGTTGAGAATTTAACATATCATCCCATTTTGAGCTTTCCGATAGTTCTGGAATAGACTGAAAAATATCAGATTCTATACTAGACCAAAGAGAGTTTAATCGGGCAGAGGTTTGCTCTCGATTCGCACTAGACATTTCACTTGATATGAACGGTTCACCAGCACTTTTATAAATATTATCATTTCCACGTATTAAGTGTGCCTTAACCCCTAGCTTATCAAAGGCTTCTTTCCAGTATATAGGGGCACTGCTTAGTCCGCTAATTTCCAGAATTCCTTGAGGTGCAATAATCATTTCATCAGCAACAGAGGCTAGATAATAAGCTTTCTGAGTGTATATTTTTCCTGAAGAAATAATTTTTTTACCTTCTTCTGTAAATGCTTTCAAGGCATTTCTTAACTCCTGGAGACTAGCATATCCAGCATCAAATAATCCGATTTTTAACCAAATTGCATCTATTTTTGGATCAATTCTCGCAGCTTCTAAAGTGACTAAAATATCTGTTAAAGAGAGACTTTGAGGTTGGTCAAGAAGCTCAAATAGAAGTTGATTTGCTGCATTTGGCCGATCCTCAATAAGGCCTTCGAGCGTAATTTGCAGTGTAGTGTTCTCGAATACTTCCATATCATTTGAAGAAGAACTAGCGGCGACGCCAATTAAAATGGTAATAAAAAAAATAAAGAAGAGTCCAGCTACTACTCCTAAAAAGCTTGAAAAGAATACCTTCATGACAAATTTTAAAGTTTATAATTATTTCAAATGCAAATTACAGAACGCAAGGTAAGGTCTTGTAGTCAAAATAACAGGGTGTTGATTTTGCTAGGAAGCAATTCATTAGATCCACTTTTAGCTATCAATAGTGCGATCAGTGATATAATTCCACATGCCAAAATTCATAAAAAAGGAAGTTTGTTTTCTTCCAAATCATGGGGCTTTACCGGAAGGGATTTTTTGAATCAAATGATTGAAGTTGAATGGCAAGATTCCCTTTCTAAATTGATGACAGCTCTCCTGGGAATTGAAAAAAAACTTGGTCGAACAAGGAATGTTAAATCTAATAATTATGAGAACAGAATAATTGATATTGATATTATACTCTGGTCAGGTGGTGAATACGTTTCGGAGAATCTTGAAGTTCCTCACCCAAGGATGAATGAACGACTATTTGTATTAGTCCCGTTGTGTGAATATTGGGCTGATTGGATTCACCCCAGAGAAAAAACCACGATGGATTCATTATTAGCCTCTTGTAGCGATGAAAATTTGGTACATTTGTATAAAATAAACGAAAAAAAATAACGATGAAGTACGCAATCTTAGGAATTGTTTCAATAGCGTTTATCTCCTGCGCTCAAATTAAGGAGCTTGAAGCTACAGTGGACACTCTTAAAGGTGATTTGGCAAAAGTTCAAGTTGATAACGATGGTGATGGTGTATCGGATGCTTTTGATATGGAATCCAATACTCCAAAAGGAGCTCTTGTTGATGGGTCGGGAAGAGCATTAGATCTTGATGGTGATGGAGTGCGTCATGAATTGGATACTGATCCTTTTACTCAAAGAGGTGCACGCGTTGATGCTTCTGGTCGTGAATTAGATAGTGATGGTGATGGAGTACTTGATTCAAAGGATCAAGAGCAAAACACACCTTCCGGTGCACTTGTGAACTTTCAAGGTAAAAAGATAGAAGGGACTCTAACTAATAAAGTTGCAGCAGCTTTCATACCTGAAATGTACTTCTCTACAAATAGCGCTACGGTTTCCCTAGAGGACGAAGCAAAATTGACGGTTGTTGCAAAAATGATGAAAGCAAACCCTAGTCTTCGATTGTGTGTAGTAGGTCATACAGACAAATCGGGCTCTGAGAGAGTAAATCTCAAGGTGGGTGAGCGACGAGCAAAATCTGTAGTTAGGTCTTTAACCACTACTTTTCAGCTTTCTGAAGCTCGTTTTGAAATCAAGACTAAAGGTGAATCCGAATTGCTCAGTACAAAGAATGTACATAACAGAAGAGTTGAATTTCAATTCATTAAGTAATTCTGTGTAAAATAAATGATAACTAAAAAAGGGACTCATGTCCCTTTTTTAGTTATCATTTATCGCTTTATTTTGAATCAAATCGATATCTGCGAGTAGCTTCCCAAAGAACTGAACCACCACATACACTTACATTTAGACTGTGCTTTATCCCAAACTGTGGAACTTCAATTGCTCCGTCGCACAGGGCAAGAGTTTCTGTATCTATGCCATTTACTTCATTTCCGAATACTAGTGCAATTCCATTTTTAGGACAAGGCATATTCTCCAAGGAATAGGCTTCATGAATCTGTTCTACACCTAATACAGTGTATCCATTTTTCTTGGAATCTATCACTGCATCTAAACCATTATCAAAGCCTAACCAATCAACTGACTCAGTTGCCCCAAGTGCAACTTTATCGAGTTGCTTATGCGGAGGTCTTGCACAATAACCACAGAGTGATATACCAGCGAGGCCAAATGCATCTGCTGTTCTAAAAAAACTACCGATGTTATGAGCGCTACGTAAATTTTCTAGGATAATCCAAACTGGAGTTTTGAATGAATTTGAATAAGAATTTGGACTTAATCGATTCAGCTCATCGGTAGTTTTCTTTTTCATAATTACCCTAGTCTTTTAAACAGTTTTAGCCGGTGATCATTTGACTTCTTATATTCGCAAAGGTATGTCTGTTATATAGATCAATATATGTCAAAAAACGTCTCGGAAACTCCATTAATGCGCCAGTATAATTCTATGAAAGCTGAGCACCCCGAGGCTATTTTATTGTTTCGTGTTGGAGATTTCTATGAAACCTTCGGTCAAGATGCTATAAAGGCAGCAAAAGCCTTGGAGATAACATTAACAAAAAGAAGTAATGGAGCCGCAGCGACAATAGAACTTGCTGGATTTCCGCATCACTCGATAGATACTTATATGCCCCGCCTAGTTAATGCCGGTTACAAAGTTGCTATTTGTGAACAGTTAGAAGATCCAAAATCAGTAAAGGGAATAGTTAAAAGAGGAGTTACCGAGTTAGTCACCCCTGGCATTAGTCATTCTGAGAGCTTATTAAAGAGTAATTCAAATAATTTTCTTGCAGCAATACACCTTGATAAAAATGATGGAGGACTGGCGTTACTCGATGTTTCAACAGGTGAATTTATGGTTGCCCAAGGTTCATATCTTGAAATTGATAAATGGATACAAAGTTTTAATCCTAAGGAAGTTGTTTATAATCGCAGACAACGCTCTGATTCTATAACTAGACTTTTAGGAGACAGAACACCGTCAAGTATTGAGGATTGGGTTTTTCAATGGGATTATGCTTTAGAAAAGATAAATGATCATTTCAAATCAAAAACCATCAAAGGATTTGGAATTTCTGATGCACGGCTTGCAGTGATTGCTTCTGGTGCATTAATACACTATTTAGAACAGTCCAAATATGATCAAAAATCTCATATTTTAAGTATTCATCGCCTTAGATCTTCTACCCATTTATGGATGGATAGGTTTACTCTAAATAATTTGGAGCTATTCAGATCATCAGTTAATGGAGGAACTTCTTTACTTGATGTCTTAGATGTTTGCTTAACCCCAATGGGTGGTCGCATGTTAAGAAGATGGCTCGCTTTGCCGATGACGGATTTAAAATTGATCAACCAGCGTCAAAAAGCCGTTGCATCAATTTTAAAATCTCATGATAATAGAAAAGAAGTAGAGAGTCACCTAAGACTAATTTCAGATATCGAACGTTTGAGCACAAGATTATCTACAGGTAGAATTGGGCCGAGAGAGTTGATGCGAATTGCTGAAAGTCTTTTTCAAGTTCAGACAATAGGTGAAAAATTAAATGGGGAAAATGAGTGGATGCCCTACTTAGAAAAACTTGATCCATTAACGAATTTATCCGATCTAATTAATAAAACACTAGGAGATGATTTACCGTTGCTTGTTTCTAAAGGCGGAGTTATTCGTGAGGGATTTAATGAACAGCTAGATAAATATAGAAACTTAAAGGATGATTCTCAGAAGCATTTAGAGGCTATTCTCGAAAGAGAAACAAAGACAACAGGGATACAGGGTTTAAAAATTAACTTCAATTCTGTCTTTGGGTATTATTTAGAGGTACGGAATTCTCAAAAAGATAAAATTCCTGAGTCATGGATCAGGAAGCAAACATTGGTGAATGCTGAGAGATACATAACAGAAGAATTGAAAACTCTGGAATTGGAAATTTTAGATGCAGAGGATCGACTTTCTGAGCTTGAGTATAAACTTTATTCTGATTTAGTTAATAAATCACAGCATTATGTTCCGTCTCTCCTTAATACTGCAAAGTGTATTGCTTCAGTGGATGTTTTATTTGCATTTGGCAGATTAGCTAGTCGGAATTCTTGGACCATGCCAACTTGGAATGAAAACCATCGCTACTCAGTTATTGATGGTAGACATCCAGTTATAGAGTATAGTCTTCCTGAAGGTGAATTCTATGTTCCAAATGATGTTGAGTTGGAATCCTCAAAAGAACAAATACTATTGATAACCGGGCCTAATATGAGTGGAAAGTCAGCTTTATTGCGACAAACAGCATTAATATCAATTCTTGCTCAAATGGGGAGCTTTGTTCCAGCGAAATCCGCAAACTTGAGCATTTTAGATAGACTTTTTGTTAGAGTTGGAGCAAATGATAATCTAAGTGCGGGAGAATCCACCTTCATGGTGGAAATGTCAGAAACGGCTAGTATTTTAAATGGCCTTACGGAAAGGAGTTTAGTCCTTCTTGATGAAATTGGAAGAGGAACAGCTACCTATGATGGATTAAGTATCGCCCAATCGATAACGGAATATTTACATTCTCACCCGTTCAAACCACTTACACTTTTTGCTACGCATTATCATGAATTGGCATCTCTTGAGGAATCTTGTGAAAGGGTTAGTAATAAACATGTTTCTGTCCTTGAAGATGATGGTGATATAGTTTTTTTGCGAAAACTAGAACCAGGTGGATCAAATCATAGTTTTGGTATTCACGTAGCAAGGATGGCAGGAATGCCTCAAACGGTTGTTCTAAGGGCGAAAGATTTATTAAAAGAGTTAGAGCAATTACATGGACATAAATCTGAAAATTCCAGTGATCTTGGGACTAATTATCAAATGTCATTAGTTCAATGGGAAAGTCCAGAAGTCGAAGCACTAAAGAAAGAGTTAGAACAGTTAGATGTAAATGCCATTGCTCCTATTGATGCATTACTTTTAATCCAAAGATGGAAATCCTTATTTAAATAAACCTCAATAATTTCATTTTATATGATTGTTAAGGAGGTATTTCTTGTTATTTTTGCCACCCATTGCGAAAGTAGCTCAGTTGGTAGAGCACGACCTTGCCAAGGTCGGGGTCGCGGGTTCGAATCCCGTCTTTCGCTCTATAACGAAAAGGCCAGCTGAATAGCTGGCCTTTTTAACTTTAAGAAAATCACCTTAATAAAAAAGCCGATCATATTGATCGGCTTTTTTTATTAAGGAAGTTTGGATTAGTGCTGAACAACTAAACGTAATGTTTTTTCATTTTTCAAAGTTTGAATCTGAACTAGGAAAACTCCATTATGAAAACTCTCTGTATCAATATTGATATTTGAATCTAAAGTATAACGGCTGTAAACGGTCTGACCAATTGAATTCAAGATGCGTACAGTTTTATAACCCATTTCAGGAATTTTAATAGTAGCGACAGTTGATGCGGGATTTGGATAGATTAAAATCCTGGCAAGCTCATCCGTATTAAGATTAAATGGGAAGGCTTCATCTCCTGGTGAACCAACATCGCCTCCTGCAGACGTGTAAGCTCCGCGAGTTCCAACAATTGCATCTCCAAGATATGTGCAGTTAGTATCAAATTCGACTGAACGCCCAGCGGTCGTTGAAGAATAGGCGGCACGGCAAATCTCTATAGGAGTTGATGAAGTATCATAGAGTGCAACAGCATCTGAAGATGAACTTAAGCTAGGGAATGCACTATTTACTAATTCATCAGAAGAAATAACTTGAATTGAATTATTTATCCCCCAATTTCCTTGGAAATTTCCTTTATATGTTGACAAACCAGCCCATACAATTATAGACTCACCAGCTTGAATGGTGTTATTTATGAAAACAGATGTCCCAGCATTGTAACTATTATCATCCCATGAGAAACCAGATAAATCTATAGCTGTATTTCCATAATTATGTATTTCAAACCAGTCTTCACTAATATTAGTATTCGGGTCATTTGATCCTGACATAATTTCTGTTATGGCAAGGTCGTAGCTCGCAGGTGTAGGGAAGAGAACATCTTCTTTTTGTCGAGGTAACATTTGATAGCCTCCAGTATAAGGACTACTCATATCAAATTGACCACCAATACCAATGATATCAAAAACACCAACAGGACAGGGCTCATTAAACAAAGTAACATCGGCATCAATTCTTAATGCGATAGTATTTGTGCCATCAGTTACGTCAACATTAAAACCTGACCCGGCATTTGTCCACTGGGTTGGATCAATAACGGTGACATTATTCACTCTAATTAGATTACTTTCTGTAGTCTCGTCTAAGCTAGTAATTACCGTTGGCGATGGGATTCCAGATCCCGTCGAAGTTATTACAATGGAGTCGGCACCTACCTGCGCTAAACCATTAAATTGGCCGACGCTTCCAATCACTCGAACTACATCTCCCTCATTTACTGTATATCCATGAGAAGAGCTTGCTGGGGAAAACACACCAAAGCCGACAGAGCCATCATGAATTGTAAATGCAACATTTCCAGTTGAAGCAGATTGAGTATTTACACCGATAACCGTTCCTATTACCTTACAGTAAACTCCTAAAGAATCTGAAACCCCATCTGAATTTTGACCCTTAACTTGAGGTATTGTGTAAGTTGGTATAGGCGTATCATCATCATTTATAGTAAAGCGCATGCTATCAATAACACCTATAGTTAAGCCGCTTCCGACAGACTGAATAATAAAATCAGCATATTCAGTACCTTCATTAATAGCGTCATCAATTACTGTAACATCAATGCTAATTGTGTCGGCATTCGCAGGAATATTAATCATTGTTCCTGAAGCAGATATATTAGGATTGAATGTAGCGTCTGTTCCAACTGTAAACCCACTTCCCGTCGAAATTTTGAGATTCACAGAAGAGCTTGTAGTAACTGCAGGCTGAATATAAAGATCAATGGATGTTGTGATATTTCCTTCTAAGACTTGAGATGAAGAACCAGTAAAGCGAATACTTGGGCCAGTGGGTCCTCCTCCAAAACAACTGCTGCTGTGAGACCCAATGAAGGTCCATGTATTTTGTGGATAAACATCCCATTCTAAAGCCCCAGTAGTCCAATCAGTTGACCCACCAGTTATACTTGCCATTCTAACCAA
>MDSY01149679.1_pt1 | contig 42496 bp, 42 predicted proteins | sample 811131 | NCBI WGS metagenome assembly MDSY01 (sample SAMN05326643, study PRJNA326480) | marine metagenome | isolation source: seawater | place: Atlantic Ocean: South West | collected 2010
CAGAGAGTAAAAGTTGGTGACTATGATTACGACGTGATGTCCTTATCTGCAGATATTAGTATTTTCACCTTGACCTACGGTGAGTACGATGCTGACGAACATGTTGTTGTAGATAAAGATAGTTCTACTACTCTCTCTAAAGGCGATTACGATTGGACTGAAATCTCAACAGGCACAGAAATTGGCGCTATATCTTTAGGCGTAACACTGGGTAGCCACAGTGAAGGCGCTGATTACCTTGTCCTTGATATGAGCACCGCTATTGATCTGTAAGTTAGCCTCAAGCTTTTACGACTCACACCTGTTCAAAGCGAACAGCGTGTGATGAATGACAGCGATTTACTTGTGCAGGTAAAAAAATATTTTTGCTCCGCTTGTAGGAAGTATCATGAAGTCACTTTCTTGTGCTTCCTGCCTTTTTGATTTCAGTATTCAATAAATTAACGATTCCCCCATACTCTGGCCACCGCACGATCAGTGCCCAAACCGCCAATAATCAGACAAAATAAGCTGACTGACGAAAAAACGCTAATGGGTATGATCGCTCCCCAACCCATTGCCATCTTGGTAGTGAACACAATCAGTCCAACGGTTAAACTGCCGAATAAAACAGCAATAGCCAAGAGTATGCCGCGGCTCATTGGCTTGTAAGCATAGTTACCCTCACCGTTTTCAAAAATATTCAATAGTGGCGCAAAGATTTTTCTCAGTCCGTTCTTCATCGTTGGTATCCATAGTAAAGTGGGCGGTTAGCGCGCCGCATGCAATCATTGCCTTTTAGCAAGGCTAGGGTTTTGCGCTTGGCGGTTTAAATGTGGCCTTGTATGATGGTCATATCTATCATAAATAAGTATAACAATTAACGGGTCAATTATGGAATTTGTCGTAAGTTTTGATATGCGAGCCCCCGCATTTGGTGCCTCTGCTGATCGTTTATATGCCGCAGCTTTGGATATTAGTGCTTGGGCTGACCGACTAGGGTTTCAGGCCATTGGTTTAGGTGAACACCATGCCAGCGATGACGGCTACTTACCTTCACCCATTCCCATGGCGGCGGCCATTGCGGCTCGTACGCAACAGATTCTATTGCGCTCTAATGTGCTTTTGGCGCCACTGTATGAACCGGTTAAATTAGCCGAAGACTTAGCGGTCTTGCAACTGATCAGCCGAGGCCGTTTACAAGTGGTTATCGGGGCAGGTTATCGGCCCTATGAGTTTGAAATGTTTGGAAAGCGTCGTGAGGATCGAAAAGACCTTTACCTAGAAACGTTTAAGGTCTTACGACAAGCGTGGACAGGTGAAGAATTTGAACACCAAGGTCGCGCGGTGACGGTCCCTCCAGTGCCGAATCCAACGCCGCCGTTATTACTCGGTGGCGCGCATCCGGCTGTCGCGCGCAGAGCGGCAAAAATTGCCGATGGTTATTATCCGCCTGCAGGAGAAAACTGGGGTATTTATCGCCAAGCCTGTTTAGAGCGAGGTCTGCCTGACCCAGGAGAAAGTGCTTTTTCCTTAGGGCCTATTTTTACCCATATTTCGAATGACCCTGATGCTGACTGGCGTAAAGTTGTGCCGCATGTTGCGCATTGTGTGCAGTCTTATGCCGACTGGACAATAGAGGCCTATGGTAAAGCAGCAGGCCCCTTTGCGGCGAATGTGGATCCCGATAATTTACGAAAAAGCGGGGCTTATCAGGTGCTGAGGCCTGCCGATGCGGTCGACATGATTCTTGCTCTAGGCAATGATAGAACGTTTATTCTCACGCCATTACTCGGAGGTTTAGACCCTGACTTAGCATGGCAAAGCTTGCATTTATTTGAATCCGAAGTGTGGCCGCATGTGAAGCACTTAGCTGCGCCTAGATTCTTTCCCGCGCAGCCTGATTGATCTTTTATTAATACGATCATAGTTAATGATCAACGGAGTATTGCAATGACAGTAAAAAAACGAACGGTATTGATCACTGGCGCAGGCCGTGGTGTGGGTTTAACTGTAGCAACAAAATTGGCTGAAGCAGGTCATCAAGTGTTAATCAATGATATTAACCCCCAAACGGCAGCCGCTGCGGCAAGCGCGATTGTGGCAGCGGGGGGCGACGCGCTAGCGGCCGCCTTTGATGTAAGTCAAACAGAGGCAGCGTTAACCGCCATTGAAGGTCTTCAAGCTCAAGTTGGCGGCATTGATATTTTAATTAATAACGCGGGCAACGCAGGTTCGATTGATATGCAACAGCTATCGTTTCGTGACATGCCTATCGATCAATGGAATCAATTTTTAGGCGTCAATCTTTATGGTGTTTTGAATTGCACTAAAGCTGTCATTGATGGCATGTGTGATCGCGGTTGGGGTCGTGTAATTACCATTTCTTCTGAAGCGGGTCGACAGGGTCTCGATATCAATGTCTCGCTTTACGGCACGGCGAAAGCCGGTGCCGCGCATTTTATGCGACACCTTGCACGCGAAGTAGGCGCTAATGGTGTGACGGCTAATTCGATCGCATTGGGCTTAATGGATAATGTGCCAGAAGAATTTGCGGCGCCTCTTATTAGAGGCATACCTGTTGGCCGTTTAGGTTCGGGTGCCGATGTCGCGCATGCCGTGCAGTATTTAGTTGATGAACAGGCATCATGGGTTACGGGTCAAACATTAGTAGTGAATGGCGGCGTGTTAGCCGTTTAAAACAATGACAAAGCGTGCTGAGTAATAATTCCTGAGTCAGAAAATTAAGCAAACAGGATGGGTAAAGACAATGTCGAGCCAATTAATCCAACAGATCATTGACAGTATTCCTACTGATTTTGCCGACCCGCAAGCCGACTATGTTTCGGTCAGAGAAACCATGGCCCCTTTTCATGGCCACCCGTTAAGTGAGGACTTAGTCCAAACAATAACCGCGTATGGAGGCGTCGATTGCGGCGTATACAGCCTACGTGGCTTTCGTGACGATGGCTTTGTAGCTTTGCATTTTCATGGTGGAGCATTGGTGTCATGCCCATTGCCGGTATATCATTTTTATGCCGAAATTATTTGTCGACAATTAGACATTCGTACCATTATGCCCGACTATCGATTGGCACCTGAACATCCGTACCCTGCAGCGTATGAAGATGGTTTGGCAGCGTATGAAGGTTTATTGGCGCAAGGTGTTGCGGCTGAAAAAATCATTGTATTGGGTGAATCTTGCGGTGGAGGTTTAGCGATAGGTACCTTGTTACGAGCTCGCGAGAGAGGTTTACCAATGCCTGCCGCGTTCATTTCAATCACGGGGTGGTTTGATTTGAGTGTCAGTGAATACCCATCTTCTCGTGATCCGTTTCTTACTCCCGAGTGGGTGCAAAATAGAGGGCGAGAATTCGTTGGCAGTCAGATGCCGTTAAATGATCCTCGCATTTCGCCCTGTTATGCTGATTTAACGGGTCTGCCAGCCATGTATCTACAGGTTGGACAACACGACACGATGGGGCCAAGTGCAATGCAATTGGGGACTCGCGCGATGTTAGCGGGCGTTGCTGTGACTTTAGAAAGTTGGCCGTCGATGATTCATGGTTGGCATGGTTTAATCAGTGCTGCAGTGCCTGAGGCACAAACCGCTTGGCAAAGTATTCGTCATTTTAGCGATGACTTGCGCCGCTAAAATGAGCGATAACGTCGCTGCACATGGGCTTGCCTGATGGCAATGGTTTGCTCTCTTTCTTTTTTGCTAAGCCTTGGCATAGCAGCTGGAATGTATTGATCGACTTGATTGATTTTTATTTTTGTCGCATGAATCACTGGCCATTCTTGTTCTGGAGGAATCTCTGAATACGCCCAACGATGCGACAAAAACCCTTTTGGTAACCCTGTAGTATCTAACCAGTTTTGAATGCCGGGATCACTATGCGAGACAATCCAGCGTTGTACTTGGTCATCGCCCATGTGCATTTGTAATAGATTAAGGCTGCTTTGATGGTTGGTATAGTCTGGTGATTCGCCCCATAAATTTCCCAAATGAACACTGACATAGTTTGGTTGGCCGGTGTACGTGGCTTCGATATAAAGAGCCTCATCATCTGCTAGCTCAAACATGCCGCCAGCATAAACATTGGTACTCATGCCTCCACCGGTGTCGCCCGATGCGGCATTGGGACGATTATAGCCATTGATGGGAAAGAAAAATCGACCATCTTCGGGTTGGCCATGACTGCCATGAACATTGAGAATCTTGTCGTAAAAATTAAGCCAAAAATGCATTTGGCCGCGAATAATACCGCCCATTCGACGCAAATGATCGGCTGTTTTCGCCGGTGTGAGAGGCGCGGGGTGCTGACCGATATGGTCGATTGACGTAATACTTAACGCAATAGATTGCTCTTTTTCCCAATCATAAAATAATTGTCGGCCGCTAATATAGGTGGCGTATCGATTGAGACCGTCTTTACTGTATTGGTTAGGCGGTTTGCGTGTGCAGATGAAATTGCCATTAAAATTGGCGGGTTTATCGGGGCCCAGCAAAATCGTTAGTTCGCCGCTATCACTAACAATTAAGTCAGAGCTATCGAGGCGACCAAAGCTGGTTCTGAAGCCTTTGGTAAGTTCGGTTAATTCACCTGTATCGCCCGACATGGGGCCGTCGGCCACTTCGAAAATCACATATTGAGGAGCTAATGGACCATTATTGGCTCGCGGTTTGCCTTGCCAGTGTTGAAAATCATCTAGTTGCGCTGTCACCTGATAGGCTTGGCTACCATCGATTGGGGCATAAAAATAAATGGCATCGGGGTTTTCTATGGTTGATTTGTTAATTACCGAGAGTGCATTTCGAAAGACAGGGAAATCGGCATCTTCATGGAAGGTTCGTTCTACGCCATGATGTAAAAAACCTGATAGGTAACGATAGCCCTCTGATAAGACACGGCCACTCGCTTCTGGTGGAAATAGTGCTGGATCGTCAATCGCTTGCCGGGCGCTTTGAAGTTCGGCGATTAACTCGTCCCAAGCAGCATTTAAATCGGCTTTGTCATGCTCTGTAGCCTGTTCATTCATAATTATTGTCTAACCTCGAAGCCAGTGATTGATCACATACAGTTTAAACATCCAACATACCTGACAGAGATATTTAAAGGATTAATTTGCATTAAGTTTGTGTCGCGGCTTCATTGTGGTTTATGTAAGGCGCAATTAAAGGTAAACTATCAAAATAGGTCAAAATAGATTGCTGTTTTGTCAATAATATAACTAATTTTGGAGTTTCTTTGTGTCGAATGTAATTGATGGCAAGCAATTTGCCGATGATCTTTGTCAAAAATTAAAAGCAGAAGTGAGTGTATTACAGGAGCAACATCAGCTGTTACCTTGTATCGCAGTCGTACTCGTCGGTGAAGACCCTGCTAGCCAGGTATATGTTCGCAATAAGGTTCGACGCTGCGAGCAACTCGGCATTCGTTCAATAGAGCATCGCCTCAATGATGATACCACTGAGGAAACCCTATTATCGTTAATTGATGAGCTTAATAACGATAGCTCAGTGCACGGTATTCTTGTGCAATTACCGGTGCCCGAGCAGATTAATGATAAAGCCGTACTGGCCGCGATTTCACCCGCTAAAGATGTCGATGGTTTTCATGTTGAAAATGTTGGTGCGTTGACTGTTGGTGAGAATCAAATGGTTCCGTGTACTCCGTTAGGATCACTGATGATGTTACAAGACCGATTGGGTGATTTGAGCGGTAAACATGCGGTAGTAATAGGTCGATCTAACATCGTTGGCAAGCCGATGGCTTTATTACTTTTACAGCAAAGTTGTACAGTGACTATTGTCCATTCGCGAACTAAACATATCGAAGCCCTTTGTCAGCAGGCCGATATATTAATCGCTGCGGTTGGCCGTCCTCACTTTGTTAAGGCTGAATGGGTTAAAAAAGGAGCGGTCGTCATTGATGTTGGCATCAATCGCATTGAGCAAGACGGCAAAAGCCGCCTTGTTGGTGATGTTGATTTTGATGCAGTCAGTCAAGTCGCTTCAGCTATTACCCCGGTGCCTGGTGGCGTTGGTCCGATGACTATTGCCTGTTTGATGCATAACACCGTCGCCGCTGCCAAAATGCAAAACGGCGTATCATAAAACTTTTTATAATACGCGATTAGCGAGGCGAATATGGAGAAGTCGGTAAAACCAGTGAAGTCAGTCGTTGGTGGCGGGGCAAAAAAGATTCTCTATACGCTACAAACCGTCAAACGAATGGGGTTAAATAATTCAGCGAAAGCCTTGACGGCCAAAAATGCCTGTAAAGCGTGTGGCCTAGGGATGGGCGGGCAGCAAGGTGGTATGACCAATGAGCAAGGTGACTTTCCATCAGTCTGCAATAAAAGTGTTCAGGCTCAGTCAACTGATATCCAGCCGCCTATTCCCATCGAAATATTTTCTTATTCACTTGCCGAGCTACAACAACTCACTGCTCATCAATTGGAACATTTAGGTCGACTTGATAAGCCCCTGTTCAAGGCCAAAGACGCAGCGCACTTTAAGCCCGTAGAGTGGGACTGGGCTATTGAGCGTGCTGCTAATCATTTTTCCCAAACGCCTGCTGAACGTAGTTTTTTTTATTCTTCTGGCCGTTCCTCTAACGAAGCCGGTTTTGTCTTGCAGTTGTTGGCCCGAATTTATGGCACCAATAACGTTAATAATTGTTCTTACTATTGCCACCAAGCTACGGGTATAGGTTTATCAGAAACGATCGGTGTTGGCACTTCTACTGTTGAGTTAGCTGATCTTGACGGCTGTGATTGTATTTTTGTTATTGGCGCTAATCCCGCCTCAAATCACCCTCGTTTTGTGCATAAATTACAGGCCTGCCGCGCTCGTGGTGGCCATGTGATAGTGATTAATCCAGCAAAAGAGCCAGGCTTGGTTCGTTTTGCTCTGCCGAAAAGTCCTCGTTCATTAATTGTTGGTGGTGACGAAATTGCTTCCCATTATTTACAACCTCATATTGGCAGCGATATTGCGGTATTAAAAGGCATCGCTAAAGCAGTAATTGAAAGACGAGCTGTGGACAGTGATTTTTTATTGCAGCACACTGAAGATTATCAACTGTTTATTGATGACATTACTGCTACTGCTTGGGCTGATATTGAATCATTATCTGGCCTGTCTCGCGGTTATTTAGAAACGGTAGCAAAAGTTTATAGCCAGTCAAAAAATGCCGTGTTTGCTTGGGGAATGGGCGTCACTCATCACCAACACGGCGTAGCGAATGTTGAATATATTTCAAATTTAGCTTTACTGCGTGGGATGATCGCTAAACCATTTGCAGGTTTGTTGCCGTTACGAGGCCACAGCAACGTACAAGGCATAGGGACGATTGGCGTGAAACCTATATTAGCGGATGATATATTTAATAATATCGAGCAGCAATTAGGCGTTGTCTTGCCCAATAAACAAGAATCGCCAGGTTTGGATACATTAGCTGGTTTGGAAGCCGCTGATCGGGGCGAGATTGATGCGGCTTTTATTATGGGGGGTAACCTTTATCAGGCAACGCCTAATTCGCAGTGGGCAGAACAGGCGTTTGATAAAATAGCTTGTAAGGTATACCTAACCACCACACTGAATAAGGGCCATATTCATGGCATGAGTAATAGCGAAGCAATCATTTTACCGGTTGCCGCACGTGATGAAGAGCCTGAGCCCACGACCCAAGAATCGATGTTTAATTTTGTTCGCTATAGCGAAGGTGGCATTAAGCGTTTAAGCAATGTTCGCTCAGAAGTAGCAGTTTTAACGTATTTTGCAGAAAAGTTATTAACTCTTCAAAGTGAACAACAAGGTAAAACCAAGGCATTTGATTTTTCTGTATTTCGTTCGCATCGCACTATCCGTGAAACGATAGCTGCCGTAGTGCCGGGCATGGAACAGTTAAAAACAATTGATATTGCCAAACAAGAATTCCATGTCGGTCAGAGGTTAATTCATACTCCTGTATTTAATAGACCTAACGGAAAAGCTAAGTTCGTTACGCACTCATTACCTGAGAGCTTGGGCACTGATGAATTTCCTTATCGCTTAATGAGCGTGAGGAGTGAGGGGCAGTTTAATTCGATAATTTACGAAGAAAAAGACAGTTATCGAAGTGTCGATCAGCGCTGGGCGGTGATGATGAATCCAAAAAAAATCAGCCAGCTTGGTATTCAAGCGGGCGATAAGGTTGATATTCGTTCGGCCTATGGTCAGATGCAAGCGGTAACTGTATACCCTTTTGATCTGCCCGACGGTGATATTATGGCTTACTATCCTGAGGCAAATATTTTGATTGGCTCGGCCAGAGATGCTCGAAGTCAGACACCTGCTTTTAAGTCCGTGCCAGTCGGTCTGTCGGTCTGTTCTACTAATCACTAACGGAAATAAATAGTGAACAAAAAGTTTATCAGCGCAAGTGAGCTACTGGAAGATTCGTTTCAATTGGCAAGCAAGATTTTAGTCAGTGGATTCAAACCTACTTTTATCGTGGGCATTTGGCGAGGTGGTGCGCCTATTGGTATTGCGGTACAAGAGTTGTTTGAGTTTTGTAATGTTAGCACCAATCATATTGCCATTCGCACCTCATCTTACTTAGGTGCCGATCAAAAACAACGAAAAGTTGAAGTGCATGGCCTTGATTATTTAGTAAAGCATATAAAGTCTAACGACCAACTGTTGATTGTTGATGATGTGCACGATTCTGGTTTAAGTATTGCTGAGCTGATTAAGCAATTACGATTAACTTGCGCCGACAACGCGCCAAGCATCATTAAAACAGCTACGCTTTATTTTAAGCCTGCTAATATGAAGTCGGCTCATGCGCCTGATTTTTACTTGCATGAAACTGATCAATGGTTAGTCTTTCCTCATGAGATTCAAGGCTTAAGTCGGCAAGAGTTAGTTCAATATAAGCCTGAGTTAACACCCGTAATCGCATCTTTATCTTTATATCTGGCAAGCGAAGATAGTTGTTAGTGAAGAATATCACAGTAGGATTTCACGGCATTCTCTAGGCCTTGTTCGAGAGAGTCAATTATTAGCGCATGTCCAATCGAGACTTCCAATAAACCTGGCAATTGATGATATTGAGAAAGGTTTTGTAGATTTAAATCGTGACCAGCGTTAATGCCCAGTCCCAATTTTTCGGCTTGTTCAGCGGCAATAATATGTTGCTTAAATAATGCGTCTGCACTTTCTGTTTTACCACTTAGCGATGCTTCAAGAAAAGCGTTCGCAAAGGGGCCAGTATAGAGCTCAATTCGGTCAGCGCCGATACCTTCAGCGCGACGGATCTGTTCTGGGTCTGGGTCCATGAATAAGCTCACTCGAGAACCTAGTTGATGAATTTTTTTGATAACATTTTCTAGTGCTGTGTTTTCATTGCTCAGATCGAAGCCATGGTCAGAGGTCAGTTGACTGTCGCTGTCAGGCACTAAGGTTGCTTGATCCGGTTGAGTATTGGCAAGAATTTCCATAAAGCCAGGGTAGCTATTAAAATCATTTCGTTGGGCTGCGCAACCATCTGCGAATGGATTGCCTTCAATGTTTAATTCAATGAATGATTGGTTTTTAGGGTGATTAAAGTCACAGAGTAAGGATTTTAATGCATAGCAGTCTTCTGGTCGGATATGCCTTTGGTCTGGCCGAGGATGAACTGTTAGACCATCAGCGCCAGCGGCGAGGACCTTTGTTGCATAATTAAGTAAATCAGGATTATTACCTGGCCTTGAATTTCTTATCAGGGCAATTTTATTTAAGTTAACACTCAGTGCTATCGAGCCGTTTCTTTTTTTCATAATAATAGTTAACCGCTTTTTTTGGCAGTCTTTACTCGACTAATGCGTTCAATAATAATGGGGTTAATGGGAACGTCACCAAAGCCATTAAGACGGCCTGTTTTAACTCCTTTAATGGCATTCACAATGTCCATTCCCGAGGTGACTTTCCCGAAAACTGCATAACCCCAGCCTGCCCCATTTTTTGTGCGGTGATTCAAAAAATCATTGTCATTAACATTGATAAAAAATTGGCTGGTGGCTGAATGGGGGGCGTTTGTTCTTGCCATCGCAATCGTGCCAGCAGTATTAAATAAACCATTATCAGCTTCGTTGAGAATAGGCGCTTGGGTATTTTTTTGTGTCATCGTTTGGTCGAAGCCGCCGCCTTGAATCATAAAGTTATCAATCACACGATGAAAGATCGTTTGCTGATAAAAGCCACTGTCGACGTAACTGAGAAAGCTAGCCACAGATATCGGTGCCTTTTCTGCGTATAAACTCACCCCAATTTCACCCTGATTGGTGGTAATTATTACCTCTACATTTGCTGCTGCAGGTTGGTTTTGTAGGTCAGAAACGGCAGGTGGTTCTATTATCGGTTTTTCAGCAGAGCAGGCCGCAACCATACAGATTGCCCAAAATCCAATGATTGATTTAACCGTTTTAATTGTCATGTATTTCTCCGTTTTTGTCATATCGTTAAGACCATTCTTTTGTGCGAGATTTTATTTTTAAACGAGGCAGCGCTATTGCTAGTATTGCGCCGATAAAAACGGCAAGGGCACCGCGTAAAAACCATTCCTTATCACTTTTGTCAGACAGTCTGGAGTTATTGGCCTGAAGTTCGGCAATCTCAACTTTTAACATTTCATTACTCTGCAATAGTTTGCGATTATTATCGTCTAAATTAATGGCATTAGCAGATAGTTTTTTTATCTTGATAAAATCGGCATTAAGCGTCTGGTTATGTTTTTTTAATAAGTTAAGTGTTTGATTTGATTCAGTGAGTTCTTGAGTCAGTTTTGCTTCACTTATTTTACGTGCCTGCAACTCGCGAAGTAAGTTATTTTCTGCTGCAAGAGTTTTTTGGAGTTGTACCCTCGCAACCAAGGAGTCGCTCAGATATTGGTTTTGGATCCAGCCCTCAATGCCGTTATTGGTTGACACTCGACTCAGTTCTGTTTCTGGGTCCGATTCAATCAACGTTAATGGCGTGCCTGACTTAAGCCCTCGGTGAACAATGCGGTGCTTAGTAGAGTTACCACTGCGCAATGGCACATAAAAGATATCGCTTACGTATACGGTTTTTTTCTCAGCCAGTGATTTGTTAGGCAAGATGAATAAACTTGTGGTGATGCAGTAAGCGAGAATTAAGAAAAATCTCATTGAAGTAGTGTTTTGTTTTGAGTTATTTTTCATTATTAGGGCAACACTTTCTTGAACGGTTTCACTGTGACCTTATCGTAAACTCCGGCAGCAATATAAGGATCTTTTTCAGCCCATTGTTCAGCTTGCTGAAGGCTGTCAAAGAGAGCGACAATTAAGCTACCAGTAAAGCCTGCAGAGCCAGGGTCTTCCGTATCAATGGCTGGGTGCGGACCTGCCAGAACTAGGCGGCCTTGGTCTTTTAGCTGGGTTAATCGCTCGAGATGCTGGCTGCGCGTTTTTTGCCGCTGCGTTAGGCTGTCTTTAACATCTTCACTGATAATTGCATATAACATTAGGTGTTCAGGCTCCTTGGTGGCGCTATGGCTCAGCTGACATTTTCGGGTTGATCCTTAATGTGTGGAAAGATGATTACCATTGTGAGAATCATCAACAATAAGGTAAAACCGAAAGCGCTATACAATTTATAATTGACCCATGCAGACTGAGAAAAGTTGTAAGCAACACAAATATTTAGAGTGCCGACTACTATAAAATTGGTAATCCAAAGTTGATTCAGTCTTAGCCAAGCAGGTTTGGGCAGCTTTAGTTGTTGACCGAGCATACGTTCCAGTAAGCTTTTCTTGCCAATATATAAACTAGCGAATAAAACCGTAGCCATTCCCCAGTTAAACACTGTCGGTTTCCATTGGATAAATAATTCATTGCGTAGTATTAACGTTGCTGAGCCGGCTACAATAATCACCGCAAATAGCCAGAGTAATTGCTTTTCTACTTTGCCGACCAATAACTTGATCAGTATAATTTGAGCAGTGGTAGCCATCATTAAGACGGCTGTGGCAGAAAATATACCGTCAAATGTGTAAGAATAATTCAGCAACTGTAGTGATTGGCCGTCCATTTTATACGCAATAAAAAATAACACCAGTGGGATTAAATCGAGAATTTGTCGCATATTGGGTCCATCATATTTAATTGGTTTATAAAGGCATGGAATGGATAAAACGTTAATTGACTAATTTTACCCGAATTGCACCCCCTTTGAGTAGTTATAAATCGCTATCGTTGGATATCTTTTAGCAGCCTTTTAGGGGATACTACGAATGTTTAAGTGAGTATATTTCCAGATGATCTTTGATTTACACACCCACAGTACCGCTTCTGATGGTCTATTGTCGCCAGAGCAGCTGCTTGATAGAGCAGTTGAAAATGGTGTCTCGCATTTGGCTCTAACCGATCATGACACGGTTGCAGGTGTTGAGCAGCTGCAGAATGTAGCTGACTTTTCATCCCGTTGGCCCATAAATTTGGTGCCAGGGGTTGAAATTAGTGCCAGTATTGACGGGCAACCTTATCACATCGTTGGTCTTTGGCTCGATCCAACCGCTGGCGTGCTTAAAAACTTTTTGGTGCAGCAACAAAACTTGCGAGAGCAACGCGGTGCAATGATTGGCTTAAAATTAGAGCGGGCCGGCATAATTGGTGCCTTAGCTGGCGCCAAAAAAATTGCAGCGGGTGCCAGTCTAAGTCGCCCACATTTCGCTCAATACTTAGTACAAGAAGGGCATTGTGATAAACTTCAGCAGGCATTTAAGCGTTGGCTTGGCCAAGGTAAGCCAGCCGATGTCAAAATCACCTGGCCCTCAGTTTCAGACGTGGTTTCGGTCATTCATGACGCAGGCGGTCTGGCTGTTTTTGCTCACCCTGATAAATATGGCTTAACAAAAACTCGATTACGCAAGGCATTAGCCGCTTTTAAAGCGGTTGGCGGTGATGGTCTAGAGTTGATCAGTGGACATCAAGATAAGCCTGTTACGGACTATTTATTACGTCTTTCGCATACTTTTGAGCTCGCATGCTCCATGGGCAGTGATTTTCATACGCCACAGCAACATTGGTCTGATATTGGTTGTCATAAGGCGCTGCCTGTGACGGCCATACCCGTGTGGCAGTTACCTCAAATAGCCGGTCGATTGGGTGTCCAGCGTGTTGAAAATCGATGACTCAGATCTTGCAAATTCACCCAGAAACTCCGCAACCAAGGCTAATCGCCAAGGCGGTAACGCTTATCGAGCAGGGCGGAGTTGTTGTGTATCCTACCGACTCAGGGTATGCATTGGGCTGTCAGTTGGACGAAAAGCGAGCAGTTGAGCGTATTCGTCGAATTCGGCAGTTAGATGATAAACACAACTTCACACTGGTTTGTTGTGATTTATCTGCCATTGCTACCTATGCCAAAATTGATAATATTGCTTACCGTGCCATCAAAAATCACACTCCTGGGCCGTATACGTTTGTTTTGCACGCGACGAATGAAGTGCCGCGACGCCTCAAACAACCGAAGCGAAAGACCATTGGCATTCGAGTGCCTGACAATCGAATCACACAAAGTTTATTGGCTGCCATGGGAGAGCCTCTGATGAGCGTCACCTTGATCCTTCCGGGTGATGATTTACCATTATTAGATCCCTATGACATCCGTGATTTACTGGTCAATCAAGTCGACCTCGTCATTGATGGCGGTTATTGCGGCATGGAGGCGACCAGTGTCATTGATCTCAGTGATGACGATCCGGTGATTTTGCGAGAGGGATCTGGTTCAGTTGACGCATTCCGACTCTAGTCATTGAGTTGATCAAATGACCCCTTGAGCGATCAGTTTGTGTGGCTGGCTGCCGTGCTCTAAATTTCGTTAATATCGCTGTTAATATAATGCGGTTTATCGCTATAATAACCCTTATTAAGCGTCGTTATAAACACCCTAATTAACGTATATCACAAGGAAAATCGTCTTTTATGACCGATAACTCTGCTGAAACGTTAGGTTCGTCAGAAGTCAGCGGCAAAGAAGCCACGGATGAGTCTGTCTTCGCATTGAAAGCCAGTGCTCAGGTTAGTCGACCTCGGCTATTAGAGCTGAGGCAACGAGTGCCACTCGAGTCTGCTACCGATGACAATCCTCAACAACAACTGCCTTTTGCAATTGTACGTGGTGAAGAATTAATAGAAGTTCCTGTTGATCTTTATATACCCCCTGAAGCGCTAGAGGTTTTTCTCGATGCTTTTGAGGGGCCGCTTGATTTGCTCCTGTATTTAATTAAAAAGCAAAACTTGGATATTCTCGATATTAATGTCGCTGAATTGACCGAGCAATATATGCGCTATGTGCGGTTAATGGATACCATGCAGTTTGAGTTGGCGGCGGAGTATTTAGTCATGGCGGCTATGCTTGCAGAAATTAAATCACGCATGTTACTGCCACGCTCACAAGATATAGAGGAAGATGATGAAGATCCTCGGGCGCAATTAATTCGTCGTTTACAAGAATATGAACGTTTTAAACAAGCCGCTGAAGACATTGCCGAGTTGCCCAGAGTAGAACGCGATATTTTCATTGCCGAGATTCAACCCCCAGAGGATGACCGTGAGCGTCCGCAACCGGATGTCGATTTACAAGAATTGTTAATTGCTCTCGGGGATGTACTGCATCGTGCTGATATGTTTGAAAGTCATAAAGTTCATTTGGAGCCGTTGTCGACGCGGGAACGAATGGGCCGTGTATTGGATCAATTGCACGGTGCTGAGGGCTTTATTTCATTTGCTGCTTTTTTTACTGCCAGCGAGGGTAGGGCCGGTGTAGTCGTGACATTTTTAGCTATCATGGAGTTAATCAAGGAATCGCTAGTCGATATCGTACAAGCAGAACCATTTGCTCCAATTCATATACGAGCAAAAGTAGCTGACGCTGAAGAGGCTCATAATTAACGATAATGTTTTTTCACAGCAGTTAATTTAATTAAGAGAAATAAACGCGATGAAAATAAATGATTTAGAACTGGTAAAACGCATTTTCGAAGGGGCTTTAATGGCAGCGGATAAACCGCTCCAACGTCGAGATTTGTCGGTTTTATTTGATGATTTAGAGCGACCGGAAGACAGCCTCATTGACCAAGCATTGACTGATTTAGAAGCCGATTGCGAAGGTAAGGGCTTTGAGTTAAAGCGAGTGGCTAGTGGGGATCGATATCAAGTCAAACAGGATTTATCACGTTGGGTGAATAAGCTTTGGCAAGAAAGAGCTCCCCGCTATTCTCGAGCATTGCTCGAAACGATGTCTCTTATTGCCTATCGCCAACCCATCACCCGAGGAGAAATCGAGCAGATTAGAGGCGTTGCTGTCAGCAGTCAGATTGTTAAAACTTTACTCGAGCGCGAATGGATAAAATCGGTAGGCCATCGAGATGTTCCCGGTCGGCCTGCTATTTATGCCACGACAAAACAATTTTTGGATTACTTTAATTTGAAAACTCTCGATCAGTTGCCACCTTTGGCCGAGGTGAGAGACTTAAATACGATTAGTCGTGAGCTGAATATCGAATTTCCAGTTAAAGAAATGTCTTCAGCCAATGATGAAACTCTTGAAGAGGACGTCGATAAAGAGCCAGCGGTAGATTCAAAATCGATGGCATCATCAATCGATCCTTTGAGTAGCGAAGCATTGTTGTTAAGTAATGATTTAACTGATGAAAATAAACAGCAATCAATCGATGATGTAGAAGAAACTGAGGCACTTGAAAGCTGGATAGAAGATGAGTTGCTTGAAAGTAACGAAGTCACGTCAGATCTTACAGAATCTCAACAAGACAATGATTGTGACTTTGCAGTGACTGATCTCAACGTGGTTAATGAATCAGCCGTTTAATGTTAATTGATACCAAATTCCAGTATTAGCCGTAACGCTAATGTCCCTTTTTTAATACTAAAGAATCGATAGCCATATGAGTGAACGTTTACAAAAAGTGCTGGCCGCTGAAGGGCTAGGTTCACGAAGAGAAATTGAGCGCTGGATTATTGCTGGCCGCTTATCAATTAATGGTGAAGTAGCCTTATTGGGAGCTAAAGCTGATTCTAATGATGTCATTGAACTTGACGGCAAGCGGTTACGATTGTCTTCAAATAATGACAAGCCCAGAGTAATTATTTATAACAAACCAGAAGGCGAAGTTTCAACGCGCGTTGATCCAGAAGGTCGAAAGACGGTTTTTGATCGATTACCGGCTAAGAAAGGCGAACGTTGGATCGCAGTGGGTCGCTTAGACATTAATACTAGCGGCTTACTCTTGTTTACCAATAATGGTGAATTAGCTAATGCGCTCATGCATCCGTCTAATCAAATCGATCGCGAATACGCTGTTCGGGTCAAAGGTGTTGTTGAAGATGACACCTTAAAGATGTTAAGAGAAGGTGTTTTGCTTGAAGATGGCATCGCTCGTTTTACTGATATCCAGCGCGGGCGAAATGCCACCGGTAGTAACAGTTGGTTTTATGTTGTTTTAATGGAAGGCAAGAACCGTGAGGTCAGAAGATTGTGGGAGTCTCAAGAGCTCCAAGTCAGTCGTTTAAAACGCGTGCGTTACGGCAATGTTTTCATCCCTTCATCGCTTAAGTCAGGGAAGTACACTGAATTAAGCCCTGCTGAAGTGGACAGTCTTGCAAATTTAGCCGGTCTTGAGTCGGCTCACATTCATCCTGAAAAACAAGATATTGCTTTACATGACCAAAGTCGTCCGACTAAAAATAAAAAACCAAGTCGTCGTTAATGGCGCTTTATGAGCCACTTGTTCTCACATCGGTAATCATTTCGAAACAACAGTCCAGTTATCATATTAGGGTATTAAAATGACCCAGAGACATTATCGTCACTGTGTTTGTCGGTATTAATAATTATAAAGAGTGGTATTTATCATGAAACAATTTAAAGACAAAGTAGCCGTTGTAACTGGAGGTGCCAGTGGCATAGGTAAGGCAATTGTTCGGGCCTTGCTCGCCGAAGGTGCGAAAGTGGTTGTTGCCGATGTCGAACAAAGCGCTATCGATACGGTTATCGCTGAACTTGATCCAGGCACAGGCTCGATAACTGGCGTTCAAACCGATGTATCCAATCCAGATTCAGTCAATTCTCTTGCTGAAAAAGTATTTGCTGATCTTGGTGCTTGCCATCTTTTATTTAATAACGCCGGTGTTGCAGCCCCCTCATGCAATGTCTGGGAAACTACAATCAACGATTGGAAATGGGTCCACGGTGTTAATGTCATGGGTGTTATTCATGGTATTCAATCTTTTGTACCAAAAATGATTGCCTCAGGCGAAGAATGTCAGGTTATCAACACGTCATCAGGTGACGGTGGTATTTCCCCACTGCCGTATCAATCAGTCTATGCGTCAAGTAAAGCTGCTGTATCGATTATTACAGAATGCCTTGCCGCACAATTAATTACTGAAGAGACAAATGTTCGTGCCAGCTTGTTTTATCCATCGGGCGGTGTGCTTGATACGGGCATCTGGACAACCGACAGAAATAGGCCGGCTGATCTGGCGCGTGAGAAACCTTATGACCCGGTGCCTTCGGTTGAAGATTTTAAGCAAGCAGCTGAAGCTGCAGGAATGGAATTGAATTTTCAAGATTTAGATGAGTTAGCACAATTCTTATTAGAGGGGCTCCGCGAGCAACGTTTTGTAGTGATGATCAATGTTGATCAAGCTGCAGAAACGCTGCACTTTCGTGCTGATTGTTATAACCAGTCTGAGCTGCCTTTGAATCTCGCTGAAATACCACAGTTATAAACGTCTTTTTTGTCATCATACTGTGGAGGTCTTACCTTGAAGATTAGCGATTTAGTCAGCGATGATGCTGCTTACGTGAGTCGCAAGGCTTGGACCGATCAGCGAGTTTACGAGCTTGAAAAGAAAGGGATTTTCGCTAAGGCTTGGCTTTTTTTAGGTCATGAAAGTCAAATAAAAAAACCCGGTGATTTTGTTCAGGCTTATATGTGTGAAACGCCTATTATCTTAGCTCGTGGCGAAGATAATAAAATTTACGCCAACATTAATAGTTGTTCGCATCGTGGTTTGCCTGTGTGCCGAGCTGATCACGGCAACACCAAGCGCTTTCTTTGTCCTTATCACAACTGGTCTTACAAGGTTGATGGTAGCTTAGTTGCGATACCGCAAGAAAAAATGTTGAAAACCAAGCCTGACAAGTCCTTGCTAGGGCTAAAATCGGTGCCTAGAGTTGAGTCTTGGCGCGGAATGATTTTTGGTTGTTTTGACGAATCTGTAGAACCACTTGAAAGTTACCTTGGCGACATGCGCTTTTATTTAGACGCTTTTTTTGAACGCTTTAATAGTGGCATTGAATTTATTGGCGCACCGCACCGTTGGACCATTAATGCCAACTGGAAATTGCCGATGGAAAATCAATTGGGAGATGTTAACCACGGGCCCTTTTTACACAGTGCTGTAATACCTGCTGAGGCTAATGAAGAAATTTTTGCTGTCGGTTTGAGTGCTGTGCCAAAGCCGGGTCATGGTGCCACCTTTCGATTAATGCCAGAAGGTACGCCCGATGCTCAGATTGCCTGGGGTATGGAAGGCATGGGTGCTATTTTAGGCGGTCCTGAAATTGAAGAATACTTATTTGAAATTCAAGCTAAATCGGCTGAGCGAGTCGGCGACATTCGTTCACGCATGAAAGGCTTGACCTACGGCGTATATCCAAACTTATCTTTTTTATGGTCTAACACTTCATTTAAAGTTTCGCATCCACGTGGACCAAATAAAGTTGAGTATTGGTCATGGGGGGTGGTTCCCGCTGATGCCCCTGATGCAATTAAAAAAGTACTTCGAACGAATTACAGCTCTTTTTTTGGGCCTGGTGGAATTCTTGAGCAGGAAGATTCCGAAGCTTGGATGCAGCAGTACATTGGCAGTAATATTGATTTCGCAGATGACAAGCCCTATTTTTATGGTCTTGGTTTAGGCGAAGAAAAAGCCCATTCGGAACTGCCGGGCATGGTGAGCGTAACCGCTAATGAATATTATGCGCGAGCTTTCTTTACTCGTTGGCGAACCGCGTTAGAAGCGGTTGCTGACCCAAGCGAGTTAATAGCATGTTCAAATTAGGTGGGCCATTATGAGCTCTCGGCTAGAGCGGCAATATGCCGTTGAACAATTCTATTTCAATGAGGCGCGTTTACTAGACGGTCGTCAATACCGACAGTGGTTGAGTTTAGTCTGTGAGACTATTAGCTATGTAATGCCGGCAAGGGTTAATGCTTTAGTTGATAATCGTCAGCGTGGTGAAGAGTCAATGATAGCTATCGAAAATGAGCTAGAAGATGGCAACAGCATGGGCTGTCCAATCCGCGAAGAAAGTTATGCTCATTTGTTCGTCCGTGTTGATAGAGCCTATAAAATAAATTCTTGGGCCGATAATCCACCGGCTAGAACACGTCGAATTATCGGCAATATTGAAGTGCTTAAAGATACCGATAAAAGTTTAAGCGTCAGCAGTAATTTTCATTTATTTTTTGCCCGCCCTGGCAGCGATAATTTTATTTATAGCGGCCAGAGAAACGATCAGTTACTAGTCGTTAATGATGGATTTAAAATTGCTGCTAGAGAAGTTATTATGGATTACGCTAATATTGATGTGCCGACATTAGGCTTGATTTTTTAACCAATGTTATTTAATTGTCCGCGACAGTATATAAAAAACATGCATTGTCATTGCCCAAATGAACGCCAATCCGCCAATAACAAGAGATGCCAATGACATCAACTCTTGATGCAGCGATGGTGTAATGTTCGTTTCACACCAGTATAGCAGTGCGTAACTGATAAAAAAAATAACAGCGCTTATGACATAGTGTGTCAATCGTTGATGATCATTATGAACAAGTGTAGCCAGTTTTTTTTTGCCGGCGCGAATCATGTTTTAATTGCTCAGCAAAATAGTCATAACCTTTGTGTAGATGGCCTGAAGTTGATCAAGCTCTACGGTATCAACTCGCTCATCCACCCTGTGGATCGTTTTATTTACGGGGCCTAGCTCAACCAATTGTGCGCCGGTAGGTGCGATAAAACGTCCATCAGAAGTCCCGCCTGCAGTACTCAATTGAGTGTCTAAGCCAGTAATTTCTTTTATAGCCATGACGCTAGCATCAATTAACTCTCCGCGTTCAGTTATAAAGGGCAATCCGCTCAAATGCCAATTAATACTAAACGTCAAGCCATGTCTTTCAAGTATTTCAGTGAATCTTTGCTTAATAGTATCGACAGTCAGTTCAGTCGAAAAACGAAAATTGGCGGTAATGTATAAATTGCCAGGGATCACGTTAGTTGCACCTGTGCCCGCCTGAATATTCGATACTTGAAAACTCGTCGCAGGAAAGAAGGCGTTACCTTGATCCCATATTGTTTGATCGAGCTCAACCAATGTTGGCGCAAAGCTAAAGATCGGATTATCGGCTAAGTGAGGATAAGCGACATGCCCTTGCACACCATTAATGGTAAGTTTTAAACCCAGTGAGCCACGTCGACCATTTTTTATGGTATCGCCCGTTTGTTGAGTGCTGGAAGGTTCGCCGACTACGCACCATCGGATTGATTCATTTTGCTCGGCCAGATAATCCATTACCTTTACCGTGCCGTTGGTAGCGATACCTTCTTCATCACTGGTAATCAAAAAGGCCAGTCGATGAGGATGCTGGGGATAAGCAGAAATAAATGCTTCTGTTGCAGTGATCATAGCCGCTAAACTGCCTTTCATATCGGCCGCACCACGGCCACAAAGCATGCCCTCTTCAATGCGGGGCTGATAGGGAGGGTATTGCCATTGATTTTCATCACCAGCAGGCACAACGTCAGTGTGACCGGCAAAGGCGAGGATATCGCCGCTATCACCGTGCACTGCCCAGAAATTATCGACGTCATCAAATCGCAGTCGCTCAATGGTAAAACCAATCGCTTGTAAGCGAGCGATCATAATATCTTGGCAGCCGTCGTCGGCCGGTGTTACTGATCGACAGGCAATAAGCTCTATAGCGAGATCGACCGTGGGAGAGTTTTTTGACATAACTAGGTTACTCGTTATTGGCGTTAGAGGCGGATAAAAAAGCGGGTTTTTCGCCGCCACCATGGACGGTGAGTGTTGAGCCTGTCACATAGCTGGCCAATGATGAGGCCAAGAATAAGCAAGCATCGCCGATGTCTTGAGGTTGCGCCATACGACTTAATGGGATGGTTTGACTAACGGCCTCGATGCCGGCCTCATCGCCATAATGCAATTCTGATTGTTCAGTTCTAACCAAGCCTGCAATGATCGTATTGACTCTAACCTTAGGCGCCCACTCAACAGCCACGGAGCCTGAAAAGCTGACCAAGCCAGATTTCGCAGCCCCGTAAACGGCGGTGCCCGGTGAAGGTCTGAGGACGCTGACGCTGGCAATGTTGATAATAGTCCCACCGTTGTCTTGCGGTTGCATAACAGTGTTGGCCATTTGTGCAAGATTAATCGGTGCCAGCAGGTTTAAGCCAACAATCGATGAAGAAAACCGAGGAGAAGCGCTTGCCGCGTCCGAGTGGGGTGCACCGCCAGCATTGTTAACCAGCACATCTAAACGGCCAGAGTGTTCCATAATTTGGTCAAACATGGCTTGAGATTGCGCTATGTCACGAACATCAGCGGCTATGAATCGAGCGGTATTGATAAGCCCCTCTACGGTGGCGCATGGCAGAGAGGCTGGTGCTGATCGACCGCAAATATAAACTGTGGCGCCGCTTTCCAGAAAGCGCAGGCTGATGCCCAGACCGACGCCTTTACCTCCACCGGTGATCAGAACGACAGAACCATCAAAATCCAGTCGGTGGTTTGCATTGCCGTGGTTATCATTTTTTTTAATCATAGTCTTATTTGCGTCGCGGTTGTTTGATGGTAGCTATTATGTAACATTTGAGTACTTCCTTGCCGTCGATATTTCTTTATGCCATCGTCTTAAATGCTAACTGTATCTTAATTCAAAAGGAAAATACGGCCCTATTGATGATTGTTATTGTCACTCATCTTTAACGCCCAATCTAGCGTATAATACCTATAAACCAACGTTGGTTCATACCATTCGTTTAACGATATTCGTTGAACGATGATTAAATACACAATTACAACAAGGATTTGCTATGAGTGATTTATTACCCACTGTTGCCATTTTGGGCGGCACTGGCGATCTTGGAACAGGTTTAGCGCGTCGATGGACGCAGGCCGGCTATCGCGTCATTATTGGCTCAAGAACCCAAGAAAAGGCGCAGGAGGCTGCCGATGCTTTGCAGGGGTTAATGCAAGAGCGCGGAGTGGATACTGCTGCTGAGGCGATGGACAATCATGCCGCTGCGAGTGCGGCAGATATCGTTGCGATGACCGTTCCTTTTGCCCATCATGCTAGCACATTAGCATCGGTAAAAGACGTGCTTGAGGGCAAGATTCTGATTGATGTCACCGTTCCATTAGTACCGCCTAAAGTCGCGCGTGTGCAGTTACCCGAGCAAGGTTCCGCGGGTCAAATCGCTCAAGAAATTGTTGGCGAAAACGTTCACGTTGTATCGGCCTTTCAAAATGTAGCAGCAGTTCATTTACAGGCAGGCAGTGAGTTAACCTGTGATGTGATCGTTTGTGGCAATAAGAAAGTTGCTCGAGAAGAGGTCATCAAGCTTGTTGAAGCCGCAGGCATGAAAGGCTATCACGGCGGGTCAATCGCCAATGCTGCCGCAGTTGAGGCACTGACTTCCGTATTGATTTTTATTAACAAACAGTACAAGTGTCACGCGGGTATTGCCTTAACTGGCATTCCAGAAGCTTAATTGGTTTAAGCAATCATGGACTTATCCTTAACAGCACTTAAAACCTTGCCTTTGGTGGAGGTCGGTGATGATTTACCGACCTTACTTAAAACGGCTCTGAACTCAGCTGCAATCACTCTGGTTGATGGCGATATAGTAGTCATAGCACAAAAAATCGTTTCTAAATCTGAGGGTCGTTACGCTTTACTTGATGAAGTTAAGCCCTCAACAGAAGCCTATCATTGGGCTAAAAAAGTCGACAAGGATCCGCGCTTAGTGCAGTTGATTTTAGAGGAATCGAAAGAGGTGGTTCGTCACCGGCCAGGGGTAATGATTGTTGAGCATCGCTGTGGATATGTTCATGCTAATGCGGGCATTGATCGCTCTAATATCACTGATTTTGACGGTCGAGAAAGGGTCTTATTGCTGCCTTTAGATGCCAATTTAAGCGCCCAGAAATTGGCAGATTATTTCTCTCAGCAAAGGTTAAGAATTGGCATTATTATTAGCGACAGTGCGGGCCGTGCATGGCGTAATGGTATTACTGGTTTTGCTATTGGTAGCGCGGCAGTGCCTGCTTTACGCTCGGCTATAGGTGCCAGTGATTTATTTGGCAGGCCGCTTGAAGTTACCGAGATGGCCGACGCTGACGAGTTAGCTTCAGCGGCCTCATTGTTGATGGGTCAAGGCGATGAATCTGTTCCGGCAGTCGTTATACGGGGATGGAAATGGCAGCTTAGTGAGCAAAATGCCAGTGCCTTGGTGAGAGACAAAAAAGCCGATCTATTTCGTTAAGAGGATAGCTTTAGAATGACTAAAAAAGCAAAAGTTTTAGCGCTGTCAGGTGGTGTTGGTGGGGCGAAATTAGCGTTAGGTTTAGCAAAGTTGCTGCCCCCTGACCAGCTTGCTATCGTTGCTAATACTGCCGATGACTTTTGCCACTTGGGTTTTCCTGTCTCCCCTGACCTCGACACCGTTATGTATACGTTGGCTGGTTTGAGTAATGCCGAGCAGGGCTGGGGCCTAGCCAATGAAACATGGCAATTTATGGATGCCACTGAAGCGCTTGGAGGCGAAACATGGTTTCGCTTGGGTGATCGAGACATTGCCACGCACACCGCACGTCGCCAATATTTCGACCAAGGCCTAACTTTAGAAAAGGCAACAGCATTGTTGTGTGAAGCCCTAGGGGTAGAACAGCAATTGATTCCTATGACCAATGACACCGTGTCCACACAAGTCCGAACAGACAATGCGTGGCTAGATTTTCAGGATTATTTTGTCCGCCAGCAGTGCCAACCTATGATCAGTGAAATTCGTTTCAATGGCATGGAAAGTGCTGCTCCTAGCATAGCGTTTGACGCTGCTTTAGCGGCTGAACCGGCTGCCATTATTATTTGCCCATCGAACCCTTTTGTCAGTGTTGACCCTATTTTAAGGATCCCCTCGGTATTACCAAAACTTAAGCAATGTCGAGCACCGATTGTTGCAGTATCACCTATCGTCAATGGTCGCGCGATCAAAGGGCCAACGGCAAGCATGATGAAAGGGTTGGAAATGCCAGTCTCTGTGGTCGGTGTTGCCAACTATTATCGTGATATCATTGACGGATTAGTGATTGATAGTTCAGACGCTGATCAGGCAAAAGCGATTGAGGCGATGGGTATTAAAGTTAAAATTGCGGATACCATTATGAGCAATGAACAAGATAAGTTGAATTTAGCCGAGCATTGCTGGCAATTTAATAAAGAGTTTTAATTGGCAGTAGTCAGACGATAACAAATAAATAGGTTTATTTTTCTATGTGGGCAGTCTTACCACTTAAAGATTTTGTTAGTGCAAAGCAACGCTTGTCAGGGGTGCTGTCTGCTCCTGAACGTCGTCGTTTATTTCACGCTATGGTTGAAGATGTGCTAACAGTGCTGACTCAAGCGCCGTCTATAAAAGGCGTAGTAATCGTCTCCGATGATCCCACAGCGGCCTTAATGGCGAAGCACTATGCAGTAGATTTAATAGCTGAACCCAAAATTTCGATAGGATTGACTGCCAAACTAAACAGGCAATTTTCGCCATTAAATGCAGCTATTAATGCGGGTTGCGAGCGAGTCTTGTCAGTGGCAGATGAAACGGATATTTGTGTTTTACATGCTGATCTGCCAGAACTTTCGATAAGCGAAATAGAGCGAATTGCCAGACATCGTGAGAGTCTTCCTGCATCTTCAAGGCGTGACTGCATAACTTTATTGTCAGATAGACACCAAACTGGCACTAATACGATGCTGCTGCATAGCAGTCATTTTTTGCCACTTAAAGTTCAGCAACGTGAAAAATTAAACACTCAGTTATTTCATTTTGGTAGTAACAGTTTTCAGCTTCATCAACAGGCCTTCGCAACCCAAAAAATACCTTTTGACAGAATCTTTTCACCTAGCATTGCTGCGGATATCGACACACCAAGCGATCTAATGGCCTTTGTCTTAGGGCTTAATCAAGCCCATTCTCTCGTGCAAGAGAATGCTCAGATCGATAGCTATAATTTTACGTCGCATACTTCACAGTATTGTCGAGAGAGTGCTATCGCTCAACGGATTCAAATGATGTGGATGTTAGAAGTCGAAGAAACTGACCATGACTTACCAGTAGATTCGGAGCTATCAGCATCAATTGATTACAACCAACTCGACCAACCATCGCATGAGCGTTCGCTAGCCTTGGCCGATGATGATAATTTAGTCGCGTTAATGAAGCAGGCCGCGTCATTGCGAGATGCTGCGCACGGGTCTTTGATTTCGTATTCGAGAAAAGTATTTATTCCGCTGACACATTTGTGTCGTGATGTTTGTCATTACTGCACGTTTGCTACTACGCCACGACACCTTGATGTTATTTATATGTCTGCTGATGATGTCGTTGAACTAGCTAAGCAGGGTGAATTGCAAGGATGTAAGGAGGCGCTTTTTACTTTGGGTGAGAAGCCTGAATTACGCTATCGTGTTGCACGTGAAGCGTTGGCCGAAATGGGCTTTAGTACGACGCTAGAATACGTTGCACACGTTGCACAGCGAGTTGCACAGGAAACAAATTTATTACCTCATATCAATGCTGGTTGCATGGATGCTGATGAAATTAAGGCGTTAAGAAAAGTGTCGGCATCTATGGGTATTATGCTTGAGTCTTCTTCAGAACGTTTAACTGAAAAAGGCATGCCGCATTATGGTTCGCCCGATAAAGATCCAGCTGTTCGTTTAGAGACGATTCGATTGGCAGGTGAGCTAAATGTGCCATTTACCTCCGGCATTTTAATTGGTATCGGTGAAACGCGACGTGAGCGGATCGAGTCGATGCTAGCTTTACGCGATCTGCATGATCAATACGGTCATTTACAAGAGGTGATCGTACAAAATTTTCGGGCCAAACCAAACACAAAAATGGCTCAAGCACCTGACCCTAGTGTCGAAGAGCTACTTTGGACAATCGCGGTAGCGAGAATTGTTTTTGGCGGCAAGATGCATATTCAGGCTCCCCCTAACCTAAGTCCTGGTGAGCTCGAAAAGATTGTTCAAGCGGGTATTGATGACTGGGGAGGTGTTTCCCCCCTCACGCCAGATCATGTGAATCCTGAGGCGCCTTGGCCTCATGTTGATCAACTCGCCTCACAGACGCGATCGACAGGTAAGTACTTACACGAACGATTAACTATCTATCCTGATTTTGCCAACGACACCCATCGCTGGGTCGAGTCGACAATGCAATCAAAAGTGCTTGCACTGATTGACAGTGAAGGCTGGCCTCGAACCGATAGTTGGGTTGCGGGTATTTCAAATGAGATCCCTGTTTGGTGGGCAGAACAAAAAAATGATCAGGCAAGGCCTGTTGCATCCACTGCAATAGCTGTAATTACTGCGAAAGTTTCGTCAGGCGAATTGCTTACCGAAGAGGAAGTCGCTCACTTGTTCTCAGCGCGTAATGATGATTTTTGGCACGTCTGTAATGCGGCAGATTCTCTTCGCCAATCGGTTAATAGAAACACGGTTAGGTATGTCGTGAACCGTAATATTAATTACACTAATATTTGTTATTTTAAGTGCCAGTTTTGTGCTTTTTCAAAGGGCAAGATGAGTGAGAATCTCCGTGGTAGACCTTACGATTTAAGCAAAGATGAAATCCAACGTCGCACTCGAGAAGCTTGGGACCGCGGTGCTACCGAGGTTTGCATGCAGGGTGGAATTCACCCTGGATACACTGGTCAGACCTATATTGATATTTGTCACAGTATCAAAGAAGCTTCGCCTGACATGCATATTCATGCCTTCTCACCGTTAGAGATCTGGCAGGGTGCAAAGACCTTAGGTCTAGATATCAAAACTTACTTACAACAGTTAATTGATGCTGGGTTGTCAACTTTACCCGGCACTGCAGCAGAAATATTAGACGATGAAGTCCGCGATACCTTATGCCCAGAAAAAATTAGAACCGAGCAGTGGTTCCACGTTATGGAGTCAGCGCATAGCTTAGGTATGAATACCACCTCGACTATAATGTACGGTCACATTGAAACGCCTACGCATTGGGCTCGTCATCTTTTGCGCTTGCGCGAACTGCAAGTGAAGACTGGAGGTTTTACGGAGTTCGTACCATTGCCTTTTGTTCCAGAAGAAGCGCCGCTTTATTTGAAGGGCCAATCGCGTAAGGGACCAACGTTCCGCGAGGCGGTATTGATGCACGCAGTGGCACGCTTGGTTTTACACGGTCAGATTCATAATATTCAAGCATCTTGGGTCAAAATGGGTGAGCAGGGCGTCGCGGCTTGTCTTAACTCGGGCGCAAATGATTTAGGTGGAACCTTGATGAATGAGACGATTACTCGTTCAGCCGGTGCGCAGCATGGCCAAGAGATGCCGCCATTGCACATGGATGCAATGATTCGCCGTTTAGCGAGATCACCACAGCAACGTAAAACCTGTTATGGCGAAGCCCCACAAGGTCAGGTGCAAGCTTCTTATCATGCGGCCGAACTGACAGAAACCATTAATAACCCACCAGGAAAAATTAAGTCGAAAGGTGTGCTAAATCGACCAGGCTTAGACGACAGTGATATTCTCGTTTCAGTAAAGTAAATTTTTTTTGCTCAGATCAGGGCTAAATTATCACGATGAATGATCTCTTCATCACCGCCGTAGCCGAGTAGACTTGTCAGTTTTTCACTGGTTTGGCCAATGATTTTACTGGCGTCATCACTGTTGTAGTTAGTCAATCCACGAGCCACTTCAATCCCTTCTGAGTTTACGCAGCTGATCAAATCGCCTCTGGAAAATGTGCCGTTGATTGCAGACACACCGATAGGCAGCAAGCTAGAACCCGATTCTAATAATTTTTTTTCTGCGCCATGGTCGATAACTAATTCACCACAGCTAACAACACTGCCTGAAAGCCATTGCTTTCTTTGACTCATTGGCTTTTCGCAGTGAGTGAGTCGAGTGCCCAGTGCCTCGTTGTTAGCGAGTCGAGTAATAACATCAACGATTAAACCATCAGTAATGACGGTTTCTGCACCCGAGTGCGCGGCCAATCTGGCTGCTTTAATTTTGGTGCTCATACCTCCGCGTCCCCAATGGCCACCCTTGTCACTGGCTGCTTGATCTAGGCTTTGATCATTGACATCACAATGCTCAATTAAGGTAGCACCACTGTGCTTTCTAGGGTCTTGGGAAAAAACGCCCTGTTGATCCGTTAGTATTAATAACTGATCGGCACCGACTAAGTTAGCAACTTGGGCAGCTAAGGTGTCATTATCGCCAAACCGTATTTCATCAGTTGCTACCGTATCGTTTTCATTGACGATAGGAATGACGTTTGACTCCAGCAAGCTTTGCAGTGTTTGTTTAGCGTTTAGGTAACGGGTGCGCGATGACAAATCTTCATGGACTAATAGAATTTGAGCAGTAATAAGCTCGAACTTTTTAAATCGTATTTCATAGGCTTGAATTAAGCCTGCTTGACCGATGGCTGCGGCTGCCTGGAGTTGGTGAAGGGCGGTAGGACGTTGGTCTAAGCCTAACCGCATCATGCCTTGCGCTACGGCCCCTGAGGAGACAATAACCACATCGAAGCCCATACTCTTAAGTCTGGCGATTTGTTCGACCCAGTGATCGAGTGCGTCCACTGCTAGACCCTGACCATTATCTGTCAGTAAAGCACTGCCAATCTTGATGACCCAGCAAGGGTTATTTTGATTGCTTCTCGATGTCATTATCGGGCTCTTTTCGATCTACGATCATGGCTGTTGGGCTGACTAAGGAATAGGTATTCCCTCTAATCTCTAGTGTATTCAACTTCAACGTCACTGTCATCAACGTCATTGTTAGACAGTGACGCTTGCTGTCGTTGCTCTGCGCGTTTATCAGCCAGCTCGGCGATACTGTTGCGACTTTCTTGTTGCATCGTTTTCTGAGCTTCAAGTTCTATCATGAGATTGTCAGGCTCATCTTGTTCTTCCTGCCATAGCTGCTCAAGGCGAGTCATAATGTCGCCTTTGAGTACTTTTAATCCTTGCCTAGCTACGGTTGAAATGGCGTAGACGTGATCGTATTGCGGTAATTCAATAGCAACTCTAGCGAGTAGTTCAGAGAGCTGTTGGTCGGTCAATAAATCAATTTTATTTAACACTAACCAGCGCGGTCGATTAGCAAGTGACGTGCTAAAAGCTGCTAGCTCATCGTCTAATAGATCGATTGCATCAATAGGATCTGCCTCGTCAAGTGGCATAACATCAACTAAGTGCAGCAGTAAACGGGTTCGCGTTAAATGTTTTAAAAAACGAATACCTAAACCTGCCCCCTCAGCAGCGCCAGGAATGAGACCTGGAATATCAGCCATCACAAAACTGCGGTATGCCTCAAGACTCACCACACCTAAATTTGGCACCAAAGTGGTAAACGGATAGTCAGCAATTTTAGGTTTGGCAGCAGAAATAGCCGTGATTAAACTCGATTTACCTGCATTCGGCATGCCCAGTAAGCCGACATCGGCTAATATTTTTAACTCTAATCGTAAGCGCCGTGATTCCCCGTCTGAACCCGGAGTGGTTTGTCTTGGCGCACGGTTAGTGCTGGTTTTAAAGCGCGTATTGCCGAGTCCATGGAAACCACCTTGAGCAACTTTGAGTCGGTCACCTATTTTTAACAAGTCACCTAATGTTTCATCTGTGGCTTCATCAATAACGATTGTCCCAACTGGCACCTTAAGGGTTTTGTCTGCGCCAGCATGACCAGTACAGTTTTTATTTTGTCCGCTTTGTCCCGACTCAGCTGCGTAGCGGGGTTGGTAGCGAAAATCAATGAGTGTGTTAAGTGATTCATCAGCCTGTAGAAAAACGCTACCACCATCGCCTCCATCGCCGCCATCAGGGCCACCGCGTGGAATATATTTCTCTCTGCGAAAACTAAGTCCGCCTTTGCCGCCTTTGCCCGCGACCACTGAAATAATCGCTTCATCAACAAATTTCATAGTTTTGCCTACTTATTTACAGAACGTCATATGCCGAATAAATTGTGTTTAAGTGGATTTGAGGCTTATACAAAAAAGCCCCGTCGTTAGACAGGGCTTTAGGTTTAATAATGGCCGTGACTACGAAACAACATTAACGTATTTTCTGTTTTTCGGACCTTTTTGTTCAAATTTAATGAAACCGTCACCGGTGGCAAATAGGGTATGGTCTTTACCCATACCGACATTAACGCCCGCATGCACTTTAGTACCTCGTTGACGAATAATGATATTTCCTGCTCTGACCGCTTCACCACCAAAACATTTGACACCCAAACGTTTTGACTCGGAATCGCGTCCGTTACGGGTACTACCACCAGCTTTTTTATGCGCCATGACTTACTCCACAATATTTTTTATAAATAGATTGATCGTTAAACTTATCCAGCGATGCTGGTGATTTTTAATTCGGTATACCATTGTCGATGGCCCATCTGTTTACGATGATGCTTACGACGTCGGAATTTAACGATATTGACTTTATCATGACGACCGTGTGAAAGAATTTCTGCAGTCACAATGCTTCCGTCGACATAAGGGGCACCAATTTTAACTGATTCACCTTCACCGACCATTAGGACCTGGTCAATAGTGAGTGTTTCACCTGTGGCAAGGTCAAGCTTTTCAACTTTGAGGGTTTCACCTTCTATAACTCGGTGTTGCTTACCACCACTGATAACGACTGCGTACATAATTTTCTCCGTATTGTGGCCAAACCTTGCTTTTAGGGTTAACGCGCTATTTTTATTTGCGAGTCTGGCAACGGTAATGAGCCTATTGGCTCGTAATGGGATAATTAGTTAATTATCCCTAAAAAGGCGGCGAATAATAAGCTATCTTGCTGGCTGAGACAAGGAATGATCGATTTTTTTAAGGGGTATTTATTCTCAGCAATCACGATTAAACGGCATTCTCAGCTTTGATAGCTGGATTTGCTGCAGTGAACAGAATTAATCAAGCAGGGCTTTCAGTATGGGTTAATGTAACCCATACCTCATTATGACCCAAAAGCGGTTGTCAAAAAAGCCGTGGCTTAAACTTAAAAGCATAGTTAAATCAATAATTTAGAGATTTAACCTGCAACACTGTTAGCTACTAAGAGCTTTGACTTGAGCGTTAAGACGAGATTTATGTCGTGCAGCTTTATTCTTATGAAGAACGCCCTTATCGGCCATTCGGTCGATAACTGGAACAGCGCTGTCGTAAGCGGCTTGTGCAGCAGTGGCATCGCCACTGCTAATAGCAGCAATTACGCGTTTGAGGTAAGTACGAACCATTGAGCGCATACTTGCATTTTGAGTGCGACGCTTTTCAGCTTGTCGAGCACGTTTTTTTGACTGAGGCGAATTGGCCAAGATTGACTCCGATTTAGCATTTTAAGGCATAAAATTTAGGCCGAAGATTATTCAGAGTTGTAAGGTGATTGTCAATAGCTGGATAAAAGGTCAAAATAGCGAATAGAAGCAATTTACCACTGAAATGAGCAACACACAGCTTCTTTTGTTTTTTAATTGATCAAAAAAGGTAAACGAGCGCTTATGTCAAAAGCAACAGATATTTTTAGCCCCTTGGGCCTGGCCGTTTTAACCGTCTCAGACACGCGAACTGAAAAAAATGATACTTCAGGTGATTATTTAGCGGATTCGATCACAGAAGCCGGTCATCATTTGCACCATCGTGAGATCGTTAAAGACGATATTTATGCTATACGAGCAATTATTTCGCGCTGGATCGTTGAGCCTGCGATCGATGCTGTGTTAATCACCGGTGGAACAGGTTTTAGCGGTCGCGATTCGACTCCCGAGGCCATTGGTCCTTTATTTGATAAACACATTGATGGGTTTGGTGAGTTGTTTAGGCAACTCTCATACGTGGATATTGGTACTTCTACCATGCAATCGCGATCATTGGCAGGTTTTGCTAATCAGACCGTCATTTTTGCTATGCCAGGTTCGACAGGTGCTTGCCAGCTCGCTTGGCAAGGGATTTTATCTGAGCAGTTGGATAGCCGTCACCGGCCATGTAACTTTCATGGTGTGCTTCAGCAGCACCTGAAAACGAATCAATGATCGAATTTGAAGCCGGACTGGCAATGGTTTTAACAAAAACCATTAAACCTAAGATTGAATCACTGTCGTTAAGTGACGCCTTAGGACGAATTTCTGCATCGCAGCAAGTCGCCACTATCGATGTGCCCTCGTTCGATAACAGTGCGATGGATGGGTATGCTGTTCGTTTTGATGAGGTCACTTCCCAGCGCGCATTTAACGTCTCTCAGCGGATCGCTGCGGGTGATAAGCCTTTAGCTTTAAAGACGGGAACAGTGGCTAGAATTTTTACGGGCGCCATGGTTCCAGCGGGTGCTGATGCCGTTATATTACAAGAAGACAGTGAGCAGAATCTAGACACCAAACAGGTGGTTTTTACAGAAAAACCAGCATTAGGACAGCATATTCGCCTAGCGGGTCAAGATATTCGATGTCAATCCAGAGTGGTTGACAAGGGCACGCGACTCAGCGCAGGAGACATTGGATTATTGGCTTCGGTGGGAGTTGGTCGGTTGAATTGTTACCGGCCTGTAACGGTTGCTTTTTTCTCGACGGGTGATGAACTCAAGGATCCTGAGCAGGCACTTGAGCCAGGGCAGATATATAACTCCAACCGTTATTTTTTAGCCGCTAAAATCCTTGAATGTGGAGCGGTGCCTCTGGATTTAGGCCGATGTCCCGATGACGCATTATCAACGCGTCAGTTTATGTCTGAAGCCGCTGAAAAAGCAGACTGCGTTATCACCACCGGCGGTATGTCGGTAGGCGAAGAGGATTATGTTCGTCAACAAGTTGAAGCTCTCGGCCATATTGATTTCTGGAAGTTAGCGATTAAGCCTGGTAAGCCTGTTGCCTTTGGGCAGATTCAAAATACGCCTTTTTTTGGTTTGCCTGGTAACCCTGTCTCTGCTTATGTGACATTTCATTTATTGGTTAGACCGTGGTTACTAAAATCTATGGGGCTCTGTGAACTGGCTGATATTGATCTTGCCGATGGCACGCTTAAAGGCTATTCAGCGACGGTTAATTTTGAGCGGCATAATCGCGGACGAAGATTAGATTTTTTAAGGGGCATGGCGCAGGTTAATGAAAGCGGTGAATTAGTTGCTGAGTTATTTGACAATCAAAGCTCGGGGGTGTTGTCGTCAATATCTGCGGCAAATATTTTGATTCCCATGGCTGCCGGTCAGCAATTGTATCCAGGAGATCGCTGCAGTATTTTACCGTTATCGTGCTTTGGTGAGCTACAGTTTTAGCTTAATGTCAGCCGACATAACGTTGAAACACTAAGCTGGCATTGGTGCCACCGAAACCAAAGCTGTTTGACATGACTCGATTTAACGTCACCCCCTCAATGGTTTTTTCAACAATAGGTAAGCCATTGGCGGCCTCGTCAAGTTGCTGTATGTTTGCAGAGCCGGCTATGAAGTCGTGTTTTAACATTAACAAACTATAAATGGCTTCTTGAACACCTGCAGCGCCAAGAGAGTGACCGGTCAGTGATTTGGTAGAACTTATTGACGGAATATTATCACCAAAAGCTGTTTTCATAGCGGCTAGTTCAACCATGTCACCGGCCGGTGTGCTGGTGCCGTGCGCATTGATATAGTCAATACTGCCATCAAGCCCAGCACTGGCAATTTGCATAGCTCTTACCGCTCCTTCTCCAGAGGGAGAGACCATTTCTGCACCGTCCGAGGTCGCACCATAACCGACAATCTCAGCATAAATGTTTGCGCCGCGTGCCTTTGCATGTTCGAGTTCTTCCAATATCAACATGCCTCCGCCGCCAGCAATAACAAAACCATCGCGATCACGGTCATAGGCTCTAGAAGCTAGCTCAGGGGTGTCATTATATTTTGAAGATAGCGCCCCCATCGCATCAAAAAGGCAGCTCATGGTCCAGTGTTCTTCTTCGCCGCCGCCGGCAAAAACAATATCTTGTTTGCCTAATTGGATTTGTTCCATGGCATTGCCAATGCAGTGCGCACTCGTTGAGCAGGCTGAAGAGATGGAATAATTGATGCCTTTAATTTTGAAAGCTGTTGCCAAACAAGCTGACACTGTACTGCCCATGGTTTGTGTCACACGATAGGGGCCAACGCGTTTGATGCCGCGTTGCTGAAGAATTTCAGCAGCAGCGACTTGGCTGGCAGAGGACGCGCCACCTGAGCCAGCAATAATGCCAGTCCTTGGGTGAGATAAGTCTATTGGGTCGAGACCGGCATCAACAATAGCTGCGGCCATAGCCAAATAAGCATAGCCTGCAGCGTTGCCCATAAAGCGGAATAGTTTTCGGTCAATAAGCTGGCTTAGATCGAGGTCGATCATTCCCGCGATATGGCTACGCATGCCAAGTTCAGCATAGCTTGGATTAAACCGAATACCTGATAAGCCTTGCTTAAGAGCCGTTGTAACCGTTTCGGTGGTCGAGCCTAAACAAGAAGTAATGCCCATGCCTGAAACAACAATCCTTCTCATGAATATGCCTTTTATAATGGTAATTTTATAGAGGTGAATTATACCTTGTATCGCTTAATGTTGGGCATAAAATTATTAAATAACCCAATGTTTGTGTGGCTAATTATTTTTTAAATAAACCAACACGAAGATTCTTTGCGGTATAAATAACCTTGCCATCAACTTCCATGCTGGCGTCAGCGATACCCATGACCAATTTTCGCTCTATGACTCGGCTTAAGTGAATTTTGTAGCAAACGAGCGTCGAATCGGGTGTGACTTGACCAGTAAATTTTACTTCCCCGCAGCCTAATGCACGTCCTTGGCCTTGGTTGCCCTTCCATCCTAAAAAGAAACCAATCAGTTGCCACAGTGCATCGAGGCCAAGACAGCCTGGCATGACGGGATCACCAGGAAAGTGGCAATTAAAGAACCACAGATCTGGATGGATATCGAGTTCAGCTTCGATATATCCTTTATTGAAATCGCCCTCTTGGTCTGTAATTTTAGTTATACGATCCAGCATAAGCATATTATCAATCGGTAGCTGTGGATTTCCAGAACCAAAAATACGGCCATGGCCACAGTCAATTAATTCCTCTTTAGAGAAAGAATTCTGAGTCATTGTCATTTTTACAGCCCAATAAGGTTATAATGTAATTAAAAGCGAATGATAATCATGGTTAGCCATTTATTGCTGAATCATTTTAGCGATTAAAATGATTAAGTCCAGTAGCAACCGTTAAATTTGTTTTTATGTGTCTTAGTAAGAGAGCGTCGTGAATATTATTTTAATATGTCTTATTCAGCGTTCATTTTAATGTGTAAATAAAGGGATAATTATGATCTTTCCTGTCATATTGTGCGGTGGTTCTGGCAGTCGATTATGGCCATTATCAAGAGCGTCATACCCAAAGCAGTTTATTGATCTCTTGGCAAACGGCCATTCAATGTTGCAGTCAACGGTGCTTCGATTACAAAGTCTTGATGCAGTCGCAGCTCCGCTGGCTATTTGTAATCATGAAAACCGTTTTTTTGTGGCTGAGCAATTTCAACAGTTGAACGTTAAACCCTCAAGCATTGTACTCGAACCAGTAGCGAGAAACACTGCGCCAGCCGTAGCAATAGCAGCATTCTCAGCGTTAGAAATCGATCCTGATGCGGTGTTACTGGTTTTGCCTGCCGACCATAATATTAAAAATGAAAAGGCATTTTCAGAAGCTGTTACTAAGGCTTCTCATGCCGCTGAAGAGGGCTACTTAGTCTCTTTTGGCATTGTACCTAATGTACCAGAAACGGGTTATGGTTATATTGAGCGCGGCCAACCTTTGTCGATAAAAAATGTTGAAGATGCGATATTTTCAATTAAACGGTTTGTTGAAAAGCCAAATAAAAAAACAGCGGAGAGTTATATTGCTGATGAGAAATTCAGTTGGAATAGCGGCATGTTTTTGTTTCGTGCAGATCAATTTTTAGCTGAACTAGAAATTTATGCCCCAGAGATTTATCAGGCAAGCAAACAATCATTTGTACACGCTTATCGTGACCTTGATTTTATTCGTATTGATGAAAAGCACTTTGCAGCTTGTCCTAGTGACTCAATAGACTATGCAGTCATGGAGCATACAAATAAAGGTGCTATGGTGCCTCTGTCAGCACAGTGGAGTGATGTGGGTTCTTGGCAAGCAATATGGGACATATCCGATAAGGATGAGCAAGGTAACGTGACTGTTGGTGATGTCATGATGCAAGACAGTTGCGACAGTTTGGTGATGAGCGATCATCGCTTAGTGGCTACTCTAGGGGGTTCAAATACAGTTATTGTTGAAACTGGTGATGCGGTCTTAGTCGCGAACAAAGATGCAATTCAAGACGTAAAAAAAATAGTTTCAGCATTGAAATTAAGTGGTCGAAGTGAGGCATCAAAACATAAGCGAGTGTTTCGACCGTGGGGCAGTTATGAAACGATCTGCCATGGAGAGCGTTTTCAAGTCAAAAGAATTATCGTTCATTCAGGTCAAAAACTGTCGCTTCAAATGCATCACCATAGGGCGGAGCACTGGGTGGTTGTGTCCGGCGAAGCGAAAGTCACCTGTGGGGATGAGATTTTTGTGTTGATTGAAAATCAGTCTACGTACATCCCCCTTGGACAAAAACACCGTTTAGAAAATATCGGTTCAATACCGCTAACATTAATTGAAATACAGTCTGGCGCTTACTTAGGTGAGGATGATATTGTTCGCTTTGAAGATGACTATGGCAGGCATGAGTAGTCTATAATTAACGGCTTTAATTTGTAGGCGCTGTCTTTTAATAAAGAATATGTAGAGGGTTGATTCTCATCATGATAAAAAAATGCTTATTTCCTGTGGCAGGTTACGGAACTCGTTTCTTACCTGCTACTAAAGCCATGCCTAAAGAAATGCTGCCTATTGTTAATAAGCCGTTGGTTCATTACGGTGTCGAAGAAGCTTTAGAGGCTGGCCTGTTTGAGGTTGGCTTTGTTACTGGAAGAAATAAACGAGCGATTAATGATTATTTTGACACCAATTATGAGCTAGAAAATGAGATATTAGGCAGCGGAAAAGAAGCCTTGTTAAACGATATTCGAAGTGTCATTGACCGCGGTACATTTTCATCGACACGGCAAAGTGAAATGCTGGGGTTAGGCCACGCGATACTCACAGGTGAAACGCTTATAGGTGACGAACCTTTTGGTGTCGTGCTAGCGGATGACCTGTGTTTTGGTCAGGAACATGACGGCGTTTTGACTCAAATGGTCGAACTGTATAAACAGTTTAGGTGCACCATTATTGCCATTGAGGAAGTGCCGACCGATCAAGTTGAAAAATTTGGCATTATCGCTGGTGATATGATTCGAGATGACGTGTTTCGGGTGACTGATATGATAGAAAAACCTAAGCCTGAAGATGCGCCAAGCAACCTAGCGATTATTGGCCGCTATATATTAACACCAGATATTTTTGATATTATTCGTGAAACACCACCTGGAAAGAATGGCGAAGTTCAAATCACCGATGCTTTGATGCAGCAGGCAAAAAAAGGTTGCGTAATGGCGTATAAATTTAAGGGTAAGCGATTTGATTGTGGCAGTATTGAAGGGTTTATCGACGCTACCAATTATTGTTATGAGCATGTTTATAAAAATTAGTTTTGTGAAGAGGATTAAAAATTTTGAATTACGACTGCTTTAAAGCTTACGATATTCGTGGTCGGGTTCCTGATCAATTAAATGAGGATATTGCCTATCGAATAGGCAGAGCTTTCGCTCAGTATTTAAATGCTAAACGAATTTGTCTTGGCCATGACATTCGATTGACCAGTCCTGCATTAGCTGAAGCCGTTGCTCGCGGAATCAATGACGCGGGTGCAGAAGTTTTAGATATTGGTATGTCAGGTACGGAAGAGATTTATTTCGCTACGTTTAATAATGATGTCGATGGCGGTATTGTTGTAACCGCTAGTCATAATCCTATTGATTATAACGGTATGAAATTGGTCAAGCGTGGCAGTCAGCCTATCAGCGGCGATTCTGGGTTATGCGATATTAAGGCGTTAGCCGAAAGTGGTGATTTTACGCGCTCTGATAATCATGTTGTTAAGGTTAGCCATTTAGAAAATAGGCCTGATTATTTAAAGCATTTGTTAACGTACATTGATGTTGATGCCTTAGCAGGGTTGAAAATTGCTTGTAATGCAGGAAACGGTGGCGCTGGATTGGTCATCGATGCGCTAGAACCGATGCTGCCGATTGAGTTCAGTAAAATATTCAATCAGCCTAATGGCAACTTCCCTAATGGTATTCCCAATCCATTATTGCTTGAAAATCGACAGCCGACTGTTGATGCTGTTTTAGCGGCAAATGCGGACTTTGGAATTGCTTGGGATGGAGATTTTGACCGATGCTTTTTCTTTGATGAAAAGGGAAACTTTATTGAGGGTTACTACATTGTTGGCTTGTTAGCTGAGGCCTTTCTAACAAAAACATCGGGTCAAGCTGTGGTGCATGATCCGCGGCTTATCTGGAATACCTGTGATGTTGTCAATAAATTAGGTGGTAAGCCTGTTATGAGTAAAACCGGCCATGCGTTTATTAAAGAGCGAATGCGATTAGAAGACGCTATTTATGGTGGTGAAATGAGTGCCCATCACTATTTTCGCGATTTTGCCTACTGCGATAGCGGAATGATCCCTTGGTTATTAATTGCTGAACTAGTCGCAAAGAAGGGTCAGCCTTTGTCGAGCTTAGTCCGTAAAATGATAAGTGATTATCCAGTGAGTGGAGAGATTAACCGTACCGTTTCTGATGCCGATGCGGTCATTGCATTAATTCTTGATCACTACCGGCCGTCGGCCATTGATATTGACTATACCGATGGTGTCAGTGTCAGTTTTTCTAACTGGCGTTTTAATATCCGTAAATCCAACACTGAGCCATTGCTTCGTCTTAATGTGGAATCGCGAGGTGATAAAGCTTTAATGAAAGCGAAAACAGAAGAGTTGCTGGCTAAAATTAATTAGTGTTAGCCTTGCTTCAACTGTTTTGATTGATAAATTGCTCACACCAAAAAGCGGTCGTTTTATCTGTATCGGCTGTTGCCTTTGAGTTGTCATTTTGTAGGGTATTCAAGATCGGTGTGCTCAACTGCTTGCCCAGCTCTACACCCCATTGATCAAATGCATTAATATTCCACATAATACTTTGCACGAATACCTTGTGTTCATACATGGCGACAAGGGCACCTAAATTTTTAGCGTTCAACTGATCCATGGCAATAATTGTATTGGCTCTGTTGCCTGGACTGGCCTTATGCTTCGCTAAACGCTGTGCTTCTTCGTTAGATACTCCGGCATTTAATAATTCTTGCTCGGCTATCGAAATACTTTTACCTTCAGTGAGTGCTTTACTTTGAGCTAGGCAGTTGGCGACTAAATGCGCTTGTTTGTGTTTTTCATGTGAATGACTTTTGAGTGGTAAAATAAAATCAACAGGGATGCTTTCAGTTCCTTGATGCAATAATTGATGAAATGAATGTTGTCCGATAGTGCCAGCGCTCCCCCAAATAGTTGCGCAGGTACGATGTTTGACGGGTTCACCATCTTTGCTAACTTGCTTCCCATTGCTTTCCATAACTAGCTGTTGAAGATAGTCAGGTAGTAAACGCAATTCATGGCTATAAGGCAGCACAGCAATGCTGTTAGCAGAGCAGTAGTTGATATACCATATTTCCAATAAACCCAGAAGGACAGGGATGTTGTTTGTTAAAGAGTTGTTAGCAAAGTGCTCATCCATAGCATGTGCGCCAGCTAACAGATCGTTATAATTTTGGTAGCCAGTAGCAATAGCAATAGGTAATCCAATAGCTGACCAGAGTGAGTAACGACCGCCAACCCAGTCCCACATAGGTAAAACGTTTTCAGCATTAACACCGAATTCAATGGCCTTCTCATTATTAGATGAAACGGCAATAATATGGTTGGATAAGTCATCTTGGTTCATCTCAGTAAGGAGCCACTTTCGAGCTGACAATGCATTTTCAAGTGTTTCGGTAGTACTGAAAGATTTGGAAGAAATAATAATTAAGGTCGTCGATGGGGCTAAGACTTGTAAAGTGGTCTCTAGGTCACGCGGGTCAACATTAGCCACAAAATGAACGTTTGGGCCGTCTGCAAAATGGCTTAGTGCATGCGTGATCATTCTTGGTCCCAGATCCGACCCACCAATACCGATGTTAATGATATCGGTAATAACAGAACCCCCATGGCCACGCCATTGCCCTGATCGCAAACGGTCACTGATGCCTTTAATTTTATGTTGGGTGGCAGTGACTTCTGCGCGATGTTGCTTCGCTGGGGGGCATCTCAGCGCAGTGTGGTGTGCGGCACGCTGTTCCGTATTATTGACTTCAGCACCGCCGATTAATGCTTGAATTTGATCACTTAGCCCCATGGTTTCTGCAAATAAGATAAGTTCATCAAGAATTTCTTGGTTGATAAAAGCCCGCGAAAGGTCAATGGTTAAGCCTGCAGCAGATAAGCGGGCGTTTTCTTCAACGCTGCCATGAGAAAATTTGAGGTCATTGATATCATTGATCTTAACTGCTTGGTAATGACTATATAATTGCTGAAGTGCAAGAGAATGGGCAGCGTGTTGAGGGGCATTAACGTCAGTCATGGTATCGTTTTCACAGATAATAAGGTTCGATGGGCGAAGGTTCATTATAACGCATAAATTCGAAAAAAATGCCATAAGGCTATGATTTAAATAGATTTCGAAATATTTCGAGGGTTTTTCCCTTAGATCTAAGCGGTCTGAGATCAATTTTATGGTCACTCTAGACGGTCAGAAAAGTTGTCTTTTGGCTAAAAAATGCGGTTTAACTTTATTCTTATCTTCTTCACGTTATATTATTTTTGAATTAAATTATTTTTTCATATACTGTTATGGAATAATATAAAAATAAATTTTTTTTAAAAAACAATAATTTAGTCAGTTTGATCTCAAAAAAATCAAAATAAAACCGTTAGGTTGAGCATACCAATCCTGTTATTCAGCCCGTGTGAGGTGCTTTTCTTGTTTACAAGTTAGTCAATAAAATGTAAATTAAAGTAAAAATTAACAAAGATAATCAATCATTCTCTTGTTAAGCGGTATTCGAGCCAGCATCGCTCAGTAATCGACATCGTTTACATGACATACATTTGAAACCCGCTCTTTTAAAGTAGAGCCAGCAAAAGGATTTGCAACAGCCATGAATACATTCCGCACCAACATTTTTCTTTTACTTTTATGCACTTTTCTGAATGCTAACGCTGCCCTAGTCGATCGGGGTAACGGCATGATCTATGACTCAGCGCAAGAAATCACGTGGTTACAAGATGCTAATACGCTTGGCAGTGCCACAAACTGGGCCAATGCCTCGAGTTGGGCCGATAATTTAGAACACGGTGGTTATAACGATTGGCGTTTGCCGTCGGTTGGTGAGTCCCCATCGAATAACGTAGTCAATGGTGAAAGTGTTATTGAGAACTGTCCGCCTGGTGTGATTTGTCGATCGGCCACTGATTATAGTGAAACGCCTGCAGAGACCAGTGGATTATTTTATACGGCAAATTACAGTAACGATTTCTCTAACATTCAACCTAACTTTTATTGGCTGGCAGAGGAACAGAGCAACTCTAGAGCTTGGCGTTTTTCAATGGCTAATGGCCATCAAAATTCCCGTAATAAAACCCTTAGCGCTTATGCTTGGGCTGTTCGTGATGGCGATATTACTGCCGTTCCGTTGCCCTCGGCTGCATGGCTACTGTTGTCAGCTTTGGGTGGGTTATTCGGTATCTCTAAAAAATATTCATAAACAGACCCTTGAGTGTCGAGAGCGACAAACACCGAAGCACTAAAAATTTAAATAGTATTCCCTAAATTTATTACCTGGAGATCGTGAACATGGACGTCGGCAAAAATCTTATTAGAGCCATGGCTTCGCCCCTGAAAAAATGCACGGTACTGCTAACGGCTTGTGTGATGGCCTCATCATCAGTGGCCATGACGAGCTTTACCTTTAAAGCAACGGTAAATGACAGCAGCG
>MDSY01147085.1_pt1 | contig 42489 bp, 32 predicted proteins | sample 811131 | NCBI WGS metagenome assembly MDSY01 (sample SAMN05326643, study PRJNA326480) | marine metagenome | isolation source: seawater | place: Atlantic Ocean: South West | collected 2010
GTAAATTCTATTAATCAAATAATGTAAAAATTATGGCTGTTAAGAAAAAGATTTACTTTTTCTCTGAACAAAAAACTGACGGAAGAAAATCAATGTCAGATCTGTTGGGGGGTAAGGGGGCAAACATTGCGGAAATGTGTCGCCTTGGACTTCCTGTGCCTCCTGGGTTTACTATTTCAACAGAGGTTTGTGGTTTGTTTTTAAGAAAAAAATCTCTTGGAGTCGACCTAAAAAAAGACATTCAAAAAAACATTGAAGCTCTTGAGGCTTTAACGGGCAAGTCCTTCGGGGGAGAAAACCCTCTCCTTCTTTCTGTGCGCTCCGGGGCAAAGTTTTCAATGCCCGGAATGATGGAAACCGTTTTAAACATTGGCCTGACATCAAAAACTGTGAAAGAGCTTATTAGATCCTCAAAAAATGAGCGTTTTGTTTACGACTCATACAGACGACTAATTATGATGTATGCCGACGTGGTAATGGAAAAGGGCCTGGGGCTGGGAGGCGGAAGCAATATAAGAGAAAAGATGGAGCGCTTGCTTGAACAAATGAAAAAAAGAAAAAAATATTCAAGTGACTCTGACGTTTTAGCTGAAGACTGGAAAAGCCTTATTAAAAGATATTTTTCTTTAATAGAAAAAACTTTTGGCGTTCCTTTCCCAGACGACCACAACGAACAGTTGGGCGGCGCAATTGAGGCTGTTTTTTTAAGCTGGAATGGAAAAAGGGCAAAAGAGTATCGTGATTTTGAAAACATCTCTGGCGAGTTTGGGACGGCAGTAAATGTTCAAGCTATGGTTTTTGGAAACCTTGGGAGGGGCTGTGGAACTGGGGTGGCGTTTACAAGAAACCCGTCAAACGGAGAAAACAGTTTCTTCGGAGAGTGGCTCCCAAATGCACAAGGAGAAGATGTTGTGGCTGGAATTAGAACCCCTCAAACAATATCCGGCACAAAAAAAGGGTCTCTTCAAAAAGAGATGCCAAAAGCTTACAAAGATTTACAAAAAATAAGAAAAAAACTTGAAGGCCACTTCAAGGACATGCAAGATATTGAGTTTACAGTCGAAAACGACAAGCTTTGGATGCTACAAACCCGAAAAGGAAAGCGTAGCGGGTCCGCAGCCATTAAAATAGCAACTGACATGGTTGCTGAAAGACTTATAAAAAAGGACGAGGCAATTAAAAGAATTAAACCTAACCAGGTTTATGAAAGCATTTTAAAAAACATTGTAGAAAAAGACTTAAAAACAGCAACCCTGCTTGGAAGGGGGTTGCCGGCTGGCCCCGGGGCAGCAGCTGGCCAGGTGGTTTTCTGCGCAGAAAAAGCCGAAGAACTTGGAAAAAAAGGCAAGAATATTATTTTAGTTAGAAGGGAAACTTCTCCGGAAGATATTCACGGAATGCGTTATGCGGCAGGGATTCTTACAGAAAGAGGCGGGCTTACAAGCCATGCAGCTCTTGTTGCAAGGGGGTGGGGCAAAAGCTGTGTGGTTGGTTTCTATGGTCTTAAGATTGCAGAAAACAACAAGTCTGCTATTTTTGGAAAAAAAAGAATAAAAGAAGGAGCGTGGATAACCCTGAATGGGGCAGATGGGTCTGTTTTTGAAAAAAAATTGGATCTTTTTCAACAGCCTATCAAAGACTTTGCTCCCTTGCACCTTTTGTTGGGGTGGGCAGATAGGTACAGAAAGCTTCACGTAAGAACAAATGCAGACACCCCGGAAGACTGTCTACAGGCTTTGGAATTTGGGGCGCAGGGGGTTGGGCTTTGTAGAACGGAGCATATGTTTTTTGATGAAAAAAGAATTCTTCAGTTTAGAAAAATGATTTTGGCCGGCAAAAGAAGTGCTCGACTGAAACATTTAAGAGGCTTGTTGCCATACCAAAGAAAAGATTTTTATAAAATTTTAAAAACAATGAATGGGCTTCCTGTTACTGTTCGCCTTTTAGACCCCCCTTTTCACGAGTTTCTTGACATTGGAGACAAAGAGGTTGTGGTTCTTGCAAAAAACCTTAAAGAAACCAAAAAAGAAGTGAAAAGAAGAATAGACCAGCTACAAGAAGTAAACCCGATGCTGGGGCGCCGCGGGTGTCGGCTTGGGATTTCATACCCAGAGATTACAGAGATGCAGGTAGAGGCTGTCTTGGGAGCAGCTTTAGAGCTAAAAAAAGAAAAAAAGAATCCAAGGGTGGAGATTATGGTTCCCCTTGTTGGAAACCTTGAAGAGTTTTTAAATCAAAAAAACATTATTATTAACACATATGAAAAACTTTCCAAAAAACATAATCAAAAACTTTCATATAAAATTGGAACTATGATTGAAGTTCCTAGGGCCTGTTTTAGCGCAGATAAAATTGCTAAACATGCTGACTTTTTTAGTTTTGGAACAAACGACTTAACACAAACAACTTTTGGTTTTAGTCGGGATGACGTTGGAAGTTTTTTTCCAAACTATTTTGAAAAAAACATTTTACCCTTTGACCCCTTTGAAAGCATTGACGAAAAAAGCGTTGGCGCACTAATGGACACCGCCATAAAAAGAGGGAGAAAAAACAACCCAACCCTTTCTTTGGGTGTTTGTGGAGAACACGGGGGAGACCCAAAAAGTATTAAGTTTTGCAACAAGATTGGGTTACATTATGTAAGCTGCTCTCCTTTTAGGGTTCCTGTTGCAAGGTTGGCAGCTGCTCAGGCGGTTTTATGAACAAGAAGTTTGATATTATAGTCTATGGGGCGACCGGGTTCACGGGATCTCTTTGTGTAAAATACCTAAAAGAAAACTATTCTGGTTTGCGCTGGGGAATTGCAGGAAGAAACCAGAAAAAGCTTGAGCAACTATCAAAAGAGCTTGGTCTTGGTTGTAAAATTTTTGTTGCTGACGGAGATGACGCCGCAGCCCTAAACAGGCTCACAAAACAAACAAAGGTTGTAATAACAACGGCTGGGCCTTTTCACAGGTATGGATCAAAGCTTGTTGCTTCTTGTGTAGAAACCTCAACCCACTATGTTGATATTACGGGCGAAAATTTTTGGGTAAAACAAATGATTGAAAAACACCACGAAGAAGCAAAGAAAAAAGGCGTTAGAATTATTCCCTCTTGTGGATACGACTCTGTTCCGTCTGATCTGGGCTGTTTTTTTGCCGCAAAAACCTTTGGTAAAAAAATAAGTTCAATTCTTTCCTTTCACACATGGAAAGGAGAGGCTAGCGGAGGAACAATTGAGACTATGTTTTCAGCAAGAAGCTCTGGTGCCGACAGGTCTTCTTTTGGAAAGTTTGCCCTAAACCCAAAAGGATCTGTTTCAACAAAACAAAAAGAATTGACGAGCGACAAGGTTTCTGTTCACCACAACAACGCCCTTGGGGCTTGGGTTGGCCCGTTTGTTATGGCGATGGCAAACACCCGCGTTGTTAGGCGCGGCGCGGCGCTTTTAGAAGAGCTTGGAGAGGGCTATGGGAAAGACTTTGTTTACAAAGAACATGCATATTATTCATCGAGGTCGGCTGCCAGAAAAGCCACCTTTTTTCTTGGGGTTATGGGGCTTATTATTTTAACGCCCCTTAGCAAGCTTGTTAGGCCCTTTCTAAAAAAACCAGGCCAAGGACCAAGTCAAGCTGTGATGGATGGGGGGTTTTTTAAGTGCAAGTTTGTTGTTAAGGGAGAAGATGGAAGTCAAAAAATTTATTCTATGCACGCAAGCGGTGACCCTGGATACAAGGTAACATCAAAACTTGTTTGTGAAAGCGCTATTTGTCTTTTGGGAGACCACAGCTCTTTGCCTGGGGGCAAGAACTGGGGCGGAATTTTAACGTCCTCTTCCGGGTTAGGTGAACCTTTAATAAAAAGATTGAAAAAGGTTGGTGTTGTTTTTGAATAAAAAGTTTTTTTGTTTTCTGTTTTTCTTGTCTGTTGGGCTTTCTGTTTTGGGAGCACAAGACAACCAAACACAAAAAGGGTATGACTCTCTTGTTTCTCTTTTTTATGATTGGAGAGAGTTTGAAAGCCCTCCCCTGTTAAACGGGGCTCCAAACTATACAAAAAAAAGCTTTCAAAAAAGACAGGTGAAATTTAAAGAGCTTAAGGCTCGATTAAAAAAAATTGATATTTCTGGTTGGGACAAAAGCCAATCAATAGACTTTAAAATTGTTTGGGCTGAAATGAATGGATATGATTTTAACCGCCGGGTTTTAAGGCCCTGGGAAAGAGATCCGGCTTTTTACCAAACCATCTGGACATACGAAAGCGATGTCCCCGCACACGAAGGGCCAACAAACCATGCTGTTTTAGAGCTGTGGACATATAGCTTTCCCTTAACAGAAAAAGAACAAGAAAGGCTAACAAAAGAGCTTGGAGTAATTCCTCCTCTTTTAAAACAGGCACAAAAAAACCTAACAGGAAACGCTAAAGACCTCTGGGTTGCGGGAATTACAAACCTTGAAAAACAAGAAAGAGTTTTGGAGGATTTACAAAAAAATATTGTCAACAAATCAGCTGGGCTTTCCGAGGCCCTTAAAAAAGCAAAAGAAGAAACTTCTCTTTTTGTTTTTTGGCTAAAAACAGAAAGCAAAAACAAAACTGGGCCGTCTGGGGTTGGAAAAAAACACTACACATGGTACCAACAAAACGTTCACCTACTTCCCTTTACCTGGGAAGAAGAGGTTGCTCTCCTTGAAAAAGAGCTCTCACGAGCATGGTCTTCTCTTGTTTTAGAAGAACAAAAAAATTCCTCCCTTCCTCCCTTGGTTGCTGCGACGTCGCCAGAAGAGTTTAACAGGATGGCAGAAGAGGGCGTTAAAAGGCTTATGTCTTTTTTAGAGAAAAAAGAAGTTATGACAATTAAAAAAAATATGGAGCCCGCTTTAAGGCGGCACATGGGAAGTTTTGTTAAAAAAGAAGATCGAAACTTTTTCTTAATTGGTATGCACTATGACCCTGTTCCTCTTTATTCACACTTTTATCATTGGTTTGACCTTGCAGAAATAAGAGATAACCCCCATAAAAGCCCAATTAGAAGAGGGCCTCTTTTATACAATATTTTTGATTCAAAAAGCGAGGGGATAGCAACCGGAGTTGAAGAAATTTTTATGCATGCAGGGCTGTATGAAGACAGCCCAAGGTCAAAAGAAATTGTTTGGATTATGCTTGCCCAAAGAGCGGCAAGAGGCTTGGGGTCTCTGTATGCACACGCAAACATGATGACAATGGAAGAGGCTGGACAAGTTCATGTAAGGTGGACGCCGAGAGGGTGGATGGAAACCGAACCCCATCTTTTAAGGTTTGAACAACACCTTTATTTAAGACAGCCAGGATACGGAACTTGTTATATAACCGGAAAAGTTCTTGTTGAAAAAATTTTGGCGGAATATGTTGAACAAAAAGAGGCTGCGGGTGAAAAATTTATATTAAAGGATTTCTTTGAAGAGTTCAACAGCGCGGGAAACATTCCTGTTGAGCTGGTTCGCTGGGAAATGATAAACGAAGAAAATGCATTGTGGTTAAAATAGATCTTCACGGCTGGACCCACGATGAAGTAAAAGACAGGCTTCCAAACATGTTAATATTATATCACAACAAGGGAGCTTCTCCTATAGAGATTGTCACAGGCAACAGTGAAAAAATGAAGCTGGTTGTTCGCGAGGTTTGTAAAAAACACAACTTTGAAATAGACGAAATATGGAACACAAACCCAGGAACTATTGTTATAAGAGAAAGAGGGGTGTTGGGTGTTTAGTTTCTCTAAAAAAAAGAAAGGTGAGCTAGCTCTCTACCCCACTGCTCTTCAGCGAGCGGCGTTGTTACAAAAAGCTGCCCTTGGTGGCCCTCTTGTAATGTTGAACCTCTTAAGGTTTAAAAACAAGAAAGCTTATAGCGGGTATGCCAAAGGCGTAAAGAGCGTTTCTTTAGACTTTGGTATAGAGTTTTTGTTTTTTGGTGAGGTAATAACCACCGTCATCGGCAAAAAGGTGTCTTACCATGCCGTTGCTCTGGTAAGATACCCCTCCATTAAGGCCTTTATTCGGTTTGCTTCTTCCGAACCAATGAAAGGTCTTAAAAAAGAAAGGGAGGCCGGACTAGAGGGACAGCAGCTGATAGCAATAAAAGAGGTTGAGTTTTAGCGGCGCTGTTTTAAGCTGGCAGACGCCTTTTCCTACATTGATAAAAAAACCTGTTTAGACAGCTCGTTTCTAAACTCAATAACCGTGCTAGCATAGTGGTCTGACCTGTTGTATGTTCTAATTGCGTGCCAAGCCTTTGACCTTAATGAAAAGTTGTGGTAGTTGGGGGGGTAGCCGTTTTCTTTTAGGTAGTGAGCGACGCTTCCAAGCACGTCTTCCCACCCGTATGGTTCTTTTTTTCCGTTTTGGTTATAATCAATAGAAAGCTTGTTAAAGCTTGATGGTATAAACTGTCCAAAACCAAAGGCTCCCGCATAAGAGCCTTCAACACTAAACGGGTCTATCCCTTCTTTTTTACAATAAACAAGAAGCTCAAACATTTCTTTTGTTGCCCACGTTCTTCGCTGGGGAAGGTTTGCGGCTTGCGTGTAAAGAGAAACAAAAACTGAGTGTTCGGCAAACCTTGTTCCATAGTTTGTTTCAATGCCAATAATTGCAACAATAATTAAGGGGTCTATTTCAAAGTCTTTCATAATTTTTTTTAAAAGCTCTTTGTTCTCAAAATAAAAAGAAACTCCTTTTTCTATTCTTTCTTCTGTTAAAAAAATGTTTTTGTATTCTTTATATGTTTTGTTTGTTTCCGGCTTTTTTTTAAAGCGAGACAGAACTGTCTCTGACTTTTTAAGAAGAGGGTCTTCAAAAAGAGATCTGAGCTCGTTAATCGTATAAAAATTTTCTATGTCTGTTTGTCTGATAAGGCGGTTGAAAGCCTTATAGTTATCTCCACCTTGGCCAAAAAGGGGTACAAAAACACAAAAAACTATTATCATTGTTTTTATCGTTAGTTTCATCGTATTAAATTTAGTCATGTCAAAGGTTCCTTTTTATGTTAAAAAATAAGTTTTTTCTTTTGTCTGTAGCCTTGCTTGCTGTAAGCTCTTCTGCTTGGGTTGTGAGGCTTTTGCCCGACACAAGCGCAATCACTCTTGCTTTTTGGAGAATGTTGTTGGCAAGCGCGGTGATGTTCCTCTTTTCTTACAAAACTTTTTTGCATTTTGTTCCCAGTAAAAAAATAATTTTAGCAGGAGTTTTTCTTGGGATCCACTTTGCTTTGTTTTTTAGGGCCGTGCAGTTAACCTCTATTGCGGAAGCCGCGCTCCTTGGAACAACGGCGCCGATTTTTACAGAAATATATAGCTTTCTTTTTCAAAAGAAAAAGCCCGTGGTAATGGTTTTGGCTGGTCTCTTTGTTGCTTTTCTTGGGGCGGGAATATTAATAAGCCAGGGCTCTTTTGGTGAAAACGGTTCTTTGGGTAACCTTTTTGCTGTTCTTTGTTCTGTTGCTATGGCGCTTGTTTTAATTGTTGGGAAAGAGGTGCGACAAAACTCTCCCCTCTTTGAATACACTCGGTGGCTATTTTTCTTTGCGGCTATTACGCTGTTTTTTGTTTCGCTGTTTGTTGGTGTTTCTGTCTTTTCTTTTTCTGTAAAAGAGCTTCCTTGGTTTTTCTTTTTAGCACTAATTCCAACAGTTGTTGGTCATAACATTTTTTATTACCTAATTAAAACCCTTTCCACAACAACTGTGGCGGCCGTCCCTCTTGGGGAGCCTATTGTTTCATCTGTTGGGGCACTGTTTTTGTTTGGAGAACCAATTTCCTCTGCTGTAATTGTTGGTGGGGGAATCACGCTATTTGGTGTTTTTTTGGTGGTTCGGTTTGGGAGCTAAAGCCCGTTGGCTTCAAGAAACGCTTTTGTTAAATAACATTTTTTTAAGTGCTGTCTCTATTTTTTTTGTTGTTTCTTGTTGGGATATTTTTTTTGATGGTACAATAGGCTGTCCAAACTCAATCAAAACTTTTGCCCTTGTTAGCTTTTTTAGTTTTTGGGCAACCGTGTTTGTTCCGGAAAGAGCCACAGGAATAATTGGTATGTTGTTTTTTATAGAAAAATAAGAAGCTCCGTCCTTAAGGGGTTTTAAACCCTCTCCAACGCTGGTTCCTTCGGGAAAAATACAAAGCGGCTCCTTCTTTTTGATTTGTTTTTGTACAGACCTTACAGTTGAGGGCTTAAGCTTTTTTCGGTTTACCAACAACACCCCATAAAGCCACGGAAGCCATAGCTCTTTCCACCCAAGGTCGTCGAGGTCTTCTGCCATAAGATATGTTGTTGGCTTGTTGTGTTTGGAGTGTAAAATAAAGGGATCTAAAAGGCTAAAGTGGTTTGGGGCTAAAATGTATGGCCCTTTTTTGGGAACGTTTTCTCTTCCTTTTGTGGTTGTTTTTATTATAAAAAAACACACCAGCACCGACGTCCAACCTAAAATGTTTCTAATTATTTTATTTCTTGGTCCTGAAAACTTCACTTTTTGTTAAAAAGGAAGATCGTCATCATTTGCTTGGCTTGTGTCTTCTTCTGAAACTCTAGGCTCTTGGTTCATTCCTCCGCCGCTCGCCGTGTCGCCGCCAGAAGACCCGAGAATCTGAACGCCTCCAAAGTTGTTTGCAACAACCTCTGTTGTATATCTCGTGTTTCCTTCTTTGTCTTCCCAGCTTCTTGTTTGTAGGGTTCCCTCAATAGAAACAAGGGTTCCTTTTGTAACATATGGCTCAATGTACTTTTCTGCTGTCGCCCCAAAGGCAACACAGTTGTGCCAATCGGTTCTTTCTTGCTGGTTTCCTTCTTTGTCTCTCCAGCTTTCGTTTGTTGCAACGCTAAAGGTTGCAACGGCGTTTCCGTCTTTTGTGTGTCTTATTTCGGGGTCTTTTCCAAGCCTGCCTATTAATAAAACCTTGTTTAGTGTTCCTTTTGCCATGCTATCCTAAATTTAACTCATTATATATAATGTCAACACGTCTTTTAAGTCTTTTATCTTTTTTTATGAGTTCTTCCACCTTTTTTTCTGCGTGCATAATTGTTGTGTGGTCTCTGCCCCCCAGATGAATTCCGATTGAGTTAAAAGGCATGTCTAAAACCTTTCTAGCAAGGTATGCAACAACCTGTCTTGCTTCTGCTATATTTTTTCTTCTAGACTTTCCAACAATTTCCTCTTCGCTGACAGAAAAAACTGTGCACACCCTGTTGATAATGTCCTGTATGGTTGTCTGTCCCCAAGCTTGGTCTCCAAGCCTTTCTCTTATCACAGACTCTACCAGCTCTTGTGTTATCCCTTTTTCTGAAAAGGTGGCGTGTGCTAAAAGCTTTGTGATGCAGCTTTCAAGGTCTCTAATGTTTGTTTTAACGTATGATGCTATCATTTCTAAAAACCTTGGTTGGATTGTTACCTTGTTTTGTTTTGCTTTTGCTGCAAGAATGGCTACGCGAGTTTCAAAATTTGGGGGCTGAATATCTGCGTGGAGACCAGACTCAAACCTAGACAAAAGCCTGTCTTGCAGACCAACCATTTCTCCTGGATATCTGTCAGCTGTCATGACAACCTGCTTCCCTGCGGTTAAAAGATCATTAAATGTGTGAAAAAACTGTTCTTGTGTTTGTTCTTTTCCTTGAAAAAACTGTATATCGTCAATAAGCAGCACGTCGGCTTTTCTATAAACCTTTGAAAAGTCTAAAGATTTGTTTTCTTGTATGCTCGCTATAAAGTCGTTGGTAAATTTTTCGGAGGAGGCCAAAACAATGTTCATTGGGTTTTTTCCTTCTATAAGAGTGTTTGCAATTGCGTGGAGCAAGTGTGTTTTTCCAAGACCAACTCCTCCATATATAATTAGAGGGTTAAACGCTCCGTCTCCAGGCTTTTGAGAGACCTGTATCGCCGCCTTTTTAGCAAATTCGTTGTGTGGCCCCTCAATAAAGGCGTCGAAAACATTGTTGGGGTTTATATTATGTCTTTTTCCGGCGTTGCTTTGTTTGGTTGGTTCTTTTTTGTTAAGCTCTTCAGACAAAATGCTTTGGGCCGAGGGAGAGGCTATTGATATTTTTAAGTCCACCTCCGAGGCATATTCTTTTATTGCCTCAAACAAAAAGTCATAGTAGTTGCTGTTAATCCATTCGTAGGCAAACCTGTTTGGTGCCTCAAGAATAAAGACGTTGTTTGTAAGCCCAATAGGAACAAGCGTTTCAATCCAAGCCTTGTACGCATGTTCAGGAAGAGAGCTCTTTAAGTTCTTGTTTGCTTTTTTCCAAATTTCTTTATAGTCCATAGTTATCCACAAGTTATCAACACAAATCTTTGTTTTCTACTCCATTAGATTAATATTCTTTTTTGCTTTCAGCAAGGGTTTGTTTTGTGATTTTCCGGTTTTATTGTTTCACAAAGTGAATTATATATCCTATATTTCGGCGAGGAAGAACATGAAAAGAACATATCAGCCAAGCAACAGAAAACGAAAAAACAAGCACGGCTTTATGAAGAGAAACGCGTCTGTTGGCGGCAAAAGAGTTTTGTCTTCAAGGAGAAAAAAGGGGCGCAAAAAACTCACTGTTTCTTAGCTTTGTTGTAAAATGAATCGTAATACCCTTATTGGTTTTATTTTAATTGGTCTTGTTTTGCTTTTTTGGCCAACCTACCTAGACATTATTTTTCCAGAAGAAAACACCCCAAAAGAACCTAAAGAAGAAGCCTTACAAGAAAAAAGATTCCCGAAAGAAGAAAAAGAGGCTGTTTTTGTGTCAAACACAGCAGCTCCTAACGTCAACGTTTCTGCTACAAAAGAAAAAAATGAGGAGATTCTGTTTTATATAGAAACCTCTTTCTTTTCTGCTGTTGTTAGCAATAAAAACGGGGGGTCCATTTCATCCTTTATTATAAGAGACCACCTAAAAGCTGACGAGAAAGAGATTCATCTCGTGGATCAAAAAAATGAAAACAACCTGCTGGTTTCTTTTATAAACACTTCCGGAGAGACCGTTTATCTTGATGGGTTTTGGGGCTTTGATCCGGGCTCACCCACAAAAATTTCTCTTGTTAAAGACGGAGAAACCCAGAAGATTTCTTTTTATAAAAATGTTAGCGGTTTTTTGGCAAAAAAAAGTCTAACCTTTACAAGCAACAGCTATGCCGTTGACATAGACGTAGACGTTGAACCGCTTGAAAATATTATTCTTGATGGAAGGTTTAACCTGGGGTGGTCAGGGGGGCTTCGCCTAACAGAAAAAGGGGCTCAAGAGTCATTGTTTTTAGAGGGACTTGTTAGTCAAGGGGGAAGTATTCAGTCTTACAGGGTTGGTTCTACAAGCATTTTTGGTGGTGGGGGGTCAGAAATTTCTCTTGACTCTAAACAGTATTCTGGAAACGCAGATTTTGTTGGTTATAGAACAAAATATTTTGGCGTTTTTTTTGTTCCCCAAAGAACCGATTTTGTTCAAATATATAAAGAGAGATCCTCTACAAGGCCTATCGTTGATTTTTATACCGTACAGGAAACAAACCTTAGAAAAACAACTCTTTTTTTGGGACCTCTTGACTACGAAGAAATAGCCTCTTTGGGGGTTGGGCTAGAAGACAAAATATTGGGGTGGCAGTGGCTTTCTTCTGTTTCCTGGCTTGTTTATGCAACAATGGTCTTTTTATATGGGTTGGTTCCCAACTATGGCGTTGTTGTTGTTTTGTTTGCTATTCTTATAAAGGCCGCAACCTACCCTCTTATGGCAAAACAGTTGAGGTCTTCAAAAAAAATGCAGGAAATTCAGCCAGAGCTAAACAAGCTAAAAACAAAATACAAGCACGACCCTGCCCTTCAACAACAAAAAATGGCTGCCCTTTTTCAAGAGAGTGGGGTAAACCCTCTTGCCGGGTGCCTTCCAATGCTTATACAGTTTCCTGTTCTTATAGCTGTTTTTATGGTTTTTAGAAACACAATTGAATTTAGGGGGGAACCTTTCTTCCTTTGGATCAGCGACCTTGCTTCTCCCGACACTCTCTTTATGGTTGGGTCTCTTCCTATAAATGTTCTTCCTTTTTTAATGTCGATATCAATGTACTACACCATGAAGAGCGCCTCTGCTGGACAGGTTTCTGCTGACCCCGCCCAAGAAGCTACTCAAAAAATGATGAAGTATATGTTTCCTGGTATGATGTTTTTTCTTTTTTATGGATTTCCCTCTGGTTTAAACCTTTATTATTTCTGTTTTAATATAATTCAGCTTCTTCAACAAAAAATTATAAACAACGAGAAGTAGGCATGGATACGGTTGTCGCCTGCTCAACCCCTTTTGGCTCCAGCGCCCTTGCTGTGGTTCGTGTTTCTGGGAAAAATACAAAAAACTTTATTCTTTCTATTCAGAAAAAAACAAAAAGAATAAAACACAACTCTCCTTTTCTAGCCTCTTTTCTTGACAGAGACGGGGAGGTTTTTGATCAAGGAATTATAAACGTTTTTTTTGGGCCAGACTCTTATACAGGAGAAGACCTCGCTGAAATATCTTGTCATGGAAACCCAATAATAGTTGACCACATTGTTTCTTTGGCCTGCAGATTTGGGTGCAGGTTGGCAGACCCGGGAGAATTCACAAAAAGAGCCTATCTAAATGAAAAGATTGATATCTCTCAAGCCGAAGCTGTTGCTTCTTTAATTTCTTCAAAATCTTTAGATGGAACCAAGGCTTCCTACAAAAACCTTGGCGGGGACCTTTCTGCCAAGGTTTCCGAAATAAAAAATAAAATTATTTCTATTGTAGGAGAAATAGAGTTTAATTTGGACATATCAGAAGAAGGTCTTCAGCCAGGCCTTTTTCAAAAAAGCTCAAAAAAAATACTTTACCTAAAAAACAAACTAAACAAAGCCTTAGAGGGGTCAAAAAAAATAAATCTTTTAACTTTTGGGGCAAGCGTTGTTATTGCCGGCCCCCCCAATGCTGGGAAGTCCACCCTTTTTAACCTTTTTTTAGACGAAGAGAGGGCAATTATAAGTGAAATGCCAGGAACAACAAGAGACGTTATTCAGGACACCATAAACCTTGAAGGCTTTCCTGTTGTTCTAAAAGACACGGCAGGCATACGAAAAACAAAGGACGCCATAGAGAGGGCTGGAATAAGAAGGGCGGAAAAGGAATTAGAAAGAGCAGATCTTGTTCTTTTTTTGGGAAAAAAAACAAAAGGACAGAAAAAAAATGAAAAGTATATATATGTTTTTAACAAGTCTGATATAAAAAAGAGCCCTTCTGCTGGATATGATATAAAAATTTCTGCTCTAAAAAGAAAAAATATTAAAAGGCTCAAGAGCCTTATGAAAAAAAGGCTTTCACAAACAGCTTCTGTTTCTTCTGTTGTTTTAACCTCAAAAAGACAAGTAGAAAATGTTCTAAAATCAAAAAACTCTCTAGAAAAAGCATTAGAAGGTCTTTCTTTTGGGAGCTCTTTAGAGCTTGTTGTAGAAGACTTAAATTCTTCTATTTTTTATCTCGACAAAATAACAAAAAAAACCACAAAAGAAGATGTTTTAAGCTCTATTTTTTCTTCTTTTTGTGTTGGAAAATAGTTTCACGTGAAACGAATAAAAGACAAATATGATTTGGTTGTTGTTGGAGGGGGGCACGCAGGAATAGAGGCTGCTCTAATTGCACACAGTCTAAAAATTAATGTTGTTCTTGTTTCTATGGATCTAAACTCTGTTGGAAGAATGTCTTGTAATCCAGCAATTGGGGGGCTTGCAAAAGGACAAATGGTAAGGGAATTAGATGTTCTTGGTGGTCATATGGCTGTGTTTGCAGACGCCGCCACCCTCCAAAGCAAAACCCTAAACCTTTCAAAGGGGCGGTCTGTTTGGTCTCCTAGAGCACAAATTGATAAAATTAAATATGAAAAAACTGTACAAAAATATATAAAAAGCGTTGGTTTGCCCTCTTTAGAGGGAGAAGCGGTGGGAATAACCGAAAAGGGAGGAAAAATAAAGTCTGTTATTTTGTCTGGGGATAGAGAGATTTTATGTTCCTCTGCTATTTTAACGTGTGGAACTTTTTTAAATGGGCTAATTCATATTGGAGAGAAAAAAATTAAAGCAGGTAGGATGGGAGAAGAGAGCTCTGTTGGAATAACAGAGTCTTTAAAGGCTTTTGGCTTTATGTCTGGAAGGCTAAAGACAGGAACTCCTCCAAGAATAAAAAAGTCTTCTGTTAATTGGAATAAGGGGGAGGCTGGCTTTGGAGACAAAGAACCAAAAGCTCTGTCTTATAATACAAAAAATTTTAAGCCAAAAGATGAACCCTGTTTTGCCTTTAGAACAAACAAAAAAACCCATGACTTAATATTAAAAAATATTTCTAGGTCTCCAATGTATTCTGGAGACATTGATTCTTCTGGCCCCAGATACTGCCCTTCAATAGAAGACAAGGTTTATAAATTTTCACACAATCCAAGTCATATACTTCAGCTTGAGCCCGAGTGGACAAATTCTGAACAAATTTATGTTAATGGTTTTTCAACCAGCCTTCCAGAAGAAATACAAACAGAGTGCTTAAGATCTGTTGAGGGTTTGGAAGGTGTTGAATTTTTAAGACCGGGGTATGCTATAGAATATGATTTCTTTTTCCCTTCTCAACTAAAAAACACCCTTGAAACAAAAAAAATAGAAGGACTGTTTTTTGCGGGACAAATTAATGGAACTTCTGGTTACGAAGAAGCTTCTTCTCAAGGTCTTTTGGCCGGAATAAATGCTTCTTTAAAAATAAAAAAGCAAAAAGAGTTGCGTTTAAAAAGAAATGATGCCTATATAGGGGTTCTAATAGATGATCTGGTAATAAAAGATACTAATGAGCCTTATAGAATGTTTACATCAAGGGCAGAATATAGACTTCAGCTGAGAGCTTCTAATGCTGATCAGAGATTATTAAAATATTCAAAGAACCTTAATCTTCTCGACGAAGAAACAATAAATGACTTAACAAAAAAAGTTAAAAAAACAAAAGAGGTTGAAGATATATTATATAAAAAAAATATATTCCCAAAAGAAGTTAATCCTTTTCTAAAAAGTGTTGGTGAAAAAGAGATAAATCAACCAACAAGAGCATCGGAGCTTTTAAAAAGACCCTCTGTTCTTTTAAAAAATTTACCAAAAATAAAAGAAATTAAAATGGGTTCAATAAAAAAACGTTTTGTTGAAGAAGTTTTATTTGAAGCTGAAACAAAAATTAAATACAGTGGATATATAAATAGACAAAAAGCTGAAATAGAAAAAACTAAAATTTATGAAGATATGATTATTCCTAAAGACTTTGATTATAATAAAATAAAGAGCATTTCTAATGAGAGTAGAGAAAAGCTGTTAAAAATATTGCCTGAAACAGTTGGACAGGCACAACGTATTAATGGTATTAGGCCAACTGATATATCAATTTTATTAGTATATTTAAAGCGTTGGTTTCACGTGAAACGAAATAATAAATTAAAAAAGAAATGAATAACAAAATAAAATATAGTTTTTTAATATTTTTTTGTGGTTTTTTATTATCTCAACAAAATATTTTATTGGATAGGGTTGCTGCTGTTGTCGACGACAAAATCGTTTTATTAAGCGATGTTGTTTTGGCAGCAAATGCTTTAGCAGCACAAGAAAATGTTAACCCATCTGTAAGCCCTAAAAAGTATAATGATCTTTTATTGAAAGCTTCTGAAAGTATGATTGAACAGCTTGTTATTATTAAAATGGCAGAAGTTGATTCTGTAACTGTTTTAGAAAAAGATGTAGAAAAAGCACTTAATAGACAAATAGATAATATAATATCACAATCAGGAAGTAAGGAAGCTGCTGAACAAATTTTAGGTAAAAAAATATCAGATTTTAAAAGATCCTACAAAGATGATATGGAAGGAAAATTAATTGCTGAAAAATATACAAACCAATTAACTATGGATATTCAGATTACTCGCCCAGAGATAGAATCATTTTTTAGTATTTATAAAGATAGTATTCCTTCTTTTCCAAAAGAACACGAAGTAAGACATATATTATTTGAAATAAAACCATCAAAAAAATCAATAGAAGAAACAAAGTCTGTTGCTCTATCTGTTATAGATAAAATAAAAAATGGAATGTCTTTTGAAGAGGCTGCAAAAGAATATTCTGAAGATACAGGATCTAAAGAAAATGGAGGTTATTTAGGTATTGTTTCTAGAGGAACTTTTGTAAAAGAATTTGAAAAAGCAGCTTTTACATTAGAAATAAATAAAATTAGTGAACCTATTCAAACATCATTTGGTTTTCATATTATAGAAGTTTTAGAGAGATCAGGAGAAAAAGTAGGAGCAAGACATATTCTAATAAAAACAAAAACCACCGACGAAGATAAAGAAAATACTTATCAAAACTCTTTAAAAATTTATCAAAAAATACAAACTAAAAATAATTTTATAGCTAGTGCATTAGAATATTCTAATGACGAATCTACAAAAGAGAATGGTGGCTATTTAGGTTGGATTGATTCTGAATATTATCAGGTAAAAGAATTAGCCTCTGTTATTAAAAATATTGAAAAAAATGTTTGTAGTGCTCCAATTCTTACAAATTTTGGATACCATTTAATTTGGGTTGATGAAATAAAAGAAGGTGGTCCTCCAAATTTAAAAGAAAATTGGATAGAATTAGAAGGAATGGCACTAAATAAGAAAAAATCAGATTGGTATTCAAATTGGATAAAAGAAATAAAAACAAAAGTTTATATAAAAAGAAATCCACTAACTTATCCACAAATAGCTAATTAATTCTTAAAATATTCTTTCTTTTTTTTATACACATTTTATTAACATATTTTAAATATTATTTTTTATAATCTTTCGACGACAAAAATATTTTTTTATAGCTTATATACATATCAACATTACTATTATTATTTATTTTTATATATATAATATATAATTAATAATTAGTTGATCTAAAAAATAAAAAAGCGTTAAAACAGCTTAAAAAACGTCTTTCTTTCCTTTAGGTAACCTTATATACCACAATTAAATCTTGTTAAAGCTTAAGTATATTTTTATACTCTAGGGTTAATTATGAATATTTCAACAACAAAAACAGAACTTCAGAAAGCATTTTCAAAATTAGTAAAGACATCACAAACAAAAACACAAACTCCACTTATCAATTATACTTATATATCAGCGGGAGCTCATGGGGTAGTTTTACATTCAACAGATATGGAAGTTGGAATAAAAACAACAATTACTGCATCAGTAAATGCTGAAGGTGAAGGTTTGTTTCCAACTTCAGAAGTTAATGATATTATTTCTGTTATTAGTGAAGGTAGAGTTGATATTGAAGTTGCCGGACCTCATATAAATATAAAATCGGAAAAAGGAACTTCATTTGATATTCCTACCCTTCCATTTCAGGAATATCCCTCAATTCCAGAAAATAATCATGAAGATATTTATAATATAAATACGAATGATTTAAAAATGATTTTAGATTCAATTATATATGCTATAAATAAAGATCAATTAAAACCTTCTTTAAGTGGAGCATTATTATCTTTTTTAGAAGATTCAGTAAATTTCGTTTCTACTGATGGACACAGATTAGTTGTTATAAAAATGGCAAATGAATCAAATCTGTCAGAAAATTTTATTATTCCAAGAAAATATTTAAGTATGCTTAATTCTTTTGTTCAAGGACAAAAAGAATCTTCTTTATCTTTTAGTAATGGTTATGTTTTTACTAATAATAATAGTGATGTTTTATACTCTCGTCTTATAGATGAAAAATATCCAAATTATGAAGCTGTAATACCTCAAGACAATAATCAAAAATTAAAAATAGATAAAGAAGATTTATTGAATGGCATAAAAGCAACATCTATTGCAACAAACAAAAATACAAACCAAGTTTCATTAAATCTTTCTAGAGGTGAAGTCTATTTAAAAAGTGTAAATCAACCGGAGAGCAAAACAGTATATGCTCCTCTAAAAAGTGCAGAATATGATGGAGATGAAATCTCTATTGGATTTAATTCAATTTATTTAAAAGAAGCAATTTCAAACTATCCAACCAATGAAATAAATTTTACTTTTAAAGATAATCTATCAGCAACGCTTCTTTTGCCAAAAACAAAAGAAAACAATATTACAATATTATTAATGCCTGTGAGAATAAATGAATAAAAAAAACAATTACGGCGCAGAGAAAATTTCAGTTTTAAAAGGTTTAGAAGCTGTTAGAAAAAGACCAGCAATGTATATTGGTGATGTTGGAAAAAGAGGATATCACCACCTTGTTAATGAAGTAGTAGATAATAGTATTGATGAAGCTCTTGCAGGTTTTTGCGATAAAATAATTGTTACAATTAAAGCTGATGGATCAATTTCAATTGAAGATAATGGAAGAGGTATTCCAGTTGATATACACAAAGAAGAAGGTATCCCGGCCTTACAGGTTGTTATGACAGTTTTACATGCGGGAGGAAAATTTGATAAAGACACCTATAAAGTTTCAGGAGGGTTGCACGGCGTTGGAGTCTCTGTGGTAAATGCATTATCAGAAAGCCTAATTGCAGAAGTTCATAGAGATGGATTTATGTATAGACAAGAATATTCTATAGGAGTTCCAAAAGGTCCCGTAGAAAAAATTGGAAAAACCGACAAGAGAGGAACAATTATTACTTTTACCCCAGATTCAAAAATATTTAAACACTCTGAATTTGAAGAAGAAACTATTAAAGTAAGATTAAAGGAATTAGCATATTTAAACAAAAATCTTACAATTATTTTAATTAATGAAAAAACAGAAGAAGAAGATATAACATTTCATTTTTCGGGAGGACTTTCTGATTTTGTAAAATATTTAGACGGAGACGAAGACTTAATTCACAACGAAGTAATAACGGTTTCTAAAGAAGATGGAGAGGTTCCTGTAGATGTTGCTTTTAGATATAGCACCAGCTATAACAATAATATTTTTTCTTTTGTTAATAATATTAATACAATTGAAGGAGGAACACATCTTTCAGGATTTAGGTCTGCTTTAACTCGAGCACTTAATAATTATGCAAACAAAAATGAGCTTATAAAAACAAAAAAGAACGAAAAATTTTCTTTATCAGGAGATGACTTTAGAGAGGGCCTTACAGCCGTAATATCTGTAAAGGTTCAAGAACCTCAATTTGAGGGACAAACAAAAACAAAGCTTGGAAACGGGGAAGTTAAGGGAATAGTAGATGGAATTCTTTATGATGGAATACAGGCTTTTTTAGAACAAAATCCGTCTACAGGAAAAAGAATTATTGAAAAAGCAGCAGAAGCTGCGAGAGCAAGGATTGCAGCGAAAAAAGCAAGAGAACTTGTTAGAAAAAAATCATCACTTGGTGCTCTTCCTGGAAAGCTTGCAGACTGCTCAAACAAAGATCCCCTTCAGTGTGAACTGTTTCTTGTTGAGGGAGACTCTGCTGGAGGAACAGCAAAACAAGGAAGAGACAGAAGAATACAAGCAATTCTTCCCTTAAGAGGAAAGGTTATTAATTCAGAAAAAGCAAGAGAAGATAAACTTTTATCAAACAATGAAATACAATCCATTATTACAGCAATTGGGGCAGGTTTTGGAGATTCAGAAGATGATCCAAATAGCTTTAATTTAGAAAAATTAAGATATGATAAAATAGTAATTATGACAGATGCAGACGTTGATGGTAGTCATATCAGAACCTTATTACTTACGTTTTTTTGGAGAAAAATGAAAAAGCTTGTTCAAGAAGGACATGTTTATATGGCTATGCCCCCTCTTTATAAAATAAAACAAGGAAAAAAAGAAAGATACGCCTATACGGACGAAGAAAGAGACCTGGTTATTAAAAGAATGGAATCTGAAAACTCCACCACCAAAATAGATATTCAAAGATATAAAGGTTTGGGAGAAATGAATGCTGAACAACTTTGGGACACAACAATGAACACAGAAACTAGAACCTTAATGCAGGTAACGGTAGATCACGTTATGGAAGAAGAAACAAACGTGAGGTTTAGAGAACTAATGGGAAGCGAAGTTGAGCACAGAAGAAGATTTATAACTGAAAAAGCTAAACTAGCAACAAACATTGATGTATAAACATGGTAGATATAAATAGAGATAACATAATAAACAAAGAACTTATAAAAGAGCTAGAAGAAAGCTATTTAAACTATTCTATGTCCGTTATTATGTCAAGAGCTCTTCCAGACGCAAGAGATGGACTAAAGCCTGTTCATAGAAGAATTTTATACGGAATGCACGAACTGGGATGTTTTTGGAATAGACCATATAAAAAGTCTGCAAGAGTTGTTGGAGATGTTTTAGGTAAATATCACCCCCACGGAGACTCTTCTATATATGACGCAATGGTTAGAATGGCACAGGACTTTTCAATGAGACACGAACTTGTTCAGGGGCAGGGAAATTTTGGGTCTGTTGATGGAGACAGCGCTGCTGCGATGAGATATACAGAGTCAAGAATGTCAAAAATTGGAGGAGAGCTTTTAAGAGATCTTGAAAAAGATACAGTTAACTGGACAAAAAACTTTGACGAAACCCTAAAAGAGCCAGAGGTGTTGCCCGCCGTCTATCCAAATCTCTTGGTAAATGGTTCAGAAGGAATTGCTGTTGGGATGGCAACAAAAATTCCACCACACAACCTGTCAGAAACGGTAGGAGCCCTTATTGAGCTTATTGAAAACCCAGACGCAGATGTTGATGATCTTATGAAACACATAAAAGGACCAGACTTTCCTACAGGAGGAAAGGTTTTAGGCTTACAAGGAATTAAAGATGCATATTCTACCGGAAGAGGAAAGGTAAAGATGCAGGGAACGGCATATACCGAAACACCAGACAAGGGCAGAAGCAAGCTTATTATAACAGAAATTCCATACCAGGTCAACAAAGCAAACCTTGTAGAAAAAATTGCAGACCTGTCGAGAGACAAAAAACTAGAGGGAATCGCTGAAATAAGAGACGAATCGGACAAAGACGGAATGAGGGTGGTTATAGAAATTAAAAAAGATGCTGTACCAGAGGTTGTTCTTAGTCAGCTCTACAAACAAACGCAACTAGAAGACACTTTCGGAATAATCCTTTTAGCCCTGGTTGATGGAACCCCAAAAATCATGCAACTAAAAGAGTTTCTAAACCAGTTTTTAGAGTTTAGACAAGAGGTTATTATTAAAAGAACAAAGTTTGACCTGTCTAAAGCTGAAGACAGAGCACACATACTAGAGGGGTTACAAATCGCCCTAAAAGATATTGATAAGATTATAGAAACCATCAAAAAAAGCCCGGACCCCGCAACAGCAAAAGAAGGCCTTATTAAAAAATTCAAACTATCAGAAAAACAGGCACAAGCCATTCTTGACATGAGACTTCAAAGACTTACGGGGCTTGAAACAGAAAAAGTTATTAGTGAGTATAAAGAAATAATAAAGCTTATGGCGGAGTTAAAGGGAATATTGGACAGCAAGTCAAAAAGAATGAAAATTATTAAAGAAGAGCTTTTAGACATTAAAGAAAGGTTTGGAGAAGAAAGAAGAACAGAGGTAATTGCGGAGTACACAGCAAGAAGCATGGAAGACCTTATTGCTGACGAAGAGGTTGTTTTAACGGTTACACACAACGGGTATATCAAAAGAACAAGCATTAGCACATATAGAACCCAAAGGAGGGGCGGAAGAGGAGTTCAGGGAGCTGGATCCAGAGAAGAAGACTTTGTTGAACACCTCTTTACAGCATCAACGCATAGCTATATTTTGTTTTTTACAGACAAAGGAAAGTGCCACTGGGTAAAAGTTTATGATATTCCAGAGGGCGGAAGAGCCGCAAAAGGAAGAGCCATCATCAATTTGATTGAGTGTGAGCCGGACGAAAAGGTAAAAGCTTTTATTGACGTTAAAGAGTTTGATGAAAACAAGTATGTTGTTATGGCAACAGAAAAAGGGGTGGTTAAAAAAACAAAGCTTTCAGCATATTCTCGACCACGAAAAAAAGGAATATATGCCGTAGAAATTAGAGAGGGAGACACCCTTATTGAGGCAAGAATTTCTGAAGGGGAAAATGACATTTTGCTTGGAACAAGAGAAGGAAAGTCAATAAGGTTTTCTGAACAGCAGATTCGTCCAAGCGGAAGAAAAACAATGGGGGTTAAGGGAATCACTTTAAGCTCAAAAGACGATAGGGTTGTTGGAATGCTGCTAATTAAAAGAGAGGGAACAACAGTTCTTGTTGCAACAGAAAAAGGATTTGGAAAAAGAACAGACATTTCTCAATACAGGGCGCAAAAAAGAGGCGGCAAGGGCGTTTTAACAATGAAAACCACAGATAAGGTTGGTAAAATGGTTACAATTAAAGAGGTTTTAGATTCGGACGAACTTATGATTATTACAACACAGGGCGTTTTAATCAGACAAGCTGTTTCAAAAATAAGAGCAATTGGAAGAGCAACGCAAGGGGTTAAGCTTATAAATTTAGACAAGGGCGCGTCGGTAGCATCAATTACTCGAATTATTTCTGATGAAGAAAACAAGGAAGAAGACCAAGGTGAGCCAGATAAAGCAGAACCTGAAGAAACTTAAAAAAAGAATTTTCAAAGAAACAACAAGCGACAAAGTTAAGCTTGTTGCTGTTACAAAAACCCGATCAACAAGTGAAATCAACGAAGCAATTTCTTGTGGAATTACAAGCATTGGAGAAAATAGAGTACAAGAAGCTGAAAAAAAGTTTCAACATATAAGCCCTCTTGTAGAAAAGAGGTTTATTGGAAGGCTTCAGACCAACAAAATTAAAAAAGCAATATCTCTTTTTGACACCATAGACTCCGTTCAGTCTTATAGGGTTGCAGAAAAGATTTCAAAACACTGCCAAGCCGCAAAAAAAGAACAAAGAATCTTGTTGCAGATAAACACAGGGGAAGAACAGTCCAAAAACGGGTTTTTAAAAAATGAAAAAAAAAGAAATTATAAAATGCTTCTCTCTCAAAGGAATAAAAATTGAGGGACTTATGACAGTTGCTCCCCAAGCTCAAGAAAAAACAAAGATAGAAAAAGCGTTTAAAGACTTAAAAAGTCTTTTTTTGGAGATTAACAGGAGAATCCCAGAAGAGCAAAAAATGAAAGAACTTTCAATGGGAATGAGTGACGACCTTATCCCCGCAGTTAGGGAAGGATCAACAATGGTAAGGGTTGGAACGAGCATTTTTGGAAAAAGGAGGGAGAGTGCTTGAACTAAAAAAATGGTTTAACCCCAAACACTACAACAGACTTTGGAATGTTGGTCCGCCTGGGTTGGTTTTTTCTATTTCTCTTGTGTATGCCCTCCGCTGGGTGGAGAAAGCTCTTGAGCTCACAACCTTCTCCCTGGAAGAGCAGTGGCTTTGGCTTTTAATGGCGCTTGTTTCTCTTGACGCTATTCTCCTTTTGTTTTGGGTTTTGTTTAGCTTGCCCCCAAAAGAAAGAGGAAAAAAGCTTTCAAAAAAAGGAATATATGGCCTTATAAGACACCCAATATATACAGTAATTGTTTACCACGTCCCCATTTTGTATGCTCTTTCTTGGGGGTCTTTTTTGCTTTTATTTTTTTTGCCATTCCACCATATGATTTGGATAAAAATCGTTCAAAAAGAAGAAGAATACCTTGTTGGCATTTTTGGAGAAGAATATTTAGATTACATGGACGAAGTTCCAAGGTTTATTCCTTGGTTTTGAATTAAAAATTTTGTTTTTTAGCACTCGGAAGAAAGCTTTCTAAAAAACTCAAAAAAAACTAGAGGAAAATTATGAAAAAGCTAATATTAACTTTAACACTTATTACAGGAATAACAATGTCTCAAGAAAAACACTATGGTTTTGAATTTGTAAAAGAGTCTGGCGGAATTCAAGAATACAAAATGACATCAAACGGGCTCACCGTTTTGTTAAAAGAAGACCACAGCGCGCCAGTTGCAACCTTTATGGTTACCTACGATGTTGGGTCTAGAAACGAAGCAATAGGCTATACGGGGTCTACCCACCTTTTAGAACACTTAATGTTTAAGGGGTCTAGAAAGTTTAACACGGAAAAGGGAAACTCTGTTTTTCAGCTCTTACAGTCCTTGGGAGCAAGGATGAACGCCACCACCTGGCTAGACAGAACAAACTATTTTGAAACGGTTCCAAGCGAACACCTTGAAACCGCAATTGAAATTGAAGCAGACAGAATGAGAAACGCATATATTAAAGAAGAAGACAGGCAGTCTGAAATGACAGTGGTGAGAAACGAGTTTGAAAGAGGACAAAACAGTCCCTTTGGTGTTTTAGATGAACACATTTGGGCCATGGCCTATATGGCACACCCATACCACCACTCAACGATTGGTTGGAAATCAGACATTGAGGGCGTTTCTATAGAAAGGCTGAAAGAATTTTATGATACATTCTACTGGCCAAACAATGCCACTGCAACCATTGTGGGAGACTTTGAAAAGGCGGATGCTCTTGCAATGGTTAAAAAGCACTTTGGCAGAATAATGAAAAGCCGAAACGAAATCCCCGAAGTTTATACTGAAGAACCAGAACAAGAAGGACAAAGAAGGGTTATTTTGAAAAGAGCGGGGCAGCAAGGGGTTGTTGGGGTTGCTCATAAAACCCCTTCTGCGACACACGAAGACGCACCAGCTTTTATAGTTTTGTCTTCAATCCTTTCTTCCGGTAAAAACAGTAGGTTTTACAAAAAAATAACAGACAAAGGGCTAACAACAAGCGTGTTTATTTGGGACTCTCTCTTTAGAGACCCTGGTCTTTTTGCTGTTTATGCAAACCTTACCCCCGGAACAGAACACAAAAAGGTAGAAGATGTTATAATGGCCGAATATGAAGAAATAAAACAAAAAGGGGTAACAGAAGAAGAGCTTAACAAGGCAAAAGCCCAGCTTGTTGCAAACATGAAGTTTCGCCAGGACGGATCATACATGGTTGCAGGAAGCCTTAACGAAGCAATAGCCTCTGGGGATTGGACACTTTATACCACATACGAAGAAAGAGTTTCAGCCGTAACAGCAGAAGACATAAAAAATGTAGTTGAAAAGTATTTTCTTGAAGACTTAAGCACCGTTGGGCACTTTGTTCCTAAGTCTTCCGGGAACCAAGGAGCACGAAGAGGCCCTTCGAGCGCAACAGCCCTTGCAGAAATGAAGAAAAAACACTTTTCAACAGAGGGCATCCCTGAAGAAGGACTTCTTTTAGCCCAAATAGAAGACTCAGAGCCAGTAAACGGAATTAGGCTTTTAACCCTAAAAAGAGGCTCAGGGGTTGTTACATTTTCTGGAAGTTTTTTAGGGGGGGACGTTTATGCTCCAAGCACAAACCCAAGGATTCCAGATGTAGTCGTTTCTATGCTTGACCAAGGAACCTCAAAAAGCTCCAAGTTTGAAATTAGTAGCAAACTTGAAAACGTTGGCGCAAGACTTAATTTTTCAAATGGGAAAGCAAGAGTTGGTTTTGGTGGAAAATCTTTATCAGAAGACATGGGCCTTGTTGTTGGTCTTTTGGCGGAGCAACTTAGGCTCCCCGCCTTTGATAGCGAAGAGCTAGAAAAAACAAAAAGCAGACTAATAACGGGTTACAAAAAAAGCAAGGAAAGCACCAGGGGCAACGCCCTAAACAACATGTTGAAGAACTTTTATCCTTCTGGGCACCAAAACGCTGCAGAAGATCCAGAAACTTCAATTCAACATATAGAAAAAATTACAGCAGATGCCCTTAAAAAATATCACAAAGAGGCATATGGCACAGGCAGCATGGTTTTTGTTGCTGTTGGAGACGTAAGCCACGAAGAGCTTTCAGGCCTGCTAAAAGAAAGCTTTGGGGACTGGAGCTCTTCCCCGCTTTCTGATAAAAAAGAAGAAAAAAGAGGGTCAAAGTCTGGAGGAAAAACATATGTTACAATGGAAGACAAAACCAGCACAGATTTTTTAGTTGGAATTCCAGTTGGCATAACCAGAGACCACCCAGACTATAGACCTCTTTATATTGCTAGCTATATTTTGGGAGGGAACTTTTCAGGAAGGCTAATGCAAACAGTTCGCGTAAAAGAAGGCCTAACATATGGAATTCGCTCTAGCATGTCAGGGTTTTCAAATGACAACGACGGCTACTGGTATGTTGGAGGAACGTTTGCCCCACAGCTTCTTTCTAAAGGAGAAAGCTCTACCTTAAGAGAAATTAAAAAGTGGGCCAAAGACGGCGTTACTCAAAAAGAGCTTGATATTGCAAAAACCACACTAACGGGGTCCTATAGGGTTGGCTTTGACACAACGGGGGGCCTTGCAGGAGGAATTCTTAGCGCAGTTGTTGAATGGGGAGACCTGTCATATGTCGACAACCAACCAGACAAAATTAATGCTGTGACCCTTGATGAGGTAAACAGCGCAATAAAAAAATATATTTCTGTGGAAGACCTTTATCAGGTTGCCGCAGGAAGCGTTGATGAAAACGGAGAACCGCTAGAAAAAGAATAGCATTCATGATTAGGGCTATTTTAGCATGTGACGAAAATGGGGGAGTAAGCAAGGGAGGAACCCTCCCCTGGCCAAAAAACACAAAAGACTTGGCCTGGTTTAAAAAAAATACAAATAACAGCACGGTTGTTATGGGCTCAAAAACCTGGAAAGACCCCCTTATGCCTTGGCCTCTTCCCAACAGAAAAAATGTTCTTGCAACCTCCCAAAAAGAGAGCTTTCCGGGGGCGGATGTTTATATACAGGGAGATTTATGTTCTGAAATAAAAAAACTTTCCAAAAAAGACAAGGTTTGGATTATTGGAGGAATAAACATTTTAGAACAAACCCTAGAAATTGTTGAAGAGCTTTATTTAAGTAGAATAAAAGGAAAATACGACTGTGATGGGTTCTTGCCGCTAGAAAAAATAAAAAAAATGTTTGAAAAAACCTGGACCGAAAAACATGAAACGGTTGAGTTTCAAATTTGGAAAAAAAGGAGTCAAGCTTGAAACAGTATCTTAGCGCGCTAACACACATTCTTGAAAAAGGAAAAGACAGAGAGGACAGAACAGGCGTTGGAACAAGGGGCATTTTTGGCTATCAAATGCGCTTTAATCTAAAAGAGGGGTTTCCGGCTGTAACTACAAAGAAGCTTGCTTGGCGCAGCGTTGTCAGCGAGCTTATTTGGTTTTTAGAAGGAGGAACAGACGAAAGAAGGTTGGCAGAAATTCATTTTGGAAAAAATAGGAACGAACTACATGAAAAAAAAACAATTTGGACAGCAAACGCGGACAAACAAGGAAAGGCTTTGGGGTATGTTAACAGCCCGGAAAGAAAAGAGCTTGGACCAATATATGGAAACCAGTGGAGGTCTTGGGGAAAAGACAAACAGGGAGTTGATCAAATAAAAAAAATTATTAATGAGCTCACCACAGACCCAACCAGCAGAAGACACTTGGTAAGTGCGTGGAACGTCGAAAAAATTGATGAAATGGCGCTTCCCCCATGCCACACAATGTTTCAGTTTTATGTTGAAGAGAAAGAGTTAAGTTGTCAGCTTTATCAAAGAAGCGCTGACATGTTTTTGGGCGTTCCTTTTAATATTGCGTCCTACAGTCTTTTAACGTGTTTGTTTGCCAAAATATTAAACCTAAAACCGGCAGAGTTTGTTTGGGTCGGCGGAGACTGCCACATTTACAAAAACCACTTTGTTCAAGCGAAAGAACAAATAAAAAGAAGCCCAAAAAAGCCACCACAGCTTTTAATTCCTAAGATTACAAGTATAGAAGACATAATAAATTCAACGCCAGAAGACTATAAGCTGATTGACTACAGCCCAATGGACAGCATAAAGGCGCCAATGGCGGTTTAAAAAGGGGGGGACCAAGTGAAAAAAACAAACAAAGTTTTTATTGTTTTAATAGTTGCTGTTTTAGCCAGCTTTCTTTTTGTAAAAAATTATTTAAAACCAACAAAGTTGCTTTATAGCGGCACAATTAAAACAAAACAAGTTAAGGCTCCTGTAAGCGTGTATTTTGACAGTTACGGAGTTCCCAGTGTTTTTGCAGAAAACGACGAGGACATGTTTTTTGTTGCTGGATATGTTGGAGCAAGAGACAGGCTGTTTCAAATGGCCTTTTTAAAATATGCCTACAAAGGACAGCTTGCAGAAACCTTAAACGACACTCTTTTTTTAGAAGACAGGTTTTTAAGAACTCTTGGCTTTGAAACAATAGCCGAAAAAAGTTTAAAAAAAATGCCAAAAGAGTTTGTTTTAAACCTACAAAAAACATGCGACGGGATAAACGCTTATACACAAAGCCTAAAGCCATCTGAATACCCTCTTGAATTTAGACTTATAGGCATAAAAGAGTTGCCACGCTTTGAGCCAAAAGACATTGTGGGGCTTTCAACAATGATGGCTTGGGAATTACAGGGGGGCTGGGATTCAGAGCTGTTTTTTGGGGCGATCCAAGAACAGCTTGGGGAGCAACATCTGGCTGATATTTTACCAAGATATAAAAAAGAATATCCCACAATAGCAACAACAACCCTTCTGTCTGCATATAAAGAATATTCCACAACAACAAAAAGGCTCCGAAAAATATTGCAAACCGACAAATCGGGATACGGATCAAACGCTTGGGCGGTTTCTGGCGAAAACACACAAACAGGACTACCTTTTTTGGCAAACGACCCCCACTTGGCGCTAAACTTGCCCCCATGGTGGTATGAGATTAGAATGAAAGGTGAAAAATATAATTTTGGAGGCTACGGCCTTTATGGTTTTCCGCTCCCGGTTGTTGGTCACAACGAAAACGTTTCATGGGGTTTTACAAATGTAATGACAGACGACATGGACTTCTATGTTGAAACCCTAAATAAAGACGGGTCCCAGTATTATTTTAACGGAAAATGGGTGGACGTTGTTGTAAAAGAAGAAACGGTTCGCCTTAAGTCTGGAAAAGAGAGAAAAATAAAAATAAAGTCAACTCACAGGGGCCCAATAATTTCAGGAATTCACCCCGAAGCAAGAGAGAACAAGGCAATTTCTTTCAAGTGGACAGAATTTGATGCTTTTGACGAAACGTCAGCCTTGTTTCGAATTGCTCAAGCAAAAAACTGGGATGAGTTTTCAGAGGCTAGCAAAACATTTGGTGCCCCCGGACAAAACCTAACATACGCCGACAAAGAAGGAAACATTGCATGGAGACCGGGAGTAAAAATCCCAATAAGGGAGGGAGCAGACACCCTTCTTCCTTTTGATGGAACGACAGACAAGCACGATTGGAGAGGGTATGTCCCTTTCGAAGAAATGCCTTTTTTGTTTAACCCAGAAAAAGGGTATATATCTAACGGAAACAACAAAACGGTTGACGATTCGTACCCCTATTATATATCAAGGTATTGGGCAGACCCAAGCAGGGCAGAACAGATTGAAACACGAATTGATGCAATCATTAAAGAAGACAAAAGAAAAACATCAATTGTAGACATGATGGGAATCCAAAACGACATTACGTCCCCGTTTGCAAAAGAAATGAAAAAGCACTTTTTGTCTTCTATAAAAGGAGAAAATGACAAGGAGTTTCAAAAAATTAAACATGCTCTAAAAAACTACAACGGAGTAGAGGCAACCGAATCTTTGGGTGCGCTAGCGTTTCATGTGTTGTACCTCTCCACCCTAGAGGCCATTTTTTCTGATGAACTAGAAAAGCTAGGCGAAAATGCAATGAGCACAATGTTAGACCTAAAAACAATTACATCTTTTTCTATTAAAAAAGCCTTTTCAAAAGAGGGGTCTGTTTGGGTGGACAACGTTAATACAGAAAAAACAGAAACAATTAAAGAAATTATGCTAACATCTTTTCGAGAAGCAGAAAAAACTTTTGTTGGTTACGGCGACGCAACATGGGGAGATATACACTCTGTCACTTTTGCACACAGGCTAGACGCAGACCCAAGGGTTAAAGCTTTAGTTGGTTTTAGTGTTGGCCCCTTTCCTATGGCCGGCTCTGGATGGGCCCCAAGAGCGGCAAGCTATAAACAAGGAAGGCCTTTTAAAGTCACAGCCGGAGCATCAATGAGGAGAATCATTGATCTCTCAAACCTTGACAACGGTTTTAGTGTTTTACCTACAGGACAATCAGGGGTTTTTGGTTCTCCCCACTACAAAGACCAAACCGAACTATACAACAACGACAAGTATAAAAAGTTTTTATTTTCTAAAGAGGCAATAAAAAAAGCTTCCAGAAACACGCTCCTTTTTGTTCCAAAAAAATAGGCTTGTTTTTTAAAACAGCTATTCGTTTATAAAGACAATCTTACCAAAAACTTTTCTTTCGGCGATAGCTTTTATTGATTGGACCGCATCTTTCATAGGAATGGTGTCTGATATAAGGGGCGAAATTTTTCCTTCCCCCAAAAGCCGTCCAAGCTCAACAAGGTTTTCTGCATTGTTTTCTGGTTCTTCTGCTTGAAAGCGCCCAATAAAAACACCAGAAACCTGACACCCTTTTAAGAGCATTAGGTTGGCTGGAAACAATGGAATTTCACCAGCGGCAAAACCAACCACCAAATAGGTTCCCCTCCAACCAATTGCCCTTAAGGCAGGAAGAGCATAACAGTCTCCGACAGGGTCATAAACAATATCATAGCCCCCTTTTTTGCTTTTTGCCTTTAGTTCTTTTCCAAAAGAAATTTGGGCTTCTTTGTCTAGTTTTTCTGTTCCATAAACAACAACATCGTCTACATTGTATCCACGGCAGATCTCCGCCTTTTCTTTTGTTGAAACAGCGGCGACAACGCGTGCGCCATATGCTTTCGCTAGGTCAACAGCCGCAAGCCCAACCCCTCCGGCCGCCCCCAAAACCAAAACCTCATCACCGGCCTTAATGTTTGCTCTTTGTTTTAGCGCCAACAAGCTTGTGCTATAAACCATAAACATGCCGCCAGCAACATGAAAAGGAAACCCTTCCTGCAGTGGAAACACCAAAGCTTCAGGAATAACAATTTTTTCAGCGAAAGCACCAAACCCCTTAAAAAAAGCGACCCTGTCTCCAACCTGAAAAGACGAAACGTTTTTCCCGACAGCGCTTATAATGCCCGCACCCTCGTGTCCTGGAGAAAATGGCAAGTCAGGCCTAAACTGATAAAGCCCCCGGACAATTAAGTTGTCGGGATAGTTTAGTCCGGCCGCCTTTATGTCAATAACAACCTCATTGTCCCCCGCAACAGGGTCTGGAACGTCTTCCCAAGAAAGATTCTCAACCCCGGCAAACTCTTTACATATAATTGCTTTCATAGTTTCCTCTTTTAATGTTTAAAAACCCTTGTTCCTGTAAAAACCATAGAGATTTTATGTTTATTACATGCGCCTATAACCTCTTGGTCTTTTATTGATCCCCCCGGTTGTATAATGGCCCCTATTTTGTGCTTTGCCATCAAATCAACAGAGTCCCTAAAAGGAAAAAAAGCATCAGAAGCAAGAACCGCTCCAGCAGGAATGTTTGTTTTTGTTAACGCATACCTTACAGCATCAACCCTGCTTGTTTGTCCCCCAGAAATGCTAACCACCTTTTTATTGTGAGCCACAACAATTGCGTTTGATTTTGTGTGTTTTACGGTTTTCCATGCAAGCTCAAGCGTTGAAAGCTGCGCCCTTGTTGGGGCTTTTTTTGTGACAGTTTTTAGTTTCGAAACATTTATTTTTGAAAGGTCTGTTTCTTGCACAACCCATCCTCCAGCAATCTCTTTTCCAAAAACCTTTTTTGGTTTGTAGTTAGAAAGCGAAAGGAGGCGCAAATTTTTCTTTTTTGAAAAAATCGATAAGGCCTCTTTGTCAAAGCCTGGAGCAACAACCATTTCAAAAAAAGTTTTGTTTAATTCTTTTGCCGTTAAAGAGTCACATCTTTTGTTCATCGCAACAACGCCACCAAAAGCCGACAAAGGGTCTACCTGTAGGGCGTTTACAAAAGCAGTCTTTGGTGTTTTTCCACAACCAACGCCACAAGGAGAGCCGTGCTTCACAATTACACAAGAAGGTTTTTTAAACTCGTAAAGACACAAAAGGGCCGCCTCTCCATCTAAAAAATTGTTATAGGACATTTCTTTCCCCTGAACCTGTTTTGCTTGAGGGACACCAAAAGAGCTGTGGGCCTCTTTTAAAACAAATGCTTTTTGATGTGGGTTTTCTCCGTACCTAAGGTGAACAGCAGATTGTTCTAGCTCTGTTGAAATTGCCCTGTCGTAAGAGGCGCAATGGCCAAAGGCTTTTCCTGCTAACCTTAACCGGTCTTTTTCGCTTATTCCGCCGCTGTCAATTGATTTTTGGACGCTCTTATAGTCTTTGGGATCCACAACAACAGAAACCCACTTGTTGTTTTTTGCAGCAGAACGAATCATTGTTGGTCCGCCAACATCAATATTTTCAACCTTGTCTTCAAGAGAGGTTTTTGGGTTTTTTGCTACAAGTTCAAAAGGATAAAGGTTACAAACCACAAGATCAATCCACTCTATTTTGTTTTTTTTGGCCTCTTTTTTATCGGTGTCTCTTTGTCCTAAAATTCCCCCAGCAATTTTTGGGTGCATAGACTTTACCCTTCCGCCAAAAATTTCAGGAAACCCTGTTATTGTTGAAACAGAAACAACAGAAATCCCTTCTTTTTTTAAAGCTTTTGCGGTTCCGCCTGTGGCAATAATTTTAACACTTTTCTTTTTTAAGAACCTCCCAAAGGAAACAAGCCCAGACTTGTCAGAAACAGACAAAAGCGCGGTTTTCGGTAGTATTTTATTTTTCATCTTTTTTCCAGCCCCGTATCACCTCTATAAAAGCCTCTCCTTCTAGTTTTTGAACCCTCTCTTTTAAAGACTCAACGGTGTCGTGTTCCAAAACAGGACATTTTCTCTGAATTAAAATTGGTCCCCCATCAACTTTTGTGGTTACAAGGTGAATGGTGCAACCGGTTTCTTTGTCTCCAGAGGCTAAAACCTGTTTATGAACATTTTTATTCATTCCTCCAGCATATTTTGGCAGCAAAGAGGGGTGTACGTTTATAATTTTTCCACCCCAAGCCAAAACAAAGTCTTTAGAAAGAATTCTCATAAAACCAACTAGCAAAACCAAATCTACCTCTTTTTCTTTCAACCTTTCAGAAATTTCTTTATCAAAAACTTCCCTGCTTTTGTTTTTGTGGCTAATAAAACAGCTTTCAATCCCGCCCTTTTTAGCTTTTTCCAAAATAAGAGCTTCTGCGTTGTTGCTAACCACCAGCTCAATAGAGGCATTAAGAAGCCCCTTTTCAGTTGCTCTTATAATTGGTAGCACAGAGGTCCCTTTTGTTGACCCCAAAATACCCAGGCGAATCATTGGCGAACTCTTTTCATATTATCTATTCTTTTTTGTATTAATCTTTTTGTGCCAATGTCTTTTCTGTGAAAAAGGTTTCCAGAAATTCTTTGAACCCCTTTTTCTGCCACCCTTTCTGCCTCTTCAACTGTTTTTTCTGTTCCCACATAAGCGGCAGTTCTTGACCCTGTTGCAAAAACCTCTCCAAGCTTTTCTTTAACGGCTGCAAAAAAAAGACACGGGTCGTCCATATTTTTGTAAGATATTTTAAAGTTTTTTTCAGGAGATTCTGGATATCCGCTTGGAACAGCATACTTACATACGGTTGCCTTATGTTCAAACTCAAGAGGCAGAACATTTAGAGACCCCCCAACAATATGATCACAAACATCAATAAAATCAGTTTTCAAAAGAGCCAAAACGTTTAGAGCTTCTGGGTCTCCAAACCTGGCATTGTACTCTATAACCCTTACTCCTGCCTTTGTTGCTATAAACCCGCCATATAAAACCCCTTTAAAACTTTCACCAGTTGACCTTTTTAACTCCCTTAAAACCCTCTCGTTTGTTTTTTGTGCATCTAAAACCTCCTCTTTAAAAAGAAAGGGAAGAGAGTGGTTTTCAAAAGAATAGGTTCCCATTCCGCCCGTGTTTGGGCCAACATCACCCTCAAAAGCTCTTTTGTGGTCTTGTACAAGGGGCATATGAGCACAGTGCTCTCCATCACAAAAACTCATTAAAGAAAACTCTTCTCCAACAAGCTTTTCTTCTATTAAAAACGACCCACCCATATCTATGATTTCTTTACAATAGCCTACTGAATCTTTTATGCAGGCTAGGTGTTCTCCTGAAATTTTTACGCCCTTTCCCCCCATTAGTCCATCATATTTAATAACGTGCCCCCCTCCCAGTTCGCTCAAAAACTTTTCAACCCCATCAAGAGAAAAAAACTCTTTTCTTTTTGGGTTTTTTTCTGGACAACAACCATCCAAAATGTTTCTTGCAAAAGCCTTGCTCGTTTCAATTTTTGCAACACTTTTTTTCGGCGCAACACAAGCGATACCGCTACTTTCCAGATCGTCCACAAGTCCGTTTTCTAGCGGGTTTTCTGGCCCAACAAAAACAAAATCAACAGCAAGCTTTTTTGCTATATTAACAATCTTTTTGTTGTCAGATAGTGAAACACAAAAATATTCTTGAGCCAAACAAGATATGTGTGGGTTTATAGAAGGACTAACACAAAAAAGAAAAGAACGCTGTTTGCTTGCTTTAATTTTTCTTGCAACAGCAACCTCTCTTGCGCCCGAACCAATCAAAAGAATTTTTTTCATGGTTTTCGAGATAAATCAGACCTGTTTTTTTCTAAATTTTCTAAAAATCTTTTTGAAATTTTTCCCGCACAATACTCGCCAGAAAAAACAGAATCTTCAAAGCTTGTAATTTTTGGATTTCCTGCGTGGGCCGACATTCTTAATGCATCAAGGTCTTGATAAATTAGCTCGTCCGCACCGATAAAGCGCTTAATCTGCTGTTCTGTTTTTCCGTGGGCGACCAGTTCAGAGGTGGCAGGCATATCAATGCCGTAAATGTTTTGATACCGCACGGGAGGAGCAGCAGAAGCAAAGTATACTTTTTTAGCGCCTGTTTTTTTAACCATTTCAATAATTTTTTTTGAAGTGTTTCCCCTAACAATTGAGTCATCAACCAACAAAACGTTTTTATTTTTAAACTCAATTTCAATTGGGCTTAGTTTGTGTTTTACTGATTTTTTTCTAATGGTTTGCCCTGGCATTATGAAAGTGCGACCAATATACCGATTTTTAATAAAGCCCTCCCTGTATTTTACCCCCAAATGATATGCAACCTGCATTGCAGCAGTGCGGCTTGTGTCTGGAACAGGAATAACAACATCAATATCTAGACGAGAGTACTCTTTTTTAATTTTTTCTCCGAGAAAGTCGCCCATTCTTAATCTTGCTTTATGAACAGAGATAGAATCAATAACAGAGTCTGGCCTTGAAAAATAAACAAACTCAAACAAGCAGGGCTTGTGCTCGGCTTTTTTTGCACAACGTTTTTTTGAAACACGCCCATCTTCGCCAACAACGACTGCTTCTCCAGGGGCCACATCCCCAACAAGTTTGTAATTAAGAGCTCCCAAAGCAGCGCTTTCAGATGCAACCATATAACTGCCTTTTTGCTTTCCTAAAACAAGAGGACGAATTCCGTTTGGATCTCTGAAGGCTACAATGCCGACCCCAGCAACCACTGCGACAACAGCATATCCACCCTCACACCTAGAAAAAACATTTTTTATCGCATCAAAAACATGGTTTTTTGTAAGCTTGCGAAAATTTGTTTTATAAAGCTCATAAGCCAACAGGTTTAACAAGACTTCAGAGTCTGAATCTGTGTTAAATTGGCAAAAATGAGTTTTTAATAAATCTGTTTTAATTTTTTCACTGTTTGTAAGCGTTCCGTTGTGTGCAAGACAAATGTTTACAGGGTTGGCAGAATAAAAAGGTTGCGCCGCATCTAGGCTGTCGCACCCAGCAGTTGGATATCTAACGTGACCAACGCCGATATTTCCTTCAAGAGCCAGAGAACCCTCAGTTTTGAAAACCTCTGTTACAACACCAAGGTCTTTGTAAAGAGACATGTGCTTGCCATCCCAGGCGCAAATACCAGCTGCGTCTTGTCCTCTGTGCTGAACCTGAATGAGTCCGTCATATATTTCTCCAGCCACATTTTTGTTTTTATGATATATACCAACTATTCCACACATACTTAATATTTTTTGAGAATTTTTTCGATTTCACCAACATATGTTGATGGTGAAAGCTCAAGAAGAACCTTTTTGTCTTCGTTAGGTATCTCTAGGTTTTTTACAAGCTCTAGATATTTTTCTTTGTCAAGCTCTTGTCCTCGCGTGATTTTTTTTATTTTTTGATAAGCGTTTTTATCACCGCTTTTTCTTAATATGGTTTGAACAGCTTCTGCGAGAATGCCCCAATTGCTTTCTAATTCAAAGGCTATCTGGCTTTTGTTTGGTTTGATCCTGTCCAAGCCCCTGTTTGTGTTTTTATACCCAAGAAAACCGTGGGCAAGGGCCACCCCAACGTTGCGGAAAAGGGTGCTTCCGCTTAAATCTCTTTGTAGCCTTGACCTACACAGTTTTGTAGACAAAAAACTTAAGTTTGTGTTGGCTATTTCTAGGTTTCCCTCCGCATTTTCAAAGAAAATAGGATTAATTTTGTGAGGCATTGTGCTGGACCCAACTTCTCCCAACTTATTTTTTTGTATAAAAACACCCCTTTCAATATAAAGCCACATGTCTACACTCATATCTATTAGTATGTTGTTTGCTCTTATAATCCCCTGTAATAGCCCTGCTAAAGAATCATTAGGTTCAACCTGTGTTGTAATTGGGTTGTTTTTTAGGCCAAGGGACGCCAAAAACTTTTTTGAAAAAAGGATCCAATTTTCTTTTGGAAAAGCAATTTTGTGTGCTGCAAAAGTTCCTGTTGCTCCAGAAAACTTTGCTAACAAGCGAACGCCTCTAATTTCTTCCACCTGTTTTTCCAGCCTAGAATGAAAAACAGCCATCTCCTTTCCAAGCGTTGTAGTTGTTGCTGGCTGTCCGTGTGTCAAAGACAACATAGAAAGCTCTTTTGTTTTTGACACCATTTTTTTTAAAGAAGAACAAACAGACGCCAAAGAATCAAAAATAGGCCCATCAACAGAGCCTTTAATCATTAATGCGTATGCCGTGTTGTTTATGTCTTCTGATGTAAGCCCAAAATGTATCCAGGGGACCAGCTCTTCCGAAAAACCCCCCACCTTAACCGACAAATATTCTACTACAGCGTTTACGTCGTGCTTTGTTTTTGACTCAATTTTTTTGATGGCGTTATACTCTTTTTGGGTAAAGTTTTTATAAAGGTCTTCCAGTGTTTTTTTGTTTTTTTTGCTAATAGAAACCTTGTTTTTTAATGAAGCTGTTTCTGATAAAAAAATTAAATATTTTATTTCTACATAAAGACGATAACGCATCAAAGCTTGTTCTGAAAAATATTCATTAAGCGCTTGCGTTTCTTTTTTGTATCTTCCGTCTAGTGGAGAAATGCTGCTCATACACTATCAACATTTAATACCCTATAAACCGCCAAAGCACAGTTTCCGGGATCAAGCACGGTTAAAACAGGCGTGTTGCTTGGCATCTGCAGGGTTGAGTTAATGTTAACAAGCATGTCTGTCTTGTCTTGGAATGGGGGACAGGCAAAAGTTGGCTTTTCTGTGTTTGCCGCAGTAAAACCAGACAAAGCATTAGATCTGCCGGCAATGGTAATAAACACCACCCTTTCACCCGCCGGATAAGACCGGATAATTTCTAAAACTTTTTCAGGGTTCTTGTGTGCAGAAGCAACATGTTGTTCAAACACAACACCAAGATTATTTAACGCAGATGTAATTTTTTCAGCATGTGGCATATCAGATTCAGAACCCATAATTAAAACAGCCTTCATAAAGCCTCCTCAATATTTTTTGATATTCTTTGATTAATGTTTTCTAGGTTTGGAAAATCAAATTTTTTTCCTGTTATTAGCTCATATAGCAATATATACCTTGCAGACAACTCAACAACCAGGTCGTCTGGAGCGTTTGGCAAGGTTTCATCGCTGTAGGGATCACAGTTTTTTGCAAACCACAGCCTTAAAAATTCTTTATCTATATTTTGAGGTTCTTCCCCCGCGCTAATTCTCTCTTGATATGTTTTTTCTATCCAGTACCTGCTCGAGTCTGGCGTATGAATTTCGTCCACAAGCTTAATTTGTCCAGCACTGTCTTTTCCAATTTCATATTTTGTGTCTACCAAAATTAAACCATTTTCTTTTGCCACTTTTTGTCCATATTTGAAAAGGTCTAAACTCATTTTTGCTGCAACATTAAAGTCTTCTTCGGCCATTAACCCCAAATCAATAATTTCTTTTTTTGATACAGGCTTATCATGAACCTTGTCTTTTGTTGTTGGCGTTAACATTGGTTCACCAAGCTTGTCGTTCTTTTTTAGCCCTTCAGGAAGGGGGTTTCCACAGTACTCTCTTGCCCCAGCGTTGTAAACGGTCCACAGGGAAGTGTCTGTGGTTCCTGTAATATATCCCCGCACAACAAACTCTACAGGAAAAACATCACATTTTTCTACAAGGGAAACGTTTGGATCAGGAACAGAAATTAAATGGTTAGGAAACATGTCTTTTGTTTGTTCAAACCACCAAGCGCTAACCAGGTTAAGCACCGCCCCTTTATATGGGATTGCAGCCAACACCCGATCAAAAGCGCTTTGTCTGTCCGTAGAAACCATTAGTATTTCGTTTTCTAAAAAATAGGCATCACGAACTTTTCCAACCTTTTTATTTGGGGCGTTAATTTTGGTGTCCTGAATTGTGTTCTTCAGGTTTTCTTGAATCTGATTATAATATTTTTTATCAATATTCATTACAGACCTGTGAAATTGGATTGAACAAAATATGACTATTTAAAATTAAATCCACGTCTTTTTTTAGTTGGGCGTTTTCAGAGACCACTTCCCACACAACACCCTTATGAACATTTTTAATTTCTTTAAACCCAAACCTTTTTTGTAAAATGCTTTTGATTTTTTTGCCACCTATGTTTTCTTTTTCTCTCACCAAAAACCTTTTTACCCCTTCTTGTTTTTCGAGGCTTACAACAAACTCTTTGTTTGGGTTAAAAAGAACATCGGTTTTGTAAACCCGGTTTAAATCTAGGTCTTCGTCCAGCTCTATTTCGAAGTGAAGATACCTGTTTATTTTTGTCTTTCCACCAATCTTTTGAATGCATTTTTCTACCGAGCCGGCTTCATTGTCTGCAATAACCATTGATATCAAAACCTCCTTTGTTAAAGGCTTTTTTTCAAAAGGGGATACCACAATTTTTTTTGCTGAATGTTGTAGGGCCTTATAGCTAAAAGCTTTTTCTTTCTTTATAAAACTGTGCATTGCTCTAAAAACCGAATCGCCCCCTCCGTTGGTTGTTCTTTCTGGGTGGGGCATAATTGCCATGGCGTTTCCAGCAACATTTCCAAGCGCAGCAATGTTCTGCACTGACCCGTTTGGGTTGGTTGGAAAGTTGTCATTAACCTCCCCGCTTTCTGTACAATATTTGTAGTTGATTAGGTTGTGCTCTGTAACAATCTCTAACATTTCTTTGTCCATTACAAAACGCCCCTCTGCGTGCGCTATTGGTACACAAAGAGGAGAACTGTCCTTTTCAATAAACGCAGAATCACTTTTTTGGTTGGCCTGGATGTGGCACCACGTATTATAATATCCTGTTCCTATAATTTGGTTGTTTTTTATGCGCTTGTTTTCGGTTAAACCAACAAGCGTACCACAGTCTTTGTTGCCTGGGACTATTCCAGCTTCAACGAGTATTTGTGCCCCATTACAGATTCCCAAAAGCGGTTTTCCCATCACCACCTCTTTTTTTAACTGCCCCATAATTGGCTCTAAGGACGCAATGATTCCAGCGCGCGACCGATCTTCATATGAGAAACCCCCCAAGATGATATACCCGTCATAGTTTTTTAATTTTTCAAAAGGCTCATTCCAAAAATGTGGAACAGCAACCATGCGGTTTCGTTCAATTGCGGCTACTGTTTCAGTCTCTGTATTTGACCCTGGAAACTGTATGTATGCTATTTGAGGTTTACTGCTCATTTAAGTACACTTTTTGTGTTTTGTCTTCTATGACGCGCCCAATATCAACGCAGCCCTCATCTTTTAATAGGTCCGCAACAACCCCCTTGCTGTTTTTATCAACAACTAAAACTAAACCGATCCCCATATTAAAAGTTCGATAAAGCTCTTCATTTTTTAAATCAAGCGCTTTGGCCATAAAGTCAAAAACAGGAATTTTTTCCCACGCCCCAACATTAATCTCAACCGACAAACCGCTCGGCAATATTCGTGGAATATTGTCTATAAGCCCTCCTCCTGTAATGTGTGCCACACCCGCTATACGTTGTTTTTTTGCTACTAAATCATTAATAATTACACTATAGTTTTTGTGTGGCGCCAGCAAAGCTTCTCCAACGGTGGCGGTGTGTCCAGGCAAAGGGTCTGTTACTTTTAAAGAAAGCGCTTCAAAAATTAATTTTCGTGCCAGAGAATATCCGTTGGTGTGTAAACCATTAGAAGGAAGCCCTAAAACAACATCACCGTTTTTAATGTTTTTTCCATCAATAATATCTTTTTTGTCCACAAACCCCGTTGCAACCCCAACAAGGTCATATTCGGCGCTGCGATAAGTCCCTGGCATTTCAGCCGTTTCTCCACCAACCAAAGAAACTCCAATTTTTTTACATTCACCAGCGACGCTTTTAATAATTTCAGAAACTGTTTTTTGACTTAAAGAGTCGCTTGCAATATAGTCTAAAAAAGTAAGAGGCTTGGCTCCAACCGCTGCCACATCGTTGCAGCATGCGCTTACAAGGTCTATACCAATAGAACGAAAGTCTCTACATTTCTGTGCAACAGACATTTTGGTGCCAACCCCATCTATGCTTTGCACCATAATAGGTTCGTCATAGTTTTTTAAAAGAGACTTTAGGTTGTACATTGACCCAAAGCCACCAACAGAAGAAAGAACGTCTTTAGTAAAAGTTTCTTTAATTGCTGTTTTTGAAGAATCAATAGCTTGATCAGCCTTTTCAATATCCACTCCAGCGTCTTTATATGATATCTTTTGCTTCATGATAATAGTTTTTTTCTTAATGAGGTCTCCCAACCGTTTTTAATTTCTTTAATTTGTAAACTTACTTTTTTGTTAACTCTAACCGTTTTTTCTTTGGTTGTTTCCCCTATAATATCACAAGAGATGTTGTTTCTTTCTAGTGTTTTTTGAACAAAATTTTTGTCTTTTTTCTTTACCTCAATGAGAACACCAAGGTTTTCACTAAACAGCTTGTTTGTGAAGCCCTCTTCGGGAACTGTTGAGCGGGCCCCAACTTCATTTTTAAAACTCATTAAGCAAAGGGTTGTAACAAGCCCTCCGCGAGTAACAACCCGAGAAGACAAAACATGTTTTTTATCAATCAAATCTATTAGAGCGTTTAGCATTGCACCATATTTTTTGACAGACAATTGTTGAACAACATTATTTTTGTTTTTTAATAGTTCAAGAAAAACGCTTCCACCTAGCTCTTGTCCAAAACCGCCCAAAAGAAAAAGAGAAGAACCGCTTTTTTGGAAACTGTTTGGGACAGATTTTTGCACATCATTGTTTTTGCCAAAACAACCAATTATTGGGCTGGAAGGGACAGCACCATTTTCGCTCTGATTGTAAAAACTAACATTTCCTGCCACGATTGGAAGGTTGGTGTTGTTTTCAAAGTGGAGGTCTCCACACGCATCTTTTATAGCTCTACAGCTTTCTGCAAACTGCCACATTTGTTCAGGTTTTTCAGGGTTACCAAAACACAAACAATCAGTTAGCGCCACAGGAATGCCCCCACTTGCCACAATCTTTGCTGTTGACTCTAACACTGCGTATTGTGCTGTTAAATAGGGATCAATTTTTCCAATCTTTGGGTTGTGTGCTATTGCGGCAGAAAACCCAACGCCTCTAATTTCTTTTGGAAAGCTGTTGTTAAAAGCAGAAACAACCCCCGCCTCTGAACTGCCCCTTTCCAAAACAATTCGCCCTTGAACGTTTTTGTCATAACACTCATAAACAGGAGCTCTAGATGCAATGTTTTCGTTTTTTAAAAGGTTTTTTATGGTTGCATTATAGTCTTTTATTTCTGGAAGAGAGTCGTTGTTTTGAATAAAACGTATTTTTTTTACAGATCTTTTATAGACAAACCCTTCATTTATTTTTTTTATGGGCCCATCCACAATTTTTTTATTATCCACATAAACAGTGTAGTGAGGTTTTTTTATAATTTTTCCAACTACCTTTGCTTGGGCCAACATGGAAACATTTGGCAAATCAAACTTTTTATTATAATGGTCTATAATAACGGGGGTTACATCTGGATGACACACCCACATAAACCTTTCTTGTGTTTCAGAGCAAAGAATAACGTGGCTTGATAAGTCTGGCATGCTAGTGTGCACTTTATCAACCCAC
>MDSY01008537.1_pt1 | contig 42444 bp, 40 predicted proteins | sample 811131 | NCBI WGS metagenome assembly MDSY01 (sample SAMN05326643, study PRJNA326480) | marine metagenome | isolation source: seawater | place: Atlantic Ocean: South West | collected 2010
GATTAAGACCCATATCACTATTTAATATTTCTCTACCTCTAAATCGGACGCTTATTTTAGTCTTATCTCCGTCAAGAATAAAGCTTTTAATCTTTTTTAATTTAATATTATAGTCGCCTATATCTGTAGATGGTCTAAATTTAATTTCCTTTGTCGTATTCCTTTTAACCTTAACCTTAGAAGAAGATAAACTTTTCTTCTTATCAAAAACATGCTTGCCATAATCAAGAAGCTTACAGACAATGGGCTGTGCATCTGATGGAGATACCTGAACTAAGTCTAAAGAAGACCTTCTTGCAGACTCCATTGCAACTGAAAGATCTACCAATCCTTGTTTTTCACCATTTGCACCTATGAGCATTACCTCACTAGCTTTAATTTTTTCATTTATGGGAGTTATGTTTTTTTTCTGAGATGCTATGAGAGTATACCTATATAGATGATTTGAAATTATTTAATGTCACTATAATTTTGAAAGACTGGATAAATCTAATAATAAAATAATGTTTGCCATAATTGTTGCAGATTTTATACTAATTAGCCTAATTCGCAAATATTTTATTAGGGCTGTAAAAAAGATTCTTTCCATTGATTGCCAGATATCTCATACACATTCCTTTTATTTAGTCTTGATTCATGACCTTCCCAGAACTCAAAGTAAAATGGCTTGAAAGAATAGCCACCCCAATAGTCGGGACACTTATCTAATTTACTTAACTTAAGGATTTTATTATAGCTATTTATAACCTCATCATATGATTTGATTGGTTTGGATTGCTCTGAGCTTATTGCAAGTGCATTTTTATTAGTGGCTCTATTTTTAAAATATTCATTGTTAAATTTAGAAGAGGTTTTTTTTATATTTGCCTTGATTCTTATTTGCACATTGATTGAATTCCAATAAAACAAAGCTGAAATTTGATTGTGAGAATCAAAGCTTCTTGCCTTTGATGATAAATAATTGCTGAAAAAAATCCATTCTTTATCTTTTATAAATTTAAGATTTACAAATCTTGAGTTAACTTCATCTAAACCCTTATCAAAAGAGCTAATTACAATTGCCTCAACACTATTCTGGTTTCTTTCCATTGCCTTCTTATAGTAATTAAAAAAAGTTTTGTAAGGCTTCGAGTCGTCTAAATCAATAAAATCTATCATCTTTGTTCATTTTCATTGTTAAAATAATAAGAATGGCGCTCAATGTCTTCTTCGTTTCTTTCAGAACCATACTGGATTTCAATTATATGACATGCTTCATTAGATATATTTATTGCCTGGTGCCATATTTCTTTTTTAACATGAAAGCTTTCATACTTTGACAGTAAAAGCTCTTTATTTTTCTCAGGGTTTTTTTTACTATATTTTATAAGGCATTCCCCAGAGCTAACAAACCAGACTTCTCCTCTATGAAAATGCCTCTGATAACTAATACCTTTGCCTGGAAATAATATAAGCTCCTTTACCTTTACTTTAGTATCAGAAAAAATATTATAAAACTTACCCCACACCCTTTCCTCAGATTCAAATTGAAAATCTTTAAGAATTAAGCTGGATGAATTAATTTTGTTAGTTCCACCGATGCCAAATTCAAACTTTACTCCATCAACAGACATTTCTGGGATGTTACCCTTATTTCTATCACCGCCATTACAAAAAATAATTTCATCAAATGGATAATTCTTTTTTATTTTTTCTAATGCATCTGAGCAACTTCCCAAATAGTCATCTTCAAAACCTATTACCTCATCTACTGATGCAAGATTTTGTATAATAATTTTCCTTTCATTAAATGGCATAAAATTTTTTCCTTTCTTAACAGACAGCCATTCATCACTATTAAGGGCAACAATTAATTTATCACCTATTTTTTTTGCTTCATTAAGATAGGAAATATGTCCGGAATGAACTGGATCGAATCCTCCACTTACAACAATAATTTTCATAAAAATATTATAGTACTTAACAATTTTGAATACAGTTTAAATACTTTTCTATGATAATTTTATCACTGAACATTTTCTCTGATTTTAATCTGCTTTTCATAGACATTTCATTTCTTTCTTTACTTGACAGTTTGATAACTTTTTTTAAGCTTTTTATAAGACTGCTCAATGATTGTGGTTCGCATAGGTAACCATTAATATCATCATCTACAACTTCAGAACATCCTGGAGAATTAGAAGCAACAATGATTTTACCCATAGCAGCTGATTCTAATAAAAACTTTGGCAGTCCCTCTGGATAAAAAGTTGGTAGTACCGCGCAATGTGATTTAGAAAGTTCGTCTTTAACATCTTCGAGTGGTCCTAGGTAACTTAATATTCCCTCTTCCTGCCACTCATTAATCTGATCTATAGTAACTGCATCTTTTTTTTGTTTGTCGATGAACCCAGCAATAACAAATTCAAGCTTTTTTGGAAATTCCTTTTGAAGTTCTCTTGCCGCATTTGCAAAAAGATACACTCCTTTTTCTTTGATAAGTCTGCACATCAAAATAAACCTAATAGTATTAACATTAGTCATTTTAGAAAAGTAAAATTCGTCAAGATCTACTCCAGATCCATTTATAAGCTCACACTTAGATTTATGAATAATTTTCTTTTCTAAAAAAATATTCATATCTCTTTTATTTTGAAAAAAAATTTTTTTAGCTCTAAGATTTGAAATTCTATAGAGCATCATTATAAAAAAAGAGAATATTGATTTTTTTAAAAACGCTGAACCTAGTCCTGATATATTATTTATAATGCTTGAATTAACTAATTGCGCAGCAAGAGAACTATAAATATTCATTTTGGGAGTAAAGTTAAATGTGTAGTCTTGTCTAATTTGAAGATAGATCTTAACCAAATTTAAAAGAGTCACTAGTTCTTTAAGGGGATTTAGGCTATTTGGATGAAATGAAAAGCTTGAAAAATAAACTCCCATATTTTCTATTTTTTCAGAATAATTATCTTTAGGCGCTATGCAATGAACGTCATATCCCGCTGCAACAAAAGATTTAATAGTTGTTCTTCTGAAATTGTATAAATACCAAGAACTGTTAGCACAGAATACAACTTTAATTGCTTTAGTGTTCATAAGTTAAAAAATAAAATCAATTTTTTTTCAATACAACTACTGCCTCTTTAACCAAAAGATCAGATTCATCATAATCCTTAAAACCTAGACTAAACTTAGCTTTTTTTATAGGTAAATCATTCCATGTACTTAAATTTTCTTCAATAATTTCAAAGCCAGACTTAATGAATATTTCTTTCATATCACAATATCTTAATCTGTTAGTATAGAAACCAGAGCTTGAAATGAATTCGCTTTCCCAAAAACTCTCGGAAAATCTAAGATTATTTAAACTATACTCGAGATGATCTTTAAAATCGATTGAATGTATACTCAGTGCTCCTTTTTTGCATACTCTAAAATTTTCATCCATAAAAAATTCGAATTCTTTTTTTCTTACATGCTCTAAACATGCTTGAGAAATAATTATATTTATTGTGTTGCTATCTATCTTTTCAAAACTTGAAGTTCCATCAATCAAATATGTAATATCTAGTTTTTTTATCATTTGTTCATAAGAACAAAAGTCATTTTCAGAAATATCTAAGTTAGAATTGTTAAGTTCACGAATTATTTTCTTGTAAAATTCTATATCTTTGGTTGCAAAAGCATCTACATCAATAATATATGGTTTCATCCCAAAGGCACTTGCAACGACTCCAGAGCCAATACTGTCTCCTGCTCCAACCTCAAGAAAAGTAAATCCATCACACTCATTAGTATTTATTGCAGCATAATTAATTAAGTTAAAAAAATTTGAAATAACATATGAGGTGCTATCCATATTTCCGTGCCTAAACATACCGAAGTTTCTCCAAAAAGTATGAATATTAAAGGGTAACCTGGCTAAGATAATTTTTAAAAATATTTTTAGTCGCCATGGGATTTTAATTTTTAACATTTTGTAATTTTTCTCTAATGCAAAAATAGTGAAAGTAATAAATCATTAACTTATTTTAACTGTAAAATTAAAATATTTAAACCGAAGACTTATTTATAAAAAGGTAAGCTATTTTGAAAAAATGCAAAGCCTAGAATTTTCATAAATTTTTTTAAGAAAATTCTTAAGATATAAGCGATAAGATCCTTGAGATCTGTAAGATGATATGGTGTATCATAAGCAATAATTTTATCTAAAGATTTATTAAAATGATTTATGACGAATTGAGATCAAAAACTATTGGCTATACTCCTGTTGATAAAGACTTTTCAACAGCAGGCGATAAAAGACGTTTTATATATTATGCAAATCAATTGCAGTTAAACTGGGAATCTTGTCAATTAGATAAAAACTACGATATTCTTTATATTACGACCATAGCAAATATTTCTGATTGGATTAACTATAAAAAATCTCATCCTAAGACTATTCTAATATTTGATATAAATAACTCTTTCTTTTTCAATCAAAATTTTTGGTGGAATCTTGTAAGAGGTTTCAGTAGATTTATCTCAGGACGAGAAAGCAAATTCTATCTTAACTACAATGATGTCTATCATGAAATGTTTAAATATGCAGATATAGTTGTGTGTCCAACTGAAAGTGCAAAAGAATATATTTCACAGTTCAATCCAAAGGTCTATATTCCTTTTGATTTTTTTGAAGAAGAGATAACTATTCAGAAAACAGAATATACCAATGATCATCCGCTAGTTTTAGTTTGGGAAGGAATGGGAGTTACGGCAAAACATCTATTAACCATTGCGCCAGTTTTAAAAAAATTCAAAGGAAAAATATTATTAAAGATAGTAACAGATAGATTCTATAAACATGGATTATTGACTATCGATGTTCATAAAATACTCAAGAAGCTTCAATGTGATTACGAGTTTATAGAGTGGAAAAAAGATAGTTTCAGTAAACATATTGTGGATTCCGACTTGGCAATAATTCCTTTGGATAAATCTGACAAGGTAGCTTTGCATAAGCCTGAAAACAAGCTTATCTTATTTTGGCAACATGGTATTCCAGTCATTACAACAGATACTCCTGCATATCAAAATGCTTTTTCCAAGGTAGATTTTAATTTGACTTGTGGTAATTTAAAAGATTGGGAAAAGAAAATAGAACTTTTTATATCAGGTAAATTTGATAGTAAAAAACACATGGATTCTGTTGGCAATTATTTGCTGAAATATCGATCTAGGGAAGAGTTTATGGCAGCTTGGGACAAAATTTTTATTGAGGCGTTAAAAATAGAAAAATCTTAACTATGCTCATAACAATCTTTTGTATTTGAACTTTAATTTTTTATATATCCAGTTTAATAAATGTCCGTAAGCCATAATGCTTTCTCTTAAAGATTCAAAAGACATCAATCTTGCAGCCCAAATTGCCCTAGTTAATGGTTCGATTAGAATTGTGACAATAAATATCTTTGCTGAATTGAATAAAGTGAAATGTTTTAAAGAATATAACAGACGACTTCGAACTGAATAAAATAGCCGCTTAGATTTAATTTTTCTAGATGATCCGCCACATAAATGATGAGCACGCACATCAGAATAATAAATGCAGCCCCACCCAATTTCTTGAGCCCTAGTAGAAAAATCTATATCCTCTAAATAAACAAAAAATCTCTCATCAAAACCATTTAATTTTTCAAAGACAAATCTGCGTACAAAATAGAAAGCACCAATCACATGATCGACTTCTTGGGTGGCTAGATGATCCCATTCATCCATCACATATCCCAGTTTTGGAAAAACCCTGTCTAAACCAAGAGCATGAAATATAAAGCTATTGGGTTTGGGTATCCTAGAACAATGACGAAGAACTTTCTTCTCCTTATCAATTAATTGAATACCGCATATTCCAAATGTCTGTTGACTTGGTTCTGACATAAAATTTAAAACTTTTCTAAAAGTATTTCGATAAATAACAGTATCTGGATTAAGAAATAAAATAAACTCATTTGTTGTATGCTGAGCACCTAAATTGCAGGCCTTTGCAAAACCTAAATTGTACTTTGCACGAACCAAGGTCACTAATGGAAAATTTTCTAAAGAGGAATCAGATCCATCTGTCGAGCCATTATCTACGACGATAATTTTTTTTATGACACCGTCTTGATGTTTATGAATCGACTCGATGCAGGAATTTATTAATGCACCAGAATTCCAATTCACGATAACTATGTCAATCATAAGTTTTCATATCTTTTATTCAGTGAATGTTAAGCTTGGTTATATATTTCATTACTAACCCAAACCAATTCCAAAGTAATTTTTTACAGAATTCTTACCTATTTGACGTCTGCCATCTATAAGATCAATATCAGGTTTGATTTTATTAATAATATTTGGAAGATCAAAAAACTCATCCCACATTGTCATCAATATAACAATATCATTAGTCTGGATCGAAGATGCAAGGCTGTCTTCCAAAAAGATTTTTTCTTTAAATAATTTATGCATATTTTTTCCAGCAACAGGGTCATATAAAGAAATTTTAAATTTCATTTCAAGCAGCATCTCTATAACAGGTATGGTTGCAGATTCTCTTATATCGTCTGTATTTGATTTAAATGCAGCTCCAAGAATAAGAATATTTTTTTTGTTCTTATAGTTTAGAACTTTATTTTTTAGTATTGAGATAATTTGTTGAGGTTGTGCCTTGTTAATATTTATAACTGAATTAAGCATCTGCATGTTCAAATTTTGTTTTTCTCCAAAGGCATGAAGCGCTTTTATATCTTTAGGAAAACAACTTCCACCAAAGCCACAACCTGCCTCTAAGTATTTAATTGAGGTTGGAAAAACCCTTTCGTTATTAACAAATGGTGAAAATCTCTCATCCAGACAAACACCCCTTTCTACTTCTTGAGAGTCAACTCCAACAGTTGCGCACAAATTACCAATTTCATTTGAAAAAGAAATAAGAGTAGCCAGTAAGCTATTGGCTGAATATTTAATCATTTCAGCAGTTGTAGTATCTGTAAGGACATAATCGGTGTCAAAATAAAAATCATACAATGACTTAACTAACTTAGACGAGTGTTCATCAAATCCTCCGATAACCACTCTATCAGGATTCATAAAATCATCTATAGCAACACCCTCTCTCAAAAATTCTGGATTCATAACTAAGCCTATATCAGTGCCAATATTCTTTTGCGAATATTTTTCAATTATCGGTTTAACTACATCGGATGTTGTTTTTGGAATTACAGTACTTTTTACAATTACAGTGTGATGGCTAGATTTATCTTTTAAAACTTGTCCTATCTGTTTAGCTGATTCTTTAATAAAAGTTAGATCAATATAATCACCTTTATAAGGTGTTCCAACTGCTATGAAAGTATAGTCAGAATTTAAAACTGCATCTTGCAAATCATTAGTAGCAAATAAAGTTACTCCAACATTTTTATCAAGTAATTCTTGAAGGCCAGCTTCATAAATGGGAGGTGTTTTATTATTAATATTATTAACTTTGACTTCATCTAGATCTACACAAGTAACATGATGACCAATTTCTGAAAAGCAAGCACCGCTAATTAATCCAACATACCCCGTTCCAATTATAGAAATCTTTGCCATATTATTTAAGATTTTCTGAATACCAGTACATTGATTTTAGGAGACCTGTATCAATATCAACTATAGGTTTGTAGTTTAATTCTTTTTTTGCCTTTTCAATTATCGGACATCTTCTTTGAGGGTTATCAGTAAGGTATTCCTTTTCAGAACTTTTTTGAAAAATAAGCTTACCTTTGTAATCAAAATGATCAGATCCTATTTTAATAACTTTTTCTGCAAGCTCTAAAATAGAGATTTCAGGACTCTCAACTCCAATATTATATGCTTCTCCATTTCTGCCAGAGAATAATATTTTAAAATAACCTGTTATTGCATCAGATACATAACAGAATGTTCTAGTTGGACTTCCATCAGAAAGAAGAACGATATCTTGATTCAAAAAAATATTTGAGCAAAAATCAGGAAGGACTCTACCATCAGAAATTTTTAAGCCAGGTCCATAATTGTTAAAAGGTCTTGCTATTTTAACTGGAATATTATGTACTTGAGAAAAAGAAACGCACAAAGTTTCTCCGAACCTCTTAGACTCATCATAACACGCTCTGGGTCCCGTACATGAGACATTACCTCTATAGGATTCCGGTGTAGGAATATCATCTTTAAAAGGATCGCCATAGATTTCACTAGTAGAGAAATATAAAACCCCCTTTGTTGATTTATCATCTAAACACCTGTCAAGAATCAGTCTTAATCCATTAACATTTGCATCCATCGTTTCAATTGGGTATTTTCTATAGAAAGTTGGTGAAGCTATGGATGCTGCGTGGATAATATATTCAAAGTTTCCTATTCTCTTTGGAAATGGTCGTGTTATGTCATGTTCTATTAATACAAGTTCATTTGATTCTTCTAACTTTTCAAGCCATTGAGGTCTGCCTCTTAAAAAATTATCACAGGCATAGATTTGTATTTTATTGTCAGGATTTTTTGCATTCCAATAAACCAAAACATTGACCAGGTAATAACCTAAAAAGCCACCTGCTCCAGTTATTAAAAATCTAGATCCATTAAGATTAAGTAAATCATCCTTAAGATCTTTTATAATTCTCTCTAAATCATCTTTAACGACTAGTGATGCATTCATTATTTTGAATAATCCTCCATGTTGGGGCCCAACTATTTGCCCATAAATATTTTAATTTAGTCTTAGCTCTCTAAGTGAATCTATATAGAGATTTAATCTCTTTTTGAAAATTTATTATTTCCAAACTTTCCATGGCGCCTCTTCAGAGGTCCATAGTTCTTCCAAATACATTTTATCACGAACAGTATCCATGGATTGCCAAAAATCCTCATGCTCAAAAGCTATCATATTTCCTTCTGTTGAAAGCTTTTCCATTGGAGCCTCCTCCCAGATTGTTTGATCTCCTTCAATATAATCTAGAACTTTTGGCGATAGAACAAAGAAACCACCATTGACCCTTCCGCCATCACCTCTTGGTTTTTCTATAAACTTTGTAACTATATTATCTTTAGTAACAACTGCTCCAAATCTACCAACAGGAAGAACGGTTGTGATTGTTGCAATCTTTTTATTATCATTATGAAATTTAATTAATTTTTTTATATTAATATTTGAGACTCCATCCCCATAAGTAAAACAAAAACTTTCTTCGTCTTTTAAGTAATCTTTTAATCGCTTCAACCTTCCACCAGTCATAGTTTTTTCACCAGTATCTACCAAGGTAACATGCCAAGGCTCTGCCCTCTCACTATGAACTTTCATCTTATTTTCTTTCAAATTGAATGTTATATCTGACGTATGTAAATAATAATTCGAAAAATACTCTTTTATTAGGTTACCTTTATAACCACAACAAATAATAAAATCGTTTACTCCATGGTATGAATAGGATTTCATGATATGCCATAGTATTGGTTTGCCACCAATTTGCACCATAGGTTTCGGAACATGAACAGTTTCTTCTGTCATTCGTGTACCTAATCCACCCGCCAGTATTACTGCTTTCATATATTCCTTTAACTGAGATTTTTAACTTCTATATAAGTACAATCATAACAACAATCATTATTCATATCTAATATGATTAGTCAAAATTTTATTTTTTTTTCTTATTTTTAATGGCATATACAATCAATAATTTTAGATTTGGTATATGAATTTTATTCTTTTAAGCTAATCACTTAAATCAGGAACATATATCATCACTTCATTATCTCTATATGGGATTGATCCAAAATTTAATTTTCCTGTTGCACCCCATTTTTTCCACCATAATTCAGCAAAGTCCTTAATTGATAATGGCTTGCCAGTTCCAACATTTTTAAAAATTGGTTTACCGAGCTCAATGTTATTAAATTTAAGGGCTTGTATTAATTGATCAGCAACATCTTCAACTGGAATAAAATCTCTTAGTTGTTCACCCTTTGTCATATCGACATTCTCACCAGAAATTGCTGCTTTTTTAAGAGATGGCCACAATCTGTTCTCACTTTCTCCCTCCCCAAATACTTGAAATAATCTCAAATACTGCAACTTCAATTTATGTTCAATTGCCCATTGATTAAAAGCTATTGCTGAGGCAGCCTTTGATGCAGGATATGACATAGAGGGTTCTAAATTTGCAGTGACAGGAATGTAATCATATCTTTCTCCAGAATTGCCGTACTCAAAAGCTGTTCCAGTAACGATAAATTTTCTAACACCTACTTTTCTTGCCATTTGCATCAATTTTAACGAGGACGTTAAATTCCAGTAAAGACAGTTTTCGAGTGAATCATATGGAACATTGGTGCTATGGGAAGCTAGATGCAAAAAAACATCACACCCCTTTATCTCCTCGATTAAGTTATCATCCAATGATCCCTCCACCCAAGTTGGCTCACTTTCCAATGGTATTCTTGTTTTACTACCAGGTCTTCGAAGGCATACTAAATCATGACCCTTAGCTAATGCTTGTCTAAGAAAATGAGAACCAATGAAACCAGTTCCTCCAGTAACAAAAATCTTCATCATTTAACCTTTAGTATATTGCTCATAGCTATGTTCATAATTAGGATGATTCATGTCTTTATCTGATATAAACTTTGGCTCTTTTGGCCATTTAAAATTAAAAGATGGGTCGTTATACCTTATCCCTTTTTCAAGTTCTGGTGAAAAGGGCTCAGAGCAATAATAGTGAACCAAACAATTATTTTCTAATGTTAAAAAAGCATGGGCACAACCAGGTGGTATGTGAATACTTTTTCTGTTTTCTTGATTGAGCTCAAAACCAATCCATTTCATAAATGTTTCAGATGTTGGACGAAGATCAACTACTATATCAAATATACTACCTTTTAAGCATGATAACGTTTTGCCTTCACTGTATGGTGATAATTGATAGTGAAAACCTCTAAGAGTATAAGCATATTGATTTTCTGAAACATTAGATTGAGAAATATCAGAGACAATACCGTTTTCAGCAAATTCTTTTTTACAGAAATGTCTTCTAAAGGAGCCTCTGTCATCAATAAATGGCTGCGGCTCAATTAAAAAAACATTTGCTATCTTTTGCTCAATAAATTTCATATTACTTGGTGTCTAATTTCATTTGAAGTTATGTATTTCTTAAAATTTTTTATATAAATCATGGCTATGATGTTAAATAATAACTAATAACATTTATAAATTAAATTTATTCAAATAGCCCTAATAAATTGTAAGAATAATAAAATCCAAATATTACAAGTACTATATATGCTAACACTCTATAGTCTTTCTTAATATCTGGCAACCACACAATTGTAGATAACAAAGTTAGCTCAAGAATCCTATGAGCGATAAGGGGGAACCAAATAAAACCGAACCAAAATGCGTATCCACCAAGCGAGACATAAAAAAAAGGTAGCATATTCTTCTCTATGTCTTTTATACGTATAAAGCCAATGAGCATAATAAAAGCTAAAGCTATATTTCTTGCAGAAAATAGCGTTATTTGAGTTTCATCTCGTTCCATTAATATTATGTAGGACTCTACAAGTCCTCCCGTTAAAGAGTAAATTGGGCCTTTGCTAAAAAATCCTATACAAAAAACAGTAGTTATATAAGTTAAAACATAAAAACGATTATATTTCTTAAAAATAGCATTCATGAAAATAAAAGGTGAGAAAAAAAGTGATGTATTGTGAAAAGATATTCCAAGAAGGAAAAAAAATGTTTTCAATAGAAATGAAGGTTTATCTTTACATGCCTCAGCTAGAGATAAAGTGCAGAAGGCAATTGCTAGCCCCACTCTTATTTGAATGAATTCATGAAGAATCATCGCAGACATTAAATATAAGAATATTAGTATTAACCAGTCTTTTCTTTTTAATAAATAATTAAACTTTATTACTGATGATAGTAATACAATTGTGAATATATAAAATAAAAAAGAACCTGATCCAAAGATGGTCTTAAACAGGATACTAAAATACTCAAAACCAAATTCATATCTACTATTGAAATCAGAAGGTGTAATCCTGTTGAAGTAAGTTTCATATTGAAAACGGTCAGGTCCTATTCCCAATATCTGTATTGAAGAAAAAATAGCAAATATTATTGATAGCATAAAACCTATTAAAGTTTTTTTCTTTACAACAATATGATTATTCATTCTTCAATTTAAATCTATTAAACCAATAGAAGCGGAATCTTCCATAAATAAATACAGTTGATTATTTTTAAACTTTAAATCCCTAACCCTTTCAAATACTTCAACTCTATCCAAATTAATGATTTGTTTTTGTTCATTTAATTCAAAAAAATAAAGAGATTTGTCTATGAAAGAACCTGTTACGTATTTATTGGCTTCAACTTTTACAATTTCTGAGGGACTTATAGATGGGACGAATGATTTCAAAGGCTCAATGAATCCATGTTCACTATGAGATTTATACAATGGATATTTTTCATATTTTGTTTTATTCTCCTCAATTTTACCACCATAATGTTCGCCAGCAGATGAAATTGGCCAGCCAAAGTTTTGAATTTTATCTTCATTAATTTTACTAACTTCAATTAAATTTATTTCATCGCCGCCCATTGGTCCATGCTCTGTTTCTAATATAAAATCATTTTCTCTATCAAAATATAGTCCTTGAGGATTTCTATTGCCCATTGTAATAGTTTCATATTTACCATTATCAATATTAACTTTAATTATTTTTCCATTTACGCTTTTAATATCTTGTCCCAAATTTCTGTTCCTATAGTCACCTATCGTTAATAAAATATTTTTATCATCAAAAGATATCATTCTTCCTCCAGACTGATGAGCATTAAATTCTTTTTCAATACTGTTGATTGAATGGATACATTCTTTAGGAGAAAATAGTTTTTCGAATTTAATATTTTCAGTGTTTATATCACCATAGATCATAGATGTATTCCAACAGTTTTCTTTTATTTCTTCTGTATAGGAAATAAAAACTTTATTATTTGAGATGTGTAGGTCTTTTAATGAGAACCATGTATTTTTTTTATATTGGTTATAGCCAATAAATTCATTTATGTTATTTTTAATTTGTTGAAAACTTTCTTCAGCATCTTCGATATTCCTCTTAAAAGCTAATACACCCCGACTTGACAAAACTATTACGTTGTCTCGATAAAAATCAATATAACCACTCCCTGGAAAATAATTATATATTCCGTAATAGAATCCAGAGGTTAGCCTATATTTTTTTAAGATCTTATTATTTGATAGTTTTATATTACTTTCTTCAAGTATTATTTCGCTGCCCTCTTGTTTCTTTTTCAATTCTACGTCTGGCAAATCAATAAGTTTTAACATCTCCTGTTGACGAAAAATTGTCTCGCGTTGTTCAGAAATTGTCTTAAAAGGAAAAATATATTTTTTTACTAGTAATTTTTGTTCTTTATTTAGGTTTAGGTGTGATTTTAAATTGTTAAATACAACATTAGCGTTATCTTTGATTGGCCATTTCGTAAGAAAATAACCACTTATAATTACTATAATTAGTAAAAATCCTATTATTTTAATATTAAATTTTTTATTCATTTTTATTCTCTGTTACATACATCTCATCCGAAACTGATTTATCTTACTAATAATTTTTTAAGATTCTCCATATTTTAAGAAGAACAAATAAAATATGCTGAGGTGTTAAAGCAATTAAAAGAAGAATAACATTGTTTAGACTTGTGTGAGCTAAAATTGCATCACGTGAATTTTTCAATATATTAATATTAAATGAGCCGTATGATCTAAGAATAACAAACATTTTAAAGTCAAATATATTTGTTTTAACTGAATGAGATAATTCAGTATTACGTTTACATTCTTCGCTATATGTGTCCGGGAGTTTATTTATAGCTTTTTTCCAATCAAAAATAAAAACATTTATGGAGTCTTTGATCCAATAACTTTGTGACTTTCTAAAAGCACTTATGCAATTACTATTCAACCAATAAATACCATTATTTTTATAAATATTTACTATATTAAAAATAATATAAATTTGAGGAAAGTTTTTTGGTAAATTTGCTTCATCTAAAAATGAATGCTGGAGGCATTCTCTTTTATAAATCGTCGCACCAGTATATGTGAGATGCCATCCAAAATTTTCTAAAATAAAATTAGGATTAGTCATTTCTCCCGATTCATAATCTTTAACTCTAGAATCCTTGTTAACACATATTAAGTTTGGATTATTATTTTCTATTACTTCTAATATTTTTCCAAAAGTTAGCGGATTAATAATTGTGCTATCACCTATAACCCATATAAATTCTGACTCTGGAGTATTTATTGCTTGGAAGAAATTTTTATCATGCCCAAGCGTATTCTTATTCTTGATGTATTCAATATAAGGATAAACTTTAATAAGTTCCTTAACTTTATTTTTTAGAGTATCTGATGAACTGTCATCAAATATATATATTTTAATTTTTTCATTAAGAAAGCAGTCTAAGTTATCTAATATATTTCTTTCTATTGCTTCATATCTTTCATATGACGGTATTGATATTGATAGGTTTGAAAACATTTCTAATAATTAATATTTTTTATTTTTGAAAGATATAATCTTAATCCTTGATCTATATCCGATGTTTTAAATGTAATTACTTCTTTAAATGAATTAACATCTATCTTTATAGATTTTTTATCGAAATCTCTTTCATCTAATATAGAAATATTTACTTCTTTGTTAAAAATCTGAGATATTTTCTTTATAAGATCATTTAAGCTGCATAAATGTCCACTTCCAACATTAAAAATTGAATTGAGCTTTGCATTACATATTAGCTGGTATAAACCTTTAATAAAATCATCTATATAAATATAATCTCTTTCATTTGACATATCCCCAAATAATTTAATTTTTTCATCATTAATGATAGAAAAAACTGTATTCTCTATAAAACCTTGATTCTTATTAATATTTTTAATGTCTCGTCCATAAACATTGGTTGGCCTTAAAACTATATATTTTAATTCTTCTTTAGCTTTTGCAAATATATAATTCTCGATAATATGCTTTGATAGGCCATAAAAAGTGCTAGGAGACAAAATGCTTTTTTCAGAAAGGTAATCATCTGAGTCAGCATATATTGCCCCTCCTGATGAAATAAAAATAAAGGGTATTTTTCTTTCATCACATCTATCTATTAAATGAAAGGTTGGTTCTATAAGATTAAAATATTCATCATAAAATTCATCAGAATTGCTTGATGGTATTAAAGATGATGCGCAATGAATGCAATAATCAATGTTTTTATCACTCCAATCTAAATCTGATTTACTATCAAGTCGATTTAATTTAAATATTGCATGCCCCTGATTTTCGAGATAAGAGGTAATATTTGAGCCTATAAAACCATTTGATCCAATAATTAAAAAGTTTAATTTATTCAAAGCGTTTAAGTTCATTGTCAATCAAAATTTCTATTTTTGGTAATGAATGAAAATAATTTAATAATTTTTGAGTTCTTTTATTAAAAAAATATTCTAATTCATGGCTATTAACTTCAAGTAGTTTTTTTAACTCATCGTGTAGTTGATTTTCTTTTATTAACACTCCGGCATCATAAAATAAGTTAATCATTTTTTTTGCATTATCTGATTGATATTTAACTGGGAAATTATCAATTACTAGAAAGGGTTTTCTCATTGAAAGCCTTGAAAATAATAATGTGCTGCCTATGCTGTCATAAATAACAATTTTATTTTGCTCATGGGCTCTATTGGTAATTCCGTAACTTATATTAATATCTTTAGATTTGATAGAATTCTTAAATGAAGGATAAACACATATCTTAAAATTGTTAGATTGAGAGCAACCTTTAAGACTACTGAATACATTTTCATATGTTTTAATTTTTTCTTTTGAAGTAAATCTCATGCTAGTTATTAAAGATACTGTATTTTTAGAGTTTAAGAAATTTTTATATCGAAAGCGAGTTTGAAAAACATTCTGATCACCAGAGCCCCAAAAAAGCATTTTAGAAGCTCCATTATATTCAATCTGATAATCTATCCTATCTTCATTAAAGCCATATCCTCCCCCATGCTGAATATAAATAAGTCTCGTACTCTTATTCATGCTAAGAAAGCTGACAATGGGATCGTGCTGACAAACATAAATATTTGAAAGGATTATTTTTTTTTCATTGCATTTGGATGAGATATATCTAAAAAATTTAAATCCCTCTAAATGGCTTCTTGGGAAATGCCATGAAAATATTTTAGCAAGGTCTTCATTCAAACCAACTTCGATTAGATTTTTTATAAATTTATTTCTAAGTTTTTTCGATGGTCTTATAAATCTCAAGAAATAAACTGACAAATTTAAAACTACATTTTTTTTACAGTATGGAGCCTGGTCAAAAGAAACAATTACTGGAGCAAACAAGATATTAAATATAGATTTAATATGCAAAAAAGGTTTTATTTTAATTAATCTATAAATTACTTTTAAAAAATTCTTTCTATTTTTTATCGCATTTGAATATACATCATAAAAAGTTTTCAATCCTCCATTCTTATAATTAGATATCACTTTGTTATCAAAATTAATATCACCATCATTGATATATCGTAAAATATGAAGAATAAACAATTTTTCTTCATTTCCACCAAAAACTCTTGATTCTTTACTTAATTCGAGAGTTTTAAGTAAGCTTTTTGATAGACAACTTGAAAGATAATCAATCCTTTCAATAGATATGCTTTCTTTCATAATTTTTAAAGTAAATTTGCGTAGTTTTCGACCTGCCAGTTTGAATCTGGAGCTTTCCAATTATTTCCATAAATTGAAGCCAAATATTTATCGACACTTAGTGGAATTGGAACTTCAATATTGAAAATATTTACTAGCTCCTGTCCATCAAAAAAAAGTGTATCTGAAACAAAATATTGACCATTATCGTAAGCTTGATAAATCTTATTTTTAAAAAATATTTTTCTAGATATATCTATACATACTGGCTCTTCATCTTCTATATTTACATTATTAAAAATAGTAATTTTTGAAATTTCTCCTGGTTTCCCTATATTTGATTCTTCATTGAAATGAGAAATATTAATTTTTATATCAAGGTTTTCCTTTAACTCCGAAAGAAATAAAAAGATCCTCTTCATATGATTATTGCTAATCACCCCTATATCCGTATCAGAGTATTCTGAAAATAAGTTATTTCTTTTAATTGCAAGTAAAGATGAAAAATCCATCCAATATAAAAAATTTCTCTCTTTAGAAGCTATATTTATATTTTTTAAAATATTAACGATGCATTTATGTTTTTCGAGAAGGTCTTCTTTAGGAAGCTTTATATCGTTTTTTGTATATGAAATTATTTTATGATTTGGTATGTCAAAATTAATAGTTAAATTATCAATTATTTGTTTGTTTATTCTTCCTCCAACATATATCTCGTCAAAATTAATATTCTTTAGATATTCTAGAGATCTTATTGGTACTCCACTAAATTTCGCTCCATCTTTAGAAGGGTCAGCATCAACAAAACATAAAATATCATAATCTTTATTTTGTTTTTTTAATTTTCTATGAATCGCTCTTCCGTACCAACTTAGTGCATATATTATTACTCTTTTTTTCATTACTTCTTTTTTGCAATAATCCTTATGAAAACTGGGTCATCATCTTTATAAATTGCTAGCCAATTTGATTTTCTAGTCACTTTCATTGATTTCTACTAATTCGTTTTTACTTTGAAGATAATTATTAAATTTATTAATTATAGTCTTAACAACATTCTCTACAGAATTATCTCCAAAATTATCTATATGCAAATCTACTTGATTAAGTACATCATAGTCAGCATCAAAAACTTTTCCTTTTTTATATATTTTTTTTGTTTTTGAATCTCTCAATAATCTCTCTTTTTCAGGAACTTTAAGTTCAACTATAAAGGATAAAGGAATATTATCTTTCACCCAATCCTCTGTTTCCTTGAACATTCCTATAGCCGATATTACAACTACATTTCCCTGTGAAATTATAAAATTGCATAAACTAAAATAAACTCTTGCTAGTGCTACTCTATCATTTGCTTTATAGCCCAATGTATTTCCAAAAATATTTCTAAGATCATCGCCGTCCAAATGAATTACATTTGAAAAATCATTTCTTAATTCAGTTACTAGCTTTCTTGCTAAAGTAGTTTTTCCAGATGAAGAAAATCCTGTTATCCATATAAGACTGGATTTATGTATTTTTTTCATTTTTGATTTCCTATTAGTAAGTATTTGAAATTTATGTATGGTAAGAATATTTTTAAAAATATGTGTTAAAAATATCTATAGCTTGATCCTTATTGTAACATCCATTTATTACTCCGGGCCATTTTTCACATTCTTCCTCTAAGACTATTCTTGACAATGAAATGTCAAATTTAATTGGGATATTTTTCCAACCGAGATAAGCCATACACGCAACCCTGTGCTTACCTCCCACAACATGAAAAGAACACTCACCAGAAATTTTTTTAAGCATATAACATCTTGGTAAATCAGAATCAATTTTTGGAAATAATTGCCATTGTATATAACCATTTTTTTCAAGTGATTTTAGACATGTTTTTATTCTAAAAACCTCGAGTTTCAATTTTTTTTCAGATACTGGGCCAAAAGCTGAATGACCATGATTATGTCCTAGACCAAATTCGCCGATATAGTCTATTTTATGATGCCATGGTAATGTTAATTTATAATTTTCAGGTTTAGAATTGCTGTCATTAATATCTACTTTGTGAGCATCAAAACAGTTATTTGGTTGATTGTTTTCATAATATTTTTTTAAAGAATCTTCACCATTGATTAGATAATTATAGAATGGCTGATCAACTGAATTAAAAGCTTGTCCTCCATAATGAAATAACTTTTCGACTGGGATATTGTATATTTTATTAAAATCTCCATAAGTGGCTTCGTATTCCGAAGGAATTTCGATTACTGATTTTTCTTTAATGGTTTTTCTTATATCTCTTCCTTTGAATTTATATGAGAATACCTGACCAAAATTAAATACTACTGGAGGAAGTATTGCAACTATGAATCTCTTCAATTTAAACAAAAACATTATGATCTTTGAGATAGTGCTTGAAAAAGCTTATTATTTTCAATCAAGCTATTATAGTTTCCTTTGCCTCTTAATTTACCCTCATCAAGAATGAAAATTTCATCACAGTCTTTGACAGTACTTAGTCTATGAGCAATAGTAATAATTGTAATATTATTCTGAGAATTCATTATATGATTAACAACTTTTTCTTCAGTAATTCCATCAAGAGCACTTGTTGCTTCATCCAATATTAATATTCTAGGATTCTGATATAAGGCTCTTGCAATTCCGATTCTTTGCCTTTGACCACCAGAAAATTTTACCCCCCTTTCACCAACCTCAGTTTCATAGCCATTAGGCAATCCTTCAATATGCATCGAAATTTCGGCTATCTCTGCTGCTTTTTTTACCATATTAATATCAACATCTTTTTTATCAATCCCAAAGGCAATATTTTCTGATACTGTGCCATCTCTTAGAAAGATAGTTTGGGGAACATATCCAATCATTGACCTAAGACTAGCATGTGAAGATTTATCTAAAATATTATTATCAACGATGATTTTTCCATCTGCTGGTTCAAGTAAACCTAATATAATATCTATTACTGTAGTTTTTCCTGACCCTGTAGGTCCAACAAAACCAACTTTTGAGCCATATGGTATTTCCAAAGAAAGGTTTGAGATTGTATTTTTTTCTGAACTTGGGTATTTGTAGTTGATATTTTCTAATAATAAACTTTTCGTATATCTTAATTCTTTTGGTTGCTTTATTAGTTTTGATTCATCCTTTAAATCCATTTCATCTAATTCCTTATACAAGTTTTTTAAGGCAGGCTCACTAAATCTAATAGTTGTAAGTTGGGCATATACCTGCTGCAATGAAGGCATCATCCTATAACCTGCAGCTGCATAGAGTACTAAAATTGGTAGAATTGAGTTGAAATCACCACTAGAAATAATTAAAAATACTACTAATGCTAAAACACCGCCGAAAGCTATCATTTCAATAAAATATCTTGGTAATTTTCCAATAATATGTTGGGTGGCTGTATGCTTTGCAAAGCGCATAGCTGGATCTTCATAATCTTCCAATAGCGTATGTTCTAAATTAGAAACTTTTAATTCCTTTATTGCTGAAAATCCAGATTGGACTATTCTAAATCTTTCTTCATTAGCTAAAACCCTGTCCTCGCCTATGTTAGTTAAAAATTGTTTTGCAAATAATGTGAAGATTAAATATATTCCAATAAGAGGTATAAATACACTTGTAGCTAAAAGAGGGTCCAGAATTAATAAACCTAATATAATAACCATGACAGAAGAAATGCTAGCGAAAAACATTAATCCTGGTAAAAGTATTCCTGAGACCACAGCATTTACTTCTGACAAAATATTCTTGCCAATACTTGCACTATTTTTGTTAAGAAACCAGCTGTAGTCTTGTCTAAGATAATTTTCTACAAAGTTTTTACTTATATTAAAATTACAAGATTGCGCAAATCTTTCAAGAATGTAAATACTCCATGCCTTCATGCTTAGCGATGTAACCATAAATATAAAAACAAATACGCCGATTATAATTAAAAAATTTTGAACATCTTCAGGTGAATTTACGTCATTAAAGCCAAAAAAATAAAAAATATTTGACAGAATATTATTAGTCTCAATCATCTCAGGCTGTGAGACCAAGGAAAAAAATGGAGCTATTGAAGCTACTCCTGCAACATCAAATATTGATACAAAGAAAGTAATTACTAGAAGCGTGAGCAACCTTTTCTTTTCATTATGATTAAGAAGTCCGAGCATCATTATTAAAATTTTATTCATTTTTATCTAATCCATCTTTTGCTTTTTTCATTGATAATCTGTTCAAGGCATTCTAGATAATTAAAACTAATATTATTTGCTATTGATTTAATCTTTTCGTTTGAAAGTCCTGAGTATTTTGGTCTAATTGCGGGAGATTTAAAATCATCGCTACTAATAGGTTTTATTACAATATCCTTTATTAAATTGTATTCTGTAGCAATTGATACTATATCTTTTGCAAATTTGTACCATGATATATGTGAATCGCCAGATAAATGATAAATTCCAAATGGTTTTTCATAATTTAAAATTTGTTCACAAATAACCTCTAAAGCCTTAGCAATCTGAATAGTAGAGGTTGGCCCTCCAATTTGATCATTAACAATATTAAGTTCTTTTTCACTTTTGGACTTTTCTAAAATTGTATTTAAAAAATTATTGCCGTAATAACTATATACCCAGCTAACTCTAATAATTACATATTTATCAGCAAATTTTTGAATCAGCTTTTCACCTAATAATTTACTTTTACCATATACATTTAAAGGATTGGTCTCATCAGACTCTTTGTATGGAATATCCTTTCTTCCATCAAATACGTAATCGGTTGATATGTGAATAAGCACAGAGTTATATTTCTTACAATAAATGGAAATCTCAGTTAATGATGTTGCATTAATTTTGTAGGCATCAATAGCATTACTTTCAGCAAGGTTAACTGCAGTATAACCAACTGCATTTATAACAATTTCAGGATTGTATTTTTTAAAATAGTCTTCAAGATTACTTAAATCTCTAAAATCAACTTCATCTCTTCCTAAAAAAGTATATTCAAATAAATTATCCTTATTTTTTTTTTCAAGATCTCTTAAAGTTGATGCAAGTTGTCCTTTTTTACCTAAAACTAAAATTTTCAAAATTAAAAAATCCTCATGTTATTTATAAATATTTTGGAATTAAATTATTTGGAATTTCAGATATTAAAAAATTTTTATTATCTTTATCAGAAACTATGGGATCACTAATTGGCCAGTCTATGCCTAGACATGGATCATTCCACATGATTCCAACTTCAGAATTAGGATTATAAAATTCTGTACATTTATATTCAAAGTCTGCTTCATCCGAAATAACACAAAAACCATGTGCAAAACCAGGAGGTATGTATAATTGATATTGATTTTCATCAGATAGAATAAATGAAACATACTCTTTAAAAGTTGAAGAGCCTTCCCTCATATCTACTGCAACATCATAAACACGACCATTTGAAACTCTCACAAGTTTTCCTTGCATCTTATCTAATTGATAGTGAAGTCCTCTCAATATATTTTTTTTTGATCTTGAATGATTATCTTGAACAAAATGGTTAGAAATACCTGCTTTTTTATATTGATCTTTATGATATGTCTCTAAAAAAAATCCTCTAGAATCACCATATATTTTTGGCTTTATGAGCTTTACATCCTTAATTTTAGTGTCAATAATTTCCATTAAATCACAATATGTTTTTTAAATAATTTCCGTATGATGACCCTTCTAAATTATCAAATAAATTTTTAAATTGCTCTGCTGTAATAAAATTCTTTTTGTATCCTATCTCTTCTGGGCAAGCTATTTTTGCCCCTTGTCTTGTTTCTATAGATTTAACAAAGACAGATGCATCTAATAATGAATCATGCGTGCCCATGTCAAACCAAACATTTCCACTATCTAATTTTTCTACTCTCATAGAACCTTTATTTATGTAGCAATTATTTAAATCAGTGATTTCTAGTTCTCCTCTTTTTGATGGTTTTAAACTTTTAGCATACTTTGGTGCATTTGAATCATAAAAATATAATCCTGTTACAGCATAGTTTGATTCAGGGTTTTCGGGCTTCTCTTTAATTGAGATTGCATTATTATTTTTATCAAAATTAACTACCCCATATCTTCTAGGATCTCGAACGGAATATGCAAATACAGAGGCTCCATCTTGAATTTCATTTGCCTTAATTAAGATTTGTTCAAGTCCACTCCCATAAAAAAAGTTATCCCCTAAAATTAATGCGCTTGGATGATTGTTAATAAAATGTTCACCGATTAATAGAGCTTGTGCAAGTCCTTCCGGTTTGGGTTGAACCTCATAACTAATCTTAGTGCCCCATTGATTGCCATTTCCCAATAATTTTTTATAGTTATCAATGTCTTGAGGCGTGGAAATTATCAAAATATCTCTTATTCCTGTGCTCATTAAAGTAGATAGAGGATAATAGATCATTGGCTTGTCATATATTGGCAGTAATTGTTTTGATGTATAAATGGTTAATGGATGTAACCTAGTACCTGATCCACCTGCTAAAATTATCCCTTTTCGTTTCATATTTAATTAAGTTAAGTTATTTAGATACCATTTTATAGTTTTTTGAATGCCTGATGTAAAAGTTTCAGAGGGTTTAAATCCAAACTCTGTGAGTATTTTTGATGAATCTATGGCATATCTTAGATCATGTCCTGGCCTATCAGGTACAAATTCAATACAGTTTTCAAAATCATCATTTATTTTAATATCATTACTAAAATTATTTTTTAGTGCATACCAAATTTCCTTAACAACTTCTAAATTAGTTCTTTCGGAATTACCACCGATATTATACGTTTGGCCAATTTTTCCTTTCATGCTTGCTTCGTAGAGCGCATGAGCATGATCATCAACATGCAGCCAATCTCTTATCTGAGAGCCATTACCGTATATTGGAACTTTCTCTCCACTAGAAAGCTTTCTAATTATAGTAGGTATCAATTTTTCATTATTCTGAAACGGCCCATAATTATTTGAACAATTAGTTATTACTATAGGGAGACCATATGTTCTGTGCCATGCTCTAACTAAATGATCAGAGCTGGCTTTTGATGCAGAATATGGAGAGCTTGGTTTATATCTATGTGATTCTGTGAAACTAGGCTCATCACGACCAAGATCACCATAAACTTCATCGGTAGATATGTGATGAAATGTAAATAGCTTTTTTTTATCTGGACTTAATTTTTCAAAGTAATTTTTTGATATTTCTAAAAGTTGATACGTCCCAAAGATATTCGTTTGAATAAAATCTATTGGTGAGCTTATTGATCTATCCACATGAGACTCAGCAGCAAGATGCATTATTTTATTAGGTTGTTCCTCAATAAAAATATTTTGAAGCATATCAAAATCACAAATATCACATTCATAAAATTTGTAACTATTAGTTGATTTTACCGATTCAAGTGACTTAGGGTTAGCTGCATATGTAAGTTTATCTATGTTAACGACATCATGACCATACTTATTTATTAGTATTTTTATTAGTGCAGAGCCAATAAAGCCAGAGCCACCAGTAACTAAGATTTTTAATGCCATGCTTTTTTCCTATTTTTAAAGTCTATCTTCTATAAAGCCTTATTGGCTTCAATCTAAAGTGAACGATTGTAGATCACTTTTATAAACTATTCCAATTAGAGGGATCTATCAAATTAACATCATTAGAAGATAGATTTGGAAAACCTTTAATGCCTTTAGTATTTGAATAATTCACCAATTCTTTAAGTTGATTTACATTTTCAATACCTACAACAACTTTATCAATACCATCAATTGAATTAATAAAAGATAGACATCCTTGAACGGCATTGATATTATTTTCATCAAGCCAATGGCGCCAATCTAAAAAAATATTTGACCATTTTTTAAATTTTAAAGGTATGTCGTTATAATCCATCAATAAAAGCCCCTGTAAAAAACATGATCTTGCGTGTATTTCTATATTTTTACTTTTAAGCTCTTGCAAGAATCCTGAATGAAGTATTTCTTGATTAATAATATTGATAGGCAACTGAATAATATCTATGTTAAACCTATCAACTATATTCTTTAAATCATTAATTGAGTAGACCGATACTCCTATTTTCTCTACAAGTCTGTTTCTTTTTAGTTTTAAGATTGATTTATATAATTCGTCTCCGTTTTTTAATAAAAGCTCTTGAGGTCGGTGAAGTAAAATTCCATATATTTTTTGTAATCTTAATTTTTTAATAGATGATTTGATTTCCAGCTCAACCCAATCACTTATATTATCTTCATGTCCTAAAATTGTTCCAATTTTTGTAACCACCTTAAAAGAACTGACATCACATTTTCCAATTGATTCCTCACTATCTCCATAGTCTCTAGCAGTATCAATTGTATTAATACCAGATTTTTGAGCAAATCCAATTATTTCTCTAACTTCATCTAAATTAACTTTTCCTGAAAAATTAGAAATACCATAATCAAGCCCAAATTGAGCAGTTCCAATCGCTAAATTCAACTGGTTCCTACCTGAGATTTTATTAGTTTATAGACAAACTCTTGAGAACTCTTATCTAAATCAGGGTACATCGGGATACTTATTGCTTCTGAGTAATAATTCTCAGACTCAGGAAAATCTGAAAAATTAAAGTTAAATTTAGAATAAAAAGGCTGCCTATATATTGGAATATAGTGAATATTTACACCTATATTATTATCCCTTAGATAATTAAATAATTTAATATGGCTTACTTTAGATTTATTTTTATTGAGTCTAATAACATACAGGTGAAGAGATGAGTATCTGTCACTACTCTGCCAGGGTGTTTTTATTATTGGCAAGTCTTGAAAATATTCATTATATCTTTTAAAAATTTCATGTCTTTTTTCAATAAATGAATCCAGGCGATTCATTTGGCTAACACCAAGAGCTGCCTGGATATCAGTCATTCTATAATTAAAACCGAGCTTTATCTGCTCGTAATACCATGGGCCATCTGGATTGTTATGCATTGCATTTTCATCTCTTGTTATACCATGGGTTCTATATAAAGATAGCTTGTTTGCAATTCCTTTATTATTTGTTGTAGCCATTCCACCTTCACCGGTTGTAATAATCTTTACTGGGTGGAAACTAAAAACAGCTATATCGCTATAAGTACAATCGCCAATTTTAGTATTTTTATATTTTGCACCAATTGCATGAGAGGCATCTTCAATTATTTTAAATTTATATTTTTTAGATAATTCAAAAATTTCTTCCATATCGCAAGGCTGGCCAGTTAAATGAACAGGTATAACAACTTTAGGTAATTTCCCTGATTCTGATGCTTGTTCTAATTTTGCTTTTAAACTTTTAACACACATATTGTATGTTTTTGCATCTATATCAACAAAATCAATTGTTGCACCGCAATAGAGAGCGCAATTTGCGCTTGCTACGAAGGAAACTGCAGAAGTCCATACTATGTCATTAGGGCCAACATCAAGGGCTAAACAAGATATATGTAAAGCACTGGTTGCACTATTTACCGCAAAAGCAAACTTAGCATTACAATATTGAGAAACCTTATTCTCAAACTCTGGGACAGCATTACCTTGAGTTAAACAGTCTGACTTTAAAACGTCACAGACAGCCTTAATATCATCATCAGAGATATTTTGTCGTCCATAAGGAATCATATTAAATTTTACCTAAGTTATTTTTATTTAACCAATCTTGAAGTTCGGAAACTGCCATCCATTCATCATTTGTTTCACTGTCATAAGTAAATCCATTTTGAACCTTTATTCCATCTTTTATTCTTTTCGGGTCATGTTTCCAATCATTTATCACTGGTAAAATTTTATAATATTCATCATATTCAAAAGTAGATAATGAATCTTCTACTCCTATCATTTGTTCATGAAGTTTTTCACCTGGTCTAATACCAATAATTTCATGTTTAACACCTGGAGCGACGGCCTCTGCAAGGTCAGTAACTTTCATAGAAGGAATTTTTTTAACATATATTTCACCACCAACCATATCTTGGAAGGCATGCCATACAAGTTCAACTCCTTGTTCTAAAGAGATCATAAACCTCGTCATTCTTTCATCTGTAATTGGAATGATTCCTGAATCTTTTCTTTCATTGAAGAATGGTATTACAGAGCCTCTTGAACCCATAACATTTCCATATCGGACAACTGAAAATTTTGTTGGATGAGATCCTGTATAAGAATTAGCAGCAACAAATAATTTATCTGATGCAAGTTTAGTAGCCCCATAAAGATTAATTGGGCTACTTGCTTTATCTGTTGATAATGCAACAACGCCCTCTACTCTGTTATCAATGGCTGCATCAATTACATTCATTGCTCCATTAACATTTGTCTTTACACATTCAAAAGGATTATATTCTGCTGTTGGAACTATTTTTGTTGCAGCAGCATGTACGACGAAATTAACGCCATCAAGCGCTCTATATAACCTATCTCTATCTCTAACATCACCTATAAAGAACCTTACTCGCTCATCATTTTCAAATAATTTTGCCATCTCCCATTGTTTCATCTCATCTCTTGAAAAAATAATGACTCTTCTTGGGTTATATTTTTCTAAGATCATTGGGATAAAGGTATGTCCAAATGACCCAGTTCCACCTGTTACTAAAATTGATTTATCTGAAAACATAATTATTGCCTCTTATCCATATTAATAAAATAATTTATACCATTTTACAAATTCATCTATACCATCTTCAATTGAAGTTGAAGGTTTAAATCCGAAATTATCTGATAAATCACTAATATCTGCAAATGTAATTGGCACATCTCCATCTTGCATAGGTAGCATATTCTTTTTAGCTTTTTTGGATAAAGAATTTTCAATGGCTGAAATAAAACGATCAAGTGTTACAGGATTATTATTGCCAATATTTAACAATCTGTATGGTGCACTTGCATTGGTGATTTTTGAAATCATTGGTTTTGGTGGTGATTTCATGACTGTGAAAACACCCTCAACAATATCATCGATATATGTAAAATCTCTTTTCATTTCTCCATTGTTGTATATATCAATTTTTTTGTTACTTTCAATTAATTTTGTAAATTTAAAATAAGCCATATCCGGCCTTCCATAAGGTCCATATACCGTAAAAAATCTCAGTCCAGTTGAAGGGATGTTAAACAAATGACTGTAAGAATGGGCAATAAGCTCATTGGACTTTTTTGTTGCTGCATATAAGCTTATTGGAAAATCAGTATTATCAAGACAGCTAAATGGTTGTTTGATGTTCATGCCATAAACTGAACTTGAGCTAGCAAATAAAAAATGTTTAATTGATTTCTCCCTACAACATTCAAGCAAATTAACAAAACCTACTAAATTTGAATCTACATATGCATCTGGATTTTCTATTGAATACCTTACTCCGGCTTGAGCTGCAAGATTAATTACATAGTCAAATGTATTTTCTTTGAATAGTTTTTTGAGCAAACTTTTATTTGCTAAATCTATCTCAAAGAATTGATATTCTTTATTTAATTTTCTTTCTTCTGTAAAGCTCTGGATTTTTTCTAGTCTTGCTTTTTTTAAGTTTACATCGTAATAGTGGTTTAGATTGTCGATACCTATTACATCAAACCCACTATCAAGCAATTTCTTAACAAGATGAAATCCTATAAACCCTGCTGAGCCTGTTACAAGTATTTTATTCATGACTAGTTATTCAAAAAAATGTCACGTGAAAATATTTTTTCACTAACATCTTTAAGATCCTCAGAAATACGGTTAGTAATGATTAATTCTGATCTACTTTTAAATTCTTCAATATCTTTAATTACTGAAACGTTATCAAACTCTTCATCGTTAAGTAAAGGTTCATAGATATACATTTTAATTTTACTATTTTTTATTCTTTTAATAATCCCTTGAATTGCAGCAGCTCTAAAGTTATCGCTGCCTGATTTCATTATCAGGCGATAAAATCCAATAGTCTTTTTTCCACTATTAATAATTTTATCTGCAATGAAGTCTTTCCTTTTTTTATTAGAATCTACTATTGATTTAATCAGAGATTGGGGGACATTATCAAAATTGGATAAAAGCTGTTTAGTGTCCTTTGGCAAACAATATCCTCCATATCCAAAAGATGGATTATTGTAATCAGAACCAATTCTATTATCCATTGACATGCCATCAATTATATTTTTTGTTTTTAAATTTTTTGAGAGTGCAAATGAGTCTAGCTCATTAAAAAAAGCGACTCTCATTGCCAGATATGAGTTAGAAAATAGCTTGACCGATTCTGCTTCAGAAGAACTCATGTAAATTAAATTTGAATTATTTTTTGATACTGATTTTAATAATTTACCAAAAATTTGAGCCTCCTCTGTGTAATCACCAACAATTATTCTTGAAGGATTTAGATTATCAGCAAGAGCATTGCCCTCTCTAAGAAATTCTGGAGAATACAATATACGGTTAGTATTAAAGATATTACGAAGATTGTTTGTATGCCCTATTGGAATAGTCGATTTTATAATAACAAAACATTTATTATTTTTTTCAAAAACGGATTTGATTTCTTGATCAAGAATTGAAGTATCAAAGCTATTTTCTTTTTCATCAAAATCAGTTGGTAAAGCCATTAATACAAAATCAGCATCTTTGTATGCTACATCTTGATTATTTGTTGCGGTTAAGTTCAACTCTTTTTTTAATAAATATTCATCAATTAATTCGTCTCTGACTGTGCTCTGTCTGTTATTAATTTTTTTTACTCTAGATTCATCGATATCGAACACAGTAACCAAGTTTTTTTGTGAAAGGAGAGTCGAGATTGACATACCTACATAACCAGATCCAGCTACTGTTATTTTTAGATTATTTTTTTTCATTTATTTATTTCTAAGAGATTGTCCCAGCCAGCTCCCCATGTTGAACTAACATAATTCTTGCAATTATAGGCATAGTTATAGTTTTTAGAATACTTATTATAAATTTTATTAAAATCATTTTCATTGATGTTACTAAAATGGCCTAAATGGTAGAATATTCCATTGTTGATTGAGTGCTTGTTTAACTGCTGTGCATCATCTTCATCAGATAAATAATTGGTAATTAATATTGTATTTTTTGAGAAGAATTCGCATTCTTGCAATGTTGTACCTAGAGAGGTAATTACACAATTTGATTTATTTATAAGATTTCTTGTGCTATTAACTGGGCTTAAAAAATTTAACTTATTAAATTTATTCTCAAAATATATTTTATTTCTTTTAAAATATGGACCTATTAAAAAAATAAAGTCTTTGCGATCTAATCTCTTAGTAACAATATTTGCCAATAATTCAGTTAGATTATTTGGATCAGTTCCTCCAAAGGTAACAAGTGTTTTAAAATCAATATTGACATTATCCCTTTCATGAGTAGCCCTAGTAAGAACATACTCAATGCCAAATAATAACTTAATATTAAATTTGTGAAGTTCTTTTGGAATAGTTTCTAATGAAGAAAAAAAAGAAGGAAAGATTGCGTAATCAAATTCTTTGACCCATTTTTTTGTGCTATCAATAGCAATCCATGTCTTTGATAAAAACTTAATTCTACTAAAAATATCAATTAAATCTTCTTTTGAGTCAAAAATACCAAAATCAAACTCTTCTAAGTCATCAACTTGTGAAATATCTATATATTTACAATCAAAAGTCTTATAAAAATCTTTTTGTATATTATTTTTAGCAATAAACTTGATATCTATTAAATGTGAATAATTTTGGTAGAAAGATAATTGTCTATATAAGTGTCCCATTCCAATTTTATTGCTTCCTTCTGCATAACAGACAACAGATTTTTTAAAATTCACTTCTAATTGATTTGTGAGGCCTTAAACCATCTTTTGGGTCTGCACGCCACAACCTTTCACCTTGCTCACTGACTGTTGGCTCTTTTTTTCCTGAACCACTATATAATTCTGATGCTTTACATACATCAATTGTTTCTTTAGAGTCTGAAGGTAACCAGCAATGTCCAGGACCAAACTCTTCCCCCTCTCCATCAAGATCAAGATGCATTTCAACAACCCTTGCATTCCACTTTAAAACTGCTGTAATTACTACTTCTTTGATACGTGAATGATCAGACCAACCAATAGGCCACTTATACTTTTTACTCATTGAATTAATTGCACTAAGATTTACCTCTTTATCTGAGACAGGATAAGAAGATACACAATGCAAAATCGATAGATCTTTGCACCCAGAGTTTTCTATTATTTTGACTGCAGAGCTTATCTCTTCAATGTTAGCCATGCCAGTTGATATTATGAGAGGGAGGCCTGTTCTTGAACATTTTTCTAATAATTCATGCCATAAAATCTCATAGGAAGCTATCTTAAAAAAATCTAAATAAGGCAAACATTCATCAACAGCATTTAAATAAAATGGTGTCATGCCAAGTTGAATTCCAACTTCATCACATTTATCTCTGATCTTAGGTAAAAATTCCAATGGAAATTCCCAGTTCTTTCTTTCAAGATGTTCAGGAGATTTTCTTAGGATTTCTTCAGAAAAAAGCTCCTCTATCTTAAAAGCTTGAAATTTTATAGCATCAAAACCAGAATTTTTAGCTGCTTCTATAAGTTTTATACATCTATCAATATCTTGAGAATGATTTGAAGATACTTCAGCAATAAAATAACTCATTTTTCAATTTCTACCTTTAATTTTGACATGGCATCGTGAACCAGCTTTAAAACATTTTTTCTATTAGTTCCCTTAACGAGAACATAACCAAATCTATCAGGATGCATTTTTACTTCAGGCTGCATTTCTCCAACATTCTTAAAAATTCCACACTTTAGAACGCCGGGTGAATTTTTCATTTCATTTAAGCCTTCGATAGAAGTAATTTTACCTTGTTCTGGAAAAAAATACCTGATTGCTGTGGCTTTATTTTTCGAGGCTATAAGCTCTTCTTCTGAAACTTCAATACTAAGAGCTTCTGACATAACTGCATTTACGAGATCGACTCCAGTTGCTGCAGGAATCTGATGCGTAGATAGCCAGCCTCCTGATAACCTTGCTGCTAGTTCAATAATCATAGGCTCTCTATCTTTATTAATTACAATATCTCCCTTAACCACTCCTTTTGTTATGCCCATTGCATGAGCTCCTTCAAGTATTAAAGAAGATATTTTTTTCCTTAATTTCTCATCAATTAAAGCAGGAATAGTTCCACCATCTTCGATAATATAAGGTTTAAATTGTTCAAGACGAGAATAATTTCTTTCTGCAATAGCAGGTGTAAAACATTTATTATTTAAAATGAAACTCTCAGTAGAGAGCTGCATTCCTTCCTCAAATTTTTCAATTATGATTTTTCCAGATAAACCCCATCTTTTAGATTCTTTGTAAGCCCAACTAAGGTCTGTATTCTCATCAATTAATAGCACACCTCTTGCACCCGAGCCATCAATTGGTTTAATTACATATTTATGATTTTCTTTAGCGGATATCAGCAATTTTAATTCTTCTTCGGATTTGACTTCTGAAAACCATGGGCAAGGAACATTTTTGTTTTTAAAAGTATTTTTCATTAACAATTTGTTGCTTGCAATTAATGCTGATTCAATTGAAATTGCAGGAAGGTTTAGCTTATCAGCTACCATTGCTACAGTGTGCGGTACATCATTTGCAATTGTCATTACACCATCTATTTTTATTTTTTTATCAAACTCTGCAGCTTTAGATGCAGTTTCTTCTGGATTTTTTGTAGAAACCTGCAATATATGGTCTGCAAGTTTTAAGGCTGGTGCATTTGGATTTACATCAGTACCAAGAATAGTAAATCCTCTATCTTTAGCAAGTTGATATGCGGGAGCCTGCTCAATACCCCCTCCAATAATCATTAAAAGCTTACTCACAAAGATTCATTCCACCATTTACATTAAGAACCTGGCCTGTAATGTATGAAGATTCTTCACTGCATAAATAACCAACTAATGAGCTAACCTCGTGAACAGTCCCATGACGACCTATAGGAATATTTTTTAAATTACTTGTATTAGATTTTTTTAACTCATCAGAAATCATATCAGTATGAATTAATCCAGGTGAAACAGCATTGCAACAAATGCCCTCTTTTGAATATGACTTTGCAATTGATTTGGTTAAATTAATCAAAGCTGCCTTGGAAGCTGCATAGTGAATTTGATGTATACCACCCCACTGACCTCCAATAGAGGCTATATTGATAATCTTACCGCCGCCTTTTTCAATCATCGCTGGTAATGCTAACTTTATACAACGCACAGCACTCATGAAATTTGTTTCCCACATAGTTTGCCAGTCTTCATCTTGAAGTAATTCAAATGCTTTAACCTGTGAAATACCTGCATTATTTACTAAAACATCTATAGTTCCAAAATTATTCTCAATTTCATTAAATGCTTTCTGTATGGATTCAACAGATGAAACATCTATTTTTAGTGGCATGGCTTGACTATTTTTTTCAGCAATTTCATGAGCCAAAGCCTTATTTTTATGATATCCAATTCCAACATAATAACCCTTCTTAAGCAAATCTAATGCAATAGCATTTCCTATACCTCTGCTTCCACCTGTGACAAGAGCTACCTTGCTCATTTTTTACGCCCATCCCACATTTCGTTCATTTTCTGTCCAGCTAAGAGCATAGGGACAACATCAGCATCATAATCTAATATAACTTCAAGTAATGCTGGTCCAGATTTAGAAAAAAGTTCACTTATTCTTGATTCCATAGATTCAACTTTACTTACCTTCATTGAATTTATACCAAAACCATTTCCAATAGATTTAAAATCTGGAACCTCAACATCACCGGTTGTAGGATCAGCACCCCATGTAATCAATTGGAATTGTGAAACCATTCCTAGCCTTCTATTATTTAGAACAACAATTTTGATATTCAAATTTCGTTCTTTAATAGTTGCAAGCTCTTGTATATTCATTAATATAGAGCCATCTCCAACTATACATATAACCATATCATTTGGATAAGCTATTGCAGCTCCTACTGCAGATGGAATGTCATATCCCATTGCTCCGTGTCCTCCGGAAGATAAATGCTTTATATAATTTGGTTTAAAAGATAAATGTCGAGCTGTCCAATGTTGATGACAGCCAACACCAGTTACGATTATTGATTTGCTATTCTTGACAAAAAGATTGAGGCAATCCATCAAATCTCTTGGTTGAATATTTACAGAATTGGTGGTGGGAATATCCTCATATCTTTTGCGTGATTCGAAAACATAATCTGCAACTTTATCATTTGCTAATTCGCCATCTCGATTTGGTAGTTTTGGTATAAATGCTTCACAAAATTTAGATATGCATGCATTTATACTCCAATCAATACTGACCCTTGGATTATCAAGCTCGTTACTGTCTATATCAATCCATGCAACCTTTCCATTAGGAACAAAATCATTAACCTGATTACCAGTCTGCCTTATGTCTAATCTAGAACCCAAAACTAACAAAAAGTCTGATTCATGCACAATTTTATTAGCTATCTTGTGTCCAGTATGACCTATGTATCCAATATATCTTTCGTTGTTAGTATCAAATGAGCCAATGCCAAGAAAACTAGTTACCACTGCAGCATCAAGTTTATTTGCAATTTCAATGTATTCTTCAAATAAGCCTGCACTTAGCGCACCTTGACCCAAAAGTAGTACTGGTAATTTTGCATTAATAGCAGCATTTGCAATATATTGCACCACATCATCTTTAATATTAAAACCGTCTGATTTATTTATCGAAATATTTGATTTCTTATTATCAGTAGATATTTTATTTAAATCATTTATCTCAAGTCTTTGTATGTCCATAGGAAAATCTAGAACTACTGGTCCTTGCCGACCCTCAATTGATAATTCAAATGCATGCGGTATATTTTGATACACATCTTTTGAAGATTTTAAGCAAATAGATAATTTAGATATTGGAGATGTTATTGAAACGGTAGGAACTTCTTGAAAACCTCTTTGTCTCACCCCATGCCTACTATTTAAATCAGGTGTTCCAACTTGTCCAGTAATTACAATAAGAGGTGTGGAATCATAATATGCATCTGCCAATGGGGTGAGAACATTTGTAACACCTGGACCAGAAGTGACCATGACAACTTGTGGTTTTCCAGTTAGTCTAGAAAATGCTAAAGCCGCATATCCTGCACCTTGTTCATTTTTAAAATTTTCAATTATTATATTCCTTCTAATACAAGCATTAACTAAAGGAGCAATTGTTCCCCCTGGATATACAAATACACGATCGATTCCATTTTCAATGAAACGATCTACAACCCAATCAGAAATATCAATAATATTTTTTTGCATAATAAATAATTCCTATAGTTAGGCTAAAATAATTAATTTTTGATAGTTTTGAATCACTCTTTTACCAACCTTGAAAATCCAGAATGTGCAGAATCAACAGATAATAATTCTTCATTACTTTTTTGTGACAGAATTTCAAAAATATCTCTCACTGACTTTTTATAAGTCTCTATATCGTTATCTGAGTGAGCTAAAGATGGTTTGAATTGTCTGAATCCTAGTATATTATTTTGAAGCATTTCTATAACAAAATTCGTATTCATCATATTAGAGTGTTCATCATTAAAACTGAAAGATCCCAAAGTTGGCAGTCCTGAAATTGTAATAGGCAAATGAAACTCATCAGATGCTTGTTGCCAAACATTTTTTACTTTATTCCCAATGTCAATAATATGGTCTTCAACGTTATTGCTCATATATTTATTTAATGTAGCTAGTGCGGCTGCAGGCCCAACAGCATCTGTCCAATTTGTACTTGATATAAATGTACTTTGAGCAGCCTGCATAACATTTTCAGTTCCTAAAATTGCAGACATTGCATATCCATTTGCCATTGATTTTGCAAAAACTGCTATATCAGGATAAACCTCATATTTTCTATGAATGCCTCCAGGACACATTCTAAAACCACTTGTTATTTCATCAAAAATTAGAACAGCGCCAATACTTTGAGAAAGTTCCTTGAGTTCTTTAAGGTAACCAATAGAGGCATCTTGACCTCTTGCAGGCTCTATAATTATTGCAGCAATTTCAGCTTCTTTTCCTTTGATTAGATTTTTAACTATATCAATATCATTGAATTCGAATGGAATTGACGTTCCAGTAAGACCTCTAGGCACACCATTTGGCTCTAATCCAGGCATAAGCTGACCATCTAATCCTTTTTCATTGGAGAGGTTTGCTGCGAGATACCAATCAGACCATCCATGATAGCCACTAAATAGAACAATATCTTTTTTTGTTTTAGCTCTGGCAATTCTAACCGCCAAAGAAACTGCTTCACCTCCACCTCTGCAATACCTGACCATGTCAAACCAAGGATGTAACTCAATATATTTTTCAGCCAGCTCGACTTCATATGGAGAATTTAAGGATGTAGAAACACCCTTTTTAATGGCTTCAATTACAAAATTATCAACATCCTCATCTGCATAACCAAGAATACATGCACCCACACCCATTATAGACATGTCAAGAAACTTATTATTATCTAAGTCCCAAACTTTTGATCCTTTAGCTTTTGAATAGTATGACGGCCATAAATTAGGAGCAAACATTTCAGGTCTTTTGGAAAGTAATTGTGTTCCACCGGGTATTAGTTCTTTTGCATGCTTATAAAGTTGCTGTCCAGCACCTTTAAGCAAGGAATCTTTTGATATTTTTTTATCTTTGCTCATCATTGTTCATTGGCCTTATCATTATTTAATGAAATTAAATAACCTTCATTACGTACTATATTATCATTAATGTTTAACAAATTAGGTCTGCGTTCTAATAATTCCAAAATATCTTTAGTTAGAAAGATATGGTTATCGTTATAAAGTTCATCATAGATTTCATTAATCAATAGTTTGTCTTCAGGGGTATCTAAAGTCCATCTTAGATGTTCCATGTTATTAAACAAGTAAACAGGTTCAATCTTGAAAATATCTGGATTTTTTTCAATATATGGTCCCACGTGTTCTCTTTCTGACTTTAGCTCGGCGTCTTTCCATGCCCATTCTATTGATTTAAATGAAAATACTGAGCAGTCTAGACCATCAGGAAATTCACCAGACAATCCACAAAGATCACATTGATTTTCATGAAAAGTTTTTATAATTTTATCTACAACCTGAGGGTCTATTAAGGGGCAATCGCCTGTAATTCTTACAATTGCATCAGCTTTATGCTCGATAGCTGCCTTGTAATATCTATCTAGCACATCATGAAGGCTGCCCCTAAAAATATTTAAGTTTTTTTCAATACAAAAATTTTCAATTTTGTCATCAGAATGATGATCACTGGTTGCAATTAAAATATCATCTATTAATTCACAAGCTTTTAATCTTTGAACAATATGTTCTAAAACAGGTTTTTGACAAAACTCAATTAATACCTTGCCTGGAAGTCTTGTTGAGCTCATTCTCGCTTGAATAATTGCAACTGTTCTCATATCTTTTATTAATAAAGTAATTTTTTAATTAGTTTCATCTTTTATAAATTTAATTGAATATTCGAGAGATTTATTAACGCCATAAGGTTTAGAAGTATCGTCAATTTCTTGCTCAGAAAGATGTAATCTTATTAAATCGCCATTCTTGTCTTTTTTATAAGAGAATAGAGGATAAAAATAATTTCTATTGGGATTCCAAGATACAAGAAATCTAAAACCATTAATTTTAAAGTTTAGCTCTCCATCAGTAGATGGTAGTCCTGATGAAGACGAGACTCTATGAGATACTGGTAGTCCATGATCAAACTCTCTGTCTAAAACATATTTGTGAGCAGTATTGCTTCCAGTTTTGGAACGAACACTAAAATTTATATTCTTCATATCATTTGTTTTAATTGTTCCAGCAGATAGTCTTATGGTTTCCCTTGCTCTGTTTCTGCTGTTAAAAGAATATAAAATCTTCATGCTCATTTTATTTAAATCAATAAAATAGGTTTTCTTAACAATACTATTAAGAATTTTAAAATCAGCTGAAATTGTAATAGTTTCCTGTTCGCATGAAATGGCAGGATTAACTCTAAGTAAATCAGTTTCAAGCGATGCATTTTTCATATCTTGCATCACAAATGCTCCAGAAAAAAAATCAGCTCCAAGCTCAATATTATCAAAAAAACCGTGCTCAACTGTTCCTAGGATACATGACTCTTTGCCATTCTCAATTAAGCCTGCTGAAAAAATGGATAAACCTTTATTTTTATTTAATTTTATAAAAAAATTTTCTGTTTTTATTTCTATATAATTTTTATTTTCTTTTATGAATTTATGTTGTTGTATTTCTTTGCAGCTTAATACTTTTTTTTCATTGCATGGGGTTCCATCAGCAATTTTGATATTTTTTTGGTTTATTATCTCCTTTACTTTTTCCCATTTTGAATTAGTAACATGGGTTCTATGATCGCTTGACCATAGATAAAGCAATTCTTTCCAATGATTAGTATTTTTAAGATAATTTTTTTTACTTAATAAAGAATGACATATTGCATTCAGATTTGAGTCATCCCTGCCTGTAACAGCCCATCTTGCTAAATTATATTTTTTTTGTTTCTTAACTGGCACAGGATAAGAGAGAGCATCTATTTTTAAATTATCTAGGGTCTTCAAATCTAATTGATCACAGATCTCTTTTGGCAGCATAATTTCATGAGAATCCATCTTTTTTATAATCTTTAAGATTTTTTCAATTCTATGCCATTCATCATTATGTATTTCTGCTTCTTCAGCAAACCTTCCAGGCCTAAAATTAAAGATTTCTGCATCATTACAATATATCGGTAATGCTAGTCTATTATTATCTTTTAGCAACTCTTCGATATAGTCTGCATAATCATTTGTAGATATCTGAGAGTGCGCATATCTTTGAAATTTTTGAAATATAATTGAATCTGTAGGTAGTAATTTAATTCTATTTTTTTTGTCATTCCCGACACAGTATCTTTTGGAAAAAAAATCATATTTATCAATATTCACAGATAAGGACAAATTATCCCCATCCATAATCATATTCTTGTATCCTATATCTTGATAAACTTCTGCAACTCCATTCGAATAAGACATTTCATTAACAAGGACCGTTTCTGGCACTACATCCAGTATTTCCTTATAAAGATCTATACCAATTTGATGATTTTTAAGATTTACTTCATATGGAACTAGAGGACCAATGATTTGTGAGTAGCCACTTGCAACCAACTCACATTTTTTTTCTGAAAGTAAATTTTTAAATCTCAGAACCCATTCTGGAGATAAATCATTAATTCTAGTTAAGGTCGATCCGGAGAGCTCTATGCCTAATTTAATATTATTTTTTGAAAATTTATCTAAAAGAGGAAAATAACATTTATTTATAACTTCTTCATGGAGCGCGGTTTCTATTGAAGAAAAAGCTAAATTTAAGTGAAACAGAAAAAAAGAACTATTTTTTTTCATTTTCTATCTCTTCTCTTAAATCATTGATTTCCATCTTAATAACCTCATGATCTTCAATTTTTCTTTTAAGGAAACTTTTTGTTATTTTAGCTTTTTCTAAAATGCCTTTTGGTGTAAGAATATACATGTAACCAATTTTATTGTTTGATTTAATAAAGTTATCCATTTTAACAAGACCTCTATTAAATAATGCTTCTAAAAGATAATTTATCTTGCCCAGGCTATAGCCTAGTTCTTTAGCTAGATCTCTTTGGCTAATATTTGGATTTTTCTTTAAAGCTTCCAATACTCTGTAATCAGATTCTAGATTGTTATCTTGCATTTCGAATGGGCAGGCTACCGCAGGGCTAAAGCCACTAAATTAATAAAATTTTATTGTTCAATAATTGAAATATATTACATTAATAAGCGTTAATGTTCAATCGATGAACATTCCTTAATTACCGATGGTATTGATATTAATGTTTAAAATATTTTTAAATCTTTTTGATTATTTTTTTTGAGATTTGAATCTCTTTTAAAGATCCTAATATGTTTATAAGGACGCTTACTCTATCTTTAGCTTGCAAAGAAAGAATTTTTGTAATTTGACCTTTTAGCAGCCCATCTTCAATGATAATCTCATCATTTTCATAAAAATCTTCACAAAATGGTTTTTTTCTGGATATCTTTTCTGCATTCGTTAATTCAATAATTTTATCATTACTCATAAATGCATAGTTGCTTCCAAACTTCAAGACATCCATCACGCCCTTGGTATATTTAATCGCGTGAATATTTTTTATTCCATTTTTAATAAAACCATAACCAGGAAATAGAATAACTTCTTTAAGAGCCTTTGTTTTGTATGACTTCTTTGTTATTTTTGGACTATAAAAATTAAGGTTTTGATTTTGTAGATTATGTTCCAACCTCTTTAGTTGATTAATTTTATATCTTACAACAAGCCAATTATGAGCATTAACCATACTTTATTTAAATATTATGTAATTAATTGCTAAGAAAAATATTTTTAAAACTATGTTTATGATGAATTACTTAGAAGATAATGGCGAGCTAAAAAGAAAATTGAACTGAAAAATAAACTAAATAAGAAAGATAAAATCACAATAGACTTTCTATCAGGAAGAGATTTTATTTCAGGAGCATTGGGTGGCGATAAAATTTTAAATAGATACTCAGGAGAAGAATTTGCAACGGCTATTGTTTCTAGTTGTTTTTCAATAAGGTTATTGATACCAGATCTAACATCTGAAACATTTATTTTTTGATATTCATCTTCTAGGAATTTAATAGAATTTTTAGCGGTAGTAATATCTTCATTTTGAGTCATTTGATTAATTTCTAAAATAATTAAGTCAAGTAAGTCCTTCGCGACATAAGGAGAATAATGCATCATCGAAACATATATAAAACTGGTTTTTGTATCCAAATTTATTGAGAAATTTTGATGGAAGTTCCTGTGTGCTGATTGCAATGAAGGCTTTCCATTAAGTGCATAAGGATCTTCGCTAACCCACTTGTTTAAAGTAGTATCATATATTTCTGGGTTTATAATCAGAGTATCAGTAGCACGGTCCCAGTCATATGGTGCTTCTAGTATAAAAAAAATATCATGTTTTTTAACAAATCTTTCAAAAAAATCTAAAGATTTCACAACCTCTATCCCCATACTTACTTTGTTTGATCCAGTTCCAGATGGCAATGAAATTCCTGCTAAACCAGCAACACCTGAATACTGACTAGCTATCCCTGAAAGGTTGCTGCCTGAGCTAGATGCAGATGCTAATACTGCATCGCTTTTATAAATATTTGGAAGTGATAAAGAATAATATACAGCTAGTATAACTGCTAATGTACTTATAAGTGTTATATATAATTTCTTGCTCCATACAACAGAAATAACTTCAACTAAATTTACTTCGTCATTTTGGTGATTTTCATTATTCATAATATAGTATAAAGCATGGTACCCGAGGCCGGACTTGAACCGGCACGATATTTCTATCGAGGGATTTTAAGTCCCTTGTGTCTACCAATTCCACCACTCGGGCTAATATAAGGCTCCCCTTAAAAATTTATAAAGTAATTATACTTTAAAAATATAGAAAATTTACATAATTTGGAGGCTGAAGCCGGAATCGAACCGGCGTTAACGGCTTTGCAGGCCGCTGCATAACCACTCTGCCATCCAGCCAGATTAAACATTGTTTGTATTGTATACATCTATAAAAGAAAGTAAAAAGATATATGTATAAACTTTAATATGTTATTTTTTTATAATCGAATAACGGCCCTTCGTAGGCTTCTAAAAACTCTACGATTTCATCATGCGGTACACATAGAAAAGCAAATTGGATATCAGTTGGTACTGCTCGGTACACCTTAATACCTAGAGATTCAAGATTATCTAGCTCGGCATGATCTAACAAGGGGTCCCATAAGGAAACATTAGCTCCCTTATCTTTAAGGGAAAAGATTAGTTCTCTTACTTTGGTATTTCTAATATCGCTACAGTTTTCTTTAAAGGTGTAACCTAGAAAAGTTATATTAGTTGAATGTAAGTCGATATTCTTTTGTTTTATATAACTCAAGAAATTGGATACTACCCATTGCCCCATTCCCTCATTTACTTGCCTAGCTTTGATCATTAAATCTGGCGAGTATCCTGACATTTTTGATTTATGCATAAGATAGTATGGATCAATACTTATGCAATGACCTCCTACTAGACCAGGTTTTAATTTCATAAAATTCCATTTTGTTGATGCTGCTTCGATAACTTCATTGGTATCAATATCTAATGTTGAATATAACTGATGTAGTTCGTTAATTAAGGCTATATTCACATCCCTTTGAATGTTTTCAGTGACTTTAGAAGCTTCTGCAACTTTGATTGATGGTGCTTTATGAATACCTGCATCTATGATTGAAGAGTATAAATATGAAACTACTTCGAGAGCCTCTATGTTAGAGGCCGAAACAACTTTTTTAATTTTCTCAATAGTATTGATCTTGTCACCAGGATTAATTCTTTCAGGACTGTAACCAGTTGAGAAATCTTTATTAAGAATTAGGTTGGATTGCTTTTCAAGAATGGGGGCGCACACATCATCTGTCACACCTGGATAAACAGTTGATTCATAAACAACTATAGATCCCTTTTTTATAATACTTCCA